>Ga0307510_10005660_pt1 | contig 14897 bp, 10 predicted proteins | sample 12_EM_MG_FD_207224 | JGI IMG/M metagenome (GOLD analysis project Ga0307510, IMG submission 207224) | Populus trichocarpa ectomycorrhiza microbial communities from riparian zone in the Pacific Northwest, United States - 12_EM | ecosystem: Host-associated > Plants > Roots > Unclassified | place...
TTACTGTCACGTTCCTGCTCATCCAGGTTCACGGAAACGCATACAAAAAGGGGACATCCCCATGAGCGAAAAAGGCGAATTGGTTGCTCGTGACACATTCCCGAGACAAGATCCCCGTATGGCGGAGCTAACCCAACTACTGGAAGCCGTGCGTGCCGGTGAGGCGGGCGCGATCGATCAGGTCTTCACCCTGACGTATCGCGAGCTGCATGAGATGGCCCATCAGCGGCTGCACCGCTCCAACCGTGTGACCTCGCTCGACACGACCACGCTGGTACACGAGTGCTATCTGCGCTTGGTCAGGGTGGGGCAGCTCCAGACGCGGGACCGGTCGCACTTTTTGGGATATGCGGCCCGCGTTATGCGCTCGATAGTGGTGGACTTCGTACGTCAACGCCTGGCAAAGCGGCGCGGTGGCGACGAGTTGCGGGTGACCCTCGGAACCGACATTCGAGATTCCACACCGGTCAGCGAAGAGCAGATCATGCAGGTGGACGAGGCGCTACAGGAGCTCGCAGTCCTCGACCCCCGGCTGGTAGAGGTCGTCGAAATGCGCTATTTCGCGGGCTTTACGGTCGAGCAGATTGCCGAGTCGCGCGGCGTCACGACCCGGACCATTCGCAGGGACTGGGAGAAAGCGCGGCTCCTGTTATACGCCGCGCTCCAAAAATAACGGCCAATAACCGCTAGTGCGGGGTCATGGTGTTGCCGCGGGCGATGGACCGCGCCATGTCGGCCACGGACACCATGTTATCCGTCTTCTTCATGCCGTCGAATTTCTTTCCCGCAAACGCCACGAACTCCGCCTTGGAAATCGACCCGTCGTGGTCGGTATCAATGGCGCGCGCCTTGAAGTTGACGCCCCCGGTGGCGAAGTCTTTCGCCGCTGCGGAGATGGGAATAGTGTCCTTGCCCTGGGCCATCTGGTCCCATTGTTTCTCGGCATAGGCGACCATTTCGTCGCGGGTGATCATGTGATCCCCGTTGGTATCCATGTCTTTGGCATCGAAATGCATGTTGCCGGTGGCGAACTCGTTGCTTTGCCCGTAGGCGCCCCCGGCCAGCAGCAGTGATACCCCGGCAATGAGCAGTCGCTTCGTGTGCATGATTTCCCCCGTTGAATGTTCGCTCTCCTGCCATTAGACCCACGATAGCGGCAGGAAATTGCAGTGTCTCGTCGAAAAATGTCGTCAGGCAGTCGGCAACTGGTTCATGGCGACCCAGTAGTAACCCACCCGCGTCACTTCTTCGGAAAAGCGCTGAAAGTCCACCGGCTTCACCAGGTAGCTGTTGACCCCCAGGTCATAGCTGCGCACGAGGTCGGATTCCTCCTTGCTCGAGGTCAACATCACGACCGGGATGGAGCGTGTGCGGCTGTCCGCCTTGATCCGCTTCAACACCTCGATACCATCCACCTTGGGCATCTTGATATCGAGCAGCATGACGCGCGGCCGGGGTGTCGGCTGGTCTGTGTACTCGCCTTCCGAAAACAGGAATGACAATGCTTCTTCACCGTCCTTGAGCCATTGCACGTGGTTGGCGAAATTGGCGCGCTTCAGGGCCCGCAAGGTGATTTCCGCATCATGCGGGTTGTCTTCGACCAGCAGTATCTCTACCGGCTCGTAACTGCCGTTGGTCATGTTCAGACCTCCGTTGGGAGTGTAAATCCGAATGTGGCCCCTTTGCCGCGCTCACCCTTGGCGGTCACCGCTCCCTGATGGCGGCTGATGATCCGTTGGACGATGGCCAGTCCAACTCCGGTCCCTGGGTACTCGTCCATGCTGTGCAGGCGTTGAAACACGCCGAACAGCTTGTCCGCGTACTTCATATCGAAACCGACACCGTTATCCTGGATCTCGTAGCGGACCTGGCGCCCTTCGGAGGCTGCCCGGACCTGTACCAGGGGCGTAGCCGATTTCGCGCTGTATTTGACGGCGTTGCTGATGAGGTTCGTCCAGACCTGGCGCAACAGGGCGGGGTCGCCGGGCACCGCAGGCAGATCCGGGATGGTGACGTCCGGCTTCGGCTCCGGTTGGTTCTCGAGCACCTCGGCGGCCGCGCGGCGCGCGAGCGTAGTCATGTCCACCGTCTGTGTGTTCAGGCTTTGGCGACTCAACCGGGAGAATGTCAGGAGGTCGTCAATGAGGGCCGCCATGCGCTGGCTGCCCGCGCGGATGGTCTGTATGTAGCGGCGGGCCGTCTCGTCGAGTTGCGGGGCGTAGTCTTCCTCCAGCATCAGCGAGTACCCGTCGATCGCGCGAAGGGGCGAGCGCAGGTCATGGGAGACCGAATAGCTGAAACTCTCCAACTCGCGGTTGGCGCCCTCGAGGCTCGCGTTGAGACGATCGAGTGCCTCTGCATGGTGCGCACGCGCACGGGCTTCCGCACGCACCCGCAGGCAGAGCCAGGTCAACATGGAGACTACCGTCACCAACAGGATGCAGAATACGGCAATCAGCCCGTTGGCCCAGGCCTGGTCCGCGCCGCGGCGCGCTACGAGCAGATCCCTCTCTTCCTTTTGCAATTGGCCGATCCGGCTGTTGGCATCCAGCGTGGCGTTGCGCAGGTCATCGGAAATCGTGGCCCGCTGATCGGCCGCCGAGCCGTGCGTCTGTGACAGATCAATCAGCTCGTCGAGCTGCCTGCCGCGCTGGACGAGACTCTCTTGCAGACTCTGCAGTCGCGATTGCTGCCTTGGATTGTCAGCGGTCAACTGCAGCGCGAGCTGCAGGTGTTCGTCCACCCCAGCCAGAGCCGAATCGCGCTCCTTGAGATACGTTGCGTCACCGGAGCTGAGGTAGCCGCGACGGGCGGCTTCCGCCTGGGCGAGGGATGCGGACAGCCCTTCGAGCGCGGAGACGACTTCATGGGAATGGGCCAACCACCTGTTGGAGCTCGAGTAACCGCGCACGGCAAGAACAGCGACGCATGAGACGAGGACGAGCACCGCCACGGCCGCGATGAATCCCACCAGCATCTTGCGCTCGTGCGCTGCATCCTTCTTCGCGCTTGCATCCACCGCGAGTGCTCCCCGACGATCCGGCAAGTATGCTACACGCTAGTGTTTCGGCGCCAACAGCGCTTCCAGCGCGGCCGCGGGCATCGGCTGTGCGTGCAGAAATCCCTGGGATTGGATACAGCCGGCCCGCTCCAGGAAGTTGAGTTGGGCCCGCGTCTCCACTCCTTCGGCCACGGTGATCAGATCGAAGGCGCGGGCGAGGCTGATGACAGTGGGGACCAGGCGGCCCGACGCCCGGTCGCCCGGTAACCCGTTGATGAAGGATCGATCGATCTTCAGGGTGTCGACCGGCATGTCCGATAAGCGGCTCAGCGATGAGTAGCCGGTGCCGAAGTCATCGATTGCTACGCGCACGCCCGCGCTGCGCAGAGCGCGCAGCTTGCGGACTTCATCCGACTCCGGGTCGATGAGCAGGCTCTCGGTGATCTCGAGGTCCAGGCCCCAACCCTCGCCGGTCCATCCCTGGACGATGTCCTGAATGAGCTCCACGAAACCGGGGCGTCGAAGCTGCAGCGGCGAGCAGTTCACGGCGACGTGGATCGGCCGCAAGCCTGCCGCCTTCCAGCGCTGGCATTGCGCCGCGGCGTGATGGAGTGCCCACTCGCCCACGCTGACAATCATCCCGGTCGATTCCAGAATGGACAGAAATTCCCCCGGTGCCACGATGCCCCGCTCGGGATCGTCCCAACGCAGCAGAGCTTCTACACCGTCCAGCTCGCCGGTGGCGATGTCGATCTTCGGTTGGTAGTAAAGAAGGTAGCGATCATTGTCGAGCGCGCCGCGCAGCCGATGTTCCAGGGCGAGGCGGGCGGCCAGTTTCGAGCTCAGGTCGAGGCGATGATGGTGATACTGCTCGCCGGCCAGCTTCGCCTGGCGCAAGCCGGCTTCCGCATTCTGCACGAGCGCTTCGGCGTCCTGGCTGCCGGGACCGCGACAGGCGAGCCCTGATTTGACTGTCACCGGCACATCATGGGCCTCGATCCGCAATGGCCGCTCAAACATTGCCACAATGTGCTGTTGCAACTCGCGCAATGCATTGTCCTGACCGTCGGCGTTCTCCAGCAGCATGCCGAAACAACCCGCGCCCAGATAGGCGAGGCAGTCCGTGTGCAGGCGGGCTCGCAACCGGTCGGCAATCAGGCGTAGCAGGTGATCACCGGCGTGCCGCCCGTAGGAGTCGTTGATGATACTCAGGTGCTCGATATCGATGATGGCCACCGCCGGCTGCGGTTCCTCCGCCTTGCGTGCGGTGAGCCGGTTGGCCAGCCGCTCGCAGAACAGGACGCGCTTGGCGAGGCCCGTGAGCGAGTCGAAATAGGACAGAAACTGCACCGCGCTTTCCTTCTCGAAATACTGCAGCGCGAATGACAGGTTGGCAGCGACTTCGCCCAACAGATTCAACTCTTCGGTGGTGATGGTATCGCGATCCTGCGCGGTGAGAGTCAGCGCTCCGACGATCGTCCCGTCGACCTTGAGCGGCAGAGCCACAATCGCTTGAAACTTCGCATTCCGCAAGGTCGGGAATCGCGACACGATGCGATCCGCCCGGGTAATGTCATTGCACAGGAATACCTGGCCGGTGCGCAGCACCCGTCCTGTGAAGCTCGAGTCTTCCGCTTCGCTGGCCGCAATGGCGAACACGAGCGAGCTCATCTGCTCGTCGCCTTTGCCCGCCCAGGTGCAGGGACGCGCCGTACGGGTCCCGGGGTCGATGAAGGAAACCAACGCCGTTACATAATGTCCGATCGTGACGGCAATGCGGCAGGCTTCGTCCAACAACTCCTGCCGCTCGCGGATACGAACCACCGCTGTGTTGATTCCGGACAACATCGCGAGGATGCGGGTCAGGCGTTCGATGCGGGCCTGCTGGGCCACGCGTTCGCTCTGCTGCTCGGCTTCACGCAGCGCGCGGGTTACCGCGGGGGCGAGCCGCTTGAGGTTACTTTTGAGTACGTAGTCGACTGCACCGCAGCGCAGCGCTTCGATCGCCCGTTCTTCACCGATGGTGCCGGACACGAAAATGAAGGGCACGGCGGGCTGTTCGCGCTTCGCCAACGCCAGCGCCGACATTCCATCGAATTGTGGCAGGGAGAAGTCCGACAGGATGACATCGTAGCCGCCGGTACGCAGTGCATCGAGATACGCCTGTTCCGTCTCGACGCGTTTGTATTCGCAGGGAACGCCATCCGTACGCAGACGCCGCACGGCCAGCTCCGCGTCGGTCTCCACGTCTTCAACAAACAGCACTCGCATCAGCACGCCGTAGTACCTGCCCCGCTACCGTCAGCGAAAGGGGAAGTTACCATTTTGAGCTGCCGGCGCAGCAACTGATGTCAGTCAAACACACCATAATTCGCGCTAACTGAGACGTGTGTCATATCGTGCATTGCAACAACACTGCACCAACACGACGGTAACCCCATACAATCGAGCCATGGCCGACACTGACACAATCGAGCAGCCATATGCGGCGTTGGTTCGAAGCCTGGAGGCGCGCAACGGCCGGCTGCAGGAAGCGCTGCAGGCCGCGGGACGCGAGATAGACTCCCTCACGTACTCGATCGCACACGACCTGCGTACGCCGTTGCTGCACATCGACGGTTTCGCGCAACTGCTGCAGACCTCCACCGGCACGGTTCTGGATCACGAGAGCCGCGAGCACCTGGAGCGCATCATCCTCGCCACCCGCACCATGAGTGAGCAGCTCGGAGCGCTGGTCGAGTATTCCCGGGTAAACGGCAGCGAGTTGGTCATCTCGGAGGTGGACCTCGAGGATCTGCTCAGCGAGTCGCTGGAACTGTTGCGCCCCTGGACCCAGGGCCGCAACATTCAATGGCAGCGCACCCGGCTGCCGAGCGTCCGGGGCGATGCGAACCTGCTGCGCCAGGTGTTCGTCAACCTGGTCGCCAATGCGGTCAAATATACCCGGCCGCGCGATCCGGCCGTCATCGAGATCGGAACCCGCGTGGCACAGCCGCGCGAGCTGCTGCTGTTTGTTCGCGACAACGGTGTGGGTTTCGATCTCAAATACGCGAGCAAGCTGTTTACTCCCTTCCAGCGCATGCACGCCGCGGATACCTTTCGCGGCATCGGCATGGGGCTGGCGAAGGTGCGCCGCATCGTTACCCGCCATGGCGGCCGTGTCTGGGCCGAATCGCAGGTCGGCCAGGGCTCGGCCTTTTACTTCACGCTGCCTGAGGACATTGACGTTTGAGCAAATGGACTCATGGCGACCATCCTCGTAGTTGACGACAACGCGGGCAACCGCAAGCTCGTCGTCACACTGTTGACCCATGAAGGCCACCGGTTGGTCGAGGCCCGTGATGGCCTCGAAGGACTCGAGGCCGCGCGCACCGCGATTCCGGACCTGGTGATTTCCGACATTCTCATGCCAACCATGGATGGCTTTGAATTTGTGCGCCGCTTGCGTGCCGATCCCAAGCTCCACAACGTCGGCGTCATCTTCTATACCGCGCACTACCACGAGACCGAGGCGCGCAATCTTGCCGAAGCCTGCCGTGTGTCCCGTGTCATCGTGAGGTCCAGTGGTGCGGCGGGTATCGTGAAGGCGGTTTCCGAAGTGCTGGCGGGCAACCCCGACGTACAGTCGCCGTTGGTGGATCCAGGCTTCGACCGCGAGCACCTGCAACTCATTACCAACAAGCTGGCCCAGAAGGCCAACCAGCTCAAGGTTGCAAACGCGCGTTTCGCGGCGCTCACCGAGTTGAATGTGCAGCTCGCATCCGAGCGTACGGCGCGCGTGTTGTTTGAGAAAGTCTGCCGCGGCGCGCGCAACCTGTTGGGGGCAAAATATTCGGTGTTGGCGGTGTCAGATGACGACGGCGCCGTGATCCACGCCAGCAGCGGGGTGGATGTTTCGGACGTGCCCCGCGTGGAGGTGGGGCTGCTCGGGCGAGTCGCCCTCGAGCGGCGCCCGTGGCGTGCATCGAGTGGCAATGGCAGCCCGATCGATGCCGGGTTGCCCGGCGGGTATCCACCAGCCCGGGCTTTTCTTGCCGCACCGGTGATGTCCCTGACCCAGACATTCGGCTGGCTGTGCCTGGCCGACAAGGTGGGTGCCGAGGAATTCACAGCGGAAGACGAGCTGATTCTCTCGGTGCTCGGCGCGCAATCGGGACGCATCTACGAGAACGGGCGGTTGTATTTCGAAGTACAGCATCATGCCGCCCAACTTCAGGTCGAAATCGATGAGCGCGCACGCGCTGCCGCCGAGTTGAAAGGCAGTGAAGAGCGCTTCCGCGAACTGGCGGAAAACATCCAGGACGCGTTCTTCGTCGTGGCCGGAGACCTTTCCTGCACACTGTACATGAGTCCCGCGTATACCCAGATCTGGGGCCGGCCCTGGACCGATGGCAGCACCGCGCCGGTGCCGTGGGCAGATTCGCTCCATGCGCAGGATGTTGAACGGCTGCGCCGTGAAGTGGCGCAGGATCCGCGCGGCCTCACCGAAAAGCGTGAGTTCGAGTTCCGTATCCTGCGTCCCGATGGTGAAGTGCGCTGGATCTGTGCCCGGACGTTTCCCATCGTCGCTGACGACAGCGGCAGTATCGGGCGCGTGGTGGGTGTTGCAACCGACATCACCCAGCGCAAACAGTCGGAAGCCAAGATCGAGCACCTGAACCGTGTTCATGCGATGTTGAGTGGTATCAACTCGCTCATTGTGCGGGTCGCCGACCGTACGGAGTTGTTCTGGGAGGCCTGTCGCGTCGCCGTCGAGTATGGTCGGTTCCGGATGGCCTGGTGCAGTTGGCTCGATCCGGACACCCGCCAGGTGACGCCCGTGGCATGGGCGGGTGACGACCCCGATCTCGCACAGGCAATGGCCTGCAAGCTCGAGGCCGTGGTGGCAGGCGGGGAGAGCCTCATTCCCGCCGCCATGCGGCTGCAACAGCCTGTGATCTGCGATGACCTGTTGAGTGATTCAACTCTGGTGCCGCCGGCGCGGCAGATGCTCGAGCGTGGCTACCGCGCCATTGTCGCGCTGCCGTTGGTGATTGAAGCGGAGTCGGTCGGTTGTCTCGTCCTCGTCGTGGATGAGAGCGGCTTTTTCAATGCGGCGGAAATGCGCCTGCTGACCGAGTTGTGCGGCGACATCTCGTTCGCGCTGGACCACATCAAGAAAGCCGAGCGACTCAACTACCTGGCCTATTACGACTCGCTCACCGGACTTGCCAACCGTACATTCTTCTACGAACGCCTGGCCCAGTATGTCAGCGCCGCGGCCCGCGGGCAGCGCAAGTTTGCACTCGTCATCGCCGATATGGAGCGCTTCGAAACCATCAATGATACCTTCGGGCGTCATGCGGGCGATGAGCTGCTCAGGCAATTGGGCGAACGGCTGGCAGGTTGTGTCGGCGACGCCAGCGAAGTTGCGCGCCTGGGCGCAGACCAGTTTGCGGCCGTGATATTCGATGTCGGAGAGGTCACCGAAGTCGCCCAGACAATCGAGAGGTGGCGCCACCAGTGGCTGGGAGCGCCGTTCGTGGTGGAGGGGACCGAGCTGCGCATGTCGGCCAAAACCGCGGTCGCCGTGTATCCAACCGATGGCACGGAGCCGATCACGCTGATCCGCAATGTCGAAGCGGCCTTGAAAAATGCCAAGTCCACCGGCGACCAGCTGTTGTTTTATGCACCGTATCTCACGGCCCGCGCCAATGAAGCACTCAACCTCGAAAACCAGCTCAAGCGGGCCATCGAGCAGGAAGAGTTTGTGTTGTATTATCAGCCGAAGGTCGACGTGGAAAGCCGGCGCCTGGAGGGCGTCGAGGCCCTGATCCGCTGGCAGAGTCCGCAGTCGGGCCTGGTGCCGCCCATGAAGTTCATTCCACTCCTGGAAGAGACCGGTATGATCATCGAGGTCGGAAACTGGGCCCTGCGCCAGGCGATCCTCGATCGGGGAATGTGGGTGGCGCGCCATCTGCACGCGCCGCGGGTCGCAGTGAATGTCTCCACCGTACAGGTGCAGCGCTCGGATTTTGTCCGGTCGGTGGCCAACGTGTTGAAGTTGTCCGGCGCCGACCCGGGGCTGGACATTGAGGTCACCGAGTCCCTGATCATGAGCAATGCGACGGGCAACATCGAGAAGCTGCGTGCCATCTGCGACCTGGGCGTGCGGATTGCCATCGATGACTTCGGCACCGGCTACTCATCGCTCGCCTATCTCACCCGCTTGCCCGCCCAGACCCTGAAGATCGATCGATCTTTCGTGATCTCGATGCTGGAGGATCCGGGCGCCATGACGCTGGTATCCACCATCATTTCACTGGCGCACTCTCTGAAGCTCGTGGTGGTGGCGGAGGGTGTCGAATCCGACGAACAGGCCAAGTTCCTGCGCTTGCTGCGCTGCGATCAGATGCAGGGCTATCTCATCAGTAAACCGGTGTCATTCGCAGACATGACCACCTGGTTGGGACGCAGTCGAGGTGAGCAGGAGCCCGTGCGCCGGACCAGTTGAATACACGTTCAATTAGTGGGATGCAGCACTCGTACGAGCGCAAGTGGAGCCAGTAATCTTCCGGGAAACAGTAGAGTAACCCGGGGGTTGGAATTCTTGCGTCGCTTGCCTCTGGGTGAGTTGGCGATTGCGGCGGCATTCTTTCTCGCCGCCTTCGCGGCTACCTGCATCTCACGAGTTACGGAGACTTCGGATCTGGTCTGGCCCGGCAATGCATTGGCCGCGGCCTTGCTGGTCCGTTTGCCGCAGGTTCGCTGGCTGCCCGCCCTCGTTGGTATCGTGATCGCGGGTGTGCTGGCCAATTGGCTCAGCGTGCATGAGCCGCTGCATCATTCCGTGGCCATGAGTTGCGTGAATGTGCTCGAGGTCGGCGCAACGGCCTGGATTTTCCGGAACTGGCTCACATTTCCCCTGCCCAACATCTCCTTCCACCAGGGCCTGCAGATGGCCCTTGTTTTCGCATTCGCCGTGCCCTTCCTGACGGCGGTGCCGGGCGGCTGGCTGGTGCATTCGGAGTTTGACCAGCCGTGGACCGAGGCCGCTGTGCACTGGTGGCGCTCCGGCGCAATCGGCGGATGTTTGTGTGCACCGGCCGTTTACCTGTACAGCACCAGGACAGCGCGGCGCCTGATTTCCAGGCGCTTCCTGGTCGAGAATCTCACGCTGGGCGCCTTCTGTATCGTCTCAACTTACCTGTCGATCCGCTACCTGCGCTACCCGTTCATAGTGATGGCGGTGCCGTTGACCGTGGCGGCATTTCGTGCGGGCTCCTTTGGCGCCGCCGTGTTGGCGGGAATCTGTGGCTCAGTGATGATTGCACTCTGGAGCTTCGGCATTCGGCCGGAAGCATTGGATGGCCCCGGACTGGCACTGCCATTTCTCGCGCTCGCCGCTACCGTTCTGCCACCTGTTGCAGTGGGTCTCGCGACCGACAAACGGCGCACCGCCACTCGTGAGTTGGCTGCAGAGCGGCAACGTCTGAGGACGACATTGCGTGCGATTGCCGATGCCGTCATTACCACCGACGCTGATGGTCACATCACCTATATCAATACGGCTGCCCACGAACTGCTCGGACAATCGTTGGACGACATCGAAGGTCGCAATTTCTACGATGTTGTTGCCATGACCGATCCGCGCACGTCGCGGATAGCCCCAAGCGCGTTGGGCAAGTGCCTGGAGTCCGGTGCGGTAGTCAGGCCGACGGAGGTGGTGTTGTTGCACCGGCCTGATGGCGGTGTACGGTATGTCTCAAAGGCGGCGACACCGGTGTTTGGTCCGAATGACAAGGTCATGGGTGCGGTTCTGGTGCTGCGCGACGCCACCGAGACCTATGAGCGCGACCGGAAGCTCAGTCACCTGGCGACTCATGATGTTCTCACGGGCGCCTGCAACCGGTTCGAGCTCGAGCGCCGCCTGCAGGTGTTGTTCGATCGCGCTCGATTTCTCATTCTTCCGGCCACGCTCATCGCGGTCGATCTCGATCGCTTCAAAGCCGTGAACGACGGTGGTGGCCATGCCGCCGGCGACGCGGTTCTGCGTCGCGTAGTAGAGGTGCTGCGCGAGAACATACGCGCCAAGGATAGTGTCGCCCGCCTCGGTGGCGACGAGTTTGCAGTTGTGTTGGAGAAGGTGACACCGGAGCGCGCTCGCGCTGTCGCGTTCCAGATTCAACAGGCGCTCAATCCGTTGGAGGTTGAGTGGAACGGCCGATCCTACTGCGTTGGAGCCAGTTTGGGCGTTGCTACTATCACCAATGGGTATGAGAGCACGGCGGCCTGGATGGCGGGGGCTGATGCCGCCTGTTATTCCGCTAAGCGGACGCAACGGGGGCAGGTTTGTTTTGCGCCGCCTGTCGCGGGTGATGAGCCGGGCGCTGGGCAGGCGCCCGGACAGGCTGCGGGTTAGGCGCGGCTACTTTGCGCCGAACGCCTTCATCAGCCGATAGGTGTACTCGACACTCTCGTCGAACTCCCGCACCCCGATTCGCTCATCGCGCCCGTGGGCCCGGTTGTCATCTATGTCCGACCACAATCCCCCCAGATCGTAGGTGGGAATACCGGCGGTTCGGGTCTGGCGGCCATCACTGAAGCCACTGGCCATGGTTGGAATGATCGGCACCTTCGGCCACATGGAGTGCACCACCTTGGTGGCCTTGTCCATGATCTCCTTCGTTGGCGGTGACTCGGGACTCAAAATCGGGGGCGCATCCAGCGTGATGGTGATCTTGGGATCCGCGAGCGCGTTGGTCAGTAGCGTCTGTACGTTCTCAATCGTGTCACCAGGCATCATGCGGCATTGAATCGTTGCCTTGGCCCGCTGGGGCAGGGCATTCTCGGCGTGACCGCCTGAAATCAACGTGGCCACACAAGTCGTTCTGAGCTGCGCATTGAGTTTGACGTTCTGACTCAACCGCTGCGCGGCATCCGGATCAGGAGTTTCCCGGGCTACGGCCAAACGGTCATCATGCGCCGCGCCCGTTTCCAGGGCTGCGAATTGCTCGAAACTCGCTCGCGTCGTGGCCGTCGTCATCACTGGAAATGGGTATTTATCCAGCCGGCTCAACGCATCCGTCAGACGATAGATGGCGTTGTCAGGGCCCGGCAGTGAGCCGTGTCCTCCGGGACTCGTGGTCTGCAGCGTGAAGGTCGCATAGACCTTTTCGCTCGTCCCGATCGCATAGAACAGCCGCTCGCCATTCTTCAAACTGCCGCCGCCGCCGTCGAGGTTGACAGCCACCGCTGCGTCAATCAGATCGCGATGTTCCTTCAACAGGAAGGCGGGTCCATTCGCATCGCCACCAGCTTCTTCATCGGCCGTCAATGCCACGATGATATCGCGCGCCGGAACATAGTGTTCCCGCTTGAGGCGGATCAACGTCTCCAGCAACGCGGCAACCCCGTCCTTCATGTCCTCGGTGCCACGCCCGTAATACCAACCATCCTGTTCCGTCAGTTGGAATGGATCGGTGCTCCAGTCCTCGCGTTTGGCTTCGACCACATCGACATGGCCCAGGAACAGGACGGCCTTCGTGCCCGGCTTCCTGGCGCGATAGCGAACAACGAGATTGCCCTTGATCGGCTTGTCAGCGGGCGCAATCAGCACAACCTCTTCGGATGCGAACCCGGCAGACAAAAGCTGCTTCTTCATCACTTCGGCAGCAGCAGTGGTGCCGTGCTCGTGCGTGGTGTTGATGTCCACCAGCTCTCTCAGGATGTCGCGAGCGAGGTCCTGATCGGCTCGAGGTGGCAGCGGCCCCGGTGTGGCCGCCCAGGCGGTGGAAACGCAGGTGAGTGTCAGCAGGAGGGCGATTTTATTCATTGCGTCAGTCGGTCCAAACGATCCGGTGGCGATTATTATTATTATTTCACGTTTTCTGGCACGTTTTTGGGCGCAATTTGCGGCCGATCCTGGTTGCCCGTGCGAATGCCGATATTGAACGTGCGCCCGTCGAGCGGTGCCCAGACGTCCGTAATCGGATCACCGCCCCATCCGGGGGAGGGTCTGAGCAGCGGGTCGTAACGCGTCTGCCGCGTGCCGGTCAGATTCACGGCATTGATGAAGATGGAAAAGCCGCCGAAGCGGATTTCAGCCAGCGCATTGACCGTTATGTACGGTCGGGAGAACGAACGATACGGGTCGTCTTCCAGGCGCTGTTCGCCAATATAGTTGGCCTCCAGTCCTATGCGACCGAGGGACTCCTTTTCCAGGATCCCGCCGAGCTCGGCGGAGTGATGCGGAACCAGGTTCGCGTTTTGCGTGGCGTTGATGTAACTCCAGGACCCGATCATCTGCAGAGCTCCCACGACGTAGTGGATCAGGATCTCGCCGCCGGGTGCCTTGCGAGACTCCGTGTCATTCACCAACTCGAGCTTGTTTCCGGCCACGGGCCGAGCCTCGAGGGGATGATGAATCACGGAATTGAACACACTGACATTCACATCCCACGCATCCTGAGCCCATTTTCCGTCGAGCGATTCCGTCACCGCGCGCTCGGCGTGCAGCCCTTGAAGCGGCATGAGCACGCCCAGGCCGGTCGACTCGACTTCGTCAACGAAGGGTGTGGGCGCCGAAAAGCCGCCACCGGCTGATGCGCGCAAACTCCACGGACTTCCTGGTTGCCGCAAGAGTGCGGACAAACGGGGGCTCAGATAGGTTCCGTATTGATTGTTGGAGTCTACGCGCGCTGCGGCCGCCAGCTTGATCCAGGTGGCTGGTGTAAATTCATCCTGTGTAAATACACCCGGTACGTTGTAGGTGTAGCCCACCCCGGATACGCCTGCTACGCGCAACGCGTCATGCTGGAATGCGAGACCGAGCGCCCACTGGTGCTCGCCGGTATCGCCTGTAAGTGACTGCTCGCTGAAAATCGTGGACTGTGTCGATGGGATTCGTTGCGCGCCGAAGGTACGGTCGAGGTTCGCGGATGTCACCGAGAAACGGCTGTTGAACGTCACCGCGTCATTCAGTTTCCAGTATCCGACTGCGCCGCCGTCAAAGCGGCGTGTGTGCAGTAATTCGGGGAAGGGTGTGCCGGTGGTCGGCAACCCGATACCCAACATCGTGCCGCCTTCGCGTCGCTCTTCCGTGATCCCCCCGGTGAGAAAGAGCGATTGGTCGTTTCCCGCATTCCACCAGATGCGCGGCCGTACGGAGTAACGACGAAAGCCCGGTATGTCAGCCCAGCCGTCGTGGTTGACGTCCTGCCTCGACTGATCGTGCACGCCTGCGGTGAGCGTCCCAGTCAAGTCTTTTAACGAGTCCTCGGTGAGAAAGGCCTCCATGTCGCGGCCGCCGCGCGACGTAACGTTCGCCAGCAGGGCGGACTGCTCCTGCGGGGTCTTGGATACAATGTTGAGTACGCCGCCGAGGGCAGAGCCCCCGTACAACGCTGATGCGGCGCCCTTGATAAGCTCGATTCGCTGCAGGTCCAAAGGTGGCGTCTGAAGGAGCCCGAAGTCATCGGGTTCGCCTCCAAGGAGTGGCAAACCATCGGTCAATACGAGCGTGTGCCGTGTGGGCATGCCCCGAAGCTGCAGTCCGACGCCTCCGAGCCCCGGCGCTGCGGCCTGGATTCGTGCGCTGGGCAGCTCGTTCAGGAGCGTGGAGATATTTCCCGGTTGAACGGTGAGATTCTCTTCAATCTCTTCAGATGGGACGGCCTCTATGCGGATCGGCTCGTCGCCGATCAGGGAGGGAACCCGGGAGCTGGTAACGACAACCGTATCTTGGGCTGCGGCGACGCTGAAATGCACTGAAGCCAGGATGGCAAGCGCAGCCCTCCGCAATGTCCCGGTCCCCTTTGTAATCCGGGCAGTATATACAGTACCTCTCGCTGCTGGCGCCTGGATGGACGCTACGCCAACTTAAACACTACGCTTGGTTTATGCCGCATCCCCGTCC
>Ga0307510_10005662_pt1 | contig 14895 bp, 16 predicted proteins | sample 12_EM_MG_FD_207224 | JGI IMG/M metagenome (GOLD analysis project Ga0307510, IMG submission 207224) | Populus trichocarpa ectomycorrhiza microbial communities from riparian zone in the Pacific Northwest, United States - 12_EM | ecosystem: Host-associated > Plants > Roots > Unclassified | place...
TCAATAATATTATCCGGGGTTTTACAATATTTTTATATCAAAAGTTCATTTTTTAAGTGTATAAGAAGGATCAAAAGAGAAATTTGAAAATTTTTAAGGTTGAGTTAAACCGATTGATCAATTTAACTAATTATAGGCAGTCGATTGATTAGTTGCTTGATGATATATATACTGTTCTCTTTTTCTAATAAAGAAGAAAAACCCCCAAATCAATTTTTTAAATCCTAACTCAGAACCCTCTCTAAAAATCTCTCAATTCCCATCAAAATCCAACATTGTCAAGTATATTTCCTTAAGTTTAAAGCTCAATGACACCTAAGAAGTGTACTAAAACAAGTGAATCAAAGAGCAATACGGTCAATGACCCTCAATTTATTCCAAGTAACATTGAAAGGTATATGAACAATTTCTCAAATAGAGTTATTGCAATTGAAAGAGGAATAAGAGATGATGTAAATGTTTTTGGGATAGATACATTGTTTGATGAAATGGGCTAGAGAGATATTTATAACATGCAAAATCCCACATGCCCTACTCTTATTAGGATGTTCTTTGCTAATATAAGAATAATCATAGAGCTTAGAATCATAGGTAGCCTTTAAAATAAACCAATAAAGTTTAATTATATTATGTTAGCAAATATTTTGGGCATTAAAAATAAAGGACCTCGTGTCTTTGAAATGAAGATTATCCCTGCCATTGAGGGATTTGTGTATGATGATGCTGTGATAATGCATACTAATAGACATGATTTTGACCAAGTGCAAAAATTAAAAGTCAAGACTTGCTGTTAAGATCTAGATTGCTATATAGGATCATAACACACAATACCTTGTCCCAAAAGGGGTATTTTGACGAGGTTAAATTTATGGATTTGTGCCTTATTGATTATATAATTAGGAAAAGGCCTATTAATTTTCCATACATAATGATGAAAAACTTATTGTGACAAACAACCAAAAACAAAAGTCATTACCTTATGGTCAATGTTTGTCTACAATCTTTAAACCCTTTGATATTGAGTTAACATATACAGATAGAACATTGTATTTTAAACATTTAGAGATAGATCATCAAACCCTTACTAAGATGAAACTTGTATGAAATGATAAAGGTGTTTGGGCTCTCAAAGACCAAGTTGAAGCTCATGATGAGGAAGAAGAAGAACATTTCAGTAGTGATGGTGAGTTTGTTAATGTATTTGCGACACCACCAACAACTTTCTCCTTTGAAGATGTTGGTACAAGCTTTTAACAATCAATGATGGAAGGTCGACTAGAGCATATTGAAGGTGAGGTGCATCACATTCGAGAGGATGTGCGCACTATCAAGGATATGGTGGCTAGTCTGCTCAGAAGTTGATGGTAGTATATATGATTTACCTATAGGTGACAAGTTAAATTTAGTGATGACATACCAACGAAATGAAGTGGGTAATGTTTTTTGTGTGTTTTTTGTGTGTTTGTAAATCCATCAGTAAATTTATTTCCAACGGACCATAAATTACTAACAAGAGTTTTTTTGATGAATTGTCTCTGTGAGTGAGCTTGTCGGTAATATATGTATCTATTAAAGAATAATATAAATCATATCTTGGGACTTCACCTAACAGTTTAAGCTATTGGGTTGAGATGATTTTTTAACATGGTATCAGAGTCTTTGATGACCAAACGATCAAGAGTTCGAATCTCACCATCCTCATTTATTTGATAAAAATTAAGCACAAAGTACTATGGGCCTGTGCAAGTTTCAAGACCAAAGGTGATGTGATCCAAGCACCAAAGGATCCATTGAAAGTTATGGTTAGTCCAGTTACAAGGCTTGGAGCTAAGAGGTTTAAAGAGGCTTTCAATGGACTTCTTCAAGATATGTGGGCTAAGGTGGATTTCAACAGGATATTAAATAATGAGGAGCAAGCCGCGATTAATCTTATTCATGTTCAAGAGGGGCTTGTTGGTGGAACCATGACGATTACACAAGGATTGGGAGAAGAAGACTAGATTCGGTCATTTTGACCTTTCACTATCTTTTTTTTTTAATATCATAAATAGAGCTACAGGTTGAATTTTAAGGTGATTCTAGTTGGGCTAGAAACTAGACTTTCATACCTTTCCAAAGATATATGGCACGCCTTCTAATTCTTTAAGATGAGAGAAAACCATCCGTTTAAATTTGGGCTTTACTGCTGCCAAACATAATACGGAAATAACCAGACTTGTCTTATTAAATTAGTTGGGCTATTAAACTTTATTTATTTTATGAGGAAACACTTGTTTGGGTTTCATACTTGTTTATTTTATTTATTTTAATTAGTTTGGGCTAATTTTAGCTTGGGTTGATTATTATTGAAATTGAGTTTATATGTGATCCATTAGGGAAACTAGGGTTTTTGGCTTGGGGTATAAATACTCTTGAGAATAATTTTCAGGAAACTTTTTTGCTTACTAATATTCTGATTTTTATCGACCTTTGGTTGTCAATCTAAGTTCTTGATTGAACTTTCAACTTTTCAAAGAATTGACCAATCTTTGTTGTGAATTTATACTCTTTTGCTCGTCTCCAGGTGTAGGCGTTGTGATTGGGTTGGTTTATAGTCTTCTTGCCTTGGAGCTGGTCTTCCATTGTGACAAGTTCATCCTATTTTCAGCAAACTTGGATTAGATAGATCTTGGGTTTGCGAATTCCATTAAATTCTGCTAGGGTTCGCATCAGTTGGTATCAGAGTAGATCTAATCACAGGTTATATCTTTCAATTCGTGTCTTTTGTTTCTTGATTTTTCTTGATTAGTTCCGACCACATATACATAAAAAAAAAATTAGGGTTCTTGCATCCTCTTGAATTGTTGAACACCAAAATCACAAGGTAGTGTTCTTGTTGAATTCTTGATCTTGTCGCAATATATACATAAAAAAAAGTGTGTTCCACAAAAAAAAAAAAAGAAGAAGAAAATCAACATTTTGGAGTTTGGCCGGGAGCTAGGGAAAGAAAATTGGTCATTAGAAATTTGTGTTGCTTTTTATCTTTTTTTTCAAGGTTCTATCATTGCTTGATTTAATTTTCAGTTTGGATAGTAAATCTTTTTAATATTATTGCTTCCATTTAGTTTATTTTGCATCTTCGAATCGTTATATTACTCGCACAAATTTACATTGCTACTCGTGAATTTATCATCATAGTTTTGTTTTTTTTTTTAGTTTTGTAAATTTCTTACTTCTTGAGTCTATATCAAATTTATAAATTCACTGCGTAGTTGGTTGCTTTTCTGATTTGTTGCTAAGTGATTTCAAGAACTAAAGAAAGGCAATTTAAGTGGAAAAAGGTGTAGGGAGCATATTAGAATGAAAAGCCTATAAATTTGTGTGAAACACGAGTGTGTGAGGTGTTATTTTTATTGCTAACGGTTTTCATGCAGGTTTTTAAAAAAAGAAATAATATCTTCTAACAGTGTGCCACAGAAAAAAGGGTGAAATCCTAGAAGATGGGCTTGCGAGAATATAACAACAGATGGAATTTATGTTTGGTGAGTTGATGACTAGGATTGAAAAATTAGAGACAAGGTCTAATAGGGGACGTAGTAAAAAGGGTAGAGAAGCTAAGAAGGAGGAGAGTGTTGCTGGAAACTCTGCAGATGAAGCCGATGATGATCTTTAACCGTGGTAGTGGGTTCCGTACACATATGAGAGAGAGGTGTGAGAATCATCTAAGGAGGGGACATATTCGGCCACATAGATATTTTGAGTATAAAGGAGATTTTGATGATTTGGGTGATGGAGACCAAAATTTAGGTAGTAATAAGTTAAAAATCCTAGCCTTTAAAGGGAAAACTGATCCGGAAGTTTACTTAGATTGAGAAAAAAAAAGGTGGAGATGACTTTTGACATCCACATGTACTCTGAAGAAAAGAAGGTTAAGTTAGTTGTAGTGGAGTTTACTGATTATGCCATAGTTTGGTGGGAGAGATTGGTGGGAGAAAGAAAAAGAAATAGAGATAGACCAGTTAGCACGTGGGAAGAGTTGAAGACACTAATGAAGATGTATGTTCTTAAACACTATTATAGGGAGTTGTTTAATCGTTTACAAATGATTACACAAGGTAATAAGAAGATGAAGGAGTATTAAAAAGAATTAGAGGTGGCTATGATTAAAGCTAATGTTAATGAAGATAAGGAAGTTACTATGTCTAGGTTTTTGAATGGCTTAAATAGAGACATAACTAATGTTGTAGAGTTGCAATCTTATGTTGGATTAGAAGAGTTAGTGCATTTGGCCATTAAGGTTGAAGGACAATTGAAAAAGGAAAGGTAGTACACGATCTGGAGCTTATTTAGGGTCTTTTTCAAGTTGGAAGTTGAATTGTAAGAGAGAGGGTAGTGCGCTATTAAAGCCCCTGGTAACTTCTGAAGTTGCCGAACTTACCTATATGAAAAAACAGGTTTCGACCAATGATAAAAAAAAACTTAAAGGAGAAGTCCAACCGAAGCGTAATCGTGATATAAAAGTGTTTCAAATGTCAGGGATTGGGACACTATGCATCATAGTATGCAAATCGTCGAATTATGATTCTAAAGGATGATGGAGAGATTGTGTCCACTAGTAAGGATTCTGATTGTGATAACATGCCACCACTCGAGGATGCTAGTGATTTAGAGTATGTTGTTGGTGATAAAGTTTTGGTGATTAAAAGGTCGCTCAGTGTTCAAACTAAGAAGGATGATATGGAGCAACAAAGGGAGAACACCTTCCATATTAGATGACTAATCAACGATAAGGTATGTAGTATGATCATTGATAGTGGTAATATAATTAATGTTGCTAGTGTTACTTTGGTTAGAAAGTTGGGATTGAATACCATAAAGTATGAGAGGCCTTATCAGGTTCAATGGTTGAATGAATGTGGTGTTGTTAGGGTGAATAGACAGGTGATGATTTCTTTTACAATAGGCAACTATAAGGATGAAGTGTTATATGAAGTTTTGCCTATGCATGCTACTCATCTGTTACTAGGAAGGCATTGACAATTTGATAGCAAAGCTAAGCATGATGGGTTTAAGAACATGTATTCATTGGATGAATATGGTATAATTTATACACTTACCCCACTAACACCAAAGCAAGTGTATGAAAATTAAATTCAGTTAAAGAAAAGCTATGAGGAGGATCACTCAGATTCAGCCAAAGTGGAAGAACAAGCCGAACAACATGGTGAGAATGTGAGGAAGAGTGAAATTAAAGTGAGCCATGAGTTGAAAACAAAAGGGGACAAAGTTTTGGCCCTTAGGAAATTAGGGGAGGGTCACAACTAAAAAGAAAAAAAAATAGAAGGGAGGCCGAGAGTGGAGAGAAGAAAAAAAGGGTGAAAAAAGAAGAGTGTGTAGAAAAAGTGGGGAGAAACCTTAATTTCTTTGCCAAATCTAGTGATCTTAAACATGTTTATCTTTCAAATTGCCTATGATTTTACTTGTGTATAAAGAGGCATACTTTAATTCTGATAATTTGGATTCATGTGTTCCTAGTATTGTTAAAGTTCTTTTACAGGAATTTAAAGATGTCTTTCCAGAAGAGATTTCTAATGGCTTGCCGCCATTTAGGGGAATCGAACATCAAATCGACTTTGTTCCAGGAGCATCAATACCAAATAGGCCGGCATATAGGAGCAATCCTGAAGAGTCTAAAGAACTCCAATAGCAAGTGGAGGAGTTGATGTCGAAAGGATACATTCGTTAGAACATGAGTCCTTGTGCAGTTCTCGTGCTTCTTGTCCCAAAAAAGACAAGACTTGGTGCATGTGTGTCGATTGCAGAGCTATCAATAACATCACTGTAAAGTATCGACATCCTATTCCTAGATTAGATGATATGTTGGATGAATTGCATGGTTTTAAAATGTTTTCGAAGATTGATTTAAAAAGTGGTTATCATCAAATTAGGATGAACCAAGGGGATGAATGAAAAACTACTTTTAAAACTAAATATGGTTTGTATGAGTGGTTGGTTATGCCTTTTGGATTTACTAATTCACCTAGTACTTTTATGAAATTGAGGAATCATAATTTGCATGCTTTCATTGGTAAGTTTGCAGTTGTCTACTTTGATGATATTTTGATTTATAATAAGGAGTTTGATGAGCATATGGATCATTTGAGACAAGTTCTTGATGTGCTTAGAAAAGAGTCATTATATGCTAATTTGAAAAAGTGTGACTTTTGCATGGATAAAATTATTTTTCTTGGATATGTTGTTAGTGCAAAAGGTATAGAGATGGATGAGACTAAAGTTAAGGCTATTCAAGAATGGTTTACACCAAAATCAATAACAGAAGTTAGAAGTCTTCACAGTTTGGCTAGTTTCTATAGAAGGTTTATTAAAGACTTTAGTACAATAGCCTCTCCATTGACAAAAATCATTAAGAAATCTGTGGAGTTCAAGTGGGGTGAAGAACAAGTAAGCGTATTTAGCTTGTTAAAATCAAAGTTAATGTTGGCACCATTACTATATTTACCTTATTTTAATAAATCTTTTGAGATTGAATGTGATGCTTCAGGAATAAGTATTGGAGCTGCTGTAATGCAAGAAAAATGACTCATTACTTATTGTAGTGAAAAACTCAATAGTACAACTCTTAACTATCCCACTTATGACAATGAATTATATGCGGTAGGAGAGCGTTGGAGACTTGACAACATTATCTATGACCCCGAGATTTTTTTATACATACCGATCACCAGTCATTAAAACATTTGAAGGGTCAAATTAAGCTAAATAAACGACATGCGAAGTGGATTGAGTTTATTAAAACTTTACTATTTGTGATTAAATACAAGCAAGGTCAGGAAAATATGGTTGCAGATGCTTTATCGCAAAGGTATGTTCTTCTTAATAATCTGAATACTAAATTGTTAGGATTTGAGTATATTAAAGAATTGTATCTTGATGGTAATGATTTTGGTTCTATATATGATGAGCGTTTTGGCCAATGGTAGGTTTTTTAGACATGATGGATTTTTGTTTAAAAAAAATAAATTATGTGTGCCTAATTGTTTTATGCGTAAGTTGCTTGTATGGGAAGCTCATGGGGGTGGTTTAATGAGGCATTTTAGAATTGCTAAAACTTTGGATGTTTTACGCGAACACTTTTATTGGCCTAACATGAAAAGAGATGTGCAAAGAATTTGTGGTAGTTACATAACATGTAAACAAGCTAAGACTAGAATAATGCCTCATGGGTTATACACACCTTTACCTATTCCTAAGGAACCTTGGATTAATGTTTCTATGGATTTTATTTTAGGTCTACCTAGGTCTAGGAAAGGAAAAAACTCTATATTTGTTGTTGTGGATAGAATTTCTAAGATGACACATTTCATTGCTTGCCATAAAACTGATGATGCAACAAATATAGTTGACCTATTCTTTAGAGAGGTCATTCGATTACATGGTGTTCCTAGAAGTATTATGTTTGATCGAGATGTTAAGTTTTTAAGTTACTTTTGGAAGGTTTTGTGGGCTAAGTTAGGGACTAAGCTTTTATATTCTATTACTTGTCATCCATAAACAGATGGCCAAGCTGAAGTTGTTAATCGAACTTTAACTCAGTTGTTAAGGGCAATCATTCAAAAGAATCTTAAAAATTAGGAAGATTGTTTGTTATTTATTGAATTTGTATATAATCATAGTATGCATTCTACTACTAATTGTTCACCATTTGAGATTGTTTATGGGTTTAATCCTTTAACACCATTAAATTTGATTCCTTTACCCGTGGATGAAAGTGTTAGTCTTGATGGAACTCAAAAAGCACAGGTGGTGAAGGATTTACATGCAAAGATTCAGCAACAAATAGAGAAAAAAAATTAACAATATGCACATAAGGCTAATAGAGGATGGAAATTGGTGAGGTTTGAACTAAGTGATTGAGTTTGGGTGCATATGAGGAAGGAAAGGTTCCCTGAACAAAGGAGATCAAAGTTGATGCCTTGAGGAGATGATTCTTTTCAAATCATAGAAATGATTAATGATAATGTCTGCAAAGTGGATCTGTCAGGTGAGTATGGTATTAATGTTACATTCAATGTCGCTGATCTTTCTTTTTTTGATGTAGGTGATGATTCAAGGTCGAATCCTTTTGAGGAGAGAGGGGATGATGTGATCCAAGCACCAAATGATCCATTGGAGGTTCCGGTTGGTCCAGTTACAAGGCTAAGAGCAAAGAGGTTCAAAGAGGCTTTCAATGGACTTCTTCAAAATACTTGGGCTAAGGTGGATTTCAAGAGGATATTAAATAATAAGGATCAAGTCGTGATTAATCTTAAGGGGCTTGTTGGTGGAACCAAGATGATTACACAAGGATTGAGAGAAGAAGACTAGATTTAGACATTTTGACCTTTCACTATCTTTTTTTTATATATCAAAACTGGAGCTACAAGTCGAATTTTGAGGTGATTCTAGTTGGGCTGGAAACTAGACTTCCATACATTTCCAACGATATATGACACGCCTTCTAATTCTTTAAGATGAGAGAGAACCATCCGTTTAAAATTGGGTTTTGCTGCTACCAGACAGAATGTGAAAATAACCGAACTTGTCTTATTAAATTAGTTGGGCTATTAAACTTTCTTTATTTTATGACAAAACACTTGTTTGGGTTTTATACTTGTTATTTTAATTAGTTTGGGCTAGTTTTAGCTTGGATTGATTATAATTTAAATCGGGTTTATATGTGACCCATTAGGGAAACTAGGGTTTTTGACTTGAGGTATAAATACTCTTGAGAAAACTTTTCAACACACTTTTTTGCCTAATAATATTCTGATTTTTATCGACCTTTGGTTGTCAATCTAAGTTCTTGATTGAACTTTCAACTCTTCAAAGAATTGATCAATCTTTGTTGTGAATTTATACTCTTTTGCTCATCTCCAGGTGTAGGTGTTGCGATTGAGTTGGTTTATAGTCTTGTTGCCTTGGAGCTGGTCTTCCATTATTATAAGCTCATCCTATTTTCAGCAAACTTGAATTAGACAGATCTTAGGTTCACGAATTCCATTAAATTCTGCTAGGGTTCGCATCAGTTGGTATCAGAGTAGATCTAATCACTGGTTATATCTTTCAATTCGTCTCTTTTGTTTCTTGATTTTTCTTGATTAGTTTCAACCACATATACAAAAAAAATTAGGGTTCCTGCATCCTCTTGAATTGTTGAACACCAAAATCATAAAGTAGTGTTCTTGTTGAATTCTTGATCTTGCCGCAATATATACATAAAAACGTGTGTTCTTGAATTTTTTTTTCTTGATTGCGGAATTGGTATAAAAAAACGAGGTGCGTCATCTTGAAAATTTTGATTGTTGCCGTAAAAAAAACAAAAAAAGAAGAAGAAAATCAACATTTTGGAGTTTGGTCGAGAGCTAGGGAAAGAAAATTGGTCATTGGGAATTTGTGTGGCTTTTTATCATTTTTTTTTCAAGGTTCCATCATTGATTGATTTAATTTTCAGTTTGGATACTAAATCTCTTTAGTATTATTGCTTCCATTTAATTTATTTCGCATCTTCAAATCGTCATATTACTCACACAAATTTACATTGCTACTCGTGAATTTGTCATCTTAGTTTAGTTTTTTTTAGTTTTGTAAATTTCTTACTTCTTGAGTCTATATCAAATTTATAAATTCACTGTGTAGTTGATTGTTTTTCTGAATTGTTGCTAAGTGATTTCAACAACTAAATAAAGACAATTTGAGTGGAAAAAAAAAGCGTAGGGAGCATATTAGAATGAAAAACCTATAAATTTGTGTGAAACACGAGTGTGTGAAGTGTTATTTTTATTGCTAACGATTTTCGTGCAGGTTTAAAAAAAATAATGTCTTCTAACAGTGTGCCACATAAAAAGGGTGAAATCCTAGAAGATGGGCTTTCGAGAATACAACAACAGATGAAATTTATGTTTGGTAAGTTGATGACTATGATTGAAAAATTAGAGACTATGTCTGATGGTGGACGTAGTAAAAAGGGTAGAGAAGCTAGGAAAGAGGAGAGTGTTGCTGGAAACTCTGCAGATGAAGCCGATGATGATCTTAACCGTGGTAGTGGGTTCCATACCTTTCCAACGGTATATGGCATGCCTTCTAATTTTTTAAGATGAGAGAGAATCATCCGTTTAAAGTTGAGCTTTGTTGCTGCTAGACAGAATATGGAAATAACCGAACTTGTCTTATTAAATTAGTTGGGTTATTAAACTTTTTTTATTTTGTGAGGAAACACTTGTTTGAGTTTTATACTTGTTTATTTGGGAAACTAAGGTTTTTGACTTGGGGTGTAAATACTCTTGAGAATAATTTTCAGCACACTTTTTTGACTAATAATATTCTGATTTTTGTCGACCTTTGGTTGTCAATCTAGGTTCTTGATTGAACTTTCAACTCTTCAAAGAATTGATCAATCTTTGTTGTGAATTTATACTCTTCTGCTCGTCTCTAGGTATAGGCGTTGTGATTGGGTTGGTTTATAGTCTTGTTGCCTTGGAGCAGATCTTCCATTGTGATAAGCTCATCATATTTCCATCAAACTTAGATTAGATAGATCTTGGATTCGTGAATTCCATTAAATTCTGCTAGGGTTCGCATCAAAAGGATTTTCACTTAAGGGAGTGTGTTAAAAAATAATATAAATTATATCTTGAAACCTCACCTAACAACTTAAGCAATTGGATTGCGATAATTCTTTGACAAAACCGAAGGACTGTGAGTTTAAATACCAACATAAATTTTCGTCAGTAAAACTATTAAATCTGGTAGTGTTTGATTTCTCGTTAATGATTTTATTTATTTATTTACATAGATAATTATTGATTTATTTAATTAAATATTTATATTAATTTTTTAATTTACACTTAAAAACATCAAAATATTCTATATACCGGTATTATTTTCTTAGAAAAAAAAATTACGGTTAGATAGCTAATATTTATATATGAGGTAATGGGTAGAGAGGGAGAGAGAGAAAGAGACAAGAAGAGAAGGGGGGGCGGGCGGCTGTGCATGCATCAACGTGGTCGTTCATGAGCCAGAAGCTTTAAACCAGGGCTTCCAAAAAGGAGAGGATAGATGGTATGGACATGGACAACTGTTACAAAAATACACATTCACAGTCAGATCATGATCCATTAGGAGACAGTTTTAGTATTGGCATCGTAGCTGTACTTGGAGGTTGATAATCAGCTCAGATCGTGTAATTGAAGAGAAAAGATAATGGATATTGGTGAATCCAACAACAAGTACCCTCATGATCATAAGAAGCAATTACTTGATGACGAGGACGACGAGGACGACGACGACGACGACGACGACCATCAGGTGGAGGGCACTAGTGCTACCGCTACCTCTTCTTCTTCCTCTTCTTGGAGGATCAGGAGAAGTACTGGTAGTACAAGTGACAATCTCATTTCACACCACAAAAACAAATTAGTAGGTGCGTTGTAGATCCACCCAGCAGACAGGACTCTAGCTAGCTGGAGTAATTATACACACACACACATGAAATTATATACACATATATAGTCTGCTTGGCCTAGTGCTCGTGGGAAATTAATTACAGTAATTATAATGATGTTACTAATTAATTAATTTGGTCCAGATCATGAAGACAGTGATGAAGATCTTTTCACGGTTCCGGATGTAGAAGCTCGACCACCAGCGGAGGCTGCTGCTGCTGCTGCTGCTGCTGCTGGTAATAATACTACTACTTACAATAATAAGAACATTAATTCTAATAATCCAGAGGTTCAATCCGCCGCAGCAGCACCAGCTGCAACAGGGAGTAATAAACGCCATAGAGGACGAAACCCTGTTGACAAAGAATATAGAAGGCTCAAGAGGTGAGTCCTACATTCACAGTTTAAATATGATGTTGTTATTTACGAGAGCCATCATTTCTTTTTGTTATACATATAGATTAGCTTAACGCACTAGTTAAATGTTATTTAATCTTCAAAATCAACATCTAATTTCCATTTCTGTTATTGAATTTATTGTAAACGATTAAAAATATTACCATATAAAACTAATTTATTTATAAGCTATAAATAATATCATTAGATTTTCATTCAAATATTTAATTTCAATTATATATATATATATATATATATATATATACACACACACGCGCGCGCGCGATATTACAGCTTATATCAATATTTTTTTTAACAAAAAAAAAATTCTAGGTCACAGAACTATTTGTTATTATTATTAAACCTGACTTAGCGGGTTAATTTGAAAATTTGCTGACCCGACTCCTTACCTAGTACAAACTTAAAACTAAGACATGTAAAAGTTGTTATGGCATGATCTAGATGACATCTTTGTTGCTTAACCTGTCAAATATGTGACCTGGATCATAAACTCTGTTGGGTTTGATAGCTTTGTTTTTTTTTATAAAAAAACAATTTACTTAATTATATAATAAGTAAAATAGACGCTCGCAAAATCGAGCACAAATCAAATATCAAAACGTTATTTGAAACAACGATAACCTTATAGAAAACAAACTGAAACAAATTATAAAGATCAATTCAAACTCAATTAAATGTTAAAAGATAAAATTAAAAAAAAAAAATCGATGTAAAACTCAATACAAATTTAATGTTGAAGTATCAAATTAGCAAAAAATTAATGAAAATAAAAGGAAAGAAAGAGGGGAAATGATAACAAAAAAAATAAAATTGCTTTACTTAATTATATGAATAGCGAAGCAAAAGAGTTAAATCCTAAAATTTTTAGGTTGTCGAAAACTATTTGATATTATTACTAAATTCAATTTAGCAAATCAACCTTGAAACTTACCGATTCATTTTTTTACATAGCTCGGGTTTAAAATAAAACCGTTTGGGAGTTGTCCCGACATGATCCGGTCAACTTGGTAGGTATAATGACAATTCAAACGACTAGTAAAAAGCATCGTTTGTTTTTTAAAAAGTAAATTTAAGAAGATATTTTAATTTTTAATATTGAGATGATGGTATATTGGATTACTTGGGCTTCACAGTTTAACCCGCTAAACCCACAATTTAGGTTATAGACTCCACTGAGTTTGATAATTTTGTTTTTTTAACTATTTTTCACTTAATTATATGATAACAAAACTAAACGCTCGTAAAATGTAATACAAACCAAAAATCTAAATGATTATTTGAGGTTGTGCTAAACTCATAAAAAAACAAACTAAAATTAATTCAGAATTAAATAAATAATAAAATTAAAATAATAATAATAAATTCAAATTCAAATTCAATATTAAATAATAAAATTAAAAGAGAAAGACTCCTTCACAATGTAGGAACAATGTAGGAGGTTAGTTATCCCTTTTTTTAGTATGTAATATGTGAGTTCATTTATATATGGAATAATCTAATTATTTAGAAATAATCTTAATTTTCCATAATCAAGATCTCATTCTTAACTTGTAATGCTTGGATTATGGGATCTCCCTTACTGTGTGTATATGACTTTCTTCTGAATGTAGCAGATTGCTAAGGAACAGGGTCTCAGCCCAACAAGCTCGAGAAAGAAAGAAGGTTTACGTCAATGACTTGGAATCAAGAGCCAAAGAATTGCAGGAAATTAATACCAAATTAGAGGAGAAGATCTCCACATTGACCAATGAAAACACCATGCTTCGGAAGGTGATCATGAAGTGATGATGATCTCTTACAAATTAATTACTAAAGTTACCATGCATGCCATTTAATTTACCTGCTGATCATCAATACACGTATATATGTTCTCTTCTTGCATGCAGGTCCTCATGAATACCAGGCCTAAGGTTGATGAAAGCATGGAGCAAAAGCAGTAACAGTTGGGCAAAAGCTGAAAATGCATCGCCTCCTATGATCAGATTAATGTATAATATAGCCTGTGATCTTGCCAGCTGCTTATGCATGGCGAATACTTAAATAGCATATGCGCGCACTTCTGCGAAAATATATACAGTCGAGGCTGATTTTGAAGTGGTTAAATCTTTTCCATACGAATGGCTGCTCAGTTTAAGGCCCCAAGAAATAAAAATAAAAATGAGCGTGTCTATCTATATATTTATGTATACAGTCAATTTATGGCAGCCATGTATGGATATTTTTCAGGCAGCTTTGCATCAAAAGCATGTGGCTTACTGAATATTATGTTATGTAAACTATTAGGTCATTTTAATTGCCGCAGTTATATTATTTGCTGTTCTGCTTCAATTCTGGGATTCAAGTACCGTTGAAAAGACTAAAGGAACGGGGGGAATGACTACCTGTAATAAAGCACAGGCTAATATAGTAAGGAGCTATGAAGCCCTTCCCTTCTCGTAACTCTCCCCATTCATTGAGCTATCTTCAGTTTCCTTAAGGTAAGGTGCTCTTCCTTACTTGATAATGATTGGCTACCTAAGGTAAGGGGCCTCTACAGCTTGAGTCGGTCGGTCCGGCTACTCGGAAGGCGGGGCCATTAGTTGGAGGCCAGGGAGAAAGGCAACTCGTTTCGTCAACTGTGAAGGCGAGGCGGTCAGGGATGCTGCTGAGCCAACGGGGTCTAAGGCTATGAATTTCAAACTGGAAGGGATCCGGGGCGAGGTACTACCAACCCTGCTTCTGCTGGATCAAGAAATTTGATTTTCGAATATTCTTTATATCTAAAAAGATAAATTTTATCTATTTAGAATAAATTCTTCTTTTTGAAATAGAAAATTTCTTTCAAACCTAGCTCGATAAGGGAGAGAATGCCCTTACTTGGAATCTAAAGCATTCTTCTTCCTGCTCATTTCTTCGGGTGTGCCTGTTAGGGTTGGGGACAAGGCAATGCCAGTTGAACACACCAGTTCAATAACAAGAGGAGCTGTGTTGCTTGATGAAAGAAGCGGATCTGGGT
>Ga0307510_10005663_pt1 | contig 14892 bp, 12 predicted proteins | sample 12_EM_MG_FD_207224 | JGI IMG/M metagenome (GOLD analysis project Ga0307510, IMG submission 207224) | Populus trichocarpa ectomycorrhiza microbial communities from riparian zone in the Pacific Northwest, United States - 12_EM | ecosystem: Host-associated > Plants > Roots > Unclassified | place...
CCGCAGGTACTGACCATCAAGCAGACGCTGTACCGCAGCGGGGCCACGTCGGAAATCGTCGACGCCCTGGTGGAAGCGGCACGTGCCGGCAAGGAAGTGACCGCCGTGGTGGAACTGCGTGCGCGCTTCGACGAGGAATCGAACCTGTCACTGGCATCGCGCCTGCAGACCGCCGGCGCCATCGTGATCTATGGCGTGGTAGGGGTTAAAACCCACGCCAAGATGATGCTGGTGCAGCGCCGCGAGAACGGCCAGCTGGTGCGCTACGCCCACCTGGGCACCGGCAATTACCACACCGGCAATGCACGCCTGTACACCGACTACAGCCTGCTCACGTCGGACGAAGCCCTCTGCGAGGACGTCCACCGGCTCTTCAGCGAACTCACCGGGATGGGCAAGGTGCTGCGCATGAAGCGCCTGCTGCGCGCCCCGTTCACCCTGAAGAAAACCCTGTTGGAGCTGATTTCCGCCGAGACCGGCCGCGCGGCGGCGGGCGCACCGGCGCAGATCGTCATCAAGGTCAATGCCATCACCGACCCGAAGCTCATCCGCGCACTCTACCGCGCCTCGATCGCCGGCGTGAAGGTCGACCTCATCGTACGCGGCATGTGCTGCCTGCGCCCCGGCGTGCCCGGCATCTCGCAGAACATCCGCGTACGCAGCATCGTCGGCCGCTTCCTGGAGCACAGCCGGGCCTACTGGTTCCACAACGCCGGCGAACCGCTGCTGTATCTGGCCAGCGCCGACCTGATGGAACGCAACCTCGACCGGCGCGTGGAAACCGGTTTTCCCATCGAGGGGAAAAAGCTGCAGCAGCGGGTGAAGAAAGAACTGGACATGTACATGGCGGACAACGCCAACGCCTGGATCCTGCAGGCGGACGGTTCCTATGTACACGCCACCCCATCGCAGCCGCCCCGCGACGTGCAGATGCAGCTACTGGAGAAGCTCTCCGCCGCCCCGGCGCAACCGAGCTGATGGCCGGTTAACGGGCGGCGCGCTTGCGTGCCGCCTTCTTGGCCGCGGCCTTGCGCACGGCCGGCCCCTTGGTCCGCGCGGCCTTCTTCGCCGCCGCGCTGCGTGCCGCCGCCGGGCGTTTGCGCGCAGCCGCCTTGCCCTGGCGGGACAACGCCGTCTTGCTGGCCGCGGCGCTGCCTTCGCGCTTGAGTGCCTTTTTCGTGGCTGTCGACCGCCTGGGCGAGGTCTTCTTCGCCGCGCCCTTGCGATGGGAAGCGGCAGTGTCCTGCGCGGCTTTCTTCTTCGTTGCCTTGCTTGCGGTTTTCTTCACCGGCGCCTTGACGCCGGCGCGTCGCGCCTTGGACAAGCCAATGGCGATGGCCTGCTTGGCCGAACGGGCACCATGCTTGCCTTCGCGGACGTGTTCGATTTCCTCGTGGACGTATTCACCGGCCTGGGTGCTGGCGGACTTTCCCGCACGCTTGTCGGCGCGGGCGCGGTCTGTGGTTTTCTTCTCGGGCATGGTGGATGCTCCGTGGCTGGCAGTGCCCGCCATGCTCCGCGCCTGCGCGTGAACCCCACGGCAAGTCAATGTCCATGCAAGGCGAGCGCGCGCTCCACATCGTGCAGTGTTTCAACCACGCGTGCGCTGCCGGCGAGTACATCGAGATCGGGCTCGAGCAGGTCCGGCACCATCACGGTGATCATTCCCGCCGCCAGCGCGGCGCGCACGCCGTTGTGTGAATCCTCCAGCGCCAGGCAGCGCTCGGCCGGCACGCCAAGCCGCTTGGCGGCCAGCAGGTAGGGATCGGGCGCGGGTTTGCCGTGCTCGTAGTCGCCCGCGGCGACGATGGCGTGAAACCGCTCGGTGAGCCCGTGCGCCGCCAGGTGATGCGTAGCGGCGGCATGCGACGAGGAGGTTGCAATGGCCCGTGGCAATCCCAGGCGGTCCAGCGTATCGAGCAATTCCAGGACGCCGGCCTTCACCGCCAGCTGCGTGTCGAGCATCGCGGCGAACCGGGTGTTGGCGTCGTTCCACAAGCCGTCGACGTCGGTGCCCGGCCCCAGTTCATCGAGCACCAGCTCGCGGGCCCGGGGGCCGTGCAGGCCGATCAGGCGCAGGTACAAAGCCATCGGCATGGTTATGCCGCGCTCGGCGGAGGCCGCCATCATGGCATCGCGATAGAGCGTTTCGGTGTCGAAGATCAGGCCGTCCATGTCGAAGACCACGGCGGCCGGAAGGAAATCCAAGGTCAGCATGCGACGCCCATGGGATGTGCAAACGCAGGATTTTACCCCTAGGCAGCCCGCCAGGGCGTCGCTAGAGTGGAGTAATCCGTCCGGAGGGGTCCCACCACATGTCTTGCACCTCGCATCTTTCGTGGCGTCTTGCCGCGCTCATCGCCCTTGCCCTGTCCAGTGCCGTCGCGGCCCAGGAGGCCGCCACGGCGCAATATCCGAACTATCCTTCGGAAACCCCTGCCACTTTCACGCAGAGCAGCGAAGGCTTCGACTACGAACGGCGCCAGGTGATGATCCCCATGCGCGACGGGGTCAAGCTGCATACGGTGATCCTGGTGCCCAAGGGCGCCCGCCACGCCGGCATCGTGCTCACCCGCACGCCCTACGACGCCGATGAACTGACCACCCACGGCCATACCGGCAACCTCGGCGCCACTCTCACCGGCTACGACAATGCTTCGGATGTGATGGTCCAGGACGGCTACATCCGCGTGGTGCAGGACATCCGCGGCAAGTACGGTTCGGAAGGCGACTACGTGATGAATCGCCCACTGCATGGGCCACAAAATCCCACACCGATCGATGAAAGCACCGACACCTACGACACCATCGATTATCTGGTGAAGAACATCCCCGAGTCCAACGGACGCGTGGGCACCATCGGCATTTCCTACGATGGTTTCGAGCCGCTGATGTCGCTGGTGAATCCGCATCCGGCGCTGAAGGTGGCCGTGCCGATGAACCCGATGGTCGATGGCTGGATGGGCGACGACTGGTTCCACAACGGCGCCTTCCGCGCGCAGAACCTGCCGTACATCCTTGAACAGACAGCCAGCCGCAAGAACGAAATCAAGTTCAATGCCTCGGTGCACGACGAATACGACCTGTACCTGCGGGCCGGTGCCACCGGCGAGATGGCGCGCCGCTACGGCCTTGAGCAAGTGGGCTTCTGGCAAAAGCTCATTGCCCATCCCGCCTACGACAGCTTCTGGAGCGACCAGGCGGTAGACAAGGTACTGGCGGGGTTGCCGCTTAAGGTGCCCACCATGCTGGTGCATTCGCTGTGGGACCAGGAAGACATCTATGGCGCGATCGCCGTGTACAAGGCGATCAAGCCCAAGGACACCGGTAACGACAAGGTGTTCCTGGTGATGGGCCCCTGGCACCACGGCCAGGAGATCGAGAACGCCAGTTCGCTCGGCGCCGTGCAGTTCGGTTCGGATACAGGCCTGTACTTCCGCCAGAAGATCCTGCGTCCGTTCCTGGCGCATTACCTGAAGGATGACGCGCCGGCCAACCCGGTGGCGCCGGTTACCGCCTACGAGACCGGCAGCAACGTGTGGCGGACTTTCCGCCAGTGGCCGGTGTCGACGCAGGCCCGGGCGCTTTACTTAGGTGGCGACGGCAAGCTCGGCTTCGCCAAACCCTCGGGCGAGGCCTACCAGGAGTATGTGTCCGATCCGGCCAAGCCCGTGCCCTTCCGCGCCCGGCCGATCCAGCCGGTGGGCTACGATCCGGGGCAGACCTGGTCGGAATGGCTGGTGGATGACCAGCGCGAGGCCTCCGGCCGTCCGGACGTGGTTTCCTGGACATCCGACGTACTCACCCAGCCGCTGGTGATCCGCGGCCAGCCCGTGGTGCACCTGCGCGCCAGTACCACCGGCACCGACAGCGACTGGGTGGTGAAGCTGATCGACGTCTATCCGGACATGGAACCGATGGACCCGGCCATGGGCGGCTACCAGCTGATGATCGCCGGCGACATCCTGCGCGGCCGCTACCGCGAGGGGTTCACCGTGGCCAAGCCGATCCAGGCCGGTGCACCGCTGGATTACTCCTTCCCGCTGCCCACCGCCGACCACGTGTTCCTGCCGGGCCACCGCCTGATGGTGCAGGTGCAGTCCAGCTGGTTCCCGCTGTACGACCGCAACCCGCAGACCTACGTGGACAACATCTTCTTCGCCAAGCCCGGCGACTATAAAAAGGCCACCCAGCGCATCTTCGGTGACAGCCATGTGGACCTGCCCGTAGCCGGCAACTAGTGGAAAACGGGCCAGCGCTCACGCTGGCCCGTTCGTTGCATCACCGGCGGCATGCATCGATCCCAACAACATCGCCAAGGCACCGAACTCCCCATCCATGCGGCCCGCCCGCAGGCCTGCCGGGAAATCGTCGCGCGACGCGTGCGCCGCACCGACGCAATTGCACGAAAAGTGACGCTCGGCGGCAGCCTTTTCTTCGGTGTGACGGCCCTGGCCTGGATGGCCTGGTTGTCGCCGGTGGTGGATGCCGCGCGGCGCATGGGGTTGTCGCTCGACTGGCTTGTCCGCGTGCAGCAGGCTTCGCTCGGGAACGCCGACAGCTTCAACATCATTGCTGCCGTCGCGGTGGTGTGTGGCGTGCTGTTTGTCGTCTGGTCCGGCTATGTGCGACACATCCTCGCGGCGCGAAAAACCGTCGCGGGCAAGCCGACCGGCGAATAAATACGTTTTCGCAAAAGCATGACGCATGCATGGGCCGTGTCAACGCGCCCGGCGTGCACGCGTTTGATCTCCCACCACTACCGGAGAGCAAACCATGTCCAAGACCCTCCCCCTCGTCGCCAGCCTGCTGATCGCCTTGGGCGTGTCGGGCGCCGCCCTCGCCCAGGACACCCCGGACGCTGCGCAGCCTGCCGGTGCCATGCAGGGACACCGCCAGCCCGATCCAGAGCACCAGGCCCAGCGCCTGACCAAGATGCTGAACCTGACGCCGGACCAGTCGAACAAGATCGCAGCCATCCTGCAACAGCGGCAACAGCAGTTCACCGCGCTGAAGTCCGACAGCAGCGCCGACCCGATGGCCCAGCGCCAGAAGACGCGCGAACTGATGAAGTCGTCGCAGTCGCAGATCGATGCCGTGCTCACCGATGCACAGCGCCAGCAGTGGCAGGCCATGCGCGAAAAGATGCGCCAGAAGTGGCAGGACAAGAAGTCGGCCAGCGACCAGGGTTAACCGGAGTCCGTAACCGGGCGGCGGGGTCAGAGTAATTACTCTGACCCCCAATCGCTTGATCCTTACCGTATCGAATTTGTCGTAAAAGTTGCCGTCCAGCTGTTTGCAGGCTGGACAACTCACGCTTTCTGGACGACGGTTGCTTTTCCGGGCCACTACCGCCCACGACGCGCAACGGATGCGCGCCGGCATGTGCAAGGAGCACCCATGCGTTTGATCCCGCTCGCCGGCCGCCTGGCCATCGCATCCATGCTCGCCCCTGCCACGGCCCTGGCCGACGTTGCCGATGAAGCCCTCAGCGGCGACTGGAACGGCAAACGCACGCGCCTGGCCGATCGCGGCGTGTCGTTCTCGTTCAACTACACCGCCGAAGCGGCACGCAACTACAGCGGCGGTGATCGCCCGCGCAACCGCATCAGCGGCCAGCTCGGCCTTCTTGCCGATGTGGACCTCAACAAGATCTACGGCTTGCATGATGCGGAGTTGCGTCTGGCCATCACCCACCGCGCCGGCCGCAACCTGAGCGACGACACCCACATGGGTGTATTGCAACAGGTGCAGGAAGTGTATGGGCGCGGGCAGACCTGGCGGCTCACGCAACTGTGGTTCCGCCAGGCGTATTTCGACCAGGCACTGTCGGTGAAGTTCGGCAGGGTGACCGTGGGCGAGGATTTCGCCGCCTTTGACTGCGCCTTCCAGAACCTCACTTTCTGCGGTTCTCAACCCGGCAACCTGGTGGGCAACTACTGGTACAACTGGCCGGTCAGTCAGTGGGGACTTGTACTGACGACAAAAACCAGTGAAAGCACCTATCTGAAGCTCGGCGGGTACCAGGTGAATCCCGCATACCTGCAAAACCGCAACGCGCTGAAGATAAACAATCCCGCCGGCACCACCGGCGCGCTGATCCCCCTGGAGTTCGGCATCAAGCCCGTCTTCGGTGACGAACGCGATGGCAGCTACAAGTTCGGCGCCTGGTACGACACGTCACGGCATAACGATGTCTACGCCGACGTCGACGGCGGATCGCAGGCGCTGAGCGGCCGGCCCTTCGGCCAGCGCCGCGGCACGCACGGCGGCTACGTGAACTTCGAACAGCAGGTGTCGGCGAACCTGCGGCTGTTCCTCAATGCCACGCAGGCCGATCGCCGCACCAGCACGACCGATCGCCAGGTATCCATCGGCGGCAGCTGGGGTGCACCGTTCGCCTCGCGCCCGCTGGACGACATCGGCTTTGCCGTGGGCAGCACGCACGTGAATGGCCGCGTGATCCGTCGCCAGCGCCAGCTCAACGGTCTGTTGCCCGTGCATGCGCCGGTGGGTGGCTACGAGGGCGTGGCGGAGCTCTACTACACCTACCGCCCCACCGGCTGGCTGATGCTTCGCCCCAACGTGCAGTACATCAAGCATCCCGGCGGCTCGTCGCGCAACGACAACGCCACGGTGCTCGGATTGAAGTTCAACGTGGCGATCTAGCCGAAGGCTAGCGTTGGATCACCAGCAGGGTGGAGGTGGCCGAGGCATACAGCTTGCCGTCCTCGCCCAGCAGGCGCCCTTCGGCGAAGGCCGCGCGGCGCCCGATGGTCACGACTCTGCCCTCGGCACGGACGCGGCCTGAGTCGCGCGTGAGGGCCTTGTGGTAGGCCACCTTCAATTCCAGCGTGGTGTATGCCTGGTCGGCGGCAAGCTTGCTGTGTACGGCGCAGCCGCAGCATGAATCAAGCAAGGTGGCGGCATAGCCACCGTGGATCATGCCGATGGGGTTATAGGCGTGGTCACCGGGGATACCGGCGAATACCGCGAAGCCCTCGTCCACCTCGACCAGGTCGAAATCCAGCGAAATCGCGATACCTGGCCGCCGGGCAGAAGCCTTCAGGGCCTTGAGCTGCTCAAGGCCGGTAAGGCCCGCACCGATTTCATCAGCCAATGACATGACGGCCGCCTCCGTTTTTTGGATGACAACCATCATACAACCCGCCCCCCACTTATTCCACGACCACGGGAATTTTGCCGATGCGCGACTGCCATTCGCGCGGGCCGGTCTTGTGCACCGAGCTTCCCATGCTGTCCACGGCCACTGTCACCGGCATGTCGACCACGTCGAACTCGTAGATCGCTTCCATGCCCAGGTCCTCGAAGGCCACCGTGCGCGAGGCCTTGATCGCCTTGGACACCAGGTACGCCGCGCCACCGACGGCCATCAGGTACACCGCCTTGTTGTCGCGGATGGCCTCGATGCCCGCGGGGCCGCGCTCGGCCTTGCCGACCATGCCCAGCAGGCCCGTGGCCTCCAGCATCTGCCGGGTGAACTTGTCCATGCGCGTGGCCGTGGTGGGGCCGGCGGGACCGACCACTTCATCGCGCACGGGGTCGACCGGTCCCACGTAGTAGATGAAGCGATTGGTGAAATCCACCGGCAGTTTGTCGCCACGGTTGAGCATGTCCACCATGCGCTTGTGCGCGGCGTCGCGGCCGGTAAGCAGCTTGCCGTTGAGCAGCAGTACCTCGCCCGGCTTCCACGTGGCGACTTCATCACGGGTGACGGTATCGAGGTTCACCCGGCGCCCCTTGGATGCGTCGTAGGTGAGCTTGGGCCAGTCTTCGAGCGACGGCGGATCCAGGGCGACGGGGCCGGATCCGTCCAGCACGAAATGCGCGTGGCGGGTCGCCGCGCAGTTGGGGATCATCGCCACCGGCAGGTTGGCAGCGTGGGTGGGGTAGTCCTTCACCTTGATGTCGAGCACGGTGGTCAGGCCGCCCAGGCCCTGCGCGCCGATGCCCAGCGCATTGACCTTCTCGTACAGTTCCAGGCGCAGTTCCTCGGCGCGGTTGGAAGCACCGCGGGCGATCAGGTCGGTGATGTCGATCGGCTCCATCAGCGCTTCCTTTGCCAGCAGCATCGCCTTCTCGGCGGTGCCGCCGATGCCGATGCCGAGCATGCCCGGCGGGCACCAGCCGGCGCCCATGGTGGGTACCGTCTTGATCACCCAGTCGACGATCGAATCGGATGGGTTCAGCATCGCGAACTTGGATTTCGCCTCCGAGCCACCGCCCTTGGCAGCAACGATCACGTCCAGCTTGTTGCCCGGCACCACCGACACGTTCACCACCGCCGGCGTGTTGTCGCGGGTATTGCTGCGCTTGCCGGCGGGATCGGCCAGCACCGAGGCGCGAAGCTTGTTGTCCGGATCGTTGTAGGCCCGGCGCACGCCCTGGTTGCACATGTCTTCCACGCCCATGGTGGCGTCTTCCCAGCGCACGTCCATGCCGATCTTCAGGAATACCGTGACGATGCCGGTGTCCTGGCAGATCGGACGGTGGCCTTCGGCGCACATGCGCGAATTGATCAGGATCTGGGCGATGGCATCCCTGGCCGCCGGCGATTCCTCGCGCTCATACGCGGCGGCGAGATTCTTGATGTAATCCACCGGGTGGTAATAGGAAATGTACTGCAGGGCGTCGGCAACGCTCTGGATGAGGTCTTCCTGCTTGATCGAGGTCATGGCTGGGCGGCTGGCTTTGACGGCAAAGCCGCTATTTTAGCCCACCCGCGGGCAGCGCAGGCCCCATGGAAACGCGCCTGGCCCGGCTATCCCGCCTGGCCCAGCCCGTGGCAGGCGGTATCGTCGCGGGCGAAGGCCATGGCTACGAGCTGGTCGTCTGCGGCCACGGCGTAGCGCTCCTCCACCAGCAGGGGGCAACCGCGGAAATCGAACTCCATGAAGTCCGCATGGGCATGCGGCGGTGCATCGTTGCGCAAGGTCAGGGTGGCGCCATGGCGCTCCCAGCGCCCTTGCGAGGCATTGCCCTCGCAGGTGGCGCAGTCGCCACTTGCCACGTACCGGCCTGAATCGAGCAGGCGAAGGGCGAATGCGTTAGGCGCCTTGCGGTGCCACCCGGTGCCGGACTGTTGCCATGGGTCCAGATGCGGCAGCACCAGTGGCGCGACGATCACCAGCAGCGCGAGCACGCAGGCCGCCGCGTCACGAAATATCGCGTCCCACCACATGGTGGGAGTGCGAGCGCGCTTGCCTGGCCGGAGGTCGTTCATTACGCCGCGATGCTAACGCCGCTATGCTGCCTGAGTCGACCGGCCGGAAGTCACGATGTCAAGACGCCACCTTGAAACACACGCCACCGGGCGTGTTGCCTGGCTACGCGCCGCGGTACTGGGTACCAACGATGGGGTGATCTCGGTGGCAAGCCTCGCCGTGGGCATGGCGGCCGCGGGCCAGACGCAGGGCGCGTTGCTGGCCACCTGCGCGGCGGGACTCATCGCCGGCGCGATGTCGATGGCCGCGGGTGAATATGTCTCGGTTCGCTCGCAAGCGGACACCGAACACGCCGATCTAGCTCGCGAGCGCCAGGAATTGGCGAGCGACCCCGACCACGAACTGGCGGAACTGACGCACATCTACCAGGCACGCGGCCTGGATGCCGCCCTGGCCCACAAGGTGGCCATGCAACTGATGGCCCGCGATGCCCTGGGCGCCCACGCGCGTGACGAACTTGGCATCACCGAGGAGCTACGCGCACGTCCCGTGCAGGCGTCGATCACCTCGGCACTGGCATTTTCGCTGGGTGCGTTGGTGCCGTTGGTTACCGTGGCGGTGGCTCCAGCGGCGGTCGTCATCGCCGCCATCGTTGGCACGGCGTTGGTAAGCCTGCTCGTTCTCGGCGCCGCGGCGGCGCGGGCCGGACGCGCCCCCGTTTGGCGTGGAGCCTTGCGTGTCTTCTGCTGGGGCGCCGTGGCCATGGCAATGACCGCCGCCATCGGCCATTTGTTCGGCAGCTGAACATGATCCGGCATCGGTGCCGGACAGATTCAACCGCAAGCTGCCGATGGGCGTGGCAGTGGCCTGGCGCGATGCTTCGTGCACCACAATCGCCAGGTATCGCACGCATGTCATATCGCATTTCGGGTCTTGATCCCGCACCCTTCATCCACCTTTACCACCTTTCCGACGAGGCCCTGCGCGAGCACCGCGTCGTACGTCATGTCGCAGGTTCCGACGGCGGCTTCCCCGACCGCGTGGAACTGCGTGATGCCCGCCCCGGCGAATCCTTACTGCTGGTGAACTACGAACACCAGCCGGCCGATACGCCTTACCGTTCACGCCATGCCGTGTTCGTGCTGGAAGGCGCGACCAAAGCGGCGACATTCCACGACGAGATCCCCCTGCTGTTCCGTAAGCGGATGATGTCCATTCGCGCTTTCACCGCGCAGGGCATGCTGCACGACGCCACCGTGGTGCTAGGCGATGCCATGGAACCGATCGTGCACGAATGGCTGGCCGACGACCGCGTGGCCTACATCCATGCCCACTACGCGGGACCAGGTTGCTACGCCGGGCGCATCGACCGGGCGTGAGGGAGCGCCTGGCCGCCACGAAAATTCGGTTCAGTGCTTCTGGGCCGCCGTGATGGCGTCGCGAAGCTCGCGAAGTTTTGCCTTGACCTTCGCCTTTCCTTCCGCCCCCTGGCGGATCAGGATCTTCTGGCCAATGGAGGCGGACTGAAGCTGGGGATCAGCGAAGACGTAATGCCCGCGATCCTCCACGACCGCTATCGAGCCCTTCGGCTCGGGCGCGGCAAGCATGTCGTCGATCGCAACCACCAGGCGATCGTTGAAATAGCCGGTGGGGTAGCCCAGCTCCTTGTAGGCCTGCTGGAACAGCGGGTAGAAACGGACGTACCAGGCCGCGGCCGCGCGCGGGTTCACGTGTTCAACCACGGCCAGGTACCGCGCGTAGCGTGCTTCGTTCTTCGGATCGATATTGCCGTCGCTGGAAACCAGGAACTTCCCGCCGGCCGTCTTCACCGGCAGCAGCCGGGTAGCCAGGGAATGGCGTGGCAGCGCATCCACGGTGGCCACGATGCGGCCGATCACCTGCTCGCGCAGGAGCAGGCCATCGAGGTTGCCGATGCCGGCAAGATCGGACAGGCCTTCGGCGGCGAGGGTATCGCTATCGCTCAAAAGGGGAAGCGGGGCGGAAGAAGGTGACGCCGGACCTGCCTCGCCGATCGGGTGTTGAACGACCGGATTCGACGGCGCGGAGGGTGCCGGCGCGGGCGCTGGCAGCGCGGCCACCGGTGCAGGCTCGGGTGCCATAGCCTTGCGCCAGAACCAGTAGCCACCAGCGCCCACCGCCACCAGGACGACAACGGCCAGGAGCCACGAAAAGACCGGGGTGCGTTGTGCCATCACGCTGCCTCTATTGCTTCACCAATTCTTTTCGACCCCTGATGCAGGCCGGAGGTTCCCTACATGTTCCGCCGGTATTCGCCGCCCACGTCGTACAGCGCGTGGCTGATCTGGCCGAGCGAGTTGTACTTCACCGCATCGATCAACTGCTCGAATACGTTGCTTCGATCGCGCGCCGTGGCCTGAAGAGTACGCAGGCTCTCGGGAGCCAGCGCGTTGCGGGCGCGGCCGTAACGATGGACGTTGTCGATCTGCTGGCCCTTCTCACCCTCCGTGGAACGGATCAGCTCGATCTCGGTGGCGATCTCGCCGCCGTGGTCCTTGGGCAGGAAGGTGTTGACGCCGATCAACGGCAGCGAGCCATCGTGCTTCTTCTGCTCGTAGTACATCGACTCTTCCTGGATCTTGCCACGCTGGTACATGGTGTCCATGGCGCCGAGCACGCCGCCGCGCTCGCTGATGGCCTCGAACTCCTTGTAGACAGCTTCTTCGACCAGATCGGTCAGTGCATCGACCACGTAACTTCCCTGCCACGGGTTTTCATTGAAGTTCAGGCCCAGCTCGCGGTTGATGATCAGCTGGATCGCCACGGCGCGGCGCACGCTTTCTTCCGTGGGCGTGGTGATGGCCTCGTCGTAGGCGTTGGTGTGCAGCGAATTGCAGTTGTCGAACAACGCGTACAACGCCTGCAAAGTGGTACGGATATCGTTGAACTGGATCTCCTGCGCATGCAGCGAACGGCCGGAGGTCTGGATGTGGTACTTCAGCATCTGGCTGCGTGCGCTGGCGCCGTAGCGCTCGCGCATCGCGCGGGCCCAAATGCGCCGTGCCACGCGGCCGATCACGGTGTACTCCGGATCCATGCCGTTGGAGAAGAAGAACGACAGGTTGGCGGCGAAGTCGTCCACCTTCATGCCACGGGCGAGGTAGTACTCAACGATGGTGAAGCCGTTGGACAGCGTAAAGGCCAGCTGGCTGATCGGATTGGCCCCGGCTTCGGCGATGTGATACCCCGAGATCGATACGGAATAGAAATTCCGCACCTTGTGGTCAACGAAGTACTGTTGGATGTCGCCCATCATGCGCAGGGCGAATTCGGTGGAGAAGATACAGGTGTTCTGCGCCTGGTCTTCCTTCAGGATGTCCGCCTGCACCGTGCCGCGTACCGTGGCCAGCGTATAGGCCTTGATCCGGGCGTAGGTTTCAGCGTCCACCACCTCGTGGCCCGACACACCCAAGAGGCCCAGGCCCAGGCCATCGTTGCCCTGCGGTAACTCGCCGAAATATTCCGGGCGCCCGCCCTGCGGATACAACTGCGCAATACGCGCCTTGGCCGCTTCCCAGCGGGAAGGTTCCTCGTTGAGGTACTTCTCCACGTTCTGGTCGATGGCCGTGTTCATGAACATGGCCAGGATGATCGGCGCCGGACCGTTGATGGTCATCGATACCGATGTGGTGGGCGCGGACAGATCGAAGCCGGAATAGAGCTTCTTCATGTCGTCCAGGGTGGCGATGGATACGCCGGAGTTGCCGATCTTGCCGTAGATGTCCGGACGCGGCGCAGGATCTTCGCCGTACAGGGTGACCGAGTCGAAGGCGGTGGAAAGACGCGCCGCACCGCCGCCGAGCGACAGGTAATGGAAGCGGCGGTTGGTGCGCTCGGGCGTGCCTTCGCCGGCGAACATGCGGGTGGGGTCTTCGCCCGCGCGGCGATATGGGAACACGCCGCCGGTATACGGATAGCCGCCCGGCAGGTTCTCGCGCATCAGGAACGACAGCAGCTCGCCCCAGTCTTTCGACTTCGGCGGCGACACCTTGGGAATCTTCTGGTGGCTGAGCGACGTGCGGTAGTTCTCCACGCGAATGACTTTCTCGCGCACCTGGTATTCGTTGAACTCGGCCGTGACCGACGCGTACCGCGCAGGCCATTCGCGCAGCAGGCTCACCGCCTCGGCGGAGAGTTCGCGCACGGCCTCGTTGTAGCGCTGGCGAAGGGTAAGCATGCTGCGGTCGACACCCGCGGCCTTGGGCGACACCGCATCGTGGTCGTAGAGATCCAGCGCGCGGGGAATATCTTCATCGCCGATGTCCTTGAGCGATTCGAAGTAGTGCTGCGCCTTGCTGGCAGCCTCGGCCTCGCGGGCGATGCCGGTATTGATGCCGCGCCCCTGCTCGGCGATCTCGGCCAGATAACGCACACGGTTGCCCGGGATCAGCACGGTGGCGCGCGGTTCCTTCAGCGTGGTGTCGAGCGTCGGCGTCCAGCGGTCGGCGGGAAGGCTGAGCTTCTCGCGCAGCAGGCGGCATAGGTTCGAGAACATCCAGGTAACGCCTGGATCGTTGAACTGGCTGGCAATGGACGGATACACCGGGACGTCCGCGTCGGCCAGCGTGAAGGCATTGCGGTTGCGCTTCCACTGCTTGCGCACGTCACGCAGGGCGTCCTCGGCGCCGCGCTTGTCGAACTTGTTCAGCACGATCAGTTCGGCGAAGTCGATCATGTCGATCTTCTCCAGCTGGCTGGCCGCGCCGTATTCGCTGGTCATCACGTACACGGGGAAGTCGACCAGGTCGACGATCTCCGAATCGCTCTGGCCAATGCCGGCGGTTTCCACGATCACCAGGTCGTAGGCCTGGCTCTTCAGGAAATTGATGCAATCGTGCAGCATCTCGTTCACCGCCGCATGCTGGCGGCGCGTAGCCATCGAACGCATGTACACGCGTTCGGAGCGCAGGGAATTCATCCGAATGCGGTCGCCCAGCAGGGCGCCGCCGCTGCGGCGGCGGGTTGGGTCCACCGCCAGCACCGCGATACGCATCTGGGGGAAGGCGTGCAGGAAGCGCAGCAGGAGTTCATCGACCACGCTGGATTTACCCGCGCCACCGGTGCCGGTCAGGCCCAGTACCGGAGTTTTGCGACCGGCCAGCTCCCACTCCTTGCGCAGGCGCGCAAGCTCGCCTTCGGAATACATGCCTTCTTCGATCGCCGTCAGCGTGGCACCGATGGAGATCTCGTCGCTTACCTGCGCTTCGGCGGGGTGTTCCTTCACCGCGGTGGCGCGCTCATCGGCCGCCGCACGGGTGCGCTTGACCACGTCCTCGATCATCTCCACGAGGCCCAGCTTCATGCCGTCGTTCGGGTGGTAGATGCGCTCCACGCCGTAGGCTTGCAGCTCGCGGATTTCCTCAGGCGTGATGGTGCCGCCTCCGCCGCCGAACACGCGGATGTGCGCCGCGCCACGTTCGCGCAGCATGTCCACCATGTACTTGAAGTACTCCACGTGGCCGCCCTGGTAGGACGACAGCGCAATGGCGTCGGCGTCTTCCTGCAGGGCCGCACGGACGACGTCCTCCACCGAGCGGTTGTGGCCCAGGTGGATCACCTCGGCGCCCTGCGCCTGGATGATGCGGCGCATGATGTTGATCGCCGCGTCGTGGCCGTCGAACAGGCTCGCCGCGGTGACGAAACGCAGCGGGGCGCGTTCACCGCGGGC
>Ga0307510_10005664_pt1 | contig 14888 bp, 19 predicted proteins | sample 12_EM_MG_FD_207224 | JGI IMG/M metagenome (GOLD analysis project Ga0307510, IMG submission 207224) | Populus trichocarpa ectomycorrhiza microbial communities from riparian zone in the Pacific Northwest, United States - 12_EM | ecosystem: Host-associated > Plants > Roots > Unclassified | place...
ACCCTACATGTTACCCAGTGTATACTGACTTATCACCCGCTGTGGTTGGGTCCCTTTCACTTCTAGCTCCCCACGAGTTTACCCGGATCCCATTCCCTGTGAAAGCAATCAAGATTCTTGTCCATGAGATCCAAAGTGGAGGAGAAGCGGCTTCGATGTCCGCATTCGCAGGAACGGGCAGTGTGCCCGAGCTTGAATCCGACGACGGGGTAGGATTCTCGATGATAATATTTCCGCATCCTCAGGCTCACCTCTAACTTAGGAGGATGACTGGGGCGAAGAGGAGAGGCAGAACCAAGGTTTCAACCGCGAGGAGTTCCAGATGCTCTCGGAAATGTTGGGACCGAAAGGAGTGGCCTTCGATAATGACGAAGTTCTCGACGATAATGATGATGAGGATCTCAAGAACGATCCCATCTCTCAGATGGATATGACGGTCCGTTGAACTTGCAGCACCACGGTTACATACACTAACCCTTCCGCACCCCAGGCTCACCTCATCGCGTTCTTCAAGGAGTGTGCCTCCCGAAATACCAACAACTTCTCGAGCATTTTCGACCAGCTAACCATCGAAGAGAGCCTGATCCTGAAGCAAGTTGTCGAGAGTTGAGAATCACGCGTTTTGGAGGAAAGCGAGATCCAGATCAGTATATAGAGTATTCTACGATGCCCATGCCGTGTTGAAATAAATGATAGTTACAGTTCTCGTCTCTGCGTCCTCAAAACCCTTCCTTGCCCATGTCCCATTCTCTCACTGCGCCCTTCTTCGCATACTCGATGTTCATGATACTGGATCCCGTGTCGACGTCCGGACGGTCTGCGACAACCGCCCCAGTCTTGCCCCGTTTGGCTGGTATGCCTGCCCGTTCCAATGCCCTTTTATCTTCCCTGTCTTGCCTTCGGAGCTTAATCAATTCAAGCATGGCGTCCCACCCTTCGAACTCGGCATCGTTAATGAGACCGGTAGCGGGTATCGTGGGAAGAGGGAGTGGCTCGACGTCTAGGAGAGGATCGTATGATTCGTCGAAATACTTGTCCATCTTGGACGGGAGAGTGGAGGATGGTTTGGTGGGAGGGGAACGACGAGGGGAACGTGAACGGCGGCGTGGTGAACGAGATCGGCGAGAGCGTTTGGAACGTCGAGAAGAATGGTGGGATACGTCCTCTCTGTCCTCTTCGTCATCGGAGTGGAGGCGGCGTCGAGAGGAACGGTGGGGCTTGTCCTCGTCAGATCGACGTCGGGAAGAACGGCCAGGTCGGTCCTCATCGGAGGACTGAGAGCGACGCCTGCGACGCCTCTTCTCGCTACTTCTCGGTGAATCTTCCTCTGTTTCATCATCCCTACGCCTCTTCCGACGACTCCTCTCTCTTCTGTGGTCCCAGTCCCGATCCCAACCACGAGAAGACTCACCCTTCGAGCGCCTGTCCTTCTCGGCTTTCACGGCTTCCTCAGCCCTCCGCTTCCGCTCCAACCTCGCAGCCTCCTCTCTCTCCTCCCGGGCTTCCTGGGAGGCCTGCGCTTGTGCTTTGAGGACCGTCTTGTTGTGGTCGTCCGTCCTACGAATGATCTGGGACAGAAATCGTTTGTCGGTTTTAGCGGCATTTCCTGCGGACCTAGGTAATTGTTATATGCGTTTAGGTTCAAGTGTGTATAAAAAGATAGATGTATCACTTACGGAGGGAGGTACGCTTGTATACCGAGGCTCCCATATCGCTCGGCCTTCTGTTTGGCCTCCTTGAGGATGAGTTCTTGGACGTAGCGGTCAACCTCATCCTCTTGTGCGCTGTCGGGAATGGATGAGCCCACTTGGGCACGCACGAGACCGGATACGACAGAGGATAGGCTAGAGGCTCCAGGCATGCTCGTTCAGGTGGCCAGCGGTAGTTGGGGAGGATGACATGAGGTTTTTCCCACGATTGGTAGGTATCCACACGACACAAGCAAACTTATCACGAAGACTCGTACGGTACTCAGAAGGCGTTGGCGAATGTCAGTCGGCGAGGTATCACTCGTGCCACGTCCACCAAAATTGAAACCTGCCGTTACCCTAGACCCAGCCTGGGCCAGCGATATCAAATGCTAATGAATCCACCTGTACCTCGCTACCTGGAGAATTCCCATCCCAGACCCGAGGGTCTCCTTCGGACACGACGGGCTCACCGAGAAGATCGCTAATTTCTCCAAAAGTCTCGCGCAAATTGCTCTTACCGGTGCCGGCGGTTGAAAAGACCTCCGTTGTCCTGACTGTCCCTAACCGGCGACAACCGTTGGTCAATGATTCAATTCGACCGATGCGAATACTTCTCTGTCTCGCTAACTCAAGCGGCGTTAAATTTATAAGGTACCACTCCTTTGGCGCGTTGGGACAAACAGAAGCTCACCATTGTGGGGCCAAAGATCGCGGGGCTCCTGGATGATCATCGCTCTGAGCCTGAATACTTTTTCGAGCTCGCACTTTTTTTTTTGTTCGATCGGTAAGTACACGGAGAACGAATGTTCTTGCTCATGCCTCAAAGCCCTGGGAAAAAACTCCATAAGGAAGGGATCCCATATAGGCGAACGAAATCGTAGACAATATTTGAGCAGCTGGACAAGCTCATCCCTCCTCGTTGCAGATCGACAGCCAGCCCGCTGTCTCCAAGTGATCGATCTCTCTACGGACTTGACGAGCGATTCGGGGTTTAGATCTTAGAGGTTACCATGTACCTGGTGTACTGGGGGCAAGATAAAAGAATCCCTCAGCCACTTCGAGACCACGCTCAGGGTTGTGTCCACTTCCAACTGACGCAGTCAGTTCCTTTGGAACAATTCTGAGTCGCACGCGATCCGTGGTTAATTCCATTTAGGTCGCGGGATGTACTTGCAGGTTATGTTTTGGCACAAAAGATGGAGGATTGAAGCTTGAAGAGGCAAACGCGATTGAGATATTCGAGAAGCTTGGGGTTTTGTCTGGAGGCTATTTCCTACGTCTATTAACTCCACGTTGATGACACCGACGCCCGCCTACTGGCCCCGCACCGTCTACCGTTATGTTATCCGATCTTCATCCCCCCCCTCCGTTTTCTCCTTCTCTGAAGCCTTCCTATTTCTCCATCCCGTGGATTGCCTATGGCGTTCGATCGTTCGGTTTGGAAACGTTACAATGTTTAAGAAAACCACTTGCCTTGAATCCACCCTGTTGATGAGGTAGAGAGTCAGCTTGTTCCTCAAAACTTTCGGTTGCAGGAGGGGAAGGAGAGCGTGCAAAGGCAGGTTCCGGCTTGAGCAAGATCCAGGGAGGGGGAATCTGATGTACTCCCGAGTCAGCCTCGTCATTCTGAGCATTTCCCTCATCGAACTGGACACCCTGAGCACAGATAGGTTGGGTTTTCTTCAGTACGAAACGCGCTTATTGTACATCCGATCATCTCTGATTGGGCCACTCGCTTAGATACACCGCCACGAGGGGAATCTCCGTCAGTCGAGGCGGCTTCCTTTCCACGCCGCTTTCGCGGCTTGCGAACGCGAGGAAGTGGGGAGGTTTGGGGTAGATTTTGAATATATTTTCCCACTCGTTCCGAGAATGATGCGAGAGCCCGCTTCACGCTACCTCCGTGCGCGTAAAATGTAGATTTGCTGAGCGGCACAAATGCGTCTTCTCTTTGGGAGGCTTTTGGGATGTGGACATTTGGTGGGGCGAATCGGTTTGGGTGGATGGTTGTTGCTATCGCGTCTCGGGCGGGTGAGGGACCTGGAAAAAGAAGGCTCTACTTGAAGTCACACAGAATACCTGGTACGCGTTATTGAATCTACGTTTGACTATACACGAACGCTGCGCGTACCCTCGCGTACAAATCAACGTCACGCAGATCTCAGATTTTTCACACTCTCGTCCAGACTCGTAGGAACCAGGTGTTTCGCCAGTGGCTCCCAGTGAGGAACAAACCACCGTCAGCTCAATCCAAGAGTCGGTCACCATCCTCGCAGTTTCCCCACGTCCCCAGCGGAACTAGCACCTGCCAAAGTAATCGCCCCTCGGTGGACACCCACCTCAAGATGACATTGAAAGGACAAGCCCGACCGAGTCGCTCGACAACCGGTCAGCCGTATGTCTGCGATTAGGACTCCGACTCCCTTACAATTTGGAACGGTTTGGACTGACTTCGGCAGACGGGGTGGGTCTAGGGGCGATGTAACCCCGTGATCCATAGCATCCTCTTTGACTTCACTTCTTCGTTCTGGGTGGAATCGGTAAAGTCAAAGAGAATTGAGGCCGCCGCCAGAGGTTTGGTAGATAGATTTCGGCTGCAAAACCCATGGATTTGGATGCGAACGGACATGGAGCATCGACGGAGGTTTGGCGAGAGGAGGCAAGTGGACTCGAGACGCGATGTATGGGTGTTTCGAAAATGTGAGGCGGAGCAACATGAAAGGTCAAACAAAAAGATTTCCTGAATTTTGGAGAAACTGCTGGTGTAATGTGTAACCGTGACGTCGTGTCTCTACCTCCTTCTCTCGCGAGAGCCGATCGCACTATCCTACCTCAAATCCTACAGCCACAAATAAAAATGCTCTTTTCGTCAAATGGGTCAGTTTGCACGTGGAGTTTCATGCAAAGATTGCCGCTCACCTATATTAGGGTTCGGAATCTTCCTCACAGCCTTTACGCCACACACCTCTCTCACAACCACCTCGAGTCTCGACCATGGTGGCCAAGTCCCAACGACCTAAGGGGCAGGAGAGCAATATCTCAGCGCTGAATGCGGCCATCGAAGGCTTGAATCTGGCGAAGGAACTCTCGACTATTATGCCCGCCAAGGCTGTTTTTGGGTCCGTCAGCGTTATCCTCACTATGATCAGAGTGAGTTCCCTTCTGTCCTCTGTCGGTCGAATTCAGACTGAAGTTCACCTAGGACGCAATGAACAACTATGCAGATTACATTGAACTTGGACTGGCTTGCGCTGACGTCTGTACCGCCCTGGACCGGGGACTGAGCGGGAAGAGGCTGAACGACCTTAACGACTCCGTGTGCGAGGCAATCAAGCAGCTGACGACGTGAGTTACACCAACAACGCACACTTTGAGCAACTCGCTGATGATGATTTCGACTTGATCTCAGGGCTGTGGCGGAGATCCAAGTGAAGGTCATCAAGCAGGGCGGGAGAAACACAGTTTCTCGGCACTTCAATGCAAAGCATGACAAGGAGAAAATCGCGGCCTGGAGGTTGGACCTCACCAGAATTCTTCAAGTCTTCAACGTGCGCTCCTTCATTTCCGTGTGGCTATTGCTAACTCGGCGTTCTCAGACCGAACTCGCGGTAAACACAAATGTCATCGTTACCGAGCTCGAGCACACCGTTACGAGTACCCACAATATGGTCACCGAAATCCACCATAGTATGGTGCAAGTTCAGGAAGGGGATGGTAGTAAAAGTCTGTCGGTAAGCAACTCTCGTACTCTATCCACTACCGGATGACCGCTGACCGCTGCCTAGACTCAAACCAGGTCAGGAATCTAAGCTACCGATGAATCCGTCGTCTTACACCTGAATCTAGCATACCCGGAGAATCTAGTCGATCTCGCCGAGAACCTCATCCCAATTGCTCTCGCAGGTGCTGGCGGAATCGGAAAGACCTCCATCGCTCTGGCCGTCCTCCACCACGACCGGATCAAGCAGCGATTTGCCAATAACCGTCGATTCATACGTTGTGACCGGTTCCCCGCCTCATCCACACACCTCCTCCGCCGTCTCTCCAGTATTATCGGTGCGGGGGTCGAAAACCCCAAGGATCTGGATCCCTTGCGGACGTCTCTGTCCTCAAGGGAGATGGTGATAGTCCTTGATAACGCGGAATCTATCCTTGACCCGAAGGGAGCGGATGCACAGAAGATCTATGCAGTGGTGGAGGAGCTCAGCCGGTTCGACAACATCTGCCTCTGCATCACATCACGTATCTCCACTATCCCATCGGACTGCAAGCGTTTCGATGTGCCGACGCTACCAGTGGACGCTGCACGCGATACCTTCTACGGGATCTACGACAGCAACGATCGATCGGATCTCATCAACCCCATCCTCGAACAGCTCGACTTCCACCCGCTTTCGATCACATTGCTCGCCACGATCGGGCATCAGAACAAGTGGGACATGGGCCGGTTGGTGCGAGAGTGGGAGCGACGGCGGACGAGTGTGCTGCAGACCCAGCATAGCAACAGCCTCGCTGCCACAATCGAGCTTTCGCTCTCATCTCCTATGTTCCAAGAACTTGGATCTTACGCTCGAGCGCTTCTCGAGATTGTTGCATTTTTCCCGCAGGGAGTTGACGAGAACAATCTCGAGTGGTTGTTTTCCACCGTCTCGAACGGAATCGACATCTTCGACAAATTCTGCATCCTGTCCTTGGCGCATCGTAGCAACGGATTCTTCACAATGCTCGCACCCCTTCGAGACTACCTTTCTCCCAAAGACCCAATGACATCTCCACTGCTCTGTGCAACCAAAGACCTTTACCTCGCCCGGCTGTCAGTCGATATTCATCCAGAAGAGCCCAACTTTGAAGAATCACGATGGATCATGTCGGATGATGTAAATGTCGAGCACCTGCTCGATGTCTTTACAACGTTCGACGTGAACTCAGAAGGTGTCTGGGACACTTGTTGTAATTTTATGCTGCACCTCTTTTGGCACAAGAATCAACTCACAATTCTGGGACAAAAGATTGAAGGGCTCCCGGATGGTCATCCCTCCAAGCCGGGCTGCTTGTTTATGCTCGCAAAGTTGTTCGACTCGGTTGGAAATTGGGTGGAGCGGAAACGACTCCTTGCTTGTGCCTTGGATCTCTGGAGAGAGTGGAGGGGTGACGATGGTGTTGCACTGGCCTTGATGTCACTATCTGAATCTAATCAGATGATTGGCCTCCGCGAGGAAGGGATACGGCAGGCGAGAGAACCATTGGAGATCTACGAACGACTTGGCGACACGGAGCAACAGGCAGATTGTTTGATCAAACTCGCTTTTTTGTTGGGTTCCGACGAACAGTTTGACGCCGCAGAAGAAGCCGCATTCCGCGCCATCGCTCTCCTCCCAGGGGAAGGCCACCAATCTATGGTCTGCGAATCCCATCATGCTCTCGGCGGGACATATCGATCCAAGGGTGAGATCGAGAAGGCAATTCACCATTACGGGATAGCCATTGCAATTGCGACCCCTTTCAATTGGCACGATAGCCTATTTTGGGCTCATTGCAAACTGGCGGGGCTGTTCTGCAAAGAAGCGAGGTTTGACGACGCACAGGCTCATGTTGAACTCGCAAAGTCGCACGCAGTCGATGTCAAATACAGGCTGGGTTGTGCGATGGAGGAGCAGGCCTGGCTTTGGTACAAGCAGCACAAACTTGAAGAAGCGAGGACTGAGGTTCTGCGCGCGGCAGACATTTTTGACAAGCTTGGAGCTGCGAAGGGTGCGGAGCGCTGTAGAGAGTACCTCCGGGTTATAGAGATGGAACTGAATACCGCCTCTGGTCAGTCCGGCTTCGAGCTCCTGTAGGTGGTACCGCTTCCTGCGTGTACTGACTCTCCGTTCATAGTTCAGGGAAGCGAGTGACGACATCGATGGTTGCGTCAAACTCTTCAAACTCATCTTCCTGCAGATCGCGAGAACCTTGTCCCCCCATTTCTCCTTCCCTTGTACTCGTTAATATCCTTCAACAATGATCCCCCTTCTAGTTGTCTCTTCCACTCGCGCACATTCATTCTATCTTTTGTTATCCCCCGTCGTTGGAAGTTTACCAGAGTCCTGTGTCATTAACCGAGCTATTGAATGATACCGTTAATCCACGCCGCTGTTTGAATACCTTAGGATAACGAAACCATCATATCCCAAAACCCTTCACGTCTTCCATACAACACATCTCGGCCCGCTCTTTGAATCTTGCCTCCGTAATAGATGTAGTTGATCCAATACCTCAATTGTCGCTGCAATTTCATCCACGTTTAGAACCAACGAGAACATACTGGTAACGCACCTCAGCCTATCTCGACCACTTTTCGGGACATCCCCCAGAGTACTCTCTGATCCACCGCACGTAAGGGTCTGACCGCTCACCCGTAATTACCCGGCTACCGGGACATTTCGATTCGTCAGCTAACCACAGTCCTACCTCGCCACACCCAAGAAGGTGCGTGGCTAGTAGAGCCATGTTCAACTTGATGGTATCGCCTTGGAGCCCAGTATCTATTATATTGGCTCCATATGCTGTCGCGGTGGACCCTGGAGTTTCTTCGAGTTCTTTCTCGCTAAACTCCCCACTGAGTACAGAACGCCTCGTGCATCATGCATCATGGTTTTTTTTTGGAGTCTCAAAGACACTCTGGACTGACTTCATTGCTGCAGCTGTGGCTGTAAAGCTGGTCGATCTCGCGGCCAACAATCTGTGAGACCCGTCGAATTAATTCTCGCCTTGATTGATATCGTAAAACCCACTCGCCTAGTATTTGCGGTGGTGGTCTTGCCCACGCAGGCCATCAGGCCATGAAGGATAGTCGGTACTTGGTGAAACGCACGAAGCAACTAAATGAGCGTGCGCGCCAAAGGAAAGACGAGGTCTACATAACTGTTCGGGAGCGTTTAGATTCCCGGCGACAGGAAAACGCACCGGGGCAGCACAAATCTCGAAATCGCCGAGTTGGTGTGGTTTAATGACCAGGCAGGGAGAGCGCGCAGGATTCATAGGTTCGTGTAAACTGCCCCGTTCAGAACACCCCCCGGTACTGAACTGATCGTGACTGGTCTCCAGAAAGAAACGATATTGCCCGTCAGTCCACTCGCGAGCCCATGAACGTAGACACGCAGACAAGTCGAAGGGTTTCTCTGCGTGATAGTTGTTTAAGATGGAAGCTTTTACCCGGATTGTCGCTTCGTCATGCGGCATCCCCGTCTTCATCGCGAGGGCATTGTCATCGTCAAGTACGGACCCCAGCTAGCGGAACCTCTCACGACATGGCGTCGGGTGGGTTGCGTTGGATCGGGAGCTCGCCTGATCTCTGATAAGTTCCGAGGGACAAGTGTTGACACCACGGGCACCAGTGGTATTCTGGGGAGCGAGTACTGTGAGGAGACTTATTTTACATCAATTTAATGTGGTGAACGTCTTCGAGTTCCCCTAAGGAACCAGTACACTTCTCGAGCATACCTGGGGGATGTCGTGCTGACATTATGCCCAGCACCTCCCGAAAGATCACTCTCCGCGATGGCCAACACGGCGGGTAGGGACACGACACCAGTCAAGACGCCGATGGGTACGACGACAACCTTTCGATACTCGGCCCCTGGGTGGGGCGACGTGACGACGAGACCATAATCGATCACAAGCACAGGCTGGTCGCCAAGAAAAGTTCTCACGACTACTCGTCCAGGCCACTTCTGACCAAAAGGCGGCAACAATACTTGTTGAACAGGCAGTGAACAGAGGTCACTAAGAAGGGAGTGAACATAAAATGCGATGAGATTGCGGACGGATATCTAAGCATCTAGATAAAGGTATACTTAGATCTTACCACAAAACCACTACCTTCGGCCACTTGTACTGCGGTCCTGCCTGCGCAATACACATGGTGCCCAGAGTGTGGCCAACTTCAATCACTCTGTCCAGTGACTTTCCAGCCGCCAAAATACCGGGTAGATTACCCGCAAAGGCGTCTCCGGCGCCGTCCGTATCGACGACCCCCTCGTCCTTGAGAGCATCGACAGCGCACGTCTTGACGTTAACGGGACTGCTTGAACAGACAGCGATGGTTGCACCACGGGTAAATACGACAACACGATCGCGGGTGAGGTTAGATTTTTGTTGTTGGGCGAGAGCCTTGGTGACGGCGGGGAGACCCTTAAGGTTGGGAAGACCATTCGCGCTCGCCCAAGCTTCGGATTCTGCCTCGTTACCGATAAGGTAATAGGGTAATAGATATGGGGGAACTGAGGACCGAAAACTTGGGTGAAGGGGGCAGAGAGGTTGAGAACGAAGATCTGGAGATATCGTCCATGGAAGGTCGCATCCAGGGGACACCTGGGCCCACCTCACCTTTCCCTTCTCCGAGGCCTTCTTGCAGAATTCTCGGACTGAGTCAGTACCGCGGGTCGGGAAATAACTCTCAACATGAGGGATCCTGGCGGCGTCGATGAGGGGCGACGACTAATGAGAAATGCAATTGTTTGAACTTCTCGACAGCACGAAAGAGGGTAATCGGGGACCTTTGACGGTTGGCTAGTGCACGGTGAGTATCATTGGTGGGCGCCCACCCGAAATTCATGCGGGGTATCGAAAAGACGAACCTCGCTGAGTTAGTTCAATGACTACTACTGACCGGCCGTACATCTGCGTTTAAGACTCCGATTCCCTCGAAACAGGGGAGACTGAGCTGTGGAGATGATGAACTTCGTGGCTGGTGGTACCCCTCTGGCTTCTTCCTGGCAGGATCGGTAGTGTCAAGGAGAACGGAGTCGGCGCTGGAGGTCCGTGACTCATGAACGGACGAAGGGATAATGAGAGTGTCACGTTGACTGAATGGTCGCTGGTCGTGGAAACTGTGGGTTGGGAACGGAGGGTAGACGGAGGCAAGTGGAGGAGCCGTAGTAGACGGGTGTTTCGAGAATATGCCCCAGACGGAGCAACCTGAATTCATCTTGGACGAGAGGTGGGGAGAAAGCAGGGCGATCAGTCGATCACACACATCCTCAAATGCTCCGGCTGCGAATGGGCCCAATTCTCCTCACATAGACCTGGTTGCACGAGGCGTCTCGTGACAAATTTAATGAGCGCTCATCATTTTACAGTAGGAATCTTCCTCTTGGCCTTCACGCCGCACGGTTCTCTCACAGCCATTTCGAGTTCCAACCATGACAACCGATTCCCAACCACCTGGGGGACGGGAGGGTGCCACCTCGGCATTGAACGCAGCCATCCAGGACACCAATCTTGCAGAGAATGTCTCGCCTATCGCACCAGCCAAGGCCGTCTTTGGCTCCGTCAGCGTTCTTCTCACACTCATCAGGGTATGTTTCCTGCTCTCCTGCAACGATTTGCTCCAGGTTCACACCCAGCTAGGACTCGATGGCCAAAAAACCTGATCGCGTCGAACTCGGGTCGCTCTGCGCTGATATCTGCCGAGTGCTCGATCAGGTGACAAATGGAAAGAGGCCGGACGAGCTCAGTCGGCCCGTGTACGACGCGATAAATCAATTCTCGGCGTGAGTTGGACGTTCGAACCATCGACATGGGTCGCGAACTGTCGTTTATGATTCTTGCGATCCCAGCACCGTGGCAAATATTCAGAGGAAGCTCGCCAAGTGGAGCAAACAGAACGCGGTCTTCCGCTATTTCCACACGGGGAAAGATAAAAAGAGGGTTGCCGCCTGGAAATTGGACCTGGATGAGATTCTTCAGGTCTTCGATGTGCGTTCCGTTGTTTGGGTGATGGCCGTTGCTAACTTTCTGCTCCTGGAAGGCACTTGCAATAAGCGCAGATGCAGCTGTTTCTGCCGCCCGCCGTGATCCCACAAACATCAACACCGCCACCTCAGGCGTCCGGAATGACGTTGTGGGCACCCCTGCCATTGTTTCCGACAGTCATCGTAATGCGCCGAAACGCTACAAGAATGCGGGTGGTCAAAATCGAGCAGTATGTATCACTCATACTCTGCCTGTCGCTGAGCAACCACTTAACACCGCCCAGCCCCACGCCAGGTTAGCAACCCCGGCCAAAAATAAAATCGATATCTAACATTCGCATCCAGTGCACCCGGAGATTCTCCGCTTCCCCCGCCAGGGAGCACGCGTGGGGCTGTTTCCGACATTCACAACGACCTCGTGAAAAACAACATAATTCTCTCCAACATCCATCGCGATTTGCAGAACCAGAAAGAAAGTGGTAGTAAAGATCTGTCGGTGAGCGATAGCCGCAACCCAGCAGTCGCTGAATGACCACTCACCACTGCACAGGCTCAAACCAGGTCAGGAATCTAAGCTACCGATGAATCCATCATCTTACACCTGAATCTAGCATACCCGGAGAATCTCCACCCCCGCCCCCGAGAACGTTCTTTGGACGCGACGAACTGATCGAGAAGATAGTCGATCTCGCCGAGAACCTCATCCCAATCGCTCTCATCGGTGCTGGCGGAATCGGAAAGACCTCCATCGCCCTGGCCGTTCTCCACCACGATCGGATCAGGCAGCGGTTTGGCCATCACCGTCGATTCATACGCTGTGATCGATTCCCCGCCTCATCTGCTCACCTCCTCCGCCAACTCTCCAATGTCATCGGCGCGGGGGTTGAAAATCCCGAGGATCTGACTTCCCTGCGGACATTCCTGTTCTCGAAGAGGGTGGTGATAGTCCTCGACAATGCAGAATCTATCCTCGACCCAAAGGGAGTGGATGCACAGAAGATCTATGCGGTAGTGGAGGAGCTCAGCCGGTTCAACAACATCTGTCTCTGTATCACATCACGCATCTCCACTATCCCATCGGACTGCAAGCGTTTCGATGTGCCGACGCTACCAGCGGACGCTGCACGCGATACCTTCTACGGGATCTACGACAGTAATGATCGATCGGATCTGGTCAACCCCATCCTCGAACAGCTCGACTTCCACCCGCTTTCGATCACGTTGCTCGCTACGGTCGGGCATCAGAACAAGTGGGACATGGGCCGGTTGGGGCGAGAATGGGAGCGACGGCGGACGAGCGTGCTGCAGACCCAGCACAGCAGCAGCCTCGCTACCACAATCGAACTTTCGCTCGCGTCTCCCATGTTCCAAGAACTTGGACCTGACGCTCGAGCGCTTCTCGGAATTGTTGCATTCTTCCCGCAAGGCGTCAACGAGAACAACCTCGAGTGGTTGTTTCCCTCCATCTCAAACGGAGCTGACATCTTCGACAAGTTCTGCATCCTATCCTTGGTGCATCGCAGCAACGGATTTTACACAATGCTCGCACCGCTCCGAGACTACCTTTCTCCCAAGGACCCAATGGCATCTCCACTACTCAGTACAACCAAAGAGTGTTACTTCTCCCGGTTGTCAGTCTATGTTCATCCGGAGAAGCCCAACTTTGAAGAATCCCAGTGGATCACGTCGGATGATGTAAACGTCGAGCACTTGCTCGATGTCTTCACAACAATTGACAGCGACTCAGAAGACGTCTGGAGCGCCTGTGGCTATTTTATGTCGCACCTCTTTTGGCACAAGAGGCGGCTCACAATCCTGAAGCCAAAGATTGAAGGACTCCCGGATGGTCATCCCTCCAAGCCGGGCTGCTTGTTTATCCTTGCACAGTTGTTTGACTCGGTTGGAAGTTGGGTGGAGCGGAGACGACTCCTTGTTTGTGCCTTGGATCTCCAGAAAAAGCATGGAAGTGAAGATCGGGTTGCAGGGGTCTTGGTGTCACTATGTGATACTAATCGGATGATTGGCCTCCACAAGGAAGGGATACAGCAGGCGAGAGAAGCATTGAAGATATACGAACGGCTCGGCGAGACGGTGTCACAGGCAGATTGTTTGATCAGACTCGCTTTGTTGCTGGGTTCCGACGAACAGTTCGACGCCGCAGAAGAAGCCGCATTCCGCGCCATCGCTCTCCTCCCAGGGGAAGGCCACCAATCTATGGTCTGCCACTCTCATTTTGCGCTCGGCAACATGTATCGACTCAAGGGCGAGATCGAGAAGGCAATTCACCATAACAAGATAGTCCTCGGAATCGCGACCCCTTTCAATTGGCACGATGTCCTGTTTAGAGCTCATTACAACCTGGGGAACCTGTTCCGCGATGAAGGGAGGTTCGACGACGCACAAGCCCACGCTGAACACACCAAGTCGCACGCGGTCAACAAATACCACCTTGGTTGTGCGATGGAGATGCAAGCCATAATTTGGTGTAGACAGCGCAGGGTTGAAGAGGCAAAGTCCGAGGCTCTGTGCGCAGCCGAGATTTTTGAAAAGCTTGGGTCTGTGGAGGATGTGGAGCGTTGTAGAGAGTCCCTCCAGGTTATAGAGAGGGACCTGAATACCGCCTCTGGTCAGTCCAGCTTCAATTGAGAGCTCCTGCAGGTGGCGCTACTTCCTGCGTGTACTGACTCTCCGTTCATAGTTCAGGGAAGCAAGCGATGACATTGGTGGTTGCGTTAAATTCTTCAAGTTCATCTTCCTGCAGATCGCCAGAACCTTGTCCCTTCATCCCTCCTTCCCTTGTATGGCAACTTTCTCCTTCGACAATGATCCCCTTCTAGTTGTCTCTTTCACTCATGCACATTCATTCGTATCTGTCATTGTACCCCTCGTCGTTGGATGTTTGCCGGAGTCTTGTGTCATGTATCATTAGCCTAGCTACCGAATGATACCGTTAATCTACACCGCTGTTTTAATACTACGGGATAACGAGCTCGTCGCATCCCAAAATCCTTCGCGCCTTCCACACAACGCATCTCGGTCCGCTCCTCGAACCTCGCCTCCGTAATGGACGCAGTCGACCCAATACCTCAATTGTCGCTGCAATGTCATCCGCGTTTAGAACCAACAAGAGCATACTGGTAACGCACCTCAGCCTATCTTGATCGCTTTTTGGGACATTCCCTAGAGTACTCTCTGATCCACTGCACGTAATGCAGGTTTGGCCGCTCACCCGTAATCACCTGGCTGCCGGGATGTTTCGATTCGTCAACTAATTACACCACTATCTCGCCACAACAAAGGAGGCATGCGACTGGAGCCACGTTCAGCTCGACGGCACCGCCACGGGGCCCAATACAGTGGACTCTGGAGCTCCTTCAGGTCCTTTCAGCTCGCTGTCCCCCCACTGAGTGCAGAAAGCCTTTGATCGACGGGATGCCACCTTGATCACGCACACGAGATTTCT
>Ga0307510_10005665_pt1 | contig 14888 bp, 13 predicted proteins | sample 12_EM_MG_FD_207224 | JGI IMG/M metagenome (GOLD analysis project Ga0307510, IMG submission 207224) | Populus trichocarpa ectomycorrhiza microbial communities from riparian zone in the Pacific Northwest, United States - 12_EM | ecosystem: Host-associated > Plants > Roots > Unclassified | place...
GCAGTAATAGTTTGATGGATGCCAGCGGCGATTTCAGCTCATGTGTTACCGATAACAGGAAATTTTTCTTTTGCTCCTGCAACCTGCGTTCTCTTTTGATGGATTTGTGCAGACTGATGGCCCCAACGGTAAATACCAAAATAAACATGCTGCCCTCGCCCAGGATCATGGCTGTTCGTTGCGGCTGTAACCTCACCAGCATATAGCCCCACCAGATCAGTTCGGCTATGGCATAAATGATGAGTGCGTAAAAGATTACAAATGGTCTTTTCATTTTCTCTCCGTTTGCTTTACCTTATTTTGATTTAAATACGATATCCAAACTATCAAATATAGCCCGTTTTGTTTTCTCCAGGTCGGTTTTATTATGGGCCGATGATATAAACCCAACCTCATATCCCGACGGCCCAAGATATACTCCCCTGTTTAGTAATTCGCGGTGCATTATTTTAAATTTCTCCATGCTTGCCGGGTCGATCTCGTCTGCCCTGCTGATCTTTTCCTGGTCTGTAAAAGCAAACCAAAATATCGACCCGATGGTAAATACTTTAAATTTATAATTACGGGCCGTAGCAAAACGCTGTATCGACTCGGTAAATTCCTCTGTTTTATTATTCAGATCACGGTAAAAACCCATCCGGGTCAATTCGCTCAATTGGGCTATACCGGCCGCCATAGCAACCGGGTTACCCGATAATGTACCTGCCTGGTAAACAGACCCTACCGGAGAAATATGATCCATGATCTCAGCCGATGATCCATAACAGCCTACCGGCAATCCACCTCCAATGATCTTGCCATAGGTGATAATATCCGGCTGGATGCCATAATGTCCGGCTGCTCCCTCAAACCCGATGCGGAAACCTGAAATAACTTCATCAAATATCAGTAAAGTTCCGTTTTGTGAGCAAATCTCGCGCAGGTATTGTAAATACTCTTTATCCTGCAGCAGCAAGCCATTATTTGCCGGAACAGGCTCTATAATGATCGCAGCTATCTGATCCTTAAACTCTTCAAAAGCTTTTTGTAGTGCTTCTCTATCATTCAGGCCAACAACAATAGTTTCATCCGCGAATGATTTTGGCACGCCTGCTGATGAAGTTTCTCCAAAAGTAACCAGTCCAGAGCCTGCCTTAACCAGTAACGAATCAGTATGACCATGATAGCAGCCTTCAAACTTTAATATTTTATCGCGTTTGGTATAACCGCGTGCCAACCTGATGGCCGACATCACCGCCTCGGTACCCGAACTTACAAAACGCAGTTTTTTGATGAATTTATTATGCTTCAGTATCAATTCGGCCAATTCGTTTTCCAATGCGGTAGGGGCACCAAACGACATGCCCTTCTGCATCACCTCGGTTACTTTTTCACGAATTTTAGGATGGTTGTGCCCCAGGATCAACGGTCCCCATGAGCAGCAAAAATCGATAAACTGATTCCCGTCAGCATCCCATATGTAACAACCGTCACCCCTTTCAATAAAAAGCGGTGTACCGTAAACCGATTTAAAGGCCCTTACCGGTGAGTTCACCCCACCCGGAAAAAATGTTTTGGCCTTCTCATACAGCTCGGCAGATTTCTCCCTGCTGATATCAGGTTTACCCGTTGTATTTACAGGTTCATCACCCTCACCCGAAAACATCTTTTTTATTGAATCTAACATATTTATTTCTTTTTGTCATTGCGAGCGATAGCGTGGCAATCGCACATCATGCAAGTTTGCTTTGTATAGTTCGCGATTGCTTCGTCCCTCGCAATGACAATTTTTATATCCATTTGTTTAAGAGCACCTCCTTAGCATGATACGTCAGTATCGCCGTTGCACCTGCCCTGCGGATGCTGGTCAGCACTTCGGTAATAGCACGCTGGTCGTTCAGCCAGCCCTTTTGTATCGCTGCTTTTACCATGGCGTATTCGCCGCTCACGTTGTATGCTGCTATTGGTAGCTCTGTATTATCCTTTAATAGTTTTATAACGTCTAGATAAGGCAAAGCGGGCTTCACCATCAAAAAATCGGCGCCTTCGGCCTCGTCCAGGTCGGCTTCTATCAACGCTTCACGCTGATTCGCCGGATTCATCTGGTAGGTTTTTTTATCACCAAATTTTGGCGCCGAATTCAATGCATCCCTGAACGGCCCGTAAAAAGCACTGGCATATTTAGCCGTGTACGACATAATAGAAACACCTGTAAACCCATTATCATCCAATACATTCCGGATGTAGCCCACGCGCCCGTCCATCATATCTGATGGAGCGATGATATCCGCTCCGGCCCTTGCATGTGCCAACGCCATCCTGCCCAATACTTCCAGCGTTTCATCGTTCAGTATCTCGCTGTTTTCTACAATCCCATCGTGACCATCGCTGCTGTAAGGATCCATAGCTACATCAGTGATAACGCAAGATTCAGGAAAGTTCTTTTTTACTTCGCTGATGGCACGCAGATATAAACTGCCATCACGGTGACTTTCGGTAGCGTATTTATCTTTTAGCTCTTCGCTTATATTCGGAAACAGATCGAATGATTTTAAACCGAGTTTCATGCAGCTTTCCACCTCGCGCAGCAAATTATCTATGGAATAACGGTAAATACCCGGCATAGATGATACTTCGCTTTTCTGATTTTCGCCCTCAATAATAAACAGCGGGAATATCAGGTTAGCCGCACTCACATGCGTTTCCTGTACCATCTGGCGTATAACCTCGCTTTTACGGTTTCTTCGTGGTCGTTGTAGCATATTTTAACTAAACATGTTAACAGGCAATTGGCTGTCAATCCGGAAGCCAAAGTTATAGAAACGCAAACAATTATGAGGGGAATTAATGCTAAAAGGAATATTATGTCTTAAAAATGATTTTTGTAAACCATTATCTAAATTATACCGAACACCGCTTCAGCAAGTCCGACTTCATCAGGTGAGAAAGGCAATATGTATTTCGTTCCCATCTCATCAAATTTTCTGCCGGTTGATTTACCTATAGCGATCACTTTTTGATTAGGTTCCAATAAATTCTCTGCAAAATAAGCTTCCACGTTCGACGGGCTGGTAAATACCAATACATCCGCATTGGTAGGTTCCACTTCCTCTTCCAAAACAGTTTCATATACCGGCAGGTTAATGATCTTTGTATCTGCTGATAATCCCTGCTGTATGCTCTTCAACGAACCTTCGGCACCGGGGAATAATACCTTTGTACCATTGGCCAGTTCTGCAAATTCTTCAGCAACTTCAGCAGTATCAATACCACCACCCACATAGCTTGTAAAATATCCTTTAAGACGCAGTGCCTCTTCCGATCCCGCCCCCACTACACCAAATTTTACATTCGGAGGCAATTGCGGTTTCAACTGGAAAAAATATTCAATGGCATTTTTACTGCTGAAAAATACCCAGTCTGTATCCTGCAAAATATGTGGCGCAAGCTTATTGATCACCGGTACCGTACGGATCAGGGAGCGGTCTTCTATTGCAATACCATGCTTTTCAAGCGCTTTACGGAAATAGCTTTGCGGTGAAAGTTCACGCGATATGAAAACGTTCTGAAGAAATTTGCGCTTCTTATCAAAACGGGCAACTACTTTCTCAGGCAGACCCTCTGTGGTAGCCGATTCCAAAAATAACCTGTCCGGAAACTCTTCCCCTGTATCTGCCTTTGATGTAAATACCTGGAACATACCTTCATCCCTGCGGCAATAGCAGCCCAAAGGCAAATGACAGCCCCCGCCGAATAATTTCAGCACGGTGCGTTCAACCTTCAGCTCTTCAGCAACATCAGGGTGATTCAAAGCTTGTAATACATTAAAAAGCTCTCCATCATTTTCCCTGGTCTGTATAGCCAGTACACCCTGTGCCGGGGCAGGTATCAATTCAACAGGCGTCAATTCCTCTACATGGAATTCGCTCAGGTTAATATTCAGCCTTGATACGCCTGCTTTGGCGATCATGATGGCATCATATTTCTCATCACGGAGTTTGTCGATACGGGTGGGAACGTTACCGCGCAGATCCTCTATTTCCAGGTCGGGCCGGTATGCCAGCAATTGTGCCTTTCTTCTGTTGGATGAGGTGCCGACTATAGCACCGTATTTGAGCGACATTTTTTGATGTACATCCACGCAGTCTTTCAAGATCAGCAACAGTTCAGCGGGGTCTTCCCTTTCTGAAACTGCTGCGATGATGAGTCCCGGAGGGTTTTCAGTGGGCAGGTCCTTGTGCGAGTGCACAGCCAAATCAATGGTGCCAGCCAATAATTCTTCTTCAAGCTCTTTGGTAAAAAAACCTTTACCTTCCAGCTTATCAAAGCTCAAATTCAGGATACGGTCGCCCTGGGTTTTAATGATCTTTAGTTCAGCAGCAACATTGTGCTCTGCCAGCCTGTCTTTTACAAAATTAGCCTGCCAAAGTGCCAATTCGCTGCCGCGTGTACCAATAATCAGTTTTCTGTCCAAGTGATCGTTTTTTTGCAAGGCAAATTTAACTTTTTAACGGCACGATTTCAGGATTAATTGATGTTTTGAGAATTGGCTGACTTATGAGAGGAAAGGTGAAAGGTAAAAGCGGAAAGCTTTAGTGGCTGGGCGAACGCGGGTTGAGTCTTTCATTTAAAATAGTAGTACCAATTACTTTGATAATTATTGTCAAAATTTTCTTTGCGATCCAAAGAAATGGAAAAACATTCTTTCTTTATGTAGTTAAATTCATCGTATGGTTTTAACAAATCAAAATATCTGGCAGCTAATTCCTCCTGAACGCCGTTTCTTTTATTTTCCTCTACTTGCGCATCGGTGAAAAAAAAGAAAACTGCTGACGAAAAACCACTAATTATTTCCCAAATCTCCTTGTTTCCAATTTGTTTTTTCAATCCCCGTATTTGCTCCCTGGATACATTCGAATAAACCTCTTCTATTGCAATTGGTTTAAAAACACTGAAGACAACGAATAGGCCAGGTGTCTTATATTTAGATCTATTTCTTCTGAGAAAACTTAGTAATCCTTTCTTCTTAGGCAATATTACGTTAGAGACTAATTTCTTAAATTGATTAGCAATAGCGGTCTGCTTCTCTGGATTATAGTTAAAATGATTTTGAGGGTCATTTCTGAATTTTTCTCTATCATTTTCAAATTCAAAAATAATTTCAAGCCTTGGAACATTTTTCTCGTAGGTATCAATAATATCATAAAGAATATTCATTGTTTGAACATTATATTCATTATCAATCCAGTGGGCAAGAGGCTTAAAATCATTATCAATAGTTGATTTTCCTTGCTTTATGAGCTTGATAAGCTTATACTCTCTATCATTCGATGTTATCATCAGAAGGAATTTTTACTATTCAAATCTTTTTTCTATCAGCATCAATCTTTCTCTATCCTGCGAAGTTCTGATCTCCGTTTTTTCGAATATACTTCCATCCGGCCATATTAACTTTTCGGCAATGGCACGACTTTTCAATTCATGTACGTCTCGTACATTCTCAAATGCCCATATCCGCCATTTGGTTATCATAAAACTCCAGTATACCCAGGGCACTATAACGGCCAATGGTAATATCAGGATATAAGTCCAGTCAGGAAATTGAAATTTGTAAATTATGTAAGTACTCAAGGCAAGTGTCGTCAGTTGTATTATACGCACCGGGCGATTGATCATTCTAAGCCCAGTGTTAATTGCTTCCTCAATAGTTACAGTGTCAGACATGTGAATAAGGTTTGGATAGTTTAATCTATCTCAAATAAAAACAAAAAAAAGGAAATAAAAAAGATGTGAGAATTGATCTTATCCCGTTGTCTGTGCCCTCACAGATAACTAAACCGGCCGTGATGACACGGCTGCATTAAGAAGTTAATAATTTAAACTGGAAAATGGTTTAAGCTTTAATCTTTCTGCTTTCAGCTCAACTATTGATAAGTATCTCCTTAGCCATGATCATTGGTACGCTGATGTACTTTTTCTCCATGTAGTTGATCACTTTTTCAAGTATCTCACGCGATTGCTCGTCCATGCCCTGCACCTCATCGGCAAAAACCGTATTGATAGCATTATTGCGTATCTCTTTGATCTTTTCAGGCACCTCACGCATAGCTACTTCAATGCGGCGCTGTTTCATTAATGGAAGAAACTCGGCGATGTTCTGCTCAATGATCTTCTCGGCGTGTACCAGTTCCTGGTAACGTTCCTGCAGGTTATTTTTGGCAACTTCGTTTAGTGAATGTACCTCGATAAAATTAACCGGGAATAGCTCCAAAACCTCAGCCGCCGTATCATTCGGAATCGCCAGATCGACGATTGTTTTTTTGTCGGTGTCGCCGTTCAGCAAAGTTTTATAAAGCTCAGGGGTGATGATCGGCTGCACCGAAGAGGTACAGGTAATAATGGCATCAAATCCTTTAGTGTAACTTTTTAATGCTTCCAGGTCATAAGCTTCACCGCCAAGATCAGTAGCCAGTTGTTTAGCTTTTGATAGCGTACGATTGAATACTGAAAAATTGGTAAACTTATGCTTTTGAAGGTACTTGGAAATATTGCGGTTAGTTTCGCCTGCCCCTATGATCAGCACACGGGCATCGTTACACAATTTAAGTTCTTTTAATTTACGGTAGGCGAGGGAAACGACAGAGATAGGTTTGCGGGAGATGTTGGTATGGGTATAAACTTCTTTGGCGGTTTTGACGACGGTATTCATTACCATTCGCAAATAGTCGCCTGTAAGACCGGCCTCCTTGCATTGCTCATATGCCTTTCGCATCTGCGGCAATATCTCCTTTTCACCAACGATCAGGCTCTCCAGCGAGCACGAGGTACGCAACACATGATTTAATGCCGCCTGGTCCTCATAAATAGAAACCCCTTTTAAAAACACGCCCATATGCTCGGAGCAAAGGCCAATTTCCAGGGCATCAATAAACTTCTCTGCAAATGCATGATCTACCGGAAGGCTGGAAGCCATAATGAATTCCACACGATTGCAGGTAGCCAGGTAAAATATTTCGGGGATGTCAAATTGAGATTTAACGCGACGAAGTTTGTCAGTAAGATTTTCCTGGCAGATCACCAACTTCCCCAATTCTTTCAGTTCGATCTGCTTATGCGTAAAAGCGATTACTTTTAAATACTTCAAATCAGTTTCAATTTTGACCCAACAAATGTAGTAGGATTAGTGAATTCCAATGTCAACACTTTGTCATACGCATCAATTTAGAATGTTTATAAATAGCGTCCCAGTGTCTTTAAATAAACTTTTGGTAATACGGCTAAATAATTAATGTTGTTATATAATGCCCTTAGTATTTGATTAAAAGGCTGATAGGTCCCTTTCTTTTATGGCATAAAAGTCATTTTATCACAAACTTTTGATGATTGCATTACGTTGGTTAGGTATTATAGCGATACTTGTGCATGAGTTTTGAAAGCGCCCACAAAAAGGGCAGAAAATTTCTTAATCCTATTCCTACAGATGAGGTTAGCTTTGGCAACATTCTCCCAATGTTAAAAGAGTACATTAATAACAAAGCCGAAACTACACCCAAACTCGCATTAGGCCCTTTCAAAACGGATACTTCCATTTATGAAACACCACCTGCAAATGGCTTAAGGGTAACCTGGATAGGACATTCGAGCCTGCTGATAGAAATTGACGGCAAACGGATACTCACCGACCCGGTTTGGAGCGAGCGGGCCTCTTTCCTTTCTTTTATGGGGCCAAAACGTTTTTTTGAAGCCCCGCTGCCATTATATGACTTGCCATCACTGGATGCCATATTGATATCGCATGATCATTATGACCACCTGGATAAACACACGATCAAATATTTTGCTGATAAGCAAATTCCCTTCTTTTGTTCAAAAGGTGTAGGAATGCTTCTTGAAGACTGGGGTGTGCTGCGCAATTTCATCACTGAACTTGATTGGGGCGATAGCGCCATGATTACAGCCGATTGCGTTTTGACTGCAACACCGGCAAGGCATTTTTCGGGCCGGGGGATTACAGGCCGTAACGAGACCCTTTGGGCATCTTTTGTGATAAAAACGCCCCGGCACAATATATTTTATGGAGCCGATTCAGGCTGGTTCCCCGGTTTCAAAGAAATAGGAGAATTATATGGCCCGTTTGATCTGACCATGCTGGAAATTGGCGCCTACGGAAAATACTGGCCCGATATACATATGGGCCCCGACCATGCTTCAAACGCACACCTGGCATTAAAAGGCAAATTAATGATGCCCATACACTGGGGCACCTTTAACCTGGCCCTGCACGCCTGGTACGAACCAATAGAGCGGCTTTTACAATATGCCAAAGAAAAGAAAATAGAGCTATTTATTCCCGAGCCAGGAAAACCTACCGAAGTTAACGGGCCATTGAATTCACAATGGTGGGTGTCTAAGACCTAAAATTTAGCCGGATGGACCACCTGGTCCTTAAGCGCGCCACCTTCAATTGCAATACCGATATTAATTAGCATACCGGCATCCACATGATGATCGTCACCCGAGCGCCACGCACCAGATCTGTTCACAACAAAAAAGCTGGAACCATTGGGATGTAGTATTCTGAAGCCGTGCTGCCCTTCCAGGTTTTCCGGGTGAGCTTCAAGGTGAAATAAAGCGCCGGTTATGGGATCTTTTACCTCAATATCCATAATAAAGCTGATAAAAATTACAACCAATAAAATAACAGCGGCAAACTTTTAAAGTTTGTACATTGGTATTAAAATTATCATTTATGGGACACACAGTAATTGTTGCCTATAAGCCGAAACCCGGCAAAGAAGCAGCCTTAAAAGAACTGATGAAAGCACATTTGCCTATCCTTAAACAAGAGGGGATGGTAAGGGACAAAGAACCTTACATCATGGAGGCTGCAGACGGTACTATTGTAGAAGTGTTTGAATGGCTTTCTGAAGAGGCGACCCGACAGGCGCACTCAAATCCGGCGGTGCTAAAAATGTGGGGAGCGTATGCCGAAGTGTGCGATTATATCCCGGTTGGGACATTAGCTGAAGCCGTTAATTTGTTTTCGGGATTTAAGGCATTAAATTAATTCGCCTGGGGCTCTATCCAGTTACCATCCTCGCGGATAATATTGATAAGCTCATCCAAAGCATTAGCCGAGCTGATATTCTTCTTCACCGCTTCCTTGCCACGATAAAGGGTCACCTTATCAGTCCCTGAACCCACATAGCCATAGTCAGCGTCAGCCATTTCACCGGGCCCGTTTACGATGCAGCCCATGATACCGATCTTTAATCCTTTCAAATGACTCGTTCTGCTGCGGATCATTTGGGTGGTGATCATCAGGTCGAACAACGTGCGCCCACAACTTGGACACGAGATATATTCTGTTTTAGATATTCTTGAACGTGTAGCCTGGAGAATTCCAAATGCAGTAGAAGTGATTATCTTAGATTCGATTTCTGGAGCATCGATCCAAATCCCATCGCCAAAGCCATCTACTAACAAAGCGCCAAGGTCGGTGGAGGAATAGAGTTGTAAATTGGTTGTACGTTCTACGTCATACGTTGTACGTGAATCACTTCCGGACTTTCCGACTTCCGGACTTTCCGACTTAAAAGAATAACTCCTCTTTATAATCACCGGCACATCCAACTCCATTTCTTCCATTTTGAAGAAGAAGGTACGCTGATCGGCCATGCCGTGCAGGGCATTCGTTTCCAGGACAAATACCAGCGACTTATCCAAAGACAGCAGGCCGAAATCTTCTGAATCGATATCCTCAGGTTTGATCCTGACTAAATTCAATGCCGACGAATGGTCATCAGCGTTAATATATTCATGCAAACTAAATACCGGGTGGCACATGGTTTTATTGACCAGTTTTTGCCAGGTGGCATACTTATACAGTTGCTTTAAGTTACCGGGAAACGTAAACGACGGCAACTGATCGGCCAGGTAAACAAAATCAACCGACTGCTCGCCCATATTATATTTATCTAGCAAAGGCGAATAAATGTAGCCGGCATCATTCAGCACAGCCGGATCTTTCAAATTCGCATGCGACAGATCAACAACTACCCTCGGCACCATATGCCCGCCGATGAAGGCGTTGGCTTCGTAGGTATGGCGTTTTTTGTATTCGTAAGGATTGTGAGTTGGGAGTGGTGAGTAGTGAACAGTGAGTTTTGGTTCTCCTTGATTCTTGACTCTTGATTCTTGACTCCTCTTCACATACCGGTTCACCAGCGCAATAGCAACCGGTGCTTCCGCTTCTGGTTCTTCGGTGAGGGAAACACGTACGGTATCGCCTAATCCGTCTTCCAGTAAAGTGCCTATTCCGACTGCCGATTTAATGCGCCCATCTTCGCCGTCGCCGGCTTCGGTAACGCCCAGGTGCAGCGGATAGTTCATCCCTTCGGCAACCATAGTTTCCACCAACAGACGATAAGCCTGTACCATCACCTGCGGATTGCTCGACTTCATCGAGATCACCATGTTATAGTAGTTCATCATTTCGCACATGCGCATAAACTCCATCGCCGACTCTACCATACCCCGAGGTGTATCGCCATAACGGCTCATGATCCTGTCGCTCAGCGAACCATGATTGGTGCCGATACGCATAGCCGTGCCATATTCCTTGCAGACTTTTACCAATGGCGAAAACTTCTGATAGATACGCTCCAGTTCTCCCTGGTACTCGGCATCGGTATAGTCTATCTGGTCGAATTTCTTTTTGTCAGCGTAATTGCCGGGATTTACACGCACTTTTTCTACTATTCGCGCAGCAACTTCAGCAGCATTGGGGGTGAAATGTATATCGGCAACCAGCGGCGCGGTGTATCCCCGTTGACGTAATTGCTTTTTTATCTCAGCCAGGTTTTGCGCTTCTTTGATACTTGGTGCCGTAATACGTACATACTCGCAACCAGCCTCTATCATGCGGATGGATTGCTCTACCGTACCAATGGTATCCATGGTATCAGTAGTGGTCATGCTCTGAATGCGGATAGGGTTATTGCCGCCCATAGGCACATCGCCGATGGCAACCTCGCGGGTCACAAAACGGGAATATTCGGTGAGTGAATTACAATAACGGCCTTGCAGCGACTTAACAGTTCCGGCATCCATAGAGGAAACAATTTTTTGCAAAGTTACGAAAGATGTTGGAAGGTTGTAAAGTTGGAAGGTTGAAAGGTTAGCCGGAGTGCAAAATAATAACTATTTTAGGTGAATCATGACCGAAACCATCCAATACCCATACAGTAAAAACTCTGCATTATTAGGGGTGTTACTGCCGCTTGTTTTCTTTGCTATTACTTTTAACAATTTCCGGTATTCTTTCCTGCAGGGTTACATACTCAGCTGGGTGATCATCGCTATTGCCGATCTTATATTTCTTGCCCTGTTCATTTTTATACTGATCAAACGGCTTATCCCGGCTTTGAGAAATGAAGTCGCGCTGGAACTAAATGAAGAGGGCATCACCGATTATACCCGCAATATCGTAATTGAATGGTCCGACGTGAAAAATATCGATATGCAACTGGGCCGTAACTTCTCAAAAATGCTCATCGACCTGAAAGAAGAAACCGATTATGGCAACCAAATCGCTATTTCTTTAAGATGGGTCACCGGCAAGGACCTGGAAATATGCGAAACCACCCAGGCTTATTTTGAGGAAATGACAAAGTTGAGTTAAGTAGCACTAGGCAGTAGCAGTTGCAGTCTTAATTTTTTACTGTTACTGCTACTACAATTATTTCTCCTCATCGATCGTCTTTATCGCCTCATCATACTTGGCAATTAGTGCAGGTGCACGGTCAAAGGCCCAGCCTTTATAATTATCCCGGAGCAGCAACAGGGTTGTACGTATATTCTCAGATTTTCTCGACTCCCAACTTAAAAGCACATTGGCTACTTTTTCTTCCACCTTATCTATACGGGCCTGGTTAGCATATATGTCCGTTAATTTGGCAATCAACTTAAAACTTACTTTTGTGGTGATATTGTGGCTTTTGGCTATTTCCCAGGCGACTGTGCTCAAATCCCGGTTAACTACGCCATCAGGCGCAATATAATTGAGGTGAAACTCATTATTTGTTAAAATTTTCTGCTGAAAAGCCGGTGTCCTTAAGGCTGAGTCAATTACTTTAAGGACATTCTTCTGGTAAACGTATTGATCCTGCTCAGCCTGCTTATTATGCATCAGTTCGGTTTTGATATTATCCAGCAACTCCCTTGTTTCCCTCTTTTCGTGTAGATTGCTAAAGTATTCAGTCAATATCAAAGCCAGTAAAACACTAAACATGATCAGGAACGACTCGCCCAAATATTCCTTCCAGTCGCGCAGGATATAAACTTCGGGTTTATCACCGTGATGTATTTTCTTTGAGTTTTCCGGATCAGGATGTACATTTTTTGCCATAAGGTGTTGAATTGCACCTTAAAAATAGGAAAGATTTTTTTAAAGTTGCAGCGGCAATTATATATTCAAAAAACTGCTACTGCAACTTAAAACTGCCACTCTATTAAACTGCGTCCGACAATGAGCTAAACGTAAACTCCTTGATCTTCATCGGTGGGATCAGGTAGCTTCGGTAACTTTCCACGCTGATGCTCCTTTCAGGCTTGCCTAATGCTTCCACATTGTTCAGCATGATCACCGGGCTCTCGTTAAATCTGAAATTCTTGATCGGGAATTTGATCTTGCCGTTCTCGATATAAAAAAGGCCGTCGCGTGTTAACCCGGTCAGCAACAAAGTCTGCGGGTCAACCATACGGATATACCAAAGGCGAGATATCAAAATACCCTTTTCAGTACTTTTGATCATATCCTCAATAGTCGCATCACCGCCTTCCATAATGATATTGGCAGGCCCTGGCAAAGGTTTTACCCCTTTTTTGTCGGCCCAATAGCGGGAGTAAGAGAGGTTTTTGACTACTCCTTTGTCTATCCATGTCGTTTTTTCGCGTGACAAACCATCGCCGCCCCATGTTGAAGAAGGCAATTCAGGATTAAAGGGATCTGAATAAATAGTTACTTTTTCGTCCATCAGTTGCTCGCCCAAGCGTGTGCCACCGCCCTTTTTGCTCAAAAAGCTTCGCCCCTCTTCGGCGCTACGCGCATCAAAGCGGAACATGTTCTCCAGCATATAAGTAGCTGCCACAGGCTCTAATATCACGGTATATTTACCGGGCTCAATTGCCTTTGCACCTACTGAGTTACTGGCCTTTTCGGCAGCGATTTTTGTAGCCGAATAAGTATCCAGTTTGCTTACATCAGTAAAACCCCGCGCGGCATAGCCCGAAGCCGTACCCTCCTGGTTACGTGTAGTAACCGAAAAGGTCACATCGCTGCCCTTATTATAAGCAAACAAACCCTTTGAGTTCATGATCGAACTAAACCCGCTCGAGTTTTCCAAAAATCCTGCTGCGGTTAGTTTTGCTTCTTTAGTTACTGACAAACTTTTTGCTACCATTTCGACGCGGCTATCGGGTGTCATGGCTGCAGTATTTGCGTTATAGGTAATGGATGCCGCAAAGGTCTGCGGGCCAAGCATTGGCATATATTCGGGATTGGGCGGCGCTAATTGTGCCAACTCTTCCGAGCGGCGTACCACGCGTTCCAGTGCGGCGTCATCAAATTGGTCTATTGTAGCTGTTCCGGCTTTTTTGCCATACACTGAGGTCACAGCCAATCCCATCGTGCTGATATCACCGGCTGTAGAGACCGCGTTTAAAGCATAGCGGATATTACCGCCTTCGCTCCCGTTCAGGCTCACCTCGCATTCATCCGCTTTTGAATAACTGAGCACTTTCTTCAATATCGCCTGTGCTTCTTCTTTACTTAATATAGGCATGATTATCCGATCTTTCTTTTTGTATTGATTACATTAACTCCCTTAAACAATGCTGTTGACGCTCCGTGCGATACAGCGCTTGATTGACTTGGCTGCCCCTTACCGTCATTAAAGGCGCCACCCAACCGGTAGTCCCTTTCGTCACAAACCTGTGCGCAGGAGTTCCAGAACTCGCGGGTATTGGCCTGGTAGGCCACATCATTCAGCATTCCGGCAATTTTACCGTCTTTGATCTCGTAGAACAGCTGCCCCCCGAACTGGAAGTTATACCGTTGCTGATCGATAGAGAAAGAACCGTCGCCAATGATGTAAATGCCCTTCTCCACATTTTTTATCATATCATCCACGCTTAATGGCGATTTTCCGGGCTGTAACGACACATTCGGCATGCGCTGAAATTGGACATCCTGCCAGCTTTGTGAATAGCAGCAACCCTGCGACTCTTTAAGACCGATAATATGCGCCTGGTCGCGGATGGCCTGATAGTTTACCAGGATACCGTCTTTGATCAGGTCCCATTTTTTGCATTTTACGCCTTCATCGTCATAGCCTACCGCACCCAATGAACCCACCTGTGTTTTATCGGCCACAATATTTACTTCTTTGCTGCCGAAGTTAAAGTTGCCCGATTTCCATTTATCTAGCGTCAGGAAGCTCGTCCCCGCAAAGTTGGCCTCGTAACCCAATACACGATCCAATTCAGTCGGGTGGCCCACCGATTCATGTATCGTCAGCCAAAGGTGACTTGGGTCAAGCACCATATCATATTTACCCGGCTCAACTGACTTAGCTGATATTTTAGCCTTAACCTGTTCGGTAGCCAATTTGATATCTTCCAGCATGTCATAGCGCTTTTTGTATCGCGTAGTGATGCCTGTAACCTTTTCACTGTCAAGCGGTGTCAGATACTCATACCCCATACCCACCGGAGAGCTTAACGAGCGGCGTGTTTCAAAACTACCTGCAGCCGAATCGATTTTCGTCACACTAAACCCCGGCGAAATGCGGTGAATATCCTGATCGATATATGAGCCATCCGTCGATGCAAAATACTTTTGCTCGTTC
>Ga0307510_10005666_pt1 | contig 14887 bp, 20 predicted proteins | sample 12_EM_MG_FD_207224 | JGI IMG/M metagenome (GOLD analysis project Ga0307510, IMG submission 207224) | Populus trichocarpa ectomycorrhiza microbial communities from riparian zone in the Pacific Northwest, United States - 12_EM | ecosystem: Host-associated > Plants > Roots > Unclassified | place...
TGAATCATTCTGAACAATCCCACCACTCCTGTGTTCTTCGAAAGATCCACGTCATTGTACAACGCCCAAGAGGTCGCCGTTATGTTGGGGTGAATCAGGTCCCTCGTCTTGGTGGACACACCATACTCCGACCATATGAGACGTTTGTGCCCCACTGCCCTCGCGGTGCTTGGGGCATGTTTGATAGCACACTTAGATCGTCATCACAATCACCCACACCCTATAAAGGAAAGCGTATCTTCTGATCGCGGATTCAGACATCGATCTCTGTTCATGATCGATGCTGATCAGGCAAATGAAAAAAAAAAACATCACAAGAATAGAACATCGCCGTGAATTTCGTGCTGCACAGTACTGATCCTACCTCCCCCTTCCCATTTCGTCGTATCGCCAAGGGGGAAAAGCCGTGAGAAGAAAGCCACGGAAGGGTTTACTACTTGTTCTGTGTGCAAGTGGTGATGATGGGACACAGGGGGGACCGTTGAGTTCCGCTCGTGGCTGTGTCCTTTTGTAGCTGTGTGAGAACAGGCGGAGAACGCTCGATCGAGGACTGCAGGGGTTTGAGCCGTTCAGACCCTGGTAGATTCCGAATCGTGGCAATGGCAAACTCTGATCACGTTAGGGGGCAGTCCGCGGAGATCACTCAGATCAGGATAGCATGGACGACAACCGAGAACCGCTTCGGGAAAGAGCCCAACTGGTCCAAGTACACTGCACTTGTTCCCTCCCGGAAACTACTTCGGAGGAATAGTGAGCAGGTTGCGCTGTACATTCTCAAAAGGGTATCATTTGGGGAGGCGGACAGACACTTGCGGTGAGCTGGAGGTGTGAGTTGGCCGCGCCACTACTTCTCGCCGCGGTGATTGTGGAGTTCAGCGCTGTCGTGTCGGCGATAATAGAACATCCTTCAATGAACGACGTGATGGATGTCGTATCTCCCTACGCATCGAGAAGGGTCGAGGGAAGGGCTAAATTAGCACAGGAAACCTTGCGGCAGGGCGCTTCAGGATTCGCGATGCGCAAGACGTGTCCGCGTGTGCAGATTGCCACGTACCCGACAAACCCAGAGTCGGGATCAGAAACTCGCAGCGTGTCGCGGATCGAGGCGAGACAACACAACAACCATCAAATTAGGAAAAAGGGAAAACAACGAAAAACACAAAACATTGCCCCGCAAATGGAACCCTCTCGAACTTCTATTCACTTTCTACGCTTCCATGCTTCGACCCATCTGCTCTCCATACGCTTGTATAGGCGCCGGGTTACGCGAAGCGAGTCGTGGCAACACATCCTCGGTGTCTTTGCCCCTCGTCCTCTCATTCAAGGCCAAGGCCGCCCTCACCGGATGCACCCGTCGCGCTCACCTACGCCTGCTGTATCCCCGCGTAAGTACGGGACGCGTGCCGATAGAGCTAGTCGAACAGCAGTGGGACTTACGTTCTCGGCGAGCGTCGCATGCACCGTATTATGGTGGTACGGCGCGGCATTGGGGTACGCGCCTGCCGGCACGCCATACTTGAAGTCGGCCGCGTTCGGCTCCGAAACGACGTGCAACGTGCGTGAAGCGTGTTCCCGTTCGTGCTCGTGCGCAGCCGCGCCGGAGGCCGCGGCGTTGCTGGTGGTGGTGGTGGTGGTTGCGGTGGGCTTCTTGGCGAGGAGCGGCGAGTGTTGGAGGGCGGCGAAGGGGGTGTAGAAGGAGCGGCGGAGAGGTTGGGAGAGCGTGCGGGTGTGCTTGGATGCTGCTGCGCGGATGGCGGACATGTCGATGGGCGTGAATTGGCGTGCGGGTATTGGATTATGCGGGAAATTAAGGCGCTAGAGTGGAGGGGAAGTGTGGAGTTGGCGTGTCAACGTGTTTCTTATATGTAAATTCAATGGCGGGGAAGGCTGGTATTCATACTTGTACTGTACGGCTAAGGTAACCCTTGCGTGGGAGACTTGGGGTTTTACGTAGGCACCAGGTGAGTTGTCCGATTGGTTACAAACATCGCTTGTTTGGGGGTGGCATTCAATTGCCCCGCTCTTTCGTCGTGCCATTTTGCCTTGGCTCCTCGGTCTTACCATTCAAATCAGCCGACTTTTCCCCCAATAACGTCATGCGCCACCCCACGCCGTCAAACTACTTCAAGCACTTTTATATTGAGACCTCTTCCGAGTATGTTAGCCATTAGGCTGCTGAGTTTTGCTCCCCCGCTGCTATCCATGTTTCGTATCGTGCGCGTTCATCGAACCTCCGGGCTTTTCGCGAATTGCTCACATAGCTTCGTGATTACACCGAAAAGTTGTCCATCCAACATCATAAGCAGTATTTCAAGCTGGACCATCTTCCGGTCCTGAGCTAAGCCCCGATGCACAGACTTTCGGTCCTTGGATAAACGTCGTTGGTCATCATCAGGTCTCGTTTCATGTTCCCCCTTAGTCAACCTCCCACAGAATAGCGCGCAGCGCGCATGAATAATTGTTTCAACGCAACATCGTGCCTGGATACTTGCCTTTTTGAGACGAATTTCTCTCAGCTGCAGTGCAAGTAGCGATGATGTATGCCAATATATGCCACTCATGGATCTTCGTCAATAGGTCCAGTGCCAAGAAGGATAGCTTCATAACTCGACTCATACAGGTAAAAGTACATAACGACATGAAAACAACGTTACAGTCAGAGTTTCATGCAAGCGGCGCAATCACGAACAAATAGTTTCTATCTTACCAATCTTGTATCAGAAACTTACCGCAACGCTAGTCAAACTTTGGTGTGTCAAACGTGCCAACCGGATCTATGTTTGATGAACGTTGGTAAATGACCTACGGAACACAGGAAAAGATCTTACCTTCTCCGTACTTGTAAATATACTCGTGGTCCTTCTTCGCCATATGCATGAATTGTGCCGCAAGTACGGTCACGTCCGCGCAAACCCTTGGGTTGTGCTTGGAGCCACCGCGCACGGCCGCCGCGGCGACGTGATACCGCGACGTACAATTGACGAGCATCATCTGAAGAGGATCATCCACTATTGTTTGTTCCCCGAGAGGGATTATATAAAAGGCTGCTCACATCAAATGGCGACGTAGTCGTCCCTTCCTCTCGATAACCCTCGAGCGTCACCCTGTCCAGGTTGGGTCGCCCAAACAACAACCCCTTCAATTCGATTGGATACCCATGGAAATTCACGTGAACGGCACGATCACGTGTAAATAATGCGTCAAAGTCGTCGTCCGTTAATGCATGCGGGTGAGTGCCTCCTGCGGCAAGAATCATCAAATCCGTGACATTCACGACGCGCACACGCAGCGCGGGGGCATATTTTCTTAGCAAAGCTGCCGCAGCGACCACCTCAAATGTGACCTCAACACCAATGCCGACGATGACACTGCGATGAGGACGCCGATGGTGAGAAGCGGATACAGTCCATCTGTGATTTGAATGCGTACACATCAGGGTCGACGCCATCGTCTACGGATGCGAATTTCCAGACGGACGCGCCAGCAGTACAGTGCTACGTTGAGACAGTGGTCAGGATACGATACGTAAACCATGATATAATGATACTTGCCGCGTCGGCTTCCTCCACCGAGAGCCACACCGGTGTCGGTTGTTTGCTGCCCACCATGAGATTAATGTAGTCCTTGGAACGCAAACAGTGAGCCATCGTCGATAAAAAGCAGTTCGCGTCCGGTGGTAGATAAACTCTCGCTGCTTCCGGCTTCAGATTGAGGACCGCGCCAATGAAGCTAGGGTTCTGGTGCGAGAACCCATTGTGCTCCTGACGAGTCCAAGTGCTCGTCACGAGATAGTTCAGCGAGCCTTTAGGTCTATACCACGGCACATTGCGCCCGAGCTTAACAAACTTGGAGTATTGCACCATCATTGTCTGAACGATGCCGAGAAACGCCTCGTATGAAGGGAACAGACCCGTACGACCCGTGAGGGTATAGCCTTGGAGCATTCCTTGACACGTGTGTTCCGAGAGGATCTCGATGACGCGCCCGCCTCGTGCACGAGAGGCTGGGTCCCATTGAAAGTTGCGGTTAGTCACCTTGAGAGAGCCATCTAGTTTATTCGAATAAAGCTCATCGGGAGAAAAGATTCGGAAGGTAAATTTGTTCCTGAAAGCCACGCGTGTCAGCCACAGCAAGACTTCAAGACTAGACATACCTAGCGATTACCTCCCCCAGGAAATCGCCGACGACTTTCATGCAGCTTTGCTGCGAGTGTTTCTCAACGGAGCTCTCCTCCCATTCGGGCAAATCGAGAACAAAGCAGTCCAAGTTCGATTCTTTGCGCCGACCGAGCCTTTTCTCATCAGCCTGTGGAATAACGTCAAGAATCTTGGTGATAGGACATCCATCTTCGTCGAAAAGTTCGGAAGGCTTGTATGTCGACAGCCACGAGGAAAGTAAGGCAAGCTGCTCTGCGTCCTGCTTAGCTGCAGGGAGAGGAACCTGGTGGGCATGGAAAGAGCCTTCGATAAATTGATTGTGGAATGACTTCGGTGCGCCCCACCCCTGTTGTCATCGCAGTTACTAAGAATATCTCCATGAAATACTGAGATGGCACCTTAGGTGTGCGAAGAATAAGCACTGGCCACCTGGGTTTGATAATTGGTTTTCCACTGCGGGCGGCTTTTTGTATCTGGTGAATCTCACTCAATGCCCATTCGATTGAGGCAGCAAGATCTTGATCGATGTTGTCCAGGTCTTCCACAACGCGAACCTGATAACCATACCCACTTCGGCGGCGCTCAGAGTCATTACTTCAGCGCCGACATCCCAAAAATGAACGCACCTAAACAACGCCACGATTTCTTTGTCGTCCATAGTACCGTAGATTGTGCGTTGGGAAATTTTGTAGCCGTTGACATGCACGATAGGAAGAACGGCGCCCGACTCAGCTGGATCGATGTATTTGAATGCGTGCCAAGCGCTGAAACAAGTACATCGGCCTCCGGTGAACTGAAGGATAAAACGGACCTACGTAGCTGTGGGTCCTGTCTCAGCTTCCCCATCGCCGACGACACAGGCAACAACAAGGTCAGGCTGATCCATGACGGCGCCAAAGGAGACGCTGAGAGCATAGCCTAGCTCCCCGCCCTCATGGATGCAACCGGGAGTTTCAGCATTCACATGGCTATACGCACGGTCAAAGAGGAGAGGGAGGAGTACTCGGAGCAACGCGCCTGGGGAATCCACCGGGAACGCTAAACCGGCTAATGAGCTTATGAAGGCCATCCTTGTCGCGAGTATATTGGGGGTAATAAGTTGAAAGTGTATTTTCGAGCCAAAGGCATGACAGGAGAGCGGGGGCACCATGTCCTAGGAAGAGACTTCTAAGAAGAACTGCGCAGTGAGATAAAAGCAATACATGTACCTGGTCCAACAACATAGAGCATATCTTGCCCAGTGTTTCGTATGACACGATTGAGGTGCGCGTATATCAGGACTAGGCCAGGACAGGTCCCCCAATGGCCAAGAAGCCGTGGTTTGATGTCGTCTTGCGATAGTTCACGCCTGAGAAGGGTGTTCTCTTTCAAGAAAATCATGGCTAGGAGGGAGAATGACAGATGCAAGGTCAGAAAACTGAAGAAAGGTAATAGGTGATACGGACCTGCGGCGATATAATCCCCTGCTCTCCTGAAGCACTGGACGGAATACAACTCATCTGGTGAGAGCACATTCTTTGTATTGAGTTCCACGCGACAGTCCAAAATGCTGTCTGGAAGCTGGGAAGGATCAGGTGAGGGATTGGGCATTGAGACATCGTCTACGTCTCTCGAGGCCATTGTTCAAGTTGCACAGATGGTCGAGTCGTTAAAGGAGTTAAAAGTAGTCTCACACTATTAAACCTTTCCACCTCCACCTGCCAGTGGTACATGACTTCATCAATTTGACCGGTGACGTTGCTTCCTCGTCTGCGTCCGCTCTTCCGCTCCCGGGCCGGGTCACTTCCAGGCACATCTAGCCCATATCCAAGCCACTTTCCGGGTTACTTCCAGGCTCTTCTAGCACACACACCTCCAGGCAACTTCCAGGTCACTTCCAGGTATCGCCGCAAAGCAAAATTCGCTGCGCTACACTCTATACCGCACTCTGAGACATGGCCGGTCTAATCCTCGCGGTCAATGCAGGCTCGTCATCCTTGAAGATTTCTGTCTTCCGCCTGGCTTCTCTGCTCGGGCCTGCTAATAGACATGACATGGACAGTACCACTGACGGCCGTGTAGTTCTGATCGCGTCTTGTTCTGTCACTTCTATCTTCTCTTCCCCAAAGTTCTCATTCCGTGATCACTCTTCTCCACGTCGCCCCGACGGGGGAGATGCGCTGGGCATAAGCGACCATGCAACTGCTTTTTCGCGCTTCCTTGACCATCTAAAGGACGGTGCGAACGTCGACGCGGCCGACATTCTCTATGTATGCCATCGCGTCGTGCATGGTGGCGACTTCCACGATCCTGTGGTCATCAGCGAAGAGACGTACCAACATGTTGAGCGTCTCTCTGACTTGGCACCTCTGTACGCACGTCTATGACGGCCCCTCTCTCATCATCTTATTTTGTTTGCTGTAGGCATAACGGCGCGGCTCTCTCTGTCATCAAAGCGAGCATCTCGAATTTGAAGCACGCCACTTCGATCGCGTACTTTGACACCGCTTTTCACCGTGACATTCCCCAACACATATCCACTTATGCGATTGATCAGGAGGTAGCTAAGAGAAAAGGCCTCAAGAAATACGGCTTCCATGGAATAAGCTGTGCGTTTAAAATTCATGGTCCTGTCGTTTGCCGTGCTCATGAATGGGTAGACTCATACGTCCTGCGTACTGTTGCACGTCATCTTTCCAAGGTATGTTGCCGTGGTAAATTATGGAGAGTGAATCTTTCTCACTGATCGTACATACTTTCATACACGTACTAGCCCATTTCCGAGACAAACCTTATCGTTTTACATCTCGGTTCCGGGGCGTCTGTCTGTGCAATCCGCAACGGCAAGTCTCTCGACACCTCCATGGGACTTACGCCTGTCTCTGGTCTCCCTGGTGCAACGCGTTCCGGGTCTATCGATCCAACGCTCATCTTTCATTACACCCACAGCGCCGCCAAGATATCTCACGATGAGAGCCTCGTCACGCCCGTCGGCATCACAGAAGCCGAATATATTCTCAACAAGAAATCGGGCTGGCAAGCTCTGGCGGGCACGTCCGACTTTGGCGAAATCATTCAGAAGAAAGACAGTGACGAGGGCGCGAGGGTCGCCTATGACCTGCTCGTAGACCGAATTCTTGACGTGGTCGGGGCATACTGGCTCAAGCTTGGCGGGAAAGTCGACGCGCTTGTCTTCTCTGGGGGCATTGGCGAGAAGGGTAAGGAACTCCGCGGGACCGTTATTGAACGGTGTGCATGCCTAGGATTCGTCACCGACCGGCCGCGGAACGAGGCGGTAGACGACCAGGAGGGTGAAGTCGTGGAAATTGGGAAGGATGATCAGAGGAAAGTCTTGGTATGTAGGACCGATGAGCAGGTATGTGGTGCTCTACGAAAACACAGGATCCGGAACATACTTAGGTGTTGCAGTTCGAGATGGCAAGACAGTGTGCCCAGGAGCCCAAGTTCTGGAATTGATCCACCCCTGTGGCTTGGTATATCCCCGAGATCCTGTTCAGTATGGAGACTCACCGCAAGGAGTTCCTGGAGCACTGTACACGCTCGGAATCGTGGCGACGTACCCGCGTAGGGCTCTCAGATAGACGGTGAAACGGCATCTACCTATGACAGCAGCAGTAGTAGTGGGACGATGTAAGATGGCATGTAGGATGTCAATAAAACTCTGAGCGTCTACCGCTAGATGGAAGGTAAGAGCAGCTAGATATATCAAAGCGGATATGTAGCTGCACATAAACTGGGGAATTTTCTCTGCCTTATTGAACGCGGCAGTATACAGTACATGTATCAGACCACTTATTGCTGATAATCGTGTTTCAAAACACGCCGGATTGGCCAAAGGTGGCGTACGCTTGGGCCTGATTCACGGTGGCAGTTTCAGTCTCGCGGCGGCGGCGTTCCGGAAGGAGGAAAGAGATGATAATAAAGTCACGAATGGGTTCTACGCCTTCATCGAGGAGAAGCGTCGAGGGTACAACAGGAGGGTTCTCGCGGTCTGTCTTGAAGTCTTTGTACGAGCGGATGAAACGTGCCACCGGCGGCGATTTGGATTGTGGACCGAAGAGCTGGAGAGGGATATGCTCATACATTAGTCACTTGGAAGAAATAGCCCCCAATGGCCCTGATGATAGAGAAGATACAGTACCTGTAGGGCAAGACCGGGCTTGTTGTTCTTCCAGAGATACTCTACGCCGGCGTCATCTTGGAACGTCACATCACTGCGATGAACGACGCAAGGTCGGTCAGTCCGAGGTTGTCAAAGGGGGAAAAGGGAATACGAACTCCCGGAATGGGATGATGCTCTTCTTGAGCCACGCGCTGGCGGGCGCCTGGGGACGGTCGCGAATGGTGAGCAAGTCGGAGCGCGCGTCGCGCCATATCCACTCGGCGACGAGCTTTCCGATCCCGTCGTGCACACGCGTCACCGGTTTATCGGACTTCGAAAAGTCCGTTGCGACGGTATAGAAAATGTTTCCGTCCGGGTCGAGGATCGTCGTGTTGCATGGGTTGTCACGCTCGAGACGTAGCGAAAGGGCCGCGCCGGCGGCGGAGTCGCCACCGGACATCGGAAGCTGATATGAGTCGACGATTATGGTGGAAGGATGGTTGGTTGGGGCGGGAACTGAGGAGAGATGGGGATGATTAGGATGAGATCGTATGAGCACGATGGTTAGCGCTGCGCGCAGCAGAGTCATGGGACCATAACTGTACTGCGATCAAAGAAGGATGTCAAATCGGTACTAGGAAGGTAATACGACGCGTTGCCTGGCGAAGTTCTATGTGGATAAAGCATGTTGATAGCCTTTCTAGTAGCAAATGAGCAAAACGCAATACATACCACGCTCGATCATATGAGGACTTGCACAGTACGGGTGTTCGGTCAAGCCATAAACGGCTTTGATGCGCAGCAGTCTGCCAAGAGTCATAAAAGGTCCGCGCCAAGTCGATGGCCTGGAAGAATTGTGCATAACATCGTAGATAAGTCTGCCTGAGAGGACCACTAGCACTGCTCATAGTGATTGGCACAATGTGACCTTGACCTCGGGCAGTCAAGAAGCCGTCCTTGCAACCTTGCAATTTCATTTTCTACAGTACTCTAAGGTTAGGGGCGGCGTTCCCTCTCACGCTCCGCTCATTTGACCATGTGCCCCACTAAAGTTAGACAAACTCGGGTTCCGCTGGGCAACCATCCTCCCGCTCATACCCTCACTCACCAAATTCTTATTCACCTTCTTCAACGTATTCCTCCCTCCAGATGTCCCCCAACACCCTACACGCGACACCCTCGACTTCCGGCTACACCACCTCGATGCTGTGACGCCGTCGGCAAAGGTGTACTTCGCCGACGTCCCTTCACATCCTCTTTCCACGCTGACGCCCCGCCCTTCTCTATCCCCATCTCGCCCGTACGCGCTGTGCGTCTACGGTCTGCCGCAGCTTTTGCACAGGCGCGGACTCTCTCCATGCGTGGGCAGAGTGGCGCGCTCGATTGGGACGAGGATTGGATCCCGGGACCGGACGTCTCGAAACGGGAAACGTTACTCCTCCTCGCAAAGATGACCACCAATGCGTACGTCGAGCCCAACACGGATGGATGGATGGATGGATGGATGGTACAACCTGACCAATGGGTGGGGTGCCGTGGGTCGTCTTTTTATTTCCTAAGGAGTAGTGATTTTTGTTGCTGGTGCGGTGGTCCCTGGCCCGACCCCGCAGCCCGCGCCAGTTGGCCGGGAGCCAGATGACGGTGCGTTTAGAGGGTACATTTTCGCGATGGAGGATAACAGCACGGTCATCCTCAAGATCAAAAAAAGGTATGAAGAGAAGGGAATGTAGCCTCGGTCTTATTCCTAGACATAGAGGCCGGCCTCCCCAACGCCGTCCCATCGAAATTCGTGCAAAACCTCCGCAACAGAGATAAACCCGGCAAATACGTCTAATTCATAAATACTTTATTTCATATTATTCCCAGTACCATGTACATACTGTATCTGAAGTGCTGCATGGGGTTCTGTACCCCGAGGCGCACATAAATCAAATCTAAAATAAATAAAAAGTCTGATTCAGAGGTTTGACGATAGTATAGATAACGGTATTCCTGGCTACAGTGACTGCACCCGCGGAAACGCCACAGATTCTACAACTAGGGCACACGGTAATGGGCCTTGAAAAAAGATAATAAACTGGTAAAAGAGAGCGGAGAAGGTAACCGTGAAAATAAAATTAAGAGAATTAAGAGAAGCAAAACGAAACGGGACAAGTTACTGCAACGGGCAACTGCAGCGGGTAGAGCCTCGCGGTATGGTGGAGAGTTTCCTACGATGTCGTCATCCTCGAATGAGTTTGGGGAAGGCGCAGGGCTGGACATGCCATCGGAAGGGTCCCGTGGATCGATCTTGGCAATCGACTGCTGCTGCGGTGCGGGTTGATCGCGGTCGCGGATCTCACCATTAACTCTGTGTGCTGTCGTCTCACGAACGTCGTAACCTACGTCGGGGGAAGCAAGTGAGATTCCTTCATGTAGTCGCGAAGTGGGTGGAGGCTCGCGCGGTGTGGTACCGTGATGCACGCGTAGACGGTCGCGCGTGCGTTGAGTGCTCTGTGTACCCCTTCCTCCGTGAAATACGACCACGTCGCGCATGTATCTCGGCGTAATGACCTCGCTTGCACTCGTACTGTACAGGATGGCCTTGAGATCGCTCGAAAATGGGATCAAGTTGGTGTCATTGCGTGTATCCTTGTAGTTCGCCCAACCAAAGTTCCTCGTGAAGTTCGACGCGGTCTCTGCCTTGCTTCCGACAGTCACGGGGGTAACACTATAGAATCCTCCCTCGGGGCGGGGTTGACCAAAGTCCTGGAAGAGGCCGAGCAACAGAGATACTTTAGCGGCAATTGCTAACAAGATCTGCGGTACGGGACCATCGGTTTCAAACATTAGAATAAGTAGAACACATTCTACGTACTAGGACTTTGTCTTTGGGCGCCAGCCGCATAAATTGGCGAAAATCTTGAAAGGTTGGACAACGTGATCCTGCATGGCTTGGTGGTGGCCCAAGCTTGTTCCTCAGACCGTAAGTAGGCTGTGTCCCAAGACCGCGGAGTATCGCGTATACACCGCCCATGCTCTCAGTCTCCAAGCTCTTCGTGTCAACGAGACTGGCGAGCCGAAGCGGTTTGAACGCAAACGGATGGACGTCAATATCCGCTTCTTGTTTGAGACCCGACAAGGCAGGGCGTGCGAGTTCAGGTCCTTTGCGCTTGATGTTTGAATTGCCTTTCCTCTGCCCATCATTTCGCGCCGTGTCCGAGCCTGTGTCCGTTTCGCCGCTGGGAGACGGAGACGACTCCCGGACGCGATGAAATGTCTTTCGAAGAGAACTCGCTGGGGATGAAGGACGCGAGGGGGCATCAGAAACAATGTCCACGTGGGTGTGCGTGGGTGAGGGGAGAGTCCTAGGCGCATCCGAGTGAGCAGAGCGCATCGGACTGGGCCTGAAACCCTGGTTGTCCTCATATCTCCGCTCGGACCAGCTACTGCCAACACTCGACACGGTTGCCACGCATCCCTTTCGACGATGATGAGGCGGGGGTGGAGCAAGCAGTTTCAGGGATGACATCCCGTCGTGTTCTTCGGGATTATTGTTGCGTAAAACCTTTGAAGTTGCAAATCGAATCGAGCGTGTAGAGTGGGCGGAGAGCGTAGGAGGCGGCGGCGGTTGCAACGAGGACGTATGCAAACTAGGTGAGCCCAGCAGGACAACGCCGTGGATGTCGGTCATCTGCTCTTCGCCATCACGGATGACCTTGATGACGCATTCTTCTCTCTTCTCATTGAGCACCTTGAACTGCTTCTCCTTTTGCCAGTCGTTCAACGATCCGACGAGGACGACGATCACAATGGCAACGAGGATAGTAACGCCCTCGACCCAGTCGACTGGTGGTTCTCCATCGGGGCGGGGTGTACCAAAGTCCTGGAAGAGGCCGAGCGATAGAGATACTACAGCGGCAACCATTAACAAGATCTGCGGTACGCAATTATTTAGTTTCAAAGAGTTGGAATAGGTAGAACGCATTCAACGTACTAGGACTTTGTCTTTGAGCGCCAGCCACATTAATTGAAGCAAGGTTTTGCTCGGGCATTGAGGAACAACGTTCTGGCCAAAAATTCGTTTCCTGTCCTCGATAGGTGCTTTGTACACATCTTCGGAAGACTGAAAGGCAGTGGGAAGGCTCACGCCAGAGCCGCCTGCAAAGCTGGCCGTGCTCTGCAATCCCTGGGGCACACCAGCAGGGGACGTAACCGTGATGTCCGGTCTCGGCGGGTCCTCCACCGCAGCGTGGGATTCGCTAAGATCTCCAGAAGTTGGATCGGGTGATCCCGCATGACTTGGTGGCGGCCCAAGCTTGGTGCTCAGACCGTAAGTAGGTTGTGTCCCAAGACCGCGGAGTATCGCATCTACGCCGCCCATGCTCTCGAGGGTCTCCAAGCTCTTTGGGTCAACAAGACGATGGACATCCATGGAGGGTGGCAGGTGGGGACCATCGGAGGGAGGGGAGGGAAGGGTTTGTGCTTCTGGGACGCCAACTGCAGCGATCTGAGGAATGTTAAAGTCATCCGACGCCATAACGTCGAATAGAGAGGGGCGAAAATGAGGTTAGAAAGTTCGAACTGGTTCCAAACCACGAGACATATAAATAAATTGTACCCACTCGGCAAGGCTGTGCAAATCATCCGCCCGTGGAGCGAGCCATCGATCGGGATGGAGTAAAGGACTAGCAAAGGCCAAGGTGGAGTAACGCGCGAATTCGGCCACAACCGCCGATACGTCCGACACCGCCCTCGCACGACTCGACTAACGCCACAGGACCTGTCGCCTCCCCATTTGCATTCCCCTCGCCCTCATTATCGCGCGTTCGTTTTCAGGACACCATACTTTTCCATTTCTAAGGACAAGTAGTCTGGTAGTCTGTAAGTAGCCACCAGCCATAATATAAAAACCTGCGCGCACCGTGAACATGAGGTTATAAAATTTGTACGAGGACTGTGCACGTGTGACATGTTCCGAACACGCGCAACGCGCCATCATTGTGGCGCTGGTTCCACAAATCGACTCACCCCGGGCCATTCACGTGGCCATGGCCTGCAGCCAATTAAACGGTCTGCGTTTTGCCCTCCTTTACCCAACACACCTCTATTCACGGAAACCCATCGTCTTCTCACTCGCGTGGCACACTCTTGTCACATTTCTGCTATACGACTTGCCGCATGCATTGCATTTGGGGTATGGTTCCCCGAAGTGCACAGTAATGGATTCAAAAAAAATTGGGGTATGGTACCCCAGTGCTCCGCTATGCCCGCGTCTCCATTCTCTAGTAGTACTAGCCTTGGTTCCGGCAGATCAGGCCCTACCTTGCCTTCTCGCCTACAACACCTCCTTCCTTAACCCTATCCTGTGTTATGCTGCTCGTTGACCATGCTGAAGCCTGTTGATGACCTCGGCTCGGAAGACATGTCTATTTTCTTTGTGGCCTGTTACAATCGCACAATCACAATGATCCGGATGTCCGACTCTAGCTCTTTGGGAGAAAATGGCTTCCGCATTTCCACAGTCCAGGCATTTTTTTTTTTTTTTTTTGAAAGCGCTGTATTTCGATGCGAGTCTATGTAAGGTAGGGCGCACAGAGTTACGGTTCGTATCACATGACTGACCGTGACAATTGCAAAAAAACGTTGTAAAACCATATAAACTCTTGACACAGTAAATAAATGTGATTCTCATGAGCGAAGTATGATGTAGATTTCTTATTAAAACAAGTCTGTAGCTTTAACTTCTGCTAAAAACCATTTTTGAAGGAGGAGATAGGTTTTTGGGTGTCGAAATGTGATATTTGTCCGTGTTTGGTCCAGTTGTATTCCATGATCATTTGTGACGAAAGGTGACAAAATGGTGAAAGATTTCGACTTAGGCTCTTGAGAAATAAATAGGTGTGATTTTAGTGTCCGAAGCCAGATGAAGATATGTTATTTGAACATATCTGTGGTCTTGGAATTTTTGTTTAAGCATTTTTGAAGGACACAATAGATTTTTGGTGGTGTCAAATCCTTGGTCGAATCTCCAGATTTGTTCAACGGTTCATTTTGGGAAAGCACGCAAAATTGCCTCACTATGCCAAAACGGAAAATGAAGAAACTCGCAAACCTCAGTATGCATGGAATTAAGAGAAAGATATCAAACAGTGACAAGGAAAATGTATAGCAGATTGTTATTGGTTTTTTTCTGAACTGATAATTTGTTGGTACCCTCAGTTTGCACCCACAAATCACAACAAAAAGTGTTGTACAAGAATAGAAACCAATGGGCTTCCAGGACGGACTGCTGGGAACCAAGAAGTGATGACATCAGTCGAAAACTCCACCCAATCCCCAAGTGGGACTACATTTGCCGTGCAAAATCCTGAAACGCATGCGGCAATGCTGCATCAGTCTGAGCCCAAAAATGGAAATAGAGATCCTGCCACCCTTGTTCCAGGAATGGCAGATCTGATTGACTTGGATGCTGACCCTGAGGAGGATGTGCACGACAGTGCTGATGGAATCAATGACAGGAAACATGGGATGTATGTTCCACCTCCAGGAATAGAGGATGCACGGTGTGCACGCAGGGACCTCCAGAAGATTTTGAAATCAAACCAGAAAACCGGACCTGGCCATGTGGATCTTGACTCAACCACAC
>Ga0307510_10005667_pt1 | contig 14886 bp, 12 predicted proteins | sample 12_EM_MG_FD_207224 | JGI IMG/M metagenome (GOLD analysis project Ga0307510, IMG submission 207224) | Populus trichocarpa ectomycorrhiza microbial communities from riparian zone in the Pacific Northwest, United States - 12_EM | ecosystem: Host-associated > Plants > Roots > Unclassified | place...
CCAATCGTCGCCAGGTTGGTCCCCCCATCCAATATTTCGTATTTCTCACCGAGATCGTCTGCACCACCCGCGCTTATAGTTGACGGTAACGTCGCCGCCCTCGGAGCGCGCTCCCCTCGTTTCCTCTACGCGATGACCCGCCCAATCCATCCAGTCACAGATTATCGAGATTTCCCGTTCTTGTCGACTCGTATCAGACACCCGGGCACAGTGCCAGACAGCTGCCACGCCGCCTGACGCAGAGCCAACGGCACCTTGCCGATGAAGTATTCCCATGACCTCTCCTCAAGCTATAAATTTGACGATCATTTCAGCCTATTTCGTGTTTCTTCGCCTACATCTTTATAGCCAACGAGCGGCTAAAACATTCTACCCTTCAACCGACCTCCATTCAATTATCCACGCCACCTCATCCCCATGTACGGTGGACAAAAGAACCCCCCCAATACCGATGAGAACTCTGGATCGGGCTCGGCTCAGGGAAGAGAATTCTGCATTATGTTTTGCCTTGTTTACACTGGAATCCTAACACGTCCTCCCCTCTTCTCGACCTCAGAGTAGATTTGCCTCGTATGTGGGACGCCCAGCGGTCGCCAACAAGAACAAAATAGGCACTACGAATCCATTCACCTCCTTTGTTGGATCTTCTGTCCGACGTAACCTGGCCACTGAAATATAGGTGCATCCACGTTGCAACTGGCGGGGAAATCGCATGGATGAGTTTCAAAGGCGTCTAAATAAACAGAAATGCAGCAAAAACCCTACTCAGGAGCAGGAGTATCGGACATACGATGTGAAGATGGTCTTAGATTGGATCAAGAACTCGCGGGGCAACGATATGCGTCTGAATGCTCAAAACTTTGCCATTGACCTAGTCAAGGAGAGGGCCTTGGAACTAGGAGTGGTTGGTGGAACCATGGGGCAGTTCGAACAAGCTAGCCCTCCGCGACCAGCGTGCAGAGTCGAGTAGATGAATAAGTGTCCCCCCCAAAGGTTTAGTTTTTCCTTATTTGGTAAATGCTGTTGGCAACGTGTTGTATTGTATATAACGTACAACAGTGAAAAGGATGAGCAGCAGGACTGCGGCTGTTCGGCCAGTGGCAGACCGTTTTATCGTTACCAGGCTGATTCCTTTCCTATACGACATGCCCCGTCACATGCTGGGGCTACTCCACCTTCAATTTCGATCCAACTCATGTGAGAACCATCCAGGAAAGCTCACGCCGGTTTGTTTCAATTCGAGACTCGGGAAACACCGAGTTTGAATTCACCCAGCTCAGGCACGTAGCCCAAGGCTACCATTAATACGTCAGTAGGCTGTCGCCGACAATTTGGTTATCTTTGTTTCGCTTATTTCACAGAAGAAAATCGCGTTCAGCCGTTTTTATGCTAGTAAGCAGTTCAAGGTCGAATCGCCTTGCACAGTTGGGGTAGATACTACCCCTGTTCTTGTGACAGAAAATGGGCGTGTCATCCGAGTCGTGAAAAGTAGTCACCATAATTACCGTATGACATCACCTTAGTGGACGATAAAGCAAAAATCAAAAATGGCGAAAGCGGACTTAGCGGGTGACTTGTGACGTTGCCGCGGCCGCAAGTTCGGTCCGATTCTGAGAGTGACGCCCCCGAACGAACTTGAACCCTGCTTTGTGCAGTGATCCGATCGGCGAGCAGAAGAGCGCAACATACTATGTTTTAACACTGTTCGAACGGAAGAGAAGGCGAACCCGGTCTCGGAAGACGATGGCGTAAGTCCAGGTTGTGTGATTTGCTGGCGGTCCAAGTTGATCACTGATACTGCACTATTACAGTACATGATTTAATAGGAACATTCCCCCGTAGATTGAAGGCCCGCATCTCCACAAAAGATACAAGGATCCCTGTCGAGTGTAAAGCTAACTTATCCCAGTGTTATCCCCCGTTTCCCTTGGTGATATCCACAAACGCTAAAAAGTCATCGGGTCCCTTTGCCCACCCTCAGCCGTAGTCTCCAAGCGCCCCTGGGACCTTGTGTGTTGTCCCCTTTCCTGCTCTCCTAGTTTCCACCGAGTTCTCTCTTACCAAAAATCACCGGGGACGCGCTCACCACTAGCCCTCCTATACTCCTCCCCAACGTCAGATATCAATCGCATCGGGGAGAGGAGATATTCCAATTGAACCCTGTGAGTGACTCGGAACAGGGACAACGACGAAGTACGTCTGTTGTCACTTTTACTGCCGCCGCGCTGAGGGTCCATGTGTGTTGCTAGTCATAGAATTAGCCTGGGAAACGTAGCGGATTCGAGGGGGTGATCGAGACATGAATAGGGCCACAAAATGAGGATGTTCTCATGTCCCGGCTAGAGGTGAGTCACTGATGAAGAATTATTCAGCTAGAGAGCCAAATAGGCTAGCCAACCAACGTAGAACATCACGCAGAAACTCCCCTACCATTCGCCACACTCCTTGAGGTATTGCACATTGGCTCCACGTCCCACCAGAAGGTCCTCTGGCCACCGTCCCAGAACAGCTTGGGACACTGTTGGTGCTACTGTAGCCTGGTTCATGATCCAAACTAAGAGACTGGATGCCCGCTCGTGGTCTAAACCGTAGCTCCATCGATTGTGCCGCACACTGGACTACAAGACGGAGAGCCAATTCCGATAGTTGGCCCCGGGTGGGAGGCCGAAATCGGACTCAGGCCGGAGGCATACTCCAAAACTCTGTTCTGGATACCCTACAGGAAGAGAAGTCCGAAGGCTACTAGTAACCACCTTGAAGCAACGACTTGTGCCTGAAGACGATGCGGCTCCCACATACATCACGTGATCACGTCGTTGAATCCTGCTGAAGCGCTTCTCCCTCGCTGGTTGCCCCAGAGAACCAGACCCAACGGGATTGTGGTTGTGGTCGGACAATGAATCTGGATCTGAGGGTCAAAGGTGGTCTCGACTCTCGAAAGTCGTAAGCTTGTGAGGCCAGCATAGTCTGAGCAAATGGCCGTAAAAGTCGTCAATGCTGTAGCTATAAATAATAAGGAACTGTCACGGCGCAGCACGCCAGTGCTTCTCCTTTTCTTGAACTCACTGCCCCCAAATTTCGAACAATCCGTCACACGAGCACTGATAGAACGTACGCCCACATCCCACTCGAGAGGCGATTTCCTACTAATTAACCTAATAGAAACCTCATGGAACTAAATGATATCCACAGTCCAGTTGGGCCTGTCGGCTCCTCACCACGTTCGGATCGGGTATGGCAATTTCTTTCACAAATGGTGCTAATGTACACCCATTGACGCATGCACAACCCCCATCCATAACCCACCGAACTTGACGCAGCAACCTCTGATTTGCCCCGCATGCGGGCAGTCCTGTCCACGTCAGCAAGTCCTGGACCGACACTTCCAGTCTTTTCATCTCCCGTGTTGGTTATTCTGTCCCTATACAGGATGCCCATGGAGAGGTGATCGCATGGACAAATTCCAAAGGCACTTGACTACACAGAATTGCGGCCCAAGACCTACCCAGGAGCAGCAATATCAGATATACAGTGTGAAGGTGGTGATGAACTGGATCAAGAATTCGCAAGGCGTCAATTTTATTTCGACTGCTCAAAACTTTGCAGTTGATCTCGTCAAGGAGAGGGCTTTGGAGCTGGGGAAACAGGAGTGGTTGAATGATCCTTGGGGCCGTTAGGCGCCACTCTGTGTCGAGCGTATAGTCAGTGTCAGTGGATATCTCACGAACAGCGGGACAGTATCGGCCATGGCTAATGCTGTCATTCCGAGCATTCGAGTATTGCTTTCCTAATGCATAATGACCCACATGCCGAGCCCGCGCATCTATCTCTAATACCCGAGAGCCATTCAGCAAACCTAAGGCATGTTATTAACAGGTTTTTTGTTCCCATCATACTCCGATTTTTGGCATCATTCTTCTTTCGTGGATGGTGAGAGAATAATCGATCTTGATTTCGCGACAGGACAGCACCAAGACTATCCCTGCTAGCTACGCGTTACTTTACCATAAATTCCATGCTTAAGTAACAGGCCCGATGACTCACAGTACGATACGAGTTGAAAGGCCCTGAGAGGCGCAGTACGCTCACAGAAGACAGTGATATAATGATCCTAGCGCATCGGGAGTACATTTAACTGACAGTCGAAGATTCAGCGCCCACAGAACCGGGGGTAGTAGTCACTGGGCGTAACTTGGATGGGAACAACCCCAACACCCTCCTCGCCCTGCTCAAGCACCATTCTCATTCCCTCAACGATTCACTCCTTTGGGGACGGTGGGGCGTAAGTGCCGTGAGATCTTGGTGATTATCGATTGCCGCGGGGAACCGGCGGGGTCTCTTCGACGGGTGTGGTGTACAAAATCCAAGCGCGGAGGGCCCCTCCCTGCTACATCAGTTACATCAAAAAGCAGTTGAGATAAGGTGCTTACCTGGCTTAAAATAGACCACTCGCAGCGGCATCTGAGTCGGGGGTGGACAGCTCAGAGAAAACGCTCCCTGTTATTGCTGACCCCACGAGTTGGTCGAATGTTTGGTGTTTTTGATAAGTGGGAACCGGGTTGTTGATGTATCAGAGTTGCGACCCACACGAGCTGTTCGACATAGCTATCGTGGTAACGGCAACGGCGACTTCTTCTCATGATTGTATTTGTGGGTCTCGGCAAAAGCTAGCCCGTAGGCGTAGGTGTTGGCATGCGACTATGAGTTAATTGGACCTATCTCACCACTCGATCCCTAGTCTTACCAACCTCACGTCCGGGCGTGCAGAGGTTGAACGGTGTGCCGAGCCGGGGGCAGGTTGGCTTGAGCGTGGAATGGACACTGTCAGGTAGTATTCCACCATTGGCGTGGGGAGAAAGGCACGCGAAGGTCGCGACAGAGATGCGGTTCGAGTGAGCCTTGTGCCACTGGCCAGTCACGGTGGCCACGCACTGGCAGCGGACACGGCGCCACACTGGCACAATCGCCGTCTCCGAATGACCTAACGTAATAAGTTTGGGCGTTTATCCAGTAAGACCCCGGGACGGAATGACCCCGGATGACTCATTGCGTTAATCGGTGATGATCACGTTCAAGTTTAACTTACTGGTTTCTCTACTTACACTTTTCACATATTTGCCATTGGCTGTCTCAACGACACAATGAAGTCGCCACCTTCCAAATCTAATAACCTATTGCCGTTCCTCGTGTTTTAGTCATCACACCATGGGCTGTGCATTGCCCGTTATACCTTGGTGTTCTGCTAAATTTTGACGCAAAAAAAGGAACAAACAATATTCGAAGCTCAGGACGAAAATACCGGATATAACCTGGGCGGAAAACTAGCTCCGTAAACACGAATTTACCCATACAAAATAATACGTTCGCGTCGGATGTGACAGTGGTACCGTTCCAAGACTTGATTCTATTGATGTGCAGTAACTGGGCGAGAAGACAGGCCGAAGGCCGAAGAGGAAATGGTGAACTGAAAGGCAGACAAAAGTCACATACACCTCAAGCCTCAGTGTTCGAAAATCTTCTGCGGGCGGCCCCACCAATCCGTCCATATGCCGACCTTGCCTAACTCTCGGGCCCGCCTTTCGACTTCCAACAGGGCCGCATACGCCGCGGACTCGATTGACAATTCACGATCGACGACCGATTTGATAAGTAGGGCCGGGTCGTATATTTTGCAATGTCCCTGTTTGAGGGCCTGACCGCAATTCGCGTGAGTTTTCCAGTGCGATTTCAGATTGTCTTGGCGATCGCCCCTCCACGGACAACGGGGGAAGGGACAATAGACCCAGTGCGGTAGGAACGTCCGAATGTGTCTATTCCTGTCCTGGCCTCGGCGGAAATTTCGTCTGCACAGGGGGCACGGATTGTCCGTCGGCGCATCAAGTTCAGGAACTTGACCTTGGGCCGATGCTGGTGTGACAAAAGGCGGAGGGTCGTCTAGCTCCATTGGGAAAGTCTACATCGATGCTAATGTGAGCCATGAAGGATGCATGCTTTCTACAAACTCGACGTACTTCGAACTCGCTAGGGGAAGGTAGTTGAGATGACGAATGTTGATTTTGGGACAGTCCTGGTGTGTCAAACTCTGAAGGGATTTGAAGCAGGCTGGCATCGTCCTGTGGCAGGAATATCTACGTGGACGTCGATATCGGCAACGGGTATATCGAAATTGGACGTACTTGTTGCCATACGCATGATTGGGGCTGGAGGGGCGTAGGTTGGAAGGCCAGACCCAAGGATGGCTCTGGAAAAATGACCTGTGGGGTATGAACCAGGTCAGTATCTGTTTTCATTTGAGGGGTCTGTTATTGTGACATGGTAGGGTAAGTCAGTAGGATACGTTTGATGAAATGCGACGCACTTGTTGCCACGTGGGGAAGGTGTCCGAGGCAGACGCCGAATAGTGGTTTTCATGATATGTTTTGTGAGAGGAATATGGGGTGCGACTGTTCATAGCGCAACGAGGGTAAAAGTCAGGGCAGTGGATTTAGATGGTAGGTTGACGAGCTGGGGCGGGGGGATCCACTAGACACAGATATCGTCAGTGAACGGTTTAAATGAACACGGAAGACGGGATCTAGGTTCACCTAGCAACGGCGGTACGATAGGTGATGCTGATTCCGTTGTTTCCGTACTCTAACTTTGGTCGGGTCGAGTAACCGAAGACACCCGACAAAATGAGACAACGGGAGGAAAAATACTTGGTCAACAACGTGAGCTGGTCGTCCTCTTTGTTGGTCGCGGAAATCAAAATGAGCGGGGTTGATCTTATCCTGATAACGATTCAAGACCGCACCGTAACCCAAAAGGACTCGTGGGGGCCGCAATAGAGAGGGACCCAAATTGCAAGGACGAACTTCGGCGGGGTGTGGACCTACGGGGCTTGAACTTTATGGTATCAGCCTAGAACCTGCCGAAATACATAAGGAAAAGGCCGCGTAGCTATCCAGGAACTGTTATACCTGGGGCTGTAATCTTACTGGTGTACTGCACGACGTAGTCACTGCATGCCATAAACACCACCAATCAGCCAGCATACAAGCCGACCATGAGACGAGTGGCGCGTCAGTGCCGATGGTCAGAGACCGTGGTCAGTGACAGCACTAGTGCCCAACGACCGTGTCACCTGAAAATTGGTCATTAGAATACAGAGAAAAGGCTGGGGCGGGTCACGCTACCAATTCAGATGAGTATAGTGACCTTGCTGGAGAAGGGAAAGCTAGCCAGCCGTGGACCGTGAGGGGTGAGGATGAACGAAAACGGCCGCGTGCACCATCGTAGTAGAACAATATCCCGGAGAGGGGGGGCATGGGGTTTAATAAGGAGCAGAGAGCGGGGGGCGAGGAATAGAAGAGGATAGAACGTGGGGAAAGGGAGTCCTCGGAGTAGACGCTGTCCTCGTCTCTCTCTCACCCCTGGAAGGGCTGAACTGTTTCCGCACTGAAATTTCGCGCGCCGCACGATCCCTTCTCGCCTCGTCTGAGCAAAGTCCGTTCACATGCAATTGGACCTCAAGGCGTTCGAGTTTCACTCGCGCCTAGGAACCAACAGTCGACCGGTTCCTCCTTGGCTGCGACAACAGGCCAAAGCACACATACCAGCCCAAAATCAAGAATCCCAAAGCTCTAGAGACCGACCGCATTCGCGGATAGGTTTATTCCATTAGAACCCCCGCTCCCATCCCCATCCCCATCTCTACTCGGCCACGGACAACCAGTATAGAGGGCTTACGCTGAGTCCTCCCAAGAAAGGCCGCAAACTGTTTTCGCCAACCTCCAATGGCGAGATGATTTGTCATCCCTCCGGCCGCCGCCTGGATTTGGCTCGTTTCGAGAGATGATCATGATGGCGTGGGGGAAATATTCCAGGAGACTTCCATCCATTATTGCCTACACTCTCATAGAGCATCCTTTTGTGGAGTGTACGCCATGGAATGAAGACTATAACAAACTACGGATCAACATACTAGCAACAACAGCGCTCATCAGCAAGCCCATACCTGTTGAGAAAATAGCATGGATTCTTCGATGGATCCCGCAACGCGTCATAGCAAAAAGGGGCTCATCGGCTGTTGCAACAGGCAAATGTCAATCCCAAATCTAGAGGGGATGTTAGTAATGTTGATGAATGCAGACATGGTACGCATCGGGAATGCGAGGAAGCTCAAACAAGTACACTGACCGTCTGTACTAGGTTTCGTATTTGAAACACAATTCATTGCGACCTATCTCGCCTCGGCAAAGGCTCTTCGCTCCTATGGTGTCGTGGTGTCGTACTAGGACCTAAGGTCCCGTTGGGTGCCATGCGTAGCGTCGATCAAGCGGCATGAAAGGAGCGGGAGACCGTAGGACTCGGAACAGAATGATGCTGCCAGGCAAGTAAAGATCATGAAGTCACTTTCAGCATCTCTCATCGAAGTTCCCTTGGCAGGGGTGTATAACGGTCCTACACGGTTGCGCGCGCAACGAAGCCAGAGCGTTGGCTCAATCCCTTGCGGATCGTCATCAGGAACATGACTGTGCCAGACAGGTTGTGCCCTGCTGAAAGTTTCCCCCTTACTTTCATCTCGAACTTCGTCCGTGAGGCTTCTGCACGACAGGGTCGACGGCTTGCAGCTACAATGAATTGCCATACGCGCCGCGAGATCGAATTCGAAAGGACACAACACTTTACCTGCCCATCCACGTGTTCTATCTAAGAAAAAATGAACATCCAAAATCAGATCGTCCTTTCCCAGTATAGATAGACGGAAACGCGCAGACCTTCAGTAATCTCCCCCTTTCCGTTTCAAGGCCACGGGTATCTCACACCCACACCACCCCGCGATACGTTCCACGAAATCGTTTCTAAAGTTTTTGGGCGGCGGCGGTAGTATTGTGCCAATCTTTTGGCGATCCGAGCTTACGAGGTTTGGCTTGAACGACGGCGCCGAGGTTGCAAGGGCAAGGAGCTCTCGCACCACCACGCCACCACGCATGCTACGCTGCACGAAATCGTACGCCGAAGGGGTTGAGGCTGCTACTATTGGCATTCCTACTGGGGGATTCGAGGTCACGAGGTTTGGCTTGAAGACGCTGATTAGGGATTCGCCTGCCTAATCTACCATTTCAAACTCACCAGAGCCCTCCTCCAGACAATATCCTTCCACGGTATCCACTAATGAGGGCGAGTTTTCCTTGCGCGCGCGGAGGAAAGGTTCGTTCTCTGCGACCTGTGCGGCTGACTTCGAGGTGAATAAATCCGTCGGCTGGACAGTAAATTTACACGTGAGCCGGGGCTCCAATATTCAAACACTGGCGGACTTTCGCAAGTGAAAACGTACCCAGAGGTCACGCGAACCCGGAACACGGAGGATTGAGTACAATTTTCCTAGGGCCCCTCGCCTGTTGGCTTCAGACATTCTGTGGTACATGTCCCAAAAGAAAAGAAAAGACGACGGGCTGCATAATTTAAACGGTACACGGATCTGCCCCCTCTTTTTTTTTACATCCGATTTGTGTTCCGCGTTCCGCCTGCTTCCCATGACTAAGACACGTCCTGCTTGTGTCATTGTCCAGTGCTACTAAAGGCCCATTCGAACCGCATCCCCCACCCATACTTTCCAGCGACCTTCGTGTTTCTTTCCCTCCCACGCCATAATACGACACACCGCGGACACCACCCAAATGGAATCCGTCCTATGCTCCAGCCAACGTACCCGGGCTCGGCACACCGTTCAACCTCAGCACACCCGGACATAGAGTTTGTACGCGGACAGGGTTCGATAGGTGGACAGGAGGGGATAGGTCCAACTAACACACAGTCGCATTCTAACACCGGCCGGCTAGATCCACAAATGTAACCATGCAAAGAGTCGTCGTCGTCGTCGTCGTCGACGTTGCTGTCGCCACGACGGTGATGTCGAAGAACTCGCAACTGATATATCAACAACATCAGTCCCCCCTTCGAGAAGACAAACAAATATTCGACCATCTCATGGGGCAATCAGTGTCGGGGAGCGTTTTCTCCAAGCCATCCACCCCCCGGCCCCCGACCCAGATTCAGTTGCGAGAGGTCTATTTAAAGTCAGGTAAGCCCCTCATCCCAACTGTTTGTTAGGTGTTACTGATGTGGCAGTGAAGAGCTTCAACGCCTGAACGTCGTATGACCACGATCCGTCGAAGAGTCATCGATGGTCCGGATGCTCGGGCCACGCCGGCTGTGCGTGCCAAACGACATCGCCTAAAGCTCGCCGGCACTCTCGCCCAAGTGTCCGAGTCCCTGCCCATTCCGAGGGTCCAATAGTTAGGGTCAACGCGAAAGGGGAGTGGTGCTTGCGCAGAGCGGGGATAGAGGAGGGTGTTGGAGCTGTTCTGATCTGAAATACTCACTGTGTCCACCAATACCAGTGCTGTCTGTAAGCCCCAATCGTCACCTGTTTGTGATATACACCACTGATGTGCTAAGATTATTACAGCACCGTCTCGTAATCTTGCTTCGCTCGTAGTGGCGTCTTCTACCGTAACACCCATTACGACGGTGCGGAATATGCGATGATAACTGGGGCTGATAGCCGAGGGGATACTATTTTTTCGGTGCTCAGTATTGCGTCGCGCGAAATCAACATCGATGACTTTGTGGCTCTCCCTCAACTAACAACATCGATTCACACGACTTGTCGTTGAATTCAACTCTGCACTAGCCTGATCCTACCATCCATCTGTTGTCCAATCTCTGTTCGTCGAAACTTCGAAAGAATGAACGACTCTTAAAACTGAAGTATAAGAACAGGAGGCTGCTCATAATGAGCCTTCAGCCGAGCTAGATGCTTACCAAGTGATAGAGATTGGCAGGCGGCCTCAGCATGTGGGTTCTTAGCGTGTTACGAAAGAAGTTCTGACGAGTTAGACATTTGATACTGAGTGGCGCCTCCCCGAACGGCCTCAGGGATCCGCCGGCCATTCCGGCTTTCATGGCCCTAAATATCTGTCGAGGTCAACTGCAAAGTTCTGAGCAGTAAAATGAATGTTGACTAAGTTTCTCATCAGATTCAGGTGTATTCAGGTATTTTTGAAACTCATCTACAGGTCGCTTCTCCGTCCATATGCAACCCGGATAGGGACAGAATATCCATCAGGGGAGATTGAACCCAATATTCCAGGCAAGTAGTGAGACTTAGCGGCAAGCAATTCGCCCCAGGGCCAGAGAGCTATGTCCAAGTTTGAAAAGCGCCGTGGACTAAAGGTCAGCGTCCGGATTCGCGTCCTTTGTGCATCGTTGATGTTCGTCTCAGATACACGATGAACCCATTCGGACGGATTACAGAGAGGACCTGAGAAACAAAGTCACTCGGCTGCGAATGCGGGCGACGGCGATGTATTTCGTCGATGTCTTGGCCCTTCGAGCTGGGCATGAGAAAAGCGAAGGCGAAGTAAGATACCGTGGGTTGGTGTTTACTTCGCTGCGGAATGCCAAACTTTGTCATCAATTTCCTCGCTAAAGACCCGATCTGGTTCTATAACAAGGTCACCGTAGATGAGCAAGTACTCAAAATCATCAAGACTATCAAGAACGACAAGAAGGACTCAGATGGGTTGTTTGGTCGTGTGAACGTCTGTGTTATGGACGGCTCTTTTGCGTTGTGTACACCAACTATGGCACACCCTGTTAGTTCTACTTAGCCTGGCTATCTGAACAAGCAGTTGCGATCCTTCATGAAGGGTCTCTCAGCGCGAACATTTTTTCCGTGCTTACAGCGCTTTGGTCACTTTCCAGAGTCGGTTAGAAAGAACCCCCAAGAACGGTACGATGCGGGAAAAGCTCAGTCATTACAATCACGCGAGTCGCATGGTCCTCATTCTCTGTAACTGTCAGCGCGGTCCCGGAGACATACAACCAGTCGGATGGACACTCTTCTACGACGTATGAATAGACAATGTTCTGACTAGCGCTGGTTTACAGCTCTATAGGTCAAGTGCGACCGCATGAAGTTGCGGCACGCTCTTTCCGTCGCCAACACCGAGTACAAGAAGCAGAAAAAGTACTCTGAGGACGAGTCGGACCTGGACGAGGATGCGGTGGTGGAACACGAAGAGCTGTGTAAGTCACGCGAGATCCAGTAGGCGGAGAAGAAATTTTCCCAAGGAGATGCTCAGCAGGCCCATGCCGCAAAATAGAGCGTTAGATCTACTGGCGTTACTGGCCAAGGAAAGTCAGTCAGTAACATGTCGTCTTGCAGCCTCTTACTGATGCTTATCTTCTCCTGCTCGAATATTGCCACGGCAGCTATGTGCGCTTGAGTCCGCAATTTCGACACGATCATGACGAATGGGTGGTTGTAATTAAAATTCTCAAGCGTCCATCTTCTCACCGATGCGGCCGTAACATCCGTGCAGCGCATACCCATGCATACCCACTTATGCGGCCGTGGCATATGTCACGTGTTGGGGCTCTGTACGGAGGAGGCGGTGTGTGGAGGAGGCTGTGATATGTCCTCTATATAACTTCTCACCAGAGCGAGAGGTTTTCGAGATCTGCACTTACATCCCCCAATGGCTCACTATGATATCTACCGCGACCGGCTTGCAACCACACACCCTGCATTCGGTCATGCCCTGTGGGAGCCTGATCCGGAGGAAGGGCATGGCCCCGTGGAGATTGGCGATGTCGGATACGTGCGCGAAGGCAAGTTCAACCGTCTTTTTAATGCACTGCTTCCTGCGAGCGATGCGTCCCATGAGGGAATCCTTCTACCGGAATATTATGAACCACTTGTCCTTGTCCCCAATGTCCCAATGTCTGTCTCCACGGGCACGCTCAAGCCTAACCATCACTGTTCCACCGGCGTCAACGTCTTGCCTCCTGTACCAGAGTATATTGAGACACCGTGAGAGCAACTCGCAGCTTGACTCTCACTTCTCTGATATTTAATAGCTCTCAAGAATATACCCAGGTCTCGTTTTCGTGCGCCAAGAGATGCGGTGGTGCGGTGTTATCTCTTCCGGTAGACGCTCGACGTCAGGACACACTCGCCCGAGGGGCTTTTGGAAAGTGGATAACCCAGCATATTGACTCTTGGTTTACCTTCGCTCAAAGCCTCGGACTTGGGATAAAGCGGATGGACGAAATCATTCTGGTTACGGGCTGTCACCGCACGAGGTCTTGGGCCAATGTTACTTTCTTGGAGGGCCAGACACATGTACAGGCATCATTTGGGGTTAAAGTGAATGGTGTTGACATCAACTGGCAATTCTCACTTGGGAACGCCCATGGAGCCGTGTGTAACTGGGGTCCTGAAGGGAACGTATGTGTTAGTTTGCAATTTCCAGAACTCTGAAACCGACTACATCAGAACCTGCGGGAGGACCAATGCGTATTTATCCGAGGGTTCCGTGTTGTCCGCGTCCTTGGTATATTTCCAAGGCAGCTTAAAGGGGCCGCAGGACCCAATCCGAGTCTGGATGAGGATGAGGGCGGCCGTGATCCAGCCAAGGAACTCGTCGATACTGGCTTCTGCGAAGGTAACGTACTTTGCTGACACTCCTAAGTTTAATCTGAACCTTCAAAGACCCGGGATCATCTCCATGTGTTGATAGACTACATTGTCCAAGTGAGTGATGGGGCTCTCTTCGCTTCGCATAGCTTATTCCGCCCGCCATCCAGCGGTCGCCCAGCTGCGATATGGTCCTCATTCATGATGACGATTTGGCGCGTATTGCAAGATTCAATGAAAGTGGAGTAAGTGAACGTTTTCATGTATGAGCTCTGTGTTCTGATCTTCGGCGTCACAGGAAACCCTCCAGTTTGATGCACTGATGCCTTATCTCCAAAGAGCCCAGCCGGAGATAAAGCAGATTAGATGTGGTGAGCGCCTATCAAGGTCACAAGATCACAGCTCTCACCCTGGATCGACTCGGGTCGTTCATTCGATAGATTGCCTGTCAACTGATGAGAGCAGTGCGGGAAATAGTACAGGGACAGCTACAGTAGCGATGTTTCTGGAGGAGTTTGATGCATGGGGTGAGTCCGGCATTTCATAACAGTGGCAGCGCTGATGACTGCTATCCCCACTCCCACAATTGATATAAAGTTCATATGCTCAAACCTACTGGCGCCATGAACTACCCAAGGTTTTCTTACGGTGCCCTTGCGTCGACAGACACCGTTCACTCAGATGCTGGCGGCTCTTCATTTGACAATTCGTTGCACTACGTTGCCCAGCAGGTGGGGTGGTTCTCTTCAAGAAGCGCTAGTCAGTATCTGATACATGTTTGGTGCACCCTTACGCAGAACTCCGTCGTCTCGGAGTCCTCCGAGTCCACCCGCAAGCCTTCCCATCTACACTGCCCGGTGTGCGGCAAGACATTCGGTCGCCTTCAGGAAGCGCATCGGCACATATCATCGGTTCATCTTCCCTGCTGGCTTTATTGCCCGCATTCCCCTTGCCTATGGAGAGGACACCGTAAGGAGGAATTCAAGACGCACTTGAGGGTGCACCCTGGCTCGGACCCCGGAGTTTCCCCTTGCCCTATCTATGACCTAAAGCTGGTTCTGAATTTGATCAAGGAAGGCATTCCTTTCGAGGCCGCTGCAGGTCATGCACTTGAACTCGTTTTAGAGAAGGCCCGTGAGTTGGGTTTTACCGAGGAATGGAGTAATCTCTGGGGCTGATGGGGGAACGAGTCGCTGGAGAAAGATAGTATGCGATGTCGTACAGAGATTCTATCCCTTTACCCCTCGGTGGCGTGGTACAGGAAGTACAATATGTTTTTTCTCTCCTTTTGGCGGTCCCCGGGCCGACGAAAGGATTGGAAGTTCTGATCTAGTCAGTCTTTTTGAGGACATTTCTCACGGAGAACTAGACGGGACCAAAACGCAGTGTAATAAGACGATATATCAACACTATCTAAC
>Ga0307510_10005669_pt1 | contig 14885 bp, 16 predicted proteins | sample 12_EM_MG_FD_207224 | JGI IMG/M metagenome (GOLD analysis project Ga0307510, IMG submission 207224) | Populus trichocarpa ectomycorrhiza microbial communities from riparian zone in the Pacific Northwest, United States - 12_EM | ecosystem: Host-associated > Plants > Roots > Unclassified | place...
GTAAAGATGGTATCAATATTTAAAAAAGGCTTGAGAAAAAAATAACCATGCCAGTTGCCACAGCTACAGTGAAAATGATAGAGTACAAGAGCTGTTTTATTATCACTCGGGGCCTACTTTGAGGGCTGTGTTGAAAATCTTGGTTGCGGAGGTAATGATTTACTGTGGGGATTTTACGCAGTGGACTGAAACCGCTTAGGTGGAGATGAGAATCACGATTGATTGATGACAACATGGTGGAAGGAAAGACTTGAGGAAAGTTGTGTACAGGAAGGGAGGTGTGCTGTGAGGAGACGGTGTAAAGGAAGGAAAAACAAGTGGGGTGAAAACATTTTGAGAGCTTGCGCGTCCTTTGACTAGTGCGTACGTATGCCTCTGCGGCCACAGGGTGCGGCCACATCCCGCATCAAGTTCGGCCATCAACTGCGATTTCCAACAGGCTGTAATCTAGTAATCAGGCACGATTTGCGAAAGCGTGAGGTGATTGATTAGTGATGTTACCCCATCTGTCTATAAGTGAATGTGCGTCATAAATTTCTTAAAACACCGCTTTGGAAAATCCCGCGCAACAGTTTTCTGACCTTTTTCTTGTTATGCCAATGCCCCTGTCGTTATTATTGTTCCACAATCCTGTGAATGATAAAGCTAGGTTTCCCATGAGCGAAACCAGCTCGGGAAGCCGGCACAGCAAGATAGAGACGAGGAGGGATTATTCTAGCAAGCGTTTCCGTCAGCCCCTTAGCCTGAACATCGAAATCCATACTGTAGCAACTTCCCCGTTCTGAGCTTCCGGAACAACACTTCGCACTGATACTACGCCCCGTCAGCGTGATGCCTGGACAACAGCAAATCCACCTCTTTCACTGTCGTAGCCAAGGGTCAGGGTTTCTTCGCCCATCTCTACCCGGCTGCGGAGCAATGCATTCTCCATGCTTGGTCTTTCACCCAGGATGAGATATCCGAGTGCTCTCGAATTGTTTACTTTGCTGTCACCAGCATGATCTCCTTTCTATATCGTAGGGCACGCCAAGTACCACTGTCCACCTAGAAATGATTGTCTATGGTTGTAGTAGTGTGTGTGCTATTGCCGTCTTCAGTGTTATATTCCGGTATCGTACAATGCCAGGTACTATAATCCTAGATCTTTTCTGAGCACTGCAGGACCTTACTAGGTAAAAAGGGGAAAGGGCACTATGCTTGTTCATTCGTGGTTGCTCGCTCAAGGGGATGAATGGTGGTAGCGGGAAGCACGCTCTATTGGAAGCACATGATGCTGTGGATCCGCCTCTGAGACCTTCCGTAATCGGGGTCCGCTGCTCAAACCTCGGGCGCGAAAGAGCTTTATATTGAAATAGCTGGTAGCCTCAGGATACCTGAAAAAATTGGCTGCTACTTGTGATATCAGTTCTGAGAGAAGAGCTCCCCAGAAAAACTGGTACGGAACAGAAAAGGACGGCGGTGATCGGCTTAACTACTATCAGAAACTTCAAGCTTCTGATAATCCGAGATCAACCCAAAATCCGTTTGTCTGAGGAGATTAAACTTTCCCAAGGTGCTGCTCGGGTTTGCATGGGTATAGTACCCTGGTTACTGGTTTCTGAACCATCCTTTCACATGTACCACTTCCTGGCGTTTTTCAATGGATAGCTAAATGTGCTGACAATTCCCAGTTGCTAATTTCTTGCTCAGCAAGACCGGTGAGGCGTTGCTCCATGTCTCCGACTCTAAAGTGCCTGCATTGCAATTTCCAAGAGAATTGGGGCCTTTCCATGGATTGTCACTCGCGTTTTTTTCTAATGTTTGTGGTGTAAGATATCTTGACCCGAAGGTTCAAAAACCGATGTACCTTCTTTCTATTTCCTACGGGACCGGAGGACTAATATACTTCATGAATTCAGCAGTCGCACCGGAGAATTCATCCAATGCCAAGCAGACCATTTCCTTAGCAAGGCATACCTGTGAAGTTCTCATCGGCCTCCAAACACTGAATGTGTACCATCAGATCATTAGGTCGGATCCGGGGAAGCCACGATTCCCAACAGTTTGATCCCGTCACATAGGGCGATACTTATAGATTAAAAAAGACGCGTTTTAGATAATGTTTAACTTTCTACAGCCAGTAAAAAAATAAACCCCAAAAAAGTATGGCTGCCCAATCGCTATTTCATTTGAGCCACATAAGGGCATGGGGCTTAGTCAGACTGTCGGACAGGAAATATGCACAGTTTTTAGGTATCATAGTTAAAGAAACTAGAACTTTACAGGAGCATCCACGATTGCCCGCAGTGCTACTATAAGAGAGGCCTCGCGAGGGGGCTCCACGGAGATCTTGACACCACATTATCCTTCACCATCACTATTTTCCAGGGTAGGAAAGCGACACACCTTGTCAAGGATGGGCCTATCTCTAGAGCTCCGGTTATATAATATTTTATCACTGTAGAATGTAACATATTGTGGGAATCCGTCTTGACGTTTGCATCCGTTGCGGTAACAGTGGCTAAGCCACTTCTACAGACCCGCCGCGAGGATCTGGGCCTCACAATTATCATGACCGGTTGGGTAGCTCCCTTGGGGCCCCTGCCTCTTTCATTATCCACTTCCGCTGCGAAATCCCCCGTATTGCATCTACCGGTGACCTGGAGTACTGATATTATAGTTCATAACACGCGTTTCACAGGTTCGTCCTTCATTAGCTGATGACTAGCTCCAGCATGGGACAATGCTTTTGTGCGTTCCTGTAGGTCAACAAAGGCCCAAGCCGGGGTAAACAATGAGTAACAAAAAGCCACGGTGGCAGCGCAGTTTGTGTGGCTGATAGGGCTCGGTTTTGGCACAAGGGCTCGCCAAGACATTAGGTCGATTGAATCCGGTATAGCGAGCGAATGCGGGGGTTCTTTAAGTTCAAAGCCATAACAAACCCTTCCCGTAACCGACTTGAACAATACTCTGTTTCTTCTTCACCTCTTCTCTTCCCAAACTCAATTCATCACTCAAAGATGCCTCCAGCCCCAGGAAGGAGAAAGGGACTCACCCCCATTCAGAAATGGGAGCTATGTTTGCTGAGGGCTCAAAATCCTACCATGAAGCTTGGCGAGTTTGCGGAGCTTCCCGCCTGTCCGAGGAGACCAGACGGGAGGCCTTTGCCTATTTCAAGTATCTCGGATCACTTGAAGGGATGGGAGGAAAGGGTGAAGCATGGACCACCCGAAGGTGCGTAGTATCACCAGATTTTTACCCGGACAGAAAAATAAATTCATCAGACAACATCGGCTGGTTTGACTATTTAGTTGACATTCTTGTAGGGACCGATGCGAACAAAGTCAAAGGCCGATCTGCCATGTTTCCTCTGTTTGAATACTTTCTCGTCAGTTGGATCGATGCAGCCGCCGCGGAACACGTTTACATCAACGACGACGCTATCCGCGAGCAAGGGAAAATAATTCAGAAACGCCTTACGGAGCTGCCCGGATGCAAGGAAAATTACGAGAGTTTTGACATGAGCTCGGGTTGGCTACAAGGATTCAAGCAAAGGCACAACGTTGTTCTCAAAAAAAAGAATAAAGACCTCGTCGATCCAGCCGAGATTCCTGGCCATCAGATGGGCATGACCATGCAATTAGAGAAGTTTGCTCCAAGGGACCGCTTCAATTGCAGCGACCTCAGGCTCGAACTCACCAGGCTCCCGGAAACCGTCCCCGATAGAAGGAGAGTTACCGTTTTTCTCTGTGTGAACGCTGATGGATCGGAGAAACGGCGGGTGCTTGTAGTCAATAGAGTCGCCACTCCATTGTCATTCAGTCAAGAAAAGGTCAACCCAGCAAACCTTCCAGTAATCTATAGATACAGCCAGAGGCCCTGGTATACTGGATTGTGGTACGACTTTCTCCGTACCTTCGACACGGAAATACGGGCGGAAAAGCGACACGCTGTCCTCCTATGCCAAACTTCTCCTTCTTACCCTCCTCCCACTCAGCCTCCCCACTTCTACAAAGGACCTCCGCCCCCGGTGCTAACGAACATTACTCTGATATTCCTCCCATCAAATCTTCCAATGAGCTTACAGCCGTTAGACCAAGGCATCATAGCTTGTTTCAAGGCAACCTACCGACGGATGTATGTTCAAGCACTGGCGCTCCATCGTACATTGACAGGTGCAGACCGTAGTAAGCTCACCCACCTCGAATGCATCGGTATAATCGCCTCCGCGTGGCAAGCCATACCCCCTCGTACAATCCTTCGTTGTTGGCAGGCCTCTGGAATATGTCAAGATCTTATGCGCGAGGAAGTCGCTGAGGAATTCAAACCCGAGCGCTATATCCATGCTCAAGAATCGTGGTGTGGCCGCTGTGTCCGTCAAATCATGCCCCATACACACGGGGAAGCATTTCGCCTGTTTTGGCAATTGGACGAGAGTCTTCCTTCGGAAGGAACGGTTCCTGATGCGGTTAGACTTATTGATGAGGCTGTTGCGGCTGGAGTACTCGAGCACGGACCCGATGGCATTAACCTGAATGATGTCGAGACCGGAGCGGGCGACCCAATGCCTGAGGAGATCATATCAAACCAGACGGCTATCAAATATCTCTCCCAGGTGAACCGGTATCTACGTTCACTGCCGGAAACTGAATTAAGAGTACCCCAAGGACGCAGTATCCCCACCAGGGGCGCCATAGAGCACCATTCCAGAATTATCTCGGGAGTTTTTCAGTATGTGATTCCTCTTACTCCAGGATGTGACTGACTTTTACAGGCACATCGAGAATAACAAGCCGAGCTCCAGAAGGGGATCTGCAAGGGTGGATACAGAGGGGTCCGAAAAAGAGTCACAGGAGCAATGGGATACAGAAACCATAAGCCAAGTCTATCCGAGTCTCTTGATGTCTTGAGTATCATGCGAAGGAATAGGGCGGCTGGTGCGGAATTGATGAAGGCATTTTTCAGACGATGTATGCGCACCGAGGCCGCCCAGTCTTCTAAAAGTAAAAGCAAAAGTATTTGACATGGCGCTGTTTAATTCACCGTTTCTCCATGTAATGCACACAACAACTACCTTCCAGAGCGTGATTGCTATTGCCAAAGTGCCGCGAGAAGCCACCGATAACATGAGCGTTCTTATAAATTCCCACATCTGCCCGGGTCTACGAATGATGAACTGATACGAAATACTGACCATAAATCTGGGGACAGAGCCGAACGTGAGTGTTGTCTGGGTAGCCCCGGCAGTAAAGTTAATTAGGGAAACATGAATCCCTTTTGTGCTCCGGCCGGAACAATAGGGGGAGGGTGACAGAAATGCAAGGGTTTGCTAGAGCACATAAGTTGGATTTTGAGAAAAGGCTAGAAGCTCTTTGTTTTTGGTGTTGGCGGGTCTTGGGTCGAAGCAGAAAACTGGCCTATTTTCCAGTGAGAAAAATCCCAACATTTTATAAAAAAGAACACATCCACCTGTCTCCAAGAGGGTTGGTGACTTCATGAGGGCTCAGGAAGCCAGGAGTGTTTGTTTCTCCGCAACTGCGGGCTCACAGGAACATCAGTAGGGTGAGGGCTAAGTTCATCCGCGTTTTTAAAGCTACCGTAACTAGCCCATTCCCTACCCTTGTAAAGCTTATTATGTGATACGATTCAACCCCCGATATATGATATAATATACCGGTATTGACCTGCGATTCACATCACAAGGGCCTCAACCCGAGTTTCCGTTGGTGAGTGCTAAGCCATGATATAGCGACTAGCTAAGAGAACCGAAGGGTGTCTAAAGCTTAAGTCGCCGATCATAGATACTAGTTCTCGCAAGACTCTCAAGGTTCTGAGGGCTTGACGAATAGTTCCTTGAGGCTGTTTGTGTAGTGGAGCGCCCAGTAGCCAGAGACGCGCCCCGGAGGAGTGTGGCCGAACAATAACAAAGTCGGAGGATTGTGTATAACCCACTTGCCCTTCTTTGTTCGTAGGAATCTATTGTATAAGTTGGCGCAGGATATGGCAGTCAAACAGATTTTGTGTTACACTTTTTCCTAATGCTCTGCATTGCTTCTAAGCCCTTGCCGTGATGGTCAGTTGATAACCCATTTTTCTAAGATTCAAGGTGTATTATTTTAGGATAGGGCTCAACCTGTCCGGGGTTCTCGAAATATCATACTTTGAAAGGTCCAGTCCTTGCTCATGGGAGATCCCCCCCCCCCCCAGCCCCAAGTACTGCCCAGGACCCTGGGTCATGAATTCAATCGGTGCCACGATTATAGGTCTCTGAGCTTATCTTCGCAAGTCACTCAGTATTAGGGTCTTGATTCGCTTTCTGTAGTGTTGGGTTTGAACCTTGAGCGGATGATTTCTCCACTATCTCTTCTTCTAGCCCAATCCTACACAAGTACTGTATAAATCTGAGCAGTGACACGTACTTCCCCGTCCCCCCCTAGCCAAATTTTGCAGCTGGTATTACTGGTATGCCAGCTCTTGGCGTCGGCCTCTCCAAGCTCCCATCCTACTGCCAAAAACACACTCCCGGCCGCTAATCTGTGAACCGGGAGGCGCGAGATCACCCGTATTGATACTGTACACCCCACATCGCACCTTTTTCTTCTGGTTGACATGTGGATCTAGAGCCCATGGGTTAATCCTTATGATCATTTTAAGTTTTCTGTGAAACCTAAAACTCAAAACATGTAGCCCCAGCTTCACTGCGGGTGTACCCGCTACCCCATTGAGATAGTTGGCTTTGTTCTTTTCCCACTGAAGCCATTCATCATACCTAAACGAAGCTCATCCACCCAGGAGCTTGCATCTGTCATCTCACTTGACTCTGTTATACCACATGTGCAGTAAAGAATCAGCATAGCCTCTTTCTCTTTCGAATTGTTCTGTGTTTCCCGGGTTGCCATCTGATAGAGCCCCGGCGGGATTGGTTAAAGCTAAGCCCGCCTTGTGTTATTGTATTGTGCTTGTAGTGGAGATCCCACGCCACAGCAGCCATAGCAAGCACATGGAGAAAAGGGGGGAAAGCATTTTTAAACGGAATTTCTCATTCGAAGTTTCCTGTGTAAGCACAATCTTAGGTACAGTACCGTTGTTGGGGTATGTATATATAGGCCTCTCGCTGGCCGCCCAACGGGCTCTTCACTAGCTTGTAGCTTATTAAACCAGGCCATTCATTCATTTTGATTCGATCGCAAGTAGCGAATATTATCGTCGTCATGCTCTACCTGTTCGCTTTGGGCCTTTTCGCGTTGGCTTCCGCAGCTCCAGAGCTACCAGTTTACAGACGTACCGAAGCTCCCCCTAGCAATGGGACCTTATATCCGGGTAATTGCGAATGGGGGCTCGAGGGCTGCTACAACGAGCCTTCGACTGGCCGAATCCTTCAATATGTTAATTCCGACAAGTCGCTCACTGTGGAAAAGTGCTTTCAGATATGTGCTGCTTTCGATTATGCTCTTGTCGAGTTCGGGGGCGAGTGTTGGTGCGGGAATACAGTGAATCCTGCCGCGACCCAGTTCACTGGTGAGGGGACTGGCTGCAGACTTGCCTGTGCTGGCAATGCGGATTAGCTCTGTGGAGGATAGTCTAAGTATATGCCTTCATCCAGATGATTTAATAACTGCTAATAGTTTTGCTTCAGGGGTTTGTTGTATAAGAGAAAGCCGGCGGGCGGTTGCTCCACCACAGAACCAACTACCACGGCAACAGACCACAGTCACGGTCACGGACCCTGTAGCAGTTGATAATCCCGTCACTGTTCCAACTACCTTTACTGTTACTAATACTGTCACCTGTGATACAACTGTCTATAATATCATACCATCACTCTCACTAATAATGTGCCTACCACTGCCACCGAACCGAGACTCTTGCACCTTCAACTATTACACGCACCACGCAGGTAGATAATCCGATTACTGTCCCAGAGACTGCGGCTCCATCAACTGTCACTCAAACAACCCATGTTGATAGGCCGGTTACGGTTACAGAGACCGCAGCACCATCTACCGTCACTCAAGTCGATAAGCCTGTCACCGTAACTGAAACCGCTGCGCCCTCTACCATCACTCAGACAACTCAGGTTGATAAACCAATCACTGTCACTGAAACCGCTGCCCCGTCTACCGTGACTCAGACAACCCAAGTAGACAAGCCCATCACGGTCACCGAGACCTCTGGCCCTCTCACTATTACCACAACCCAGGTATCGCGAACAACCATTATCGTGACAGAGAACCCAAATGCAGTGACAATCACCACAACCCTCGATTACCCATACCCGACAACCGTGACAGCAACCAAGAGCCCGCCGGTAAGCACAACCACCACCACCGTCCGCGCGACCATCTCGAACTGTGGCGCAACTTCCTCAACCACAACCAAAAAGCCCAACCCAACCTGTACCCCCAGCTCCCCGATCCAAAACCCCTCGTGGGAGCAATCCGGGGTCTGGGATTACAACTCCGACGGACATAATTCCATATCGGACAACTACTCCACCACCTCCTCCTCCGCCCACTCTGGCACGCATGTCTACCGCGCGCGCGTGAGCAAAGATGGACACTGGGCAACGGCAAACCAATTCGTCACCCTCTGCCCATCGACAAAGTACACATTGAAAGTGTGGACCAAGAGGCCAGTTCAGAGCAGTGAGTGCGCTGCGACGTTCTATGTTGATGGTCAGAAGGTCATTGTTAGCCCTGATACCAACAACACCGGCTGGGTCGCCGGTACTGGAAACTTCGACTCTGGAGACGGCGGAAAGGTGAGTGTTATGGTTAAGATCGTTTGTCAGGGGAATTGCGGAAACGGTTACAATGAGATGTTTGTTGATGATTTTACCATTACGCCGGTTTGAGGGGAGGCTATGCGGAAGGGGGAATGATTTCAGAAGGCGTGCTCTTGATCTTTTGTTAACTTATACAAGTATTAATGGAAGGATAAGATAGAGATCCGACTATATCTAATGGAGCCTTTTGTCCCCTGAGCTCTGTTCAGTCATGGATAGTCTGGACTTGGGCTCCTGGGTTGGAGTTTTCACGATATAATTTTCACCGCAAATTCAATAGGGGTCGTTTCACGTCTAGACAGAGGCCAAGACACACCAAAACTGCAGGGCTCGAGCAGACATATTTCCACAGATCTCTTGAGCAGTCCTGGAAATCTTTTGAATAAAATTTAGCGCGTCTGAAGTATAATATATATCCATCTCAGGGTTTTGTCTGGTGTTCACATGAGCTGTGAGCACATAAACTGAGTAAGGTGTGTCGCAATATATCTTTCCGACACAAAAACTCTGGTCCGGAGTGTACCTTGAGGGAAAGGGTGTTCTACTCCTCGCTACACAAGGAGAAGGGAAGGTAAAGACCCCACACTTTTCTGAGCAGACGCCACTATAATAAATTACTTTTTCTACTTTTCCATGAAGTTTTTGCCTATGGTGGTTGGGTAATGATAGCTCGAGCCCCTCCCCAGACGTTTTGGCTTCTATGTTATAATACAAGCTACGGGCATGTAGTACCCGAACACTAGCCAGCAGTCCCACCGCAACATTTGGCGGGAATTTACCCAAGGGCATTACCAACCCTAGACCTACCCCCCAGCAAAAAAGTGGTTCGCCGAGCTTTTTTTTAATGCTTGACTACTCTACTGCCCCCCGGATTCGAACTCATGATGGTCCCTGTTTCAAATTAGCCGACCAGTCTCCTAAGCTATTAGACCATAGGAACTGGCCGATAATACTTTTTCCCCCCGATCTCTTAACTGCTTCTTCAGAAAATAGACAGGTTAGGCGCCTGATACTTTATTTTTGGCAAAAAAGGACATCGGTATCTAATCACCGTATGATACTCCCTCATGATATTGATAGAACCAGGAACAAGGGGGTTCCGGTGAATATCTCTTCTCTGCCTCCAAAACGTTCGCTTTCTTTGTCAGAGGACAAATGTTCCCCGAATTCCATGGCTAGTATCCCCGAGGTAACTATTCTTTGGTATGATATCATAAATTATCTATGCGCATCTGACCGCCCATAAAAATTCGGACTCAAGTGTTCGGGTTCTATATGCCTGTAACTTGTATAAACCAAGAGTTACTCTCCCTGATTGTTTGTTGTCGTCTATACCTGCTCGTTGTTATTCTGTGCTATGTTCCGTTCCCTTAGTGTAGGAATGCATAAGAGGTGCTTATGCATTCCTGCACTTCAGTCATTGCCTTATGTTTGCTTTTCTATACAGTGCCTCCTTACTTTGTTTCTTTTCTTCTAATTAACGGATCCTTCTCTCATGCTTCGGATCCAATAAGAACTATTTGATAGGCCTCCACCATTGGTGTTCTCTGGTAAATCGTAATCCTAACAGCATGGTTACCTACAGACCCCTACTGATTGAAGCACGAGTGATTCCCTATGATTTGCATGGAAGATCAGTTCAGTAGCTACTACTACTGGCACTGTGCGCCCGAGGTATTTTCTAGCACACACTGCTATAGGAATTCTGGGAGTGATATGGTGGGGGATGCCGTTGGCCAATACCTGTTCCGAGGTCAAATCGTTTACCTCGCTAGGGCACCAAAAGGGCGGAACACGGGGGGCGAACTGTACTCGCATCCAGGAGATTCGGAATTTCCTGTTTCTTTCCCCTCCTCTGTTTCATAGTTTTCATCGACAGAAACTTCCTCGACCCTAGCTGCTTTTCCTTGCCTGTGTGGTCTGCATACATGGCCGCTTTTGCATGTGGGCCTGTGCCACCAAGACTACTTGCCCCAGATCAAGCAGATACTGTACTATCTGCCAGGCATCTAAGAACCGTGGCCCAAATAAATTGCTATTGCCAAAGGAGCACCTCAGCCCGGAAGATCCCCTAACAATACTCGTCCCCCACCATAAGTGTCCCCAAATAGGAATCAAAAAAAATACATGGCAAAATATCTGTGTCTATCTGAGTGCTCATACGAAACATACCCCCAGTTTTTGGGCCCACTCCCAGGGACGAGTACCTGGGGAGTGATCAAACCTGTAAACAACAACAAATCCCAGCGAACGCCAACACTGTGGCAATGTCTCCAAAGGCTGCAAGACCAAGAAGAGGCCTTCGGGGGTCAGGGAGACCCGAATAAAGTAGTTTGACGGATCCTGCAGTTTTCTATTCATATGGAGCTTGTTCTAATAGGTGAGTGTTCGGTCGGAGCTTGCAGACACTTAATCCCGACCCAAGCATAGGTACGTTCCTAGGCTGCCACCAATACCAGAGGAAAAATCTGTCATGTCCTACCGAATCTCACGCATCCAGACAATTAGATTACTCCAAAACTCCCTAAAAAGAAAACACTTTCCAGCATCATCTCCGTATGATTCTCTAACACATCTAAGGAACCGATCCTTGGTTTATTATTCCGTCAGTTTACTCAATCATTATTGAGCGAAGCGAAATCACCCGTGCTGGTCTATAAGATCTCGAACCATTGGTAGTCCCGCTACCCTCACTGCTTTCCCTGGCAAAACATTGGCCTCCCGATTCGTCTTAGAACCCAAGGCACCCTCTCTCAGTTGGTATTGAGGGAAACTACGAGCTCAATAAAGTTTTACTAGATATTCTCCAAGCTTCAACACTTTGCCTTAGGCTCGAGAACATACAGTACTCCGTTGATCGCAACGAGGTGAAAAGGCCTTCGGAAAGCTCCGTATTATACTCTTCGGGAAGCACCTTCCAGATCAGCTACCCATGCCCCCCTACTGACATCGCGCTCCTTCCCCGCCAGCACGGTACCTGCCTTTACTTGAGTACTGCGGGAGGTTTAAGCTAATACCAGTACCTTGCCTCTTCCCACAAATCGAGATGCCGAATCTCGGGGGAGAGCAACGGACCTTAGTAAAAGCAAACTGTTAGAACCAAACCAAACAATTCCAAAGGAGGATCGTATGCTTTTAAGAGGTCAAATAAGATAACTGCTCCTACTAGGGTACTCGTCCTCTCTAGTGGCTAGGAATACTAACGGGGAAGTGAGTTTGATAACTGCAAGCTATGGTTGGGCAACTAATCATAGCCCTTAAAATAGATTACGTGAGCACATTTCAGGACCTGCCATTGGCCGTAGTTGGGACAGTACCGGTAGCTAACCCCCAGTCTAGATACTGGACGGTGCAACTAGAAGCCACCACAAAAGCGAATTTGGCAATGAAATCCATCGCCCCTCAAAGGTCCTAGGAATTTAGACAAAGTTCCCAGTAACCGGGATGCTGCAAGCCGACCTACAACCTCAGAATTTCGATAGATTCTCCTGCTCCGTTGATATCTCATACTGACTAGCGTGTTGGAGGTATCCAGGTTATTTGTCTCAAAAGGAAGCCGTGAGGGATATTATTACGCAGAGCACGTATCCCATAGCCTGTCGAGACATTCAGTCCAGTTTAGAATGTGGAACACTAACTGTATCTGGCTAAGCGTGCTGACAGTTCTCAACCTCACCTGGCCAACCCCAATCACTAACCATTCCACCTGCTCCTCCTGCAGCCATATTTGCAATGCCACCAAAGAGAAAAGCTTTTGCAGAACTGTCCAGAAATGTCAGTCAACGGGGAGATGTCCAAACATCTAATAGCCTATCGAAACGGCAGCGGCGCTCAGCCAAATCAACAACGGGGAAAATCAACCCTGTAGGTGGAGGAGTACGTGAAGATGGGATTCGGACAGGCGAAAGTAGCCAAACTGCTGCTGGGGGAAAATCAGTTCTTAATGGAAGAAGTGTCATTGGTGGGAGAGTGCGGGTTGATGCAAAGACTCTGCCGGAGCTACCTCCATTTCAACCCTTCCATTCAGAGTGCCCAGAGCATAGCGCAAAGGTAGGGAAGTTATGTTTTGTAATAAGAGAGAATATAGTATTAATAATGAATTGAGTTTGATTGTATAGGTCAATCTTCCTGAGGGCTGTGGAAATGATCCATTCTCCCTGTTTTCGCTGTTTTTCACCTCAGAAATGTTCGAAGAACTGGCTGTAAATACAAATCTGTATGCGTCTATGAAGCGGGGGATGGTAGCAAGCGGAAAGGGTTCGTGGCAAGAGGCACGGAAGTCTGTTTTGAAAGAGCAAGATATGGGAAGCCGGCAGCGAGAGTGGAGAGAGACTACAGCACCAGAGTTGAGAGTATGGTTTGGTTTAATCATCAAGATTGGGCTTCACCAAGAACCAGCTCTTCCTCTGCACTGGAATAAGCGGGCACGGGCTGGCTTGCGGCAGATTTCCAAAAAGCCATTGCTACAGCATCGCTGGCTAACACAACACCGCACCTACCGTATACCTAAAAGCTGTATGTCCCTTAATCGATTTCAGCAAATCAAACGATACTTCCATGTCTCTGACCCGCGGATTGAGCTCACTGCCAAGGACTGGTACTACAAGCTAGAACCGCTAGCCAGTCAACTTCAAGAGCGGTTTCAACAGTTTTATATTCCTAGTACCAAGGTAGCGATCGACGAAATGATGATCAGATTTTGTGGTCGCAGTGCTCATACAGTAAAGATGAAAAACAAGCCAATCAAGCAAGGCTATAAGGTCTTTGCACTGTGCTCTCATGGATACACATATGCATTTCTGTGGTATTCACTATTGCATAGTACTGCAAATCTTATCAAATTGGATCATTTGACTCCTACTGCTTCTGCTGTATATCAATTGGCTAGGATGCTACCGGAAGAACACTGTTGGAATCTTGTCCTTGATAACTACTTTACTAGTATCCCACTATTTGAAGAGTTAGGAAAAATAGGAATAGGAGCATCTGGAACCACCCGGGTAGATGCTCGGGGCTTTCCCTCCTGCCTCAAGATTGAAAAGTCTGAGGCAAGGAAGGCCCTCCCCTGGGGCCATCTTAGTGGTGCTGTCGTAGCCAATACCTGCTGCTTGGTTTGGCAGGACAACAATTCGGTTCTCTTCATGACTAGTTATCATGATATAACGGCTACAGTAAACCGTCTACGGCGACGTCCAAAAAAAACAAGTACGAATGGGGCCACAATTCGTCAAATATTCGGTGATGATTCACGAAAGCTGCTTCCAATACCGGTATTTATTGATGACTATAATCAACACATGGGCGGTGTTGATATAGCCGACCAGCTCCGCAGCTACTACTCCACCCAGCTCAAGGCCTGTCGCAACTGGCTACCTCTTTTTTTTTGGCTGCTTGATACCACTATCATCAACTCCTACAGGATTAGGAAGACTCTGTTCCCCAACCGCAAAGGCCGGAGTCACCACTACCTCTTCCGGGAAGACCTTGCCGATAAATTGATTGAGCACGGATTATATACAATTAGAAATACTGATCGTTCAAGCTCTGAGCCAACAGCACCCCCAGCCCCCCATACGGAAAGCGAACGATCTAATTCCTATGCTTGCCAGAACCGACCTCCCCCTCGGCCTATCTCTTTTCCTCCTCCGCACTCACATCACTATGAGCAGCGCCCTACCCGCAGTAAATGTCTCTGGTGTCGCTGGAAAAGGGTAACTGACAAAGGGATTAAGATAAAATCAATTTATCTGGGTTGCCGGGAATGCAATTATGCTTTGTGTCGCGACTGTTTTGTAGAGTTTCATGGTATTACAAGTGCTAATTGAAGGCTTGGGTTCTCCATTTCTGATATCACGTGCCAGTACACTTAACCAAATACAGTTAGTGTTCCACATTCTAAACTGGACTGAATGTCTCGACAGGCTATGGGATACGGTATGTCTTTCGAGTTTCGGAGCGCCCCGAACATTACTGTAGTCACATACAGTCACTACTAGGGGCACGACGAAACTGGGCGGGTGACGAACAAGGGGTGCTTCATGGGGAGAAGTGGATTCGTCAAGGTTAGGTTACAAAAGATCACTTGTAATTAATCCCTATTCGTCACCCGCCCAGTTTCGTC
>Ga0307510_10005670_pt1 | contig 14883 bp, 15 predicted proteins | sample 12_EM_MG_FD_207224 | JGI IMG/M metagenome (GOLD analysis project Ga0307510, IMG submission 207224) | Populus trichocarpa ectomycorrhiza microbial communities from riparian zone in the Pacific Northwest, United States - 12_EM | ecosystem: Host-associated > Plants > Roots > Unclassified | place...
AGACAGCACGCTCAGTCGGCAACACCCACTCACAGCCTCTCACTGTACCATCACGGTGCCGACCATCGTATGCTGCAAGAATCTCTAGAGGGCGAGCGGATAAACACTCTCACAAGGAGCTTTTCAACTGGCCGTTAGTGCTTGCAGTGTTTAAAAAAGTGGTTCTTTTATATATATATATATATATATATAAATTCATTATAATAAATAAGCAAACAAGCCCTGCAATGAGCTATCGTACTATACCCGGATTAAAAATTTCTTAAAAGACTTATAGTAGCGCAAATGACGGACATTATGGCTCATCCTCGAGTCTCCCCATGCATACCCTGCCGGTAGGCCAGGAATGCGAGTGAGAATATATGACGGTTACACTGTCCGATCCTTTTGCTCTTTAATAGTATGTGCAATCGTACCTGTCTTACCTGGTTAAGCAGCTGCCCCATACTCGTATTATGCGCAACCCAACATTACACTTTCTTCCCTGCTTACCGGGAGCCGACTGCCACCGCCCGCGGTCAAATCAGCAACTCCGAAAGGGCCAGGAGCGGCGGCAAGTAAATTGAAAGTCCTTGTGAGCTATCGCTAAAAACACAAATAGAAAGGAATACCTGCAAAGTTTGAGTGAGATACCAATATGTTCACAAAAAAAAAACCCCCCCAAAATCCGGGAAAACGAAACTAGAAGTGCTCAGGTATTAGGGTTGGTCTGTGAAGATTCCCAATGAATGGCCATGCCTGATATATAGCTCAGACTACAGAATTTAAAAAGGAGAAATTCATGAGCACCTTATAAGTTGAGATTTATTAGAGGGGTATGGAATTTGGCCAATACGCCAGTTTTCAGGGGTTAATTCCCCCACCCGTGTACTCCCAAGCGCGGCTTCCCCACAAATAAGTTAAGTACCCAATTTCACCTGGAATAGCCAGGCCCATCTAAATAAGCCAGCGCCACCACTGCTTGCCTTCACCTTCAGCATCAGCTTCGCCCCCAGAACAAGTGTCTCTCCCCACAGTACCTCCCCCCCCTTCTCCGTCGAGAGCTTTCCCGCCATTCTCCTAGTGAATGTATCAGTCATCTGCTATCAACCAGTTTCTCATAGACCTTACAGTGGTAGTAGGGGAAGGAGTGGCGGAGACAACTTTTGGGACGCAATACTGCATTAGCAGTCTTACACCCCATACTCCAAGCTACGAAGTATGATGTCAGCAACAATGGAGATTTCAAGCAGGAGACAACTTACACCACAAAGAAAGCGAGCATTGCGGTGCCCATGATCCCCAGTTGCCATTGAATAAAAATCTGGCTTGCTTGTAATTGAGTAAACCGAGTCTCTATCGTGGTCTTAATATCCGCCATATCTTTGTGTTTAGAGATCTCGGAGTTGCGATATTCCTATGACTGGAGTAAGCAATCTGCAAATCAGACCAAACATATAACGGAAAGAAACTTTAGACTATCGCAGTATTCATTAGCCGAATTAGTAGTAATGAAAAGGATTGCATACAATCATTTCCACAGCTAAGTCTCCCTTACCTCGCCACTGCCGTCTAGCATCGGCTCGGGCCCCGCACCGATGTTTGTGCAAAACAACCTTTGATGAGTGGTATTGCGGGGGGGGGTGTGTTTGATGAATTCCCTGTGATGACCCATGTAGGGGATGAATTGCCTGTGTGGGCGGATGTGTTCGGCGAATTTCCCATGAGGGCGGATGAGGGACCTGCAGATGTTCGTCGTCATGATTGCTGTTAGGTGTAGCTGTGGGATGGTGGAAGGTGGAAGGTGTGTTGATTCTCTGGCGAGTTGGAGGACACTCCCATACTTATAATAATATTATGATATGTTGAAAATAAGGGCTGTGGAAGGAATGATTTACGGTGAGGGTTTTGGGCAGTGGAGTGAAACCGCTTAAGTGGAGATGAAGATCATGATTGATTGTGATAACTTGATGGAAAGGAAAGACTTGAGGACAGGAAGAAAATTGTGTCGCGAGAGAAGGCAAGGAAGAAGGAGAAACATGGGGATGAAGACATTTTCATAGCAGTCTACGAGAGGCAAACACGGCCGCATCGTAATCATAGTATGATACTCGTAGTGTGCTGTTGCATCGCGAATGGTTAGCGTACTCTGTAGCGTTGTAGAGCCGCAGACGATAACAATGCAACTACCTTCCAGATTCTTCGTTGCAATGGACGATTTCTCAAGATTTGTCCGAGCTACCGGTACATAGAAATACACTTCACAGTCCCAGATTTTGGGGGGTTTTCGAACCGGATGCAAATCTAGATATCCCAACCCCTGTTCACATAGAAAATATCGAATGTCCCAGATTTTCCCCTAATCCTAGCCCCAAATATCACATCACTGCTGGGGTTCTCCGAGTCGGTAATTTAACTTGATCCTTCTATTTGAGTTCGGTATTGGGAGGTTTTCCTTAATAATTTTTCTCCATTCAAACAACTCATCGCCCGGGTCTTTTTATTTTTCCCACTTTAGTTACCCCCTCATCTAAACCTTTAATAATAATAATTATTATTATTACGGAATAGGCTGGAAGTCATATCCACACAATTATCACTCGCTTTTCATGTTTTTTTTCCAAAACACCTTTTTTTATTATCAACCATTTCACTCTCCCCCGGATGTTTCATTGTCCCGGACGGTCAACTCCTGATTTTGGCCATCCGGGACAACGGGGTGCGACTGTACTTGTATGCCCCCGGTTTTGTTCCTGCCATTTCTAACCCTGGACATGCATGGTGTAATATGATACCGGTATTGGTCCCGCGAGGTCTGCATGCTAATGACCGCACCCGCGACATAATCTAATTATTTCTGCAGCTTCTGGGCCGCAGCGGGCTCAATTGGTTCAGGTCCTTTCCGGTCATTTACTGGCCGTGACAATGCATCTTCCAATGGTTTATCGCGAACCAACATCTTGGTCCGTGAACGAGCGGGTTGGTAGTATTGCATTATATGAACCTTCTCGTGTCGGGGTCATAAACCCCGGATAAAATGCTACAATTGCCTCTGGATATACCAAGTTCCCCTCCCCTTTCATGCAACACACCCCCCACACCCTCCCCCACCATATCATCTCACTCCACTCGCATACAATCACCACGTGCTCGCACTAATTTCAGCTAACCCTAATATCTCGTTTTCATTAACAATCGTATATTCTATGATACCATCATACAATCCATTAAACCCAACATGATAACACCAAGCAAACCTTCCCCGTTGAGAAATGCTTTACAACTACAAGTACATAACTCTCAGTTGAGATAGGCGATTCCGGCGACAATGAAAAAGATTAACGCGAGCGGAGACGTAATATGCGCGGCACCGTTAATGCTAGTCGCACCGCCGCTCCCGGGGGCGCCCGAGCCGGTGGAGGTTGGAGCGCTGCGCGATGAGGTGCGCGAGGTGGAGGACGCGGTTGTATTGGCCCCGCTTGGGGTGGCGCTCGCACTGGCGCTGCTGGAGGAAGAACTCGATGTGGTGGTGGTGGAAGAGCTGCTTGAACTTGACGAAGAGCTTGAAGAACTCTTAGTGCTAGTGCTCATGGTTGTCGAGGATGACGAAGATGAAACCAAGCCAATTCCGAACTTGGGGGAGTAGTTGGAAACGTCTCCAGAGATGATTTGGATGGCGTAGTCATCGCCGGCGGGCAGAGATGATGATGGTGTCCAGTCATAGGAGCCCGAGTTAGGAATTCCACCTATCCATCAAAGTTAGTATTTTGCTCCATTCTTGTCCTTGCATTCAATTCGCCCGGACCACACTCCTCTGGCATCAGAACATACTTGCAATAGTAGTGATCGTGGCGAGGTCGGTCCCATCGCCCTTCCTCAGAACAAGGGTAACTGGGCCTTGGGTAGACGGAGTCCTGTGATGCCATTATCAGCACAAAAGTCCCCCAAAACCAAATTCCCAAACCCCGAATCCTACTGACCATTTAATAGTAATAGGAGACCCAGAACCAATGGTTCCACCGACAGGATAGTTGATCTGGTTGTCCTTGGTATCCGTGACAGCAGGCGCAGGAGGGCCAGTGCCCGTAGCACTCTGAGCAGAAACTACAGCCGTAAAAGCGGCAGCGGCCGTGAGAACAGCAGTGAAGAAACGCATTGTGGATATTATTTAAATTGTAGAATTCTTGACAAAAACGTGATTGTATATTTGCAAAGTGAATGAAATACCGAGAAAAAAAAGTATGCACAGAAAACGAGAATGGGAGAGAAAGAAGAGGGATGGATGGATGAGAAGCTAGGACAAAGTTCAAAAGAGCGACAGATGGCTAAATGATGAAATGGGCGACCATGGGAGAGAGAGAAGGGATGAGACAGGATAGTCAGTTATAAGGGGGACCGTGTACCAAGACTCGCCATATTGTGCGGGGACCGTAGGTTGAGAGTGGTCCCTCACTCATCGCGATCGTGGGTGGAGCGGCCAGAGGAAGTGGGATTGCCGAGATGAGAGATGAGATGGGTTTCTCCACCCCTGCCAACTTCGATGAAAATGGTATGGATTGGGGGAGGATTCCTGATTTGGTAAAGCTTGAGAGGAGAAGGAATCACTCAAGCCGGAATGAGTCTCGCTCGACTCCGTACAATTTTCGGCCCTTTGCGCCAGATGATACCGTACTAAGATATAATACCCGCACGAGTAAATTAGACATCCTACATTACCACGAAGAACAATTGGATCAATATGGGAACACACCAACAAGCACCAAGCCGCTCCCAAACAGCACAGCTTGAAGCAGCCACTCAGGAATTAGGCACTCCATACAATACGAGCAAGATGGCGTCGAGAGGTTCGTCGGGAGATAGGAATGTCGGAAAGTCGGATAAGCAATTCAGACCGTAAAATAGGCACACTATTAGTACTTGTACGCTTGACGCCATGATATCGTTAGGAGATCTACCCAAATAAACTTGGGGATAAAATAATAACCACGCATTTTGAGGACTCTTGGGAGTATCTGTGTTCCCGATATACCCCTGCAACGAGATACTGCCCGACACAATTTTACCCCAACCTTCAAGGGCTTCTTAGGTTTGACTGTCCATATCGCCAACCCCCCCATGTTTGAGGGAACATGTAATATCTCCCCCAGAACTCTCCATAATAATACAGTACCGGCACAGCTATTCACAGATATTTGCCAAGTAAAAATACGACCTGGGCTTGTTCTATCATCCAGGCTTGCAGCTGGGCCTGGCAGAATCCGAGGGTGGTGCTGCACCATGTTATCATCGTCATCATCTCCACTCCCACATATCATGTGAGAGAGTTGTCATGCATTCTCAAGTTGACAAGCGCCCCACGCGGGATCCTGGAGCGGCAGATCTCCCACACTTCAATGCGAGAGCGATCCTTTGCGCCCGTCCCGGCTCCCTATGCTGGGCGGAAATTTAAAAACAAAATAACAAAGGCAAATACAAAGGGGCTCATTCCGGATGTCTGCTGCACGATTAGGTGTGTTTCGGGAAATCAACGACCTTGCATCATCTTCTCCCCCTGTCTCGCCTTGTTCCAGATCACTGTGGAACCAGTGAGGGTTGCAGTTGCGAATCACTCATTGTGCCTCACTCGACCCTGACTTTGGAATGTTGAGACGTCATAAACTACGGTATGCATCCCTGGCAAGCCGGGCAAAACGGAAGGAAGAAAGCAAGAAAGCGGAGGAGCAAAACAAAAGGAATCAACAGATATCTCGGACTTGGGTGGAAATTCAAAAGAAGGCCTTCTGCCGGATTCCGCATTTCTAGGAGCTGGGTGCCGCCAAACGAAGATGTCGGACCAGCTACAAAGGGAGCAAATCATTTCAAACTCTCTCAAGGTCTCGAGGAGCCTATGCTAGTACTAGGCCAACATAAATGTCAAGTGCTCATACCCGCAACGTATATAGTCCCGTGAGCCCAACTAATACCCACTAGGCTAATCTCATTGACCGGTCACCTTAACCCCGAGGGGGTTGCATCATTTACGTTTTCTAAATCGAACAAAGGCTGTAAAATGGAAAAATGAAATAGTTCACAAATTAGGCGGAGATAGTCGCCCAAGATGCAGTCTTTGGTATAAGTTAGACCACCCAATGGGTATTTAGTCTATTTTGGAAAGGGAAGAAAGTGTTGTCGTTGTTGTCAAGCATTGGCGCCAAGGCTACTGACGCTCCACATAGTTTGCGGGCTTCATAAAAAGTTAGTTATTCCCTCAGTAGTTAAAGAAGTGGTTGAAATGACTTACAAAGAGTCCTCTGCTTCCCTGATAAGTGCCCACCCACCAATCCTCATCGGGGAATTCCAAATCCTCAATGACTGCATCCTCAGGGAAGCTGAGCTCATTTTCTTCGGCAGCCTCATAGTCATAGAGTGCAATCGCGACATGTCCGGAACCTGGCGCTTGTGGTTGGGGGGGCTCGTGCTCTGGCTCTGGACTGTCGGCAGGAGCTCTCGGCGGAGATTGCGCAACCTCCGTTTCTTCCATGAGTTCGACATAATTGCTGGGGAATAGGCCATGCTCACCCGCAGCATTACGACCCGCCCACCAATCCTAGCCATTGTTAGTGTCTCCCGACCCAAGAATTATCAACTTCGGTGAAGCATAGTACCTCGTCGACCATGTCAATTTCGCCAACGACTTGCCCCTCAACCAAGCTAATTTCATTCTCCTCCGCAGCGTCATAGTCATATAGGACCACAGCCCTCTTGCCACTGGCACCAATTCCAACTGCAGCACCTCTGTCGCGCGCTGGCTCTTCCTCTTCTGGCGGCCCCCTCTCCTTTGTAACGATATGTGCTAAGCTTTCTGCTGGGATTGAAAACTGTGGCTCGGGTTCAAGTTTTGCCACTGGTGGGCTATCCGATTGTCTAGCAACTGGCATGGCGATCCTGACTGGGCTGCCCGGAGCTTCAGGAGTTGGCGGGGTTGGTGATCTGGGCTGGACGGGAGGTGGCGGAATGGCCACAGCGGGAGCGGGTGGAGGACGTGAAGATATATCAATAGGCGGCGGTGGGGGCGCCTCACGTTCTGTATCATGAAACCCACCTGTTGGTTGGGGGCTCTTTGGCGATGCAGGAGTGCCCATCGGGGGCGCTCCAGCAAACTTACTCCTCAATGCGCCAATACCACCTGAGGGTGTTTGGACTTCCTCTTCATGTGATTGCGAGCTATCAATCCTTTGTTGAGAAAGTCTTGTCGTAAGCTCATCCGCGCCTCCACCGCTGCGCCCGGCAGTTGAAGTGCCAAGTGGGGGATAATGTTGGCTTGTATACCCTGGCGAAGGTGGGGGGGGAGTGGTTTCGCTTGCTCCTGATGTGCCTCGCTCTCTGGCCTTTTTCTCAGCCCAGAGTTGAGCAGGAGTCTTGCCACCCGAGGAACCGAAGTCTCGACTGGCAGCACCAACTGGTGGGGTTGCCGACACAGCTGGAGAGATGCCAAAAGCACCAGGCGTTGGAGGTTTTGTACCAAATGCTGGCGCTCCGGTGCCAAATTTCTTTGTGGATTTGGGTTTAGGTAGCGATGTAAGACGTTCGCTTTGAGAAAAGGCCGCACTGCGTTCAGTTAACGACTTGGGACGTTCCTCCTCTTGCGCTGGTGCACTTGAACGGGGAGCAGGGGAATTGGTGGAGGGCCTGGGCTGAGCCTGCGCTCTGATGGCAGCGATGTCTACCTTGCCAACTGGCTCATAAGTTCCTTTGACAATATCCGGGCGGTCTTGCTTTTGGCCTTGTGCTCTGAGGGCCGCGATATCCACTTTTCCGATCGGCTGATAGCCACCTTTAACGACATCAGAGCTGCCTTCAAAACCCGATCCCGAGGTAGTAGAAGTAGGCTGGGCACGCAGAGCCGCGATGTCAACCCTGGTAGGCGTGTAAGCTGATGATACCTTTTCCAATTGGCTCCGGGTGACAGGAGGGGCATCGGATCCCCAGCCGTCTGCATCTGTACTTTCGTCACGTTTGTAGGGAGAACGTGAGGAGATAGGTGGCCCACCAGAAACCTTGGTGGGCTGGTAGGCGGGTTTGTAAGACGAGACAGCGGGCCTAGGGGCAGTAGGTGGAGGGCCGGAAGTCGAGCTGCCGGCTGAGTATTTAGAACCAGAAGCATCGGCTACCCTCTGGAGAATGGATTCTGGGGAAAGATCTGATTCTGAGCGCGCGGTTATTTGCACGTGGTATCCCTAAAGTTTCATCAGAATATTATTCGGGTCAAGGAGCAGCCACAACGCACATGAAGAACCTTGGATACAGTGTTGAGATGACCGGTAAAGTAGCCTTTTACTCTCTCCGGCACACCTTCCCCGCACTACTCCCGTCAGCGAAAATCCCCAATTAACCGCAGGATCAACGTAGAATGGGGGAGCTGTACCCAAGCTATTAAAACGAATTTCGCTAGGCCGGTATTGGCGTCTTTGACCTTTACAAAGGCAAATTGCGCCTTCCCGTCGTTGAATTCCTCAATAAGATCCTGGAGTTCACCCTCTAAAGAAAGTTCAAACCGCTTTATCAGTACATCTCCTAGGAGGATTGAGCTATCGGAAATGAGGCGATATCACCTCCTGGGTTCGAGAGTAGAAATTGGGAAGCTACCTGCAGTAGTGTGCACTTTAAGCACGCTTGCCTTGGAGGCGGAGCCAGCCACAAATGCGTTCACTAACGGAGTAGAGACAGTAAAGACGGCCCACTGTGCGTAAGTCGCTGATGGTTTGCCAGCCGGAGGAGAGTTGACTAGGGCTTGGTAAGAGCGACCGATTTCGTGAGAAATATCGAGTGAAGCCATGCTGAGAGAAGGTTCCTCTTGAGAGGATCGAGTGTGGATGATAACGGGGCTGGTAGTGAAACAGGAGAAGAGAAAGAAAGAGGAGGGATTGGATAAACTCAATAACAGGATCAATGAGGGTTGATATAAATCAATGAGGGCCAACCCAGGACGGTATTGCGTTGTTGCAAAAAGAGGTCAAAGAAGTAATCTGGACAAATTCGGGCAGCTAGTGGATGGCTGAGGGAATGCGTGGGAAAACTTGGGGAGCGGGGAGGAGGATGTAAGAGGCGGATGTGAAATGGACCGGCGATTCATCGAGAGATGATGCCTTTCCCTGATTAGTTAGCAAGAGCAGCAATGTTGAGGCGAAAAGGGAGTGTGATGACGACCAATGTGAGATTTCTCGGCGATGCTGACTGAGCCACCGGTGGGACGTGCAATATTACAGCAAAAATGGCAGATTTCACTCCAAGATATTACTGGTATCATATGCTGGAGAAAATTCACAAGAATATGATACAAACTATCCATAGAACCACTGAAAACAGTAAGGACATCATTTTCTATACACAAACGCCCTCTCAATTCCTGATTCCTCAAGAGTGGTACGCAGCTGAACTTTCAAATTCCACAAAGGCACCATTTTTCCACCAAAAATGATGGTCTTGGCATGATTCTGAGGAAATTTTGTTCCCTGGCGATACTAAAGTTATTACTCTTTAGAAAATTTAAATTCATTTGAGGTTACAAGAGAAGTCAAGTAGTCTACATCTTTTCTAAGCACTCTACGAGCTTCTGTTTTTAGCTCAAGTATTGGCACAGAATACATGCGCAAAATTGGCCATTTTTGGTGTAAAATCGCTTGTGCTAACTCACTTTTTCCGTCCCATTTGTGTTATACAATTGTATCGTACTTGGAGACAAGTCGTTTTGGTCCTCTGCCTTTGTGTTGGTCGAGCACCGCTGGTACCGGTACCGTGCGAGTATTTTACCAATAAAAGCGCCATCCTGTGTCCTTGCCATAGAGTGTGGTAATTTCTCCAAACGGTGATGGCGAGATAAAACTCCGAATCCTCGGGGGTTTTAGAGGTGGAGAAAGCTACAAGTGCAATTCCTCGTGTATTATATCACATCATCTACGTGGCTAATACGGTGGGCTACCGGCAGCTTGCGATATTTCATCAAGGCGATATCATTACAAAAAATTCAGATTATTCTTGTATTGAGGCTTCTAGTCTTCACCTTGTAAGATTGTTGAGGAATTAATGAGCTAACTTTTGTTCATTTTAGTACTTTGGTCTATATCATACCTAATTCTCCTACCCGGCATCATTAGAAATCTAATTTTTAGATTATTTTTAGGCTTTTTGCTTTGTTCAATTTATTTTGTTGGTAGGTTTCCTTCTCACTTCCATCAGAAGGAACCAGAGATGAGAAGGAAATAAAAGAGAGGAACCCAGAGCCATACCCACGGATCAAAGAGAAGAGGCGGATCAAGCTAAAATCCAAGGAAAGAAGGATCAAAAGATAAGGGATCTATAGACGGTTCATGACTAGATGGTAAGAATTAAGCAGTGTGTTTGTTTTCAGGCTTCCTATCAGGTTAGGAAGAGCAACATCCAAAGAAACGCAGCCGGTACGAAGGGGCCGTTTGTTCACAGAACTCTGGGATCATATTAGTTTATCACAAACACTTCCACGTACTTGGGTGCATCATACCCAAGATAATCCTGCAAGAAATTGTAAGCGCTGAGCAGCACGTTTGAATGGGGAAAGAAAAATACCTCTTTGATACTACCGATTGCGTGCATTTTGCCCACGTCGCTTCGAGTTCCCATAAGCTTGATGCGAATATGGGCGCCCTTATTAATGATCTGATCCCCATTGTCCGAAAACTGCGGCGGATTGGAGGTTGGGTCGAATTTGATGTCGCGGGGGATAAGCTAACTAGTGAGAAAGAACAAGTGGAAGTGCAGCCAATCTACTTACATGGCTCGAAACGAAAACAGTTAATGGTCCAACTTCAGCGAAGAAGCCCATCTTGTTGACAGAACTAACCACGCCGTCGACCTAATGGGTGTTAGCAGATGCGGTTACTCTAGAAAGAGCGTACCATACAGTTTCACCCTTGAATGGGCGCCAGACAACAGCTTTGTAAGTGATTGTGAATTCTGCATCGCCCTTGCCAGGAATAATCCGCCCAAGCGTAATATTCTCATATTCAATCACACAGATGATGAAATAGCGCCCAGTACAGGAGCCCTCGACATCCTCATGAAGTTTGTGGATAAGGTAATCTCTCATATGGGGTCCAAAGTAGGATGGATGGAGTGTAATAGTGCGGTTGAGCTCGTGTATGAAGAACATGGTTATGGTAATTTGGGGAGGATGTGCGGTGTGCTGGTGCGAGAAAGATTACTGATAAGCTGCTATGCAAATCAGGGGGGGCGCGAGCGGCAGGATGCGTTCAGGGCCTTTTTAATGAGAGGGTGGGTCGGCAGAGACGGGGACAGAGAGGGCTGCGATGGTAGCTCAGCGGTATTACGAGGCCTCACGAAAAATGGTGGAAGGCAAAATAGAGTGACGCCGAGGAACCACGACTAAAACCAAATGACAAGAGATGTAGCGCAGAAAATGCAAAGCTGGGGCAATGGGCGACAGCAGCTAAGCGTGCCTTTGTTGATATGGTGGGGGTATATAGAAGACGAAATGTATGGCTGTGGTGAAAAGAGCTGGCGGGAAGATTGGCGATTTCCCTGGCGAGGTAGCGAACGAATAAAAGGAAGGCAAGACAGCGCAGCGCAGTAGGCAGACACAGACGACCGATGATTCCAGTACCACAATAGGTATAATAGGTCAAGGTAAAGTAGTTGCGCTGTTGTAGAGAGTAGAGAAGAAGCTGGAAAACAGCTTCAACCTTCTGCGCGTGTGGGGAGGTAAGGGGAAACGTTGAAAGGACAAGGGAAACGCCGTCACAGGTGATACGCTAAACGACGGTTGTTCTCTCGACAGTCACATAATGCCTTTGTCTTCGAGTCTGCAGTGGAAAAAAATGCCTGGCCCCGAGTTAAGTCTTGGCTAGATTACATTTGCACAATCTGATTGTTTTCGAACTTGAGACAAGCCCCTCCCAGGCCAATCGAAATTCCCTCCGAGTCCTGCCGTTGCCTGTCTGCCATCCGCTTCGTCGTGCAAAACTCATCACCACCACCACGAGCGTCCTTTCCTCTCTGTGGCTTCTCAAGCATCTCCCCTCCTCCCCTCCTTCAATTTCCCTTCTTCTCTCATCATACCCATCGTTCGCAATGTTTAGATCGGCCTTGCGTCAATCTACCCGCTCTGTCGGGGCTTTCTCTGCCGGCAGAATCATTGCTGTATGTTACTTCCCCACCAGATTTTCGTCCCCACCAAATCCTTGCGCCCGAGCACATCTACTTCATCGCCCTCGTCTAAACATCCCCATCAATGGAAATCTTCAATCTCTATCTGCTCAATTGTCTTTCCCATATTTAATTACTGACTCCTCTTTCTATCTTCACAGGCTCGGCATGGGGCCCCGGCTATCCTCAATAACACCGTCCGAACCTATGCCGGTGAGGCTAAGGCATCACCAACGGAGGTCTCCTCAATTCTCGAACAGAGGATCAGAGGCGTTCAGGAGGAGGCTGGGCTGGCAGAAACTGGTAGAGTTTTGTCTGTTGGGTGGGCATCCTTAATACTCGGCCTTTATGCGAATTCTGGGCTTACAGCATAATTTCCCCCGGACAGTGACGGTATCGCGAGAGTACATGGTTTGGCCAATGTCCAGGCTGAGGAATTGGTTGAGTAAGTTGTTTAAACATCAATTTGGAATTATAGACATTAATGTTTGAGATTAGGTTTGCCTCTGGTGTTAAGGGAATGTGCTTGAACTTGGAAGCAGGTCAAGTTGGTGTTGTGTTGTTTGGTTCCGATCGTCTGGTCAAGGAGGGAGAGACTGTTAAACGTACTGGCGAAATTGTGTGCCACTTTCTCCCCAAGTTGCCTTGGGCGAGGCCGGCGTGTACTGAGACATGATCTAGGTTGACGTCCCCGTCGGCCCTGGGATCCTTGGACGTGTGGTTGACGCTCTCGGCAATCCCATTGACGGCAAGGGCCCCCTTAATGTCACAGAGAGAAGACGTACTGAAGTCAAGGCCCCTGGTACGTATGAATGATATATTGCAAACCGAGCTTAAAAGAATTGACACATACTCCAGGCATTCTTCCACGTCGTTCAGTGAAAGAACCCGTACAAACTGGACTGAAGTCAGTCGATGCGATGGTTCCGATTGGTCGTGGCCAACGTGAACTTATTATTGGTGACCGTCAGACCGGTAAGACTGCTGTCGCTTTAGATACCATGCTCAACCAGAAGCGATGGAACAACGGATCCGATGAGACCAAGAAGCTTTACTGTGTATATGTGGCTATTGGTCAAAAGCGTTCCACCGTCGCCCAGCTCGTCAAGACTTTGGAGGAGAATGATGCCATGAAGTACTCAATCATCGTAGCCGCCACTGCTTCAGAAGCTGCTCCATTACAGTTCCTGGCTCCTTTCACTGGCTGCGCTATGGGAGAGTGGTTCCGTGACAATGGAAGACATGCCGTCATCATCTATGATGATCTTTCCAAACAGGCTGTTGCCTACCGTCAAATGTCCCTCTTGCTTCGTCGCCCACCTGGGCGTGAGGCCTATCCCGGAGAGTAAGGACACCGCCCCCCCTTTCCCCTGGATCTTTAGTCGCTAACTTCTATAGTGTCTTCTACTTGCACTCCCGCCTCCTTGAGCGTGCCGCAAAGATGAATGAGGCCCATGGCGCCGGTTCCCTTACTGCTCTTCCCATCATCGAAACTCAGGGTGGTGATGTCTCTGCCTATATTCCCACCAATGTTATTTCCATCACAGATGGTCAAATTTTCTTGGAGGCCGAATTGTTCTACAAGGGTATCCGCCCCGCCATTAACGTTGGACTTTCTGTCTCTCGTGTCGGTTCATCAGCGCAAGTTAAGGCGATGAAGCAGGTCGCCGGGTATGCCAAATTAAGGCCTTTTGGTATCCGGCTTTCGTTTGCTAACGAGCCGTCTGCAGATCACTTAAATTGTTCTTGGCCCAATACCGTGAGGTCGCCGCTTTCGCACAATTCGGTTCTGATTTGGACGCTTCCACCAAGTCTACCCTGAACCGCGGCGAGCGTTTGACTGAACTACTCAAGTATGCCATGATATCATTTTGTTTTGCTCTCTATATCAAATAGCCACTAACGATTGTACAGGCAGAAGCAATACAGCCCCATGGCCGTTGAGGAGCAGGTTCCTTTGATTTATGCGGGTGTTAACGGACATCTTGATAGTGTTCCAGTCAACAGGATTGGCCAATTTGAGGAGGGTAAGTCATCTGGTGAAGCGTTATCTATCTCTGTTTCAAAAGTGTCGGATACTTTTGAAAACGGCTAGTAGTTTATGAGACTTGTTTACTGACTTGACGCCCAGACTTCCTTGTCCACTTGAGGACCAATGAATCTGAGCTGCTCGCAACTATCAACAAGGAAGGTGCCCTCTCCGAGGAGACCGAGGCAAAACTCAAGGACGTTATTGTCACCTTCGTAAAATCTTTCTTGTAAACAGCATTGTTCGCATATCTCTAGGTACTCTTGGGAATTCAGCGTCTATATAACTTCCTTCCCCCATTGCCCGCCATTCATCCCGTAAACTGTATCCCCACTTCCTAGAAAATATTTCTCGAGGAATAAAGTGAGGTATTTCGTGCTGTGTTTCTTTGGTTACAAAATTCTAGAACAAAATCAAGGAGGGGTTGGGATGGGTTGATTGTATGTATTGTGTGTGACATTGAATGTTGTCTTCTTCCTCCTTGTTATGTGATGCGCGCATCTTTCGAGAATATCTCGAAGATGCCGGTGCTAGCTTTATGCTTGGATTGGATACCTGTTCACAAGCCCAATAGTGAGCATAAAAAAGTGGTACGGGGCAGGGGCGTTGATCTTGATTTTGGTCAAAATCAGCGGCAGGCCGCAAAGGGCTTATCTGGAAACGCAAATCCTCCATTGCTCAACAAGAAAGAATGGTTT
>Ga0307510_10005671_pt1 | contig 14881 bp, 4 predicted proteins | sample 12_EM_MG_FD_207224 | JGI IMG/M metagenome (GOLD analysis project Ga0307510, IMG submission 207224) | Populus trichocarpa ectomycorrhiza microbial communities from riparian zone in the Pacific Northwest, United States - 12_EM | ecosystem: Host-associated > Plants > Roots > Unclassified | place...
TTATTTTAATATATTTTTAAATAAAAAATATTTAAAAAATAATTATAATTACATGCTAAGCTATTTAATTAGCTATTTAACATCCAAATCATTTATAATATATTTATAGTTACTTTTTAAAATATTTATTATCTAGAAATATATTAAAAAATATTTTTTTATTTTTTAAAAATTATTTTTGATATTAATATTAAAATATTAATTTAAAATAAAAAAACTTTTAAAATATAAAAATAAATAGGAATTAAACAGCCCGTTGCTCTTTAATCACCCAGCCGCTGAGATAAAGAGCGTATTTCACGCGCTCGGCAGGAGGCGCTCACGTCCCAGATAATGAAGCAAGTGGCGCATGGAGAAGTAAAATCATAATGATGTCTCTATGGAATATGAAAATGACTCGTCGATTCGGATGATCTTGCAACTTTAATTAATAGATAATCAGACATAAACTCATCTTCCTTTGATTGGATTCTAGTTCTAGTATAGATTTTCAAACATTAAATTTGAGTTTGGATTTCATTAGAAACTCAAGTGGTAGTAAAGTAATGCAGGCGTGCAATCAAAGATTTTAGCATTCACGGAGTAATTTAAAGCAATAATAACCTGTTTAATATTGTGATAAATATTATTTTAAAAAATATTCTTTACTTTAAAATACATCGAAATTTCTTAGAGCTGGCTATCAAAGACGAGAGTTAAATCAAATTGAGTGCTGCAGCTGCTGTTGTTGGCAGAAAAATGGAGAAATGGCTCTCAGATGCAAGTTGATGTAAGAGATTACGTATAAAGTAGTGCTGTGAGATCTAGGTAAATCCGCTTCTCAAATGATGACCGGACAGAGCTCAACAGAATCACTCAGAACAAGCTCATCGAGCAAAGATAGCAGCACGCTACTCATCTTTCGATGAAAGATTGTAGGAAGCCTCAGCATGTGCTTCGTCCAACTTCATCATGAGTTCCTTCATGAAGGGACTGTTTGTCCCATGAGTAATTCGAAGTATATCCACAGCCCTAGTCAGTGACTTGATAGCATCTTCTGTGTAACCAAGCAACCTGTAACACAAATAACAGTGGTTCAGTGCATAACTACTAGTCTAAACTCCACAAGTGTGGCGCCAATGAAGATATTTCTCAAAAAAGTATGAGAATTTTCTTTGAAGTTCTTCTCTTTTGTTTGTACATGGGCATGGGGTGCAGCACTTAAATAATGCACAATAAGATGTCCTCACTATATCTTGAATACTCCAAACACAGTCCATTCAGTTCTTGGTTTCTAGCATAAAAAAAGCGAAGAGATTCCATGAATCATTGCTTATCACAGGATCAGAAGTCAGGCAGCAAGAAAATTTAAAAAAGAAATGAGAAGCATGTGCCAATCTTAATCGGCCCCATTTCTTATGCCAAATTACAACATCTGTCTCCTACATTATTGAATTGTTAAACTGGTATAGTTAATTGATTTTGGTCATCCTTTACTAAAAGGGTTAAGCTAAAGAAGATTGTGATATGATTCACAATCTGCCGGATGTAGACAGTGTTCCAGTCACTGTAACTGTAAGTTCTACACGCCCAAAAACGACTTTGAACCTCAAAGCCATATTTCTGACAAGATAGGCTTTCAAAGGGATTGTCAAAGCATGTCAAAAATGAATCAAGAAAAGGGAGGGGGGAAGGGGTTGGAATTAAAATAATAGAATCTAAGAGGTAAAAGGGAAAAAACTAACCACTCGATTTTGCCACAGGTATAATACTGCAACCCAAGCAAAGGATGAGGCTCTGGATACACTCCTGCAATAGGACAGGGAACAAAGTTTTGGATGTCAGCAGCAATCCAATTTCAGCTCTGCAATTCGAAAATGGAAAAAGATGAATTACATGGACAAAAGGACCCAGTGTAAAAGAAATAAATCTGATATTAAAGCACTACAATATAATTGTTAAGAAACTAGTCAACCAACAATGAGTAACTCAGAGTATCCAGGCCCAAGTACAGAATATAAGAGCTATGTTTGCTGAATTAAGCTTAATTTTTTTTGCTAGCCTTCAAGGCTGGAGTAGATAGTTTTACAAAATCTTGAAGCTTGAGTTTCCAAGGCTTTTGAAGGAATAAGCCTTCATGTTACCATATTAGACAAAAGTATCCCATTTCCATTATTAAAAACCAGAGAATAATTAAAATAAGCTTTAATATATTTCCTATCCAGAACTCCAGTCAACGCGTGGCATACTTTGATATCCAGTAATGGTCAATCTGCAATATGCCAGAGCTTCTCTCCAATCTCCTAGCTCCATCAAAATCTGAAAAGCCAAATAACACATTTCAGCACAAGCATTTATTTAACATTTACACATACTGCTTCAAACACAAAGCTCAATGTTGGTAAGAGAACAATCATTAAAAAGAAAACACACCTAAGGAAATACCTTCAGAAGTTCTTCTTGAGTTCGCATCAAACTAATTGAAAAAGGATGGCACAGCTCCATTTGAAGTTTCTCAATCATCTTATATAGAGAAATAACTTCCTCGTGATCTAAACTTAGTTAAATATCAAACTCTTGTTTAATTTTGTCAAATGTAAATGGAAGTATCGTTTCAACAAAGAAAAAAAACAAAACATAGCAATGGAAAGGCGAGAAGCAAACCTATGTAACCAAATGGAAATAAAGAATTACAGGAAAAGGATACTTCCAGGGGAAGTAGACTTGAGTTTCTTGTCTGAAATTGCTGTTATTTCACATACAATCCTTTTTACCTCTTCCTTGCTCCTACGAAGGCCACAAGTTTGGCATATAAATCCTTTGTCTTCTGCCATACCCAAAAAGAAAAGAATTAAAAAACAGCGAAGCTTGTATGATTGAAATGACTACAACATAATCATATACCAGAATCACGGAGCAAAAAACCATTGCATCTATCATCTTTGCATCTGTAGCCTTCCAGAATCGCACTTTCTTGGATATCATCGTACTGACCCATCAACAGTATGCAAAAAAATTTAGCTGGCAACAAATGTACGTGTCTGTGTGTTCATGCATATGGTGGAACCTCTTATTTTCAGATCATCACAAGTCCACTTTAAAAACAGGTTTCATTACAGAAATCACTTAGATTTATCAAAGAGCAGTCAAAAATCAAAAGAATTTGATACACCATTTCCTCATAATATTTTTTTCCATGCAAAATATTTTATGAGGGAAAGATGAAGACAAGCCTAGCATACTTTACACATGCATGTGTCTGCTGCATTCTTATAAATTTAGGCCAGGAGGGTACCACTTTGATGCAGCGGGGACATGTGCAAGTGAAAAAGTACTGTTCTTTGAGAGCCTTTTGCCGAGTCATAGTGCTTCCAGCAGTGTCTATGTAAGCTATCGACACCTTAAAAGAAGAACATAACAAATAACATTAGAATTACATCAATAAAAGTACTTAAGAATTTAGAGACAATTTGCATTCTAATGCCAATTTACACCATAGCTAAATGTCCCAAACATGATGTTTTCCAGAAAACAGCAGAAGCAGATAAAAGGAGGGTTTAAAGATACAATAAAGTTCATTGAAGCTTCAAAAAAGCTAATCCAAACCAGCAGGTCACAGCTCCTAGAATCCTGTGTCAAGGAATCATCATTTTTTTTCCATGTAGACATTGTAATAGGCATGACTCAAACAACCTGACAAAAGTTGTCACTGCCACTGCTTTAGATATCGGTAAAGAAAAATGTGAAGTCACTTTCTGGAAGTCTATATGGTTTCAAACCTCAAATGGTTTATGTGCCTTGTGAGCAGTCCAATACAAATCCAGAGGAACTAACAAACATGCAACTAATATCTAGGTTTATCCTATTCATAATTTTATCAAAGGTAATGAACAGACTATAACGATGTAGTGTTTGCTCAAGAGAGGAAAAAAAGTGAAATTTAGATCTTCAACAAATACCTTCCAGCAATTCCCAACAAAATTGCATGGATTCATTTCCCTCGTCCCTATAACTAGATATTTGTGTATCCTTTGCAGACCAAATTATTCCTATTTGTGCAAGAAAGAACTATGAATTCCCATATTTTTAATACCTTCATAATCAGAAGTATTTTTCCTCTCAAACATGCTTTCCCTCCTAACCACACAATTTCAGTCTTGATATGTCCTTTAACATGACTAATATATTGCTGCTGCCTGTTGTCTAAGGTCTCACAACTTCTTCAGCATGGTTCTGTATTCAGAATTAAGTCCCAATCCAAATCTTGAATCCTGAATTTTGCATCAGAAGTATTTTCAATATCCAATCATATTCATCTACGTTACTGACAATAACAGTCCCTTTGATGCAAATGGTCACTAGCAAATGCTTATTGTTTTTGAACATATAAACTGGTGCAGAACAGGATTTGTTTTTAATAAAACAGGATTAAAATCCCTGAGACTACACTGTGATGAACAATTAAAACAAATATATATTAGAATAACCCGTTCACAGCTCTAGCATTTTCTGAGCCTTGGGTTTCCCAATAAATTTTTACATAATCATCAAGGAAGTAGGCCTGGGCAAACCCAACTAATCAGTTACCTCTTACAGTTCTTCAACTAATGTACAAAGTACAATGATTAGTAGAAAGCACACCTTACCTCTGCTCCTTCTGGTATATGCTCTACAGCTCGAACAACAGATGACTTTCCCTCAAATGTCAACACAGCATTGGGCATGCAGCTGCAAGCACCAGAATGAATTGGCAAACCAACGACCAGGAAAGATGACAAGCTCACAGTATTCCACTAATAATTACCTGTGGTTGATAATGGAAACAACAGGATAGAGTCCTGTGCCTAGAGGTCTGAGTTCACAGTCACAAATGGTATGGGCATTGCATGCCAGCTGCATTTCATTGTGGAGGAACAGATGCCAAAACTAAGTATCAGAAAAGGATTCAGATGGAGGTTTGTCTCAGTGCATTACATAGAATCAGTTTCCATTGCAATTGCAACTGCAATCCGCACGAAAATAAAACATAGGATCACTTTTTTATGGATCCTGTGCACTTCTACATAAGATTTTGTTGAGCACTTATGAATTAAAAGCTTAACTTAAAACAACCCTTAAATTCTTAAATAATGCATGAAATGCTGTGCAAAAGTTCCCAAAACAACATTGCACTGTCCCTGCTGTTTCGCACAAGGGAAGCTTATGATAGGGACTATGAAACTACAGACCAAACACATTTAAGAAAGCTTGCAACTACTCCTAGCATATAAATCAGCTGAACTGTGGGAGTGCTTGCTGAAACAGCTTTAGGTGATAGTGGTTAACATCTACAAATTACTAATGTACAGCATAAAATAAGTTGGGGACCTTGGAGAAGTTCTCGGCAATCTCTTTTAAGTTGATCTCAGGCCATTGAAGAATGAAGTGGACAAGGTTGGCCATCTGTGCATATAGCACCAGTTGCTTCTCATCAAGGTCCTTCAAGTCTTCACCAAATATAAGGTTAAACAAAACAAGCATTTTAAGCAACCACGACATTGAGGAAATGAACTACACACTATGAGTGGATACGCGACACCAATGCCTCCACGAAATTGTAACTGTCTGTAACACTAGTAGGGATGAACTGGCAGTCAAAACAATTAAATTTGTAAGTGCACAGGCCAAAGACAAGAGCCCATTGAGCAAGTATGTGATGAACAATGAACCAGAGATTGATAAAGTAATTACCATCTCATTTTGCAATTTTCTACGAAGGTAAAGTCTAACCATCAAACGAATAGAAGGCGTAACCGCCTTTCGCTTCTCCTTCTCAAGCCGAGAGAGAGCATTGCATTCAAGTCGATGCAACTTCCACTCTGATTTCTGAGAATTATACACAAACACCCTTGTTCAACACACAGTTTTCCCATTTTAAAGGAAGAAAAAAGAAATTGCGTGCTTAGATTTTTGTAACACCTGGCATGTGCTTCCACAGTACCACACAACTTGACAAGCCGAGCATTTCTTGAGGCTCTCTGATGCAAAACATCCATCACATCTCGAGACAGTAGAGGAGTTGTTTGGTACACAGACATAGGGCTCTTGCCTTAAAATCACTTCTCCTGCGAATACAAATGGCCAATTTAATTTACAGATGGAAAGATATTGAGCGTTGAATTGGCTTCGCTTTCAAGAAACTAAAGCAATTTCCTATCAGATAGCTATTGAGTTCTTGGACTTGTCAAGTGTATGATAAATAAATGAGGAAGAGAGACCTGGATTGAAATTCTTGGTGGTGAGCAGACATCGTCCTTTCTCCGGAAGATTAGACACAGCTAATCCACCATCTCTAACAACGTTTTGCAATTCCTCCATGGATAGATAGATAGATTACTCAGGCTGGACTAGCCTCTCCCCTCCCCTCCACTCGCATCTAGTAGAGTACAACACTACAACTCTAGGGCAGACATATTTTGAATATAACTTGACCTTCCCTTCCTCCAATTTTCGCATTCCCAAACATGCCCTAAAATTTGGGTTAAAGTCACGCGCTCTTACGGCGAATGACGTGTCCCTTGGATAATCCAACGGCTTCAAAACTTCAGTGACAACAAACTTTAACTCCTCCTGTGCCAGTAGCATGTGTTGTTTTCTCCGCTGACTACCCTCCCTTTGAACACAGTTCAGTAGAGAGGTTTTTTTTTTTTTTTTTTTAATGAGTTGATTTATTTATTTTTTAATGAGTTGAAAGTGAAACTAGCCAAAAAAATAAAATAAAAAACACGCATTCACTCTCTTTCTCTCCCTCTCTATCGATCAGTTGCAGCCTCTACAGATAGGTGTCAAATATTTTTACCTTGCTTGACAACCGGAAACGCTTAAAATATGATTTCTTTGTTGTTGCTGTTGTTTTGGTTCAGCAATGGATAGCAGTAGTACGCCTTGTAAGCTGTTACTATGTGGAAAATCATCTGCAGAGAATGAAATTGCTAAATCATTGATGAACAATAACACTCTTAAACTGCCGGATAATGTGGAAATCTCTACTCTTTCGCACTCGGAGATTCTTGATGAGCCGCAGCAAAATGAAGAATCTTTCTCTCTTTCACGGTTTATGAATTCTCTCTCAACTAATTTATTCGGTAGATTACTCATTTGGTCTCCGCTATTGCCTTCAACTCATGATCTTGTTTCCAAGTAAGCATCTCCAAATTTAATCTTGCGATTTTCGTGTGCTGTTTAATTATTATTGTTATGTTTTAATTTTATTTTTTTCTGGCAGCAATTTTGGCGAGCTTCCAATTGGTACTGTTTGCATTGCTGATGTTCAATATAAAGGGCGAGGTTTGTGATAAGAATGTCATGCTGTGAGTTTAGAAAAGTCGAATATATCTGTATGTATGTTATTTTGTTTGACTGTGCAGGCCGATCGAAGAATGTGTGGGAATCCCCAGCAGGTTGCTTGATGTTTTCATTTACCATTCAAATGGAGGATGGGCAAGTTGTGCCTTTGTTGCAATACGTAGTGTCTCTTGCTGTTACAGAGGCAATTAAGGATCTTTGTGACAAAAATGTTAGTTTTTGTTTTTTAATTGAAGTGCGTTGCCAGCCATTACCTAGTTATAACCTTTTCATTTCTTATTTGATATCTGAATATCGCTTCCTTGGTGATTTTTTCTTTAACCAGATAACATAAGATGGTGTGTGAAAAACACAAGTTTTTAAGGAATGACACCTGACAGTGTCTGATTGAACGATGACTCTAGGCTGCTTTACCCATTAATTCTATACATGATTTTCTTATTGCAAATTTTCAGTCAGCAAGTATGTGAGTTTGAGGTTTAGACGTCGATTCACGCATTTTGGGGGTACATGATTTATTTCAGGGCTTACCACATATTGACGTTAGAATAAAATGGCCAAATGATCTTTATTTAAATGGTGTTAAAGTTGGAGGCATTCTCTGCACCTCAACATACAGATCAAAGAAGTTCAATATCAGTGCCGGTAAAAATGATTCTTCTTCTGTGATTTGCGAATGGTTTCTGATTTTCACACTTACACATAGCTAACTGGCTACTTTGTTTATTCTTTAGCACCCATTCTCTGTAATCCAAATTATACAGAAGGTTGGTTCTAAATTTGTATTTATGATACGAGCAAACTAGCATTCCAATATTGCAGGTATAGGCTTGAATGTCGATAATGAGAAACCAACAACATGCTTGAATGCGGTCTTGAGAGAGTTGGCTGGGGCTGCATGCGCATTAAGAAGAGAAGATATTGTTGCAGCCTTTCTAAATAAGTTTGAAAAACTTTATGATCTTTTCATAAATGGAGGTGAGTAAATTCTTTAAATTATTAAAAAGGCATTTCCAGCATCAAATATGCCATTTCACTTATCAATCATCCTGTAGAATTTCCATCCAAACATGCTAGCCTTCTTTGGTTTTATTACGTCGAAAGTCAAAAATATCATCATCATGGCAATTAACTGAGTTTATTTCCAAAAAAGGGTAAAAGGCATATATGGCTATGGATGGTTATTCTTATTATTTGCTTGCCACTTGACATCATAAAAGGAAGAGAAATAACACCGAGGTGGCTGAAACTTAAAGGTTATTCAATATAGGATGAAATAAAAAGTGGCTATCATGGAAATTTCAATACCTGTTGGTCCAACTTTTGAGGAGAATGAACTTCATTACTGAAGCTTATATAATTGTTTGAGATTTATTTATAGCTAGGCTTCATCCCTTTCCTTCTTCCATTGCATTTGTGGAATACTTTACAATATTAGCTCGTTGTTAAACTTTTTGGGGTTCTTCCTCTTGGATGCTAGCAGGCTAGTGTGCATGGTTTGTGCCATTTTGAGTTCTTGTTGACATACATATTGTGGCGTTTAGGAGTTTGCTTCATATTTCTTCCAGGTATTGGTTTGCTATCTCCTAGTCTAGTAAAGCAACAGCTGGAATTGACTTCATTCAGAATCCATGAAGCATTTCAATAAGCGAGCTCTTATTAAGTTATCTAAGATAGACTGAAAGATGCTGATTTGATACTTTCCAATCAGTTAAGGAAGGCATATTTTAACTCTCAACCAAATACTTCTTGTAGTTCTGCCTGAATCAACTCTTAGGAAATTTTAGAATGGTAAGACAATGGATTGAGATTTTATGGTTTTATTGATGTGAATTGTGAAGTTTGCAAGCAAAAAAGTGAAGATTTGATTGGATTTTTATTTTAATCTTCTACTCATTTATCTCTTGCTAGGGCAAGATACCCTATGAGGTTAAGGTTTTTGTTGGGATGGTTCTCAATAACATAAAGTGCAATGACTTGTTACAAGTTAGGATTGCTTTAATTGTGATGTGGAACGTCTAACAGCTACATTCATGATCAGATTACCAAGTCCAGACCTAAAAAGAAGTCCGGACAAGTTAAAGGAGCTTGTTGGCGGAAATAACATAATTTTTAATTCAACCATTAAATCAAGCTGAAATTTTGCGAGCGCGTTCTTCATACAACCAATTGATATCGTTTACATGTCCAAAATAGGTCCAAAAATTGTTGTTTTAGAATATTTTTTTTCCTTGTTATTTTACTTTTCTTATTTAGTTTAGGAATTCTAATAGTAGTTAGATTCTATATTAGGCATATAACTTTCAATAAGGATTCGTTTTCCTACAAGGAATAGGATATGGTCTAGAACTAGTATAAATAAGGTTGTCTAGTTATTTTTCATAACAGTTAAGAATTATTAACATTCAAAGTTATTAAATCAGATGTTTATTTGCAATTTTAGGGTTTGTGAAACCTTAGTTTCTTCATTTTAAATAAACATGTTGCGTCAATTAGCTTGTTTAATGGATGGAGACATTAGCAACATCACCCTACCCTGCAATGAAGATCAAGGAGTTGAAGCCATCTGAAGCGTTGTGAGGACTCAAGAGGCACCTTATAGAATCTTATTACAAAGATTTGATTGGTTGGAATGTTCAGTAGCAGACATAGTTGAGCAGTTAGATTAGCTACTAGGGCAAGGTATAAACAGGATCGTGGTGAAAGGAGGAACGTGCCTAGAGACTTAGCTCAAGTAGACCAAACCCCGAAGTTGTTCTTACAATCTTTTGTAGATAACCTATCTATTTGGAAGAATTTGAAGTGGACGAGATTGATGGAGGTTACAAGGGTTTTGCCTATTACAATAGGCAAAGGCCCGCTAAACGTTAGCATGAGATGAATGGATTCTATTTGAGGGTCCTATACATGGTTTGTGCTGTTTTGAGCTCTTCTTAACTTACGTATTGTGGTGTTTAGGGGCTTGCTTCAAATTTCTTCCAGATATTTGTTTGTCGTCTCCTAGTCTAGTAAAGCGCCAACTAGAATTGACTTCATTCAGAATCAATAAAGCATTTCAATGACTAGCTCTTATTAGTTATCTAAAATAGACTGAAAGGTGTTGATTTGATACTTTCCGATCACTTAAGGAAGGCATATTTTAACTCTTAACTAAATACTTCATGTAGTTATGCTTGAATCGCACTCTTAGGGAATTTTAGAATGGTAAAACAATGGATGAAGATTTATATGGTTTTATTGATGTGAATTGTGAAGTTTGAAAGCCAAAAAAATGAAGATTTGATTGGATTTTTTTTTAATCTCCAAACTCTACTCATTTGTCTCTTGCTAGGGTAAGATACCTTATGAGGTTAAGGTTTTTGTTCGGTTGGTTCTCAATAACATAAAGTCCAATGACTTGTTACAAGTTAGGATTGCCCTAATTGTGATGTTGAACATCCAACAAGTACAATCATGACCATATCAACAAGTCCAGACCTAAGAAAAAGTCCGGACAAGTTAAAGGAGCTTGTTAGCAAAAACAATATGATTTTCAATTTGATCATTGGATCAAGCTGAAATTTTGCAAGCACGTTCTTCTTACAATCAATTGAGATCGTTTACATGTCCAAATTAGATCTGGAATTGTTTCATATTTTTTTTAATTGTCCTTGTTATTTTACTTTTCTTATTTAGTTTAGGAATTCTAATGCCAATTAGATTCTATAGTGGGCATAAGGGTTCATTTTCCTATAAGGAATAGGATATGGTCTAGGAGTAGTATAAATAGAGTTGTCTAGTTATTTTTCATAACAATTAAGAATTATTAACATTTAGAGTCATTAAATTAGATGTTTAGCTACAATTTTAGGGTTTGTAAAACCCTGGTTTCTTCCTTTTTGCTAAACATGTTGTGTCAATTAATATCAGAGCAGGTTAGCTTGCTGGATGGATAGAGACATTGACAACATCATCCTACCTTGCAATGTAAATAAAGGAGTTGAAGCCATAGAAGCGTTGTGAGGACTCAAGAGGCACCATATAGAATCTTATTGCAAAGATTTGATTGATTAGAACGTTTAGTAGTAGACATAGCTGAGCAGTTAGATCAATTGAAAGGGGAAGGCATAAACAAGGATGGTGTTGAAAGAAGGGGCGTGCCCAAAGACTTATCTAAGAGTGGATCAAATCCCAAAGTTGTTCCTCCAATCTTACATGGACAACCTATCTATTTGGAGGAATTTGAAGAGGACAAGATTGATTGAGGTTGCATGGGTTTTGCCTATTACGATAGGCATAGGCCTGCTAAACATTAGCATGAGACGAATGAACCCTCCCTAGCTTCAATGTAGATATGGACATAGAAAAATTCTTTGACTAGATTGCTAAATGCGACAGGCTTAAGGAATGCATGAATACCTCAGAGGAGATGATAGTGAAATTGACCACATACAAGTTGAAATGTGGAGCTTTTTTTTTATGGAAACTACAAATGGATATAAGCAAAAGAGAGGGCAGGGCATTTGTTAGATCATGGATGCAAGACAAGTTCCTTCCTATGGATTATAATCATTATTTATTTCAATGATATCAGTACTGTTTGCAATGAAATAAATGTATCCATAAATATAATGCTGAATTTCGAAGGCTGACTCAATGTAATCACCTACAAGAGTTAGAAAGTCAACAAGTTATAACTAGTTGAGATCGTTTTCATGCTCAAATTAGGTCCGGAAGTTGCTTTTTTATAAATTTTTTTATTTTTCTTGTTATTTTTCTTTTTTTATTTAGTTTAGAAATCCCAATGCTAGTTGGATTCTATATTAACCATATAACTATCAATAAGGATTCCTTTTCCTATGAGGATTTAAGTCTAGAACTAATATAAATGGTTATCTAATTTATTTTTCAAAATAGTTAAAGAATTATTGATATTCAATGTTATTAAATCATATTTTTCTCAATAGTTTAGCTGGTTTCTTCCTTTTCACCAAAGGCTGTGTTAAATTGTAATAATGTCATTTCCTTTTCTTGTATGATAGCTGCATCAGAAATTTCTTTACAAATAGCAATTTGTTTCTATTGATAATATCATTTTTATTTCCAAACTAACTGAAGAATTTTGAGAGAAGTCTTTCTCTTTTCTTGATCTTACTAGCAGTATGTTTGTACAATAAATAGGGAAGAGAAGCTAACCTACTAACCCTCAAAACAAGAAATAAATACTAGATAGGAAAGTATCCTACACTAAACTAGAAAGCAATAATCTAGAGAATCTGGATAGTTAATACCAGATTCTCTTTCCTAAACCATATATACTAAGATTTCTCTAAGATCCTAACTGATTTTGAGACTGATTTCCACACTAACCATATTACATGTAGTAGTAATAATAATGATGATGAATGATGCCACATTCGGCTCTCTCTCTCTCTCTCTCTCTGATTTTTTTTTTTTGCATGGCATCCAGGATTTCAAACTCTTGAGGAGCTTTACTATAAAACATGGCTGCACAGGTGAGATGTACTTTTCAATACTCTCCAGTATTTCACATGATTTCCTCTTTGCAACTCTGTTGTTGTGTTATTGCTTTCCTTTTCTGTGTGTGCTTGTTTACTTTTCTAATGTAAAGGGCACTGGTAATGTTTATAATTGGTTAAGGTTGATGTCCATTCAAATCAAAGATGGTTTATTGGTTTATCATTTCATCACTCCTTTTGAAAGTTTATGTCCAAACAATTTATGAAGTAGATAATCTTCAAGATGCATAACAAAGGAGATCGATCATGTTCATGTTCTGTAGCCATGAAAAGTATCGAGGTCCGTTGAAATTTTAAATTGCTGTCGTTATGAATTTCTCACAACCGAGCATGGTGCTTGGCAAACCTAAAAAAAATTTGATTGAAATTAAAAACCAAAGAAAAACATAAACCTTCTAGTTCCATACATGAAAGAATATTGTTTCACACACTTTGCTTCATCTAGGATGATATGTTGTTCAAATCAATGGGTCATTAGCTAGCTTCTCAGGCATATCCTTGTTTCAGCTGCTCATATTATCAATTCCCTTTGGATGCCTTCAGCTTATGAGTGTAACTTGATTTCCACAAATCATTTCAGTCAATTGTTTTCTAATGTCCAACTCAATATTCTGACAAGCATGTCAATTCCCAATTCTTTTATATATATATATACAAGGGTGGAGCCTTGAGAAGGCTCAGGTGTGCTGTAGCCTAGGTAATAAATTAATAATGTTTTGCCCAATAAAAAAAAAAGGAGCACACGTTTGAACAATTGAACCTTTATGATTTGTGAGGCTTTCTAAACACAAAATTATACAAAGGAGAGGAGTACAGACAAAAGTAAAGACACAGTAATATAATTGCAACCGGTGGAAAATAATTGTTTTTGTAAGTAATTAATTGTAAAATATGTTTTGTTTTATTAGGGGTATTTGTGTTTGTGGTAGCGGTTGTTTTTTAAAGTATTTTTTACTTGGAAATTTATCAAAATAATATTTTTTTTATTTTTAAAAATCAGTTTTGATATCAGCACATCAAAACGATCTGAAAACACCAAAAAAAATTAATTTGAAGAAAAAAACAAATTTATTTTTTTAAAAAAATATTTTTGAAACCCAAAAATAAACTAACTATATATCACTAAAGAGTGTCGAAACATGAACAATTTGGGTTAAAAAAAATAATAATTGCGATCAATTGTGTTTTGTAGGGCATACACACTTATATTAATTAATCATCCCAGGTTATTTTTTCTCAAAATTAACAACCATTATCAATCTTATTAGTGTTTCTCTGAAATGTCATACCAAGTTACATTATACTCAGGCTATAGAAATTGCACATATAGTTTCTACCGGAGAATGTGAGACTGGTAGAGTGGCTAATCAAATCGGTAATTTACATCGAAATGGAACTACTCACTAGAGCTCTCATTTTGATTCTATTTGCAGCTTAATAGATATGTATGGTGCAACTATTACTGTGGTTGAAAATATGGTTCAAGAAGGATCTTCTAACTCTATACGTGGAGAAGCTGGTGGTTGTTTGATTGTGATGAAATCTTTTGAATTTATATTCATCTTATATTTGATGCATAAACTAATGGGGATTACTGATTTACTTTGTCGAGTTTTGCAGCAAAAATCTCTTAACATCTTAAATGCAATGCATCTTGTATCAACTACTAAAGCATTGCTTCGAACTTTGAGAGATGTCGGATTTGATCTTCTTCTTGCAAATGTGCAATCTGTTTGCACAAAATATGAGATTGACATACCACATATGAATGCTTCGTATAAAAAACCTACAGGTCATTCATATCAACAACAAGGTTCAGTGACAGTTTACCAGCGTTATCATTATAATATATTTAACTCAACAATAGATTTTCAGTTGGAAGAATTAAATTCTAGATACAATAATAAGACAGTGGAACATGTTAAAATTGTGTTTCGCAATAAAATGAAAGAGGAGTTCTTAGCAGATTCTTTGATGATTTACATTGAACGAGAGCTTGTTGAAGATATTGATTCGGATTCGATCATAGATGAATTATA
>Ga0307510_10005672_pt1 | contig 14881 bp, 10 predicted proteins | sample 12_EM_MG_FD_207224 | JGI IMG/M metagenome (GOLD analysis project Ga0307510, IMG submission 207224) | Populus trichocarpa ectomycorrhiza microbial communities from riparian zone in the Pacific Northwest, United States - 12_EM | ecosystem: Host-associated > Plants > Roots > Unclassified | place...
CCTTAAGGAAGTGATCGAAGAATCTCTTCTGCAGCGCGACCGAACTGGCGATGTAGAACGAAGACCAGTGGTCGCCGCCATGCATCTCGAGCCACTTCTGCTTGGAGCTCGCCTGCGTGTAGCCTTCGATGTTGCCGCGCAGGTGCAGGCCGAGACCTCCCCAATTGCCTGCCGAGAGAAGCGGCACGTCGATAGCGTCCCATCGTGCAGCCCGAGTCTCGAAATACGGGTCCGGGCGGAGGGACCGGCTCGTCAGCTCTTGTTCAAAGTCCACCCGATTCAACCGGAGTGCCTCGTCACCCAAGGTCTCGGGGCCCGCAACCAGTTCGCCCGTCACACGGCTGCGCGCACCGCGGTCACCAACGCCGTGCTGGACTGTCGCGACCTGGGGGTCGAACCAGGCCTTCCACAATGACGTGCATGGGATGCCGCCATGTCGCACGGCGTCCCGGTAGAGGTCGGCGGCGCCCTCCCAGACACAGATTGCGGCCAGCGCCGCGGGACGGCGGGATGCTGTAAACCACTGGTTCATCCCGTAGTAGGAGATCCCGTTCATGCCGACTTTGCCGCTGCTCCATGGCTGTGCTGCGGCCCAGGCAATTGCCTCGCAGATGTCGCGGCTCTCCCGCTCCGACCAGGGATCAAGCAGTCCGGGCGAGCGGCCGGCGCCGCGGCTGTCGATGCGGAGGCACACATAGCCATCGCACACCCATTTTTCAGGATCCACCGTTTCCCAGTTCTGGTAGCGGCCGCTGGAACCCTCCGCCACATCGGGATTGCTTCGGACCATGCCTTCCCAAGCAGCCGGATAGCCGTCTTGGAAGGCCAATCCTTTGCCGTAAGGGCCATAGCTGAGGATCACCGGGTAGCGACCCTCCTCCGCCGGACGAAACACGTCGGCTCGCAGAACCGTTCCGTCATCCATCGTGATGGGGATGTCCCAGTCCACAACGATGGCGTCAGCAGCAGCGGCGGTGTCAGCTTCGTTCGTTTGCTTCATGGCGTTGTCCTGTTGATAAGAGTAGAAATGGCAACCGCGATCGTGAAATGCCTCGCGGCTTGACTGAGATGCACCAGGCGGCGGCCATGCGAGGCGCGCGGAGGCAAAACAAACGGGCGACCAGAAGGTTCACCCGCTTCGATGGACTCGCGGCTTCAAGTCTGAATGTTCAATGACTTGATAAGGGGCCGCCACTGTGCCTCGTCCGCTGCAACCTGGCGTGCAAACTCCTGCGGCGTGCTTGGGAGCGGTTCTATGCCCCGCGCCAGCAGCTTCGAACGCACGTCCGCGTCGCGCAGATAGTTGCTCGCGTACAGAGCCCACTGATCCAGAATAGGACGCGGCGTCCCTTTCGGCGCAAACAACCCGAGCCACACCCCGAGCACCAGCTTGAGGCCCGTCTCCGTCAATGTCGGGACACTAGGCAGCTGGGGCAGGCGCTTGTTGGTTGCCACAGCGAGCGGACGGACCCTTCCGGCCTCGATGAGTCCGCCGGAGGACGCAACACTGTCGGAGAGGAAGTCGAGTTCTCCGGCCATGAGCGCCTGCACTGCCTGCGGCGTTCCCTTGTACGCGATAGGCACTGCGGTCGCGCCAAGGGTCCGCAGGTAGAGCTCGCCAATCAGGTGCGACATCGAGCCAGGACCAATCGTGCCGTAGTTCAGCTTGCCTGGATTGGCCTTGAGCGCCTCGGCAAGCTCCTGGGCGGTCCGGTACTTGGAATTGGCCGGCACGATCAGCACCCCGTCGATCCGCCCAATGCTCGTGATTGGCTCGAAGTCTGCTGTCCCGCTGTAAGGCGCCTTCATGATGACGGCGGGCCCCGTCACTATCGAGGTCGTGGAGCCGTACAGCAGCGTGTAGCCATCAGGTGCGGCGCGCTGGGCGTATTGCGTACCGATGGTGCCGCTTGCGCCAGGGCGATAGTCGATGACGAGCGGTTGACCCGTCGCCTTCTGCATGGAGTTGCCGATTTCTCGAAGCTCCGCATCGCCCGGTGATCCCGGCGGGAAGGGAACGATCAGCGTTACCGGGCGGCTTGGGTAGGCGCTGCTGCCCTGCGCGTGCAGCTGCGTTCCCATCATCGACGCGATCGATGCCGCGATCATGTCTCGCCTTTTCATGCCACTGTCTCCGTCTAGTACTTATGTGACTGGAGGGTAGTAACCGTGCGATAGCGGCGGAAATGCTTTCTCGGCATGAAGGCAATGCCGTTCTGGGTGTCACGAATGTGGCTGAGGCAGGCCGTCCTCTGGCGGCATGAACCCCTTCAGCTTGGCGAGCGGCCAGCGGCCGGTGGATATCTGTTCGTGTGCAACCTCCCGAAGCATGAGTTGCATGCGCTGGCCCGCCATGGACAAACCTTGTTCGCGGCCCTTGATCAAGAGCCACGAGATCACCACGCCCTCTATGGGCGCCATGGAGATGGCGCCCCGCTCGAGCAGCTCGATCCCGGAGCATTGGGGCAGGGTTGCGAAGCCCAACCCCGCTTCCACCGCCTTCAGAACCAGTTGCCGAGTGTTGACCTCCAGCGCGACGTTGAGGCCGAAATTGCGCTCGGCCATCGCACTTTCCACGATCATGCGCGCCACATTGGGGCGGCTCATCGCGACCATCGGCCGATCAACGAGATCTTCCAGGCTCAACGGCTTGTCCATGGCAAGACCTGATTCGGGCGGGCCGAGCAGGCACATTGGCTCTTCGATGAACGGGTAGGCATCGAGGCTGGCGAGCGGCTCGCGGGAGCCGACCACCGCCAGGTCGGCCTTGCCCTTTGCCACCATTGACCACGCGTCGAGGACTCCGCTCGAACCTTCGAACACTCTGAGCAGGACGTTAGGGTAGCGGATCCTGAATCGCTGGATGACCGGAAATGAGAGCAGCTCCGACATGGACGGAGGCAGCGCGATCGTCAGCTCGCCGCTGGGATCGCCAGACCGGTCTCGAACCTCCGAGCGCACCCGATCGAAGTGCCGCAGCAGTTCGATGGCGCTCTCGCGAAGGCGCTTCCCGGCTTCCGTGAGCGTGATGCCGCGTTCGGAGCGGTGCAGCAGAGTCGCGTCGAGGTCTTCTTCCAGCGAGTGCATCTGGCGCGACAGCGCTGGCTGGGCGATGTGCAGGACTTCCGCCGCGCGCGTCACGCTGCCGAGTTCCGCGACTTGGAGAAAGTATTGCAGCTGCCTAACGTTCATGGCTTCCCAAAAGCTATGCCTCGGCGGCGCCGAAGCGGCGACATGCGCTCCGATGGCGCGGGACGGGGCCTGCAGCAGCAGTCTACTTGTCTACAGCTAAAGCATGCCGGGGCAGTTGACCCAGGCCCCGCCGCCGACCGACAGCTTCCAGCCAATGACGCAGCAGGCGCGGGCGGGCCGGCAGTGCGCATGCGGTGCCAAACTCTTGCGGAATCCCCTCGGGCGACGCAGCCAATGCTGCTTCAGGCAGCCGCAGCCGGATGCCCGCCGCCGGCGCGCGAGATTCGAAGAGACCGGCAGACAGGCTTGCGGGCTGACGGTCAGCATCGGCCCAGCATGCGGCTGAGCGGCCGGACGCGGGCGGCGCTTGCAGGTCAGACGTCGATTGCCGCAGCCGAACCGGCCTGCTTGCGCAGCTCGAACTTCTGGATCTTGCCGGTCGAAGTCTTGGGCAGCTCGCCGAACACCACCGCCTTTGGCACCTTGAAGCCCGCCAGGTGCTTTTTGCAATGCGCCACGATATCCGCCGCGGTCACCTGGGCGCCGCCTTTCAATTCGACGAAGGCGCAGGGGGTTTCGCCCCACTTGGCGTCCGGCTTGGCGACAACGGCGGCGGCCAGCACGTCCGGGTGGCGGTAAAGCACGTCCTCCACCTCAATGGACGAGATGTTTTCGCCGCCCGAGATGATCACGTCTTTGCTGCGGTCCTTGATCTTGATGTAGCCGTCCGGATACTGCACGGCCAAGTCCCCGGTGTGGTACCAGCCCCCGGCAAACGCTTCGGCCGTGGCCTGCGGGTTCTTCAGGTAGCCCTTCATGGTGATGTTGCCCTGGAACATGATTTCGCCGATGGTCTCTCCATCGTTTGGCACCGGCTTCATGGTCTGCGGGTCCAGCACGCGGGCCGAGCGCTGCAGGTGATAACGCACGCCCTGGCGGGCATTCAGGCGGGCGCGTTCGCCAATGTCCAGCGCGTTCCAGGCTGCGTGCTTGGCGCAGACAGTGGCCGGTCCATAGACCTCGGTGAGCCCGTACACGTGCGTCAGGTCGAAGCCCAGCCGCTCCATGCCTTCGATCATCGAAGCAGGGGGCGCCGCGCCGGCGACCATGGCCTTCACGCCCTGAGGCAGGCCCATCTTCATCTCGTCAGGCGCATTCACCAGCATGCCGTGCACGATTGGCGCGCCGCAGTAGTGGGTCACGCCGTGGGTCTTGATCGCGTCGATGATTGCGCCGGCCTCCACCCTGCGCAGGCAGACGTTGACGCCCGCGCGCGCGGCTATCGCCCACGGAAAGCACCAGCCGTTGCAATGGAACATGGGCAGCGTCCACAGGTACACCGCATGCTTGGGAAGGTCCCATTCCAGGATGTTGCTGATGGCGTTGGTGGCCGCGCCGCGGTGGTGGTAGACCACGCCCTTGGGGTTGCCCGTGGTGCCGCTGGTGTAGTTCAGCGCGATGGCGTCCCACTCGTCGTCCGGCAGCTGCCAGGCGTACTGCGGGTCGCCCTGCGCCACGAACGCCTCATAACTGGTGCTGCCGATGTGCTCCGCCGCGCCCGTGAACAGCGTGTCCTCCGCGTCGATCACCAGCAGCGGCCGCTGCTCCTTGCGCAGCGCCAGCGCCTGCTTCACCACGCCCGCGAACTCGACATCGACGATCAGCGCCTTGGCCTCGCCGTGGTCCAGCATGAAGGCGATGGTCTCCGCGTCCAGCCGCGTGTTCAGCGCATTGAGCACCCCGCCGGCCATTGGGATGCCGAAGTGAGCCTCGATCATGGGCGGCGTATTGGGCAGCATCACGGCCACGGTGTCGTTCTTGCCAATACCGCTTTTGGCCAGCGCGCCGGCCAGCTGGCGGCAGCGAGCGTACAGCTCGCTCCACGTGCGACGCAGCCCGCCATGGACGACCGCGGGCCGGTCGGGGTAAACCTCGGCTGCCCGTTCAATAAAGGAGAGCGGCGACAACGGCGCGTGATTGGCTTCGTTGCGCGTCAGGTCCTGGTCGAAGATGCTGGTCATGTCTTGTCTCCTGCTGCGATCCGGGTTTTCCGGTGTGGCCGCGCAGACCTTCAGGCTTGGCCGCGCGGTCAGGTAAGAAACTACAGGCTATTGCTGCGTGGCCATTCCAAAGAACTTCATTGACGAACTTGCCGTACGCGCCGACGTGGTGGAGATCGTCGGGTGCTCCGTGCAGTTGAAGAAGGCCGCGCGTCCGGACCGCTGCCGGGTTGTGGTGTCGATCGCCGCGGGAATCGGCGCGAGCGGCGCGAGAATATTGGCATCAACTGCGCCGATCCATTGCTTGCGATCCCATTCGCAAAAGTCACCCGGGGGGCGCCCGCCTGCGTTGGTCACGAGGATGGCCGGGGCCGGCAGCGCGATAAGTGCCGCCTCCCGACCTCGCTCAGTCGTGATGTCACAGGCAACGCAGCGGACGTCACTGCCCGTGCACTGGCGGAACTCCCGCGCCGCCTCGCGCAGTGCATCCCCGCCACGCTCGACGAGCGCCGCTGGAACGCCATCCCGCGACAGGTCCAGCCCGCAGGCGCGTCCGAGCCCCATGCTTGCTCCGGAGGCCAGAGCCTTCTTGCCTTGGAGCCTCAAGTCCACGGCCTGACCGCTTCAGTGTGATCGGATGCCGATGGGCTTCAAGCATAAGGCTCTCCACAAACACGACTTCCAAGCGCGCGCCCTCGCGTCGGCCTTGGAAGATCGTCTGAGACTCCGGGGACCGATGCAACGCTTGCAAATCGCCCATCGTAGGGAAATCAATGACGACAATCCCTGCAGGCTGCCGGGACCGTTCGACGATCTCGGCGGCACCGCCGCGGACAAGGAACTGTGCGCCCAGCGTGAGAAACATCCCGGCCGTCTGACGTCGATAAGACCCGCAAATGTCAGGCGCGTCGAGCTCGATATTCGTGATGCAGTAGACGGGCATTGTGTCTCGGTGCAAATGCCAGGAAGGATACGAGCCGCTGCCGCCAGCGCGCAATGCCGCCTCGGCATGACGGCAATGCCTCGTTTGCCGATGGCGGCATGCCCGTCATCTCTCGACAGCATTTCCCTGGACTGCGAGGTCCGTTCTAGCCTTCGTTCGCTCGCAGCGACCTCAACGCGGGCCTGGGATTCATCTCATCGCCGAATCGCGGCAAGAGCGACGGAGATGGTGAATCGATGTGCTCCACGCATTTCGGGATCCAATGCCTCCTCCCGCCGCAACACACCCTGGCACCGCGTGGTGTGCGCAGCACGCCTCCTCCGAAGCAGGTGCCCTTACGGAACCTGGCCTGCTGTGCAATCCACAAAAACGCCGTCCATCAAAACATGCAGCAGTTGAACATCGACTACTACTTCGCGCCCCAAAGCCCCTGGGCATATCTTGGGCACCAGCGGTTCAGCCGAATTGCGCGACAGCACGGCTGCGAAGTTCGCGTGCTGCCGATTGACGTAGGAGAAGTGTTCCCGGCTTCGGGAGGTTTGGCGCTGCCGAAGCGCGCGCCGCAGAGACAGGCCTATCGGCTGCAGGAGCTGAAACGCTTCTCTGAACACCTGGCGCTCCCGCTTAATCTGCACCCAAGGCACTTTCCTGTGGCCGGCGACGACGCGGCGCGGCTGATCATTGCCGTTGACATCCACGACGGAAGCGACGCTGCATTGCAACTGGCCGGCGATGTTTTCGAAAGCGTGTGGTGTCGTGAATCGGACATCGCATCGGAGTTCGTGCTGGCCCAGCTGCTGCACGACGCCGGACTGGCTGCGCAACGTCTCATCGACGCCGTTCACCCCGATGTACAGCGGCGATACGAGAGCAACACTGCACAGGCCATCGCGTCCAATGTATTTGGAGTGCCCACCTACAAGCTCGGCAACGAACTGTTCTGGGGGCAGGACCGCCTTGACTTCCTGGAGCGGAAACTGCGGCGCAGTGAGGGCCTAGACGACATGTCCCAATAAGTTGTTCAGCTGTTCGCCCCGGGAAGTCTGTCACGCCGTGGGGTGTGGTCAGGCTGACGCGTCCGCGTTTGTCTCCTAAGTCCATCTGTGGCCTTGCCTGATATCGCCTGCGCACCAAACAGGACTTTGGAGATGTCGCCGAGACCGGCGTCCGGCTCGGAACTCGAGTCGGCGAAATGTGGCAGCTCACTGCGCCGATCTGCCGCCGGGTCCCTGCTCCTGCAAGAGAAACATGAGGTTCTGAGGCTGAAGGCTGCTCTGTCAGTACGCGCTGATGACGGCCGCGAGTCATAACTTCGTCAAAGGTCTCATTGGGATACGGAAATACTTTCGCACTCTATAAAAAGAGACCCGGCCGGTGACAGCTTAATCTCGATGCTTATTCCCCGGTGAGAACTTGTCGTTTCGAAATCGATAATTCTTTTTATCGATTCCAGATCAATTGGGAAAATACGAAACTCGCGAACATTGTTCAGCAAGATATCGCATGGTTTGGCTCCTTTGTAGTCTGAAAGCCCGACAAAGTTGCGATAAAGATCATCAACGTGAATAAAAATTCTTCTACGAGCCAAATCGATCACTATGGACTCAATTTTTGCATCATGGATGTTTCCAAGGTCTCTAAAAAATGAGACGGGATCATCAATGTTTTCATAATTTCCAGATATGCCTTCTTTCATTTATTAGTCCCATCACGCAGTTTGCGGAGTTCCGTCAGATGGAAGATAAGGATCAAGAAGCCCCGGTGGCAAGATAAAAATTGGGATGGGATCGATGAGAAGCGGAGCTTCGTCCAAAATGTTGAGGAACCAGCGCCACCATCCAGTCGGCTTTGGTATATCGTCTGCTGTGGGGCATTGCTCTCCGGGGCTAAAGTGCTCTTCGCCGTTGTTGAGGTGCCAGTGATCCTTACCTCTCCAGCCCGGTAGACCCGATCGTCCTTTATGGAAGTCGAGGATATCTGTGCCATTCGTCCAGCGCTCTCCATTTGGATCGAGATGCGAAGTGTCAGGGGTCCAATTTGAAGGCAGTCCAGAAGGAGAGCTTGGCAACTCAATTAAGCCAATGGGATCTTTCCATGAAATAGAATTGTTCGCAGAGTAGCTGTATGGATTTGCGTTGAAGCGGCTGTCTAGTACATCTCGGGAAAGCCATCTGGCAGATCTTGCATTGTAGGCACGATAATTCGTTAAGAATAAGCCGCTTGCCGCATGGTAGAGCATTCCAGCATAGCGAAAGTCCGTCGAAACCCGACCGCTCGTCGATGTTGGATTTCCATATGGATCGTAGTCATACGACGCAACCCTGCTCCCGTTCTGAACAGCGGAGACATCGCGCACCGAGCCCAGGTTATCCATACCGTAGTACAGCAGCGTCCCCCCTTGCGGGATCACCTGACCTTCCAAGAAGTAGCGCCGCGTGACGACATCGCCCGAGGTGCGGGCTTGGCACAGCGAATCGCTGCACCAGAGGTAGCGCGTTTCAGCCGCCGCGCCGCCACTGTTGTCGACAATGGCCAGACGCCGCCCTAAACCGTCGTAGCGGAAGCCCGTGGACTTGCCAGGGCTAGCGATATAGCCGATGCCAATGAGCCGGTTCTCGGCATCCCACGCATAAGCGCGGATTCCGTCGTTCAGCAGATTGCCGTTGGCGTCGTAGGTGTACGCAGTGCCTCCGAAATTCTTGATTTGGTTCGTCCCGTTGACCGCGACGGTCGTCCCGTTGACGGACGCGAGGTTGTCCGATCCGTCATAGGCGTAGGCCGACGCCGTACCGATCGACGGTTGCGCGCTCGTCAAGCGCGAGGCTGCGTCGTAGCCGTAGCTCACGGTGCGCTGGGTCGCGCCGCCGACGCTCTCGGTGATGCCAGAGATCAGGTTCTCGGGTAGGGTCGCGTACGAGAAGCTGCGCGCGGCGCCGCTGTTCGTGATCGAAAGCAATCGGCGGTCATTGACATTGCTGTCATATGTCCACTGCGTTCCCACAGTGCCCGTGTTCGACTGCTGGCTGACGAGCTGAGTGGTCTGACCGAGATAACTGAGGTTGAACGTTCCCAGGGCGCTTGCGTGGGTGACGCGGCGGTCGAGGTTGTCATAGCCGAAGGTTTCGGCGACGCTGTCCACGGTCCGTGAAGTCACCCGTCCGACCGCGTCATAGGCATATGCGACAGTGTTGTTGACCGCATAGGGGCCGGTCTCCGCGGCGATCCGCAAGGCTCCTGGTGCACCGATCGGTTGGTAGCTCCAGGTCGTGGTGCCGATCCCGTCCACCATGCTGATGCGTCGCGGGAAGAACGCGTCATAGGCGAACGTGGTTGTCGCCGTCGCGTTGACCGCACCCGCGTAGCTGATGGATTTCAACTGGTCGTCATTGAAGTAGGTGAGCGTCTTGACCTGGTTCAGTGCGTCGGACTTCGTCTTCAGACGGTTGGTTGACGCCTCATAGGCATAGGCCTCCACCGCCCCGTCGGCATAGCGCTTCGCCACTGGGCGGCTCTGGATATCGACGTCCCAGCTGGTCACGTTGCCCTTCGGATCAGTGATGCTGCGCAGCGTCCCGTTCTCGTAGTAGCCATAGGCAGTCACGAGCCCCAGCGGATTGGTGACAGCCGTCAGGCGGCGGTTGGCGTCATGCGCATAGGTGGTCGTGCGACCCAGGCGGTCTTTCACCGCTGCGAGATCGAGCCTGTCGTAGACGTACTGCGTCGTGCTGCCGTCCGGATAGCGAACCTGCGTGACACGGTCGAGCGCGTCGTAGCTGTACATCAGCGTCAGGCCTTCCGAGTCCGTACTGGTGGCGACCCGGTCATACGCGTCATAGGTCAGGCTGCGCTGCGGCGCGAAGTTTGGATTGACGACCGTCACCAGTCGCCCCAGGCCGTCGTAGTTGTAGGTCGTTACCCGACCGAGCGCATCGGTCGCGCTGACCAGCTGGCCCGCCGCGTTGTAGGAGAAGCCCGTTGTCTGTCCCGCTGCGTCCGTGTAGGTCAGTGGCCGGTGTTGGCCGTTGTAGGTGAATCCGGCGATTTGCGCGGTCGCTCCGCCGGTCGTGGTCTGTTGCCGCACCGACAGCAGGTCGACTCCGTTGGTGTCATAGGAGAAGAAGGTCTTGCGTCCGAGCGGATCGGCAACGCTGAGCGGCCTGCCGAAGCTGTTGTACGTAAAGAAGCGAGCTTGCGTCGTCCCGTCGTCCATGACCCGGCCAATCGAAATGGGCGTCCCGGACGAACCTTCCAGGATGCTGCTCGACTGGCCGGGATAAGTCATCCACACACGCCGCTCCAGCGGCGGCTTGATGCTTTCGACGATGGGTGAGGTCTGGCCCTGCGGGTTGTGCAGCCAATGCGTGATCTGCGCCTTGGTGTAGTCGGTGTGCGTGATCGGGTAGAGATGCTTGTCCCAATGGAAGGTGTTGCGGTAGTACAGATAGATGTTCTGCGCCCCCGTGCCCGCAGGGGAGACGGGATCGTTGTAGGGGATGCCCGGCGCGGTATGCAGGAACTCGTAGCGCTCGGTCATGCCCAGCGGATCGGTGATTTCGAGGAAGCGGGAATTGCTTGATGTGTTCTGTCCATAGGAGAAGCGGCTCGTGCCATACGGCGTCGTCATTGCGTTGACAAGGCCTGCTGCGTCATAAGCGAACGACGAGGTGATGCCGATCACATCCGTGATCGACGCTAGCCGTCCCAGCGTGTCATAGGTGAGGTTGGCGCTGCGCCCGAACGGATCGGTGATCGCGGTGACCAACAGCGGGCTCATGGCCGATCCGTAGGTGAGCAGCGTATTGCGCCCGGTGGCGTCGGTGATCGATGTGAGGCGCAGCTGCGCGTCGTAGTTCAGCGTTATCGCGTTGCCTGCCGGGTCCACCAGGCTGGTCAGGAAGATCCGGCGCGTGCCCGACGTTGCCCCATCGGGTTTGGCGAAGATTTGCTTGCTGCCATCAGGTGCGCGCAACTCGTACGACGCGGCCGGACCGGTAGCCGGAATACGCACCAGCACGGCTTGGCCCTGGCGCTCGGGCGAGAACGCGCCGGTGGCCGTGCTGTAGGTGTAAGGCGACGCGTAGTCGATGTAGCCGCCACCCGCCGCGTAGCGCAGCACAGATGCGCCCGCCACCGCAGGGTTGTCCTGAACCCAGGACAGAACGTTCAGAGTCCACTTCGGACTGACGTTGAAGAACGAGAAGTTCGCTGGCTGTCCGGCCTCGCGCTGGTTGTAGGTGAGACGGATGTTGACCGGAGGGCCTTTTGGCGTGGTGTAGCCAACGGGCGTGTCATTGAGGCTCAGGCTCACGACCATCGGCGCGACCGCCACCGTGCACATGCGCGTCGGCGTCGTGGTGGAATTACTTTGCGCCGGGCAGGTGTCGCCCGGCGTCGTGGAGCCAGGCTGGTTCTGCGCTGTGTAGCCCATGCCGTAAACCTGTTCCGCTTCTTGCGCCGTTGCCGTGCGCCAGTTCGAGGTAGGGGCAGCATCCGCGTCGGGCACCAGGAAGTAGCCGGTGGACTCCGCATCGATTGCCGCCTTCGTGACCCAGAGGTCACCGGTGGCGAAGGTGGGGTCCTGCACGTGATAGCGCCCGTCCTGTTCGCTGACGATGGTGGCGTAGTGGTTCACCGACCAGTTGACGATGGACGGAACCGGCACGGGCTCGCCTGGAGCGCGGTAGATCAGGCGGTGATGGACACCGAGCCGCTCTGCCAGCGCGGAAACCTGGGTGAGGCTGTAGCCGCGCGGACCAGAGCGCTCGCGGTCGACCTCCTCGATCTTCGACGCAGGCGCATGCAAAGTGGTCAGCAAGCTCTTCACCGCCATTGGGCCGCACAGGTATGCCTTGCCGGGGTCATTGCGGAACATCCACATGCCCTCGTGTGCACCGGTCACCATTTCCGTGGCTGGGCCGCTGACAGGGCGAGCGGCGAGGCTCGCAAACAGCGCTTCCAACTCTTTGGCATGTCCAACACGCGCATGCATGCGCGCGAGTTCGCCGACAGCCCGGTCCACCAGGGCTTTCCCTTCCGGTGTTGTGGCCGCTTGCCCACTCCGCCAGGCGTCGTTCCAAGCGGCGATGGCGCGGCCGAAGTACCCGGCGCGGTAGTAGCCCAGACCTAGATTGGTCTGTATCGCGCTGCGCCACGCGCTGCGCGGATACGCGGCGAGGAACGCCGTGAATGGCATGGCCATGTCCGCGAAGTCGCCTGCCGACTCGGACGGCGCTTTGAACGCCGCAATGGCAGCGTCCAATCGCGCGTCTTCGTCGGGTGTGGTGGGACCTGTTGCAATCAGCGATTCCTCGAGTCCCGGCACGACGCGCAGTGCGGCTGCCTGCCGCTGTGCCGCACTGGACTCGAATGCAACAGATGTCTGCGGCAATGACGCGGTGACAAAGGCCGCCAGTGCCAGGCCCGCCATTAAACGCGCGGACGACGCCGCAATGAAGCGATCAGCTTGCATGAGTTCTCCCTTGGGGCCAGAAGCGATCGGCGCAGGTGGCCGTCGCGGATTCAGGGAATGAGGGGCGGCTTCAGCCGCCTGAACGCAGGAACGTCCGAGCGATCAAGAGGGCCTGCGTCGTCGCAGGCTTCTCGTCGCGACCAGCCCGAGTCCGAGGGCGACCAGTAGCGTGGTCGACGGCTCCGGAATGGGCGCCGTGGTCGTCGCAGCCTGAATCGTCAGATTGTCGACGGTGAACTGCGTGCAGTTAAATGATCCACAAGCAAACGGGTCGGAGGTCGCCGCCGTTGTGAACGTCGTGAACGTCAGGCGATCGATCCCAGCGAAGTCGAACGTGAAGGCCTGCGCGCCGATCGTGCCGAGCACAACCGTCTGCGTGTAGAGCTGCGCCGCGCCGAGATATCCGGTCAAGGTCAGGCTGAGGCCGTTGTAGTAGCCAGCGCCAAGGTCAGCCGTCAGAAGGTCGAACGCGGTTGCCGACTGGATCGCGCCGACGACAGGCACCACGGCATCCGCGAAGGTCTGGCCGCCGCCGTAGGCGGCGTTGCCGAGTGAAACGATGCCGTTGTTGAACCCGTCGAATCCGGGTATCGCGGTATAGGCAGAGAAGTTCGACCAGGTCAGGTTCTTGTAGGGACTGAGCGCGTCGAGAGAGACATCGCCAGCCGCCGCATCGAGATCGTCAAAACCGATCACCGTCTGCGCGAGGGCAGGGACTGCGCCGAGCGTCAGCGCCACCAAGGTCACACAAGCTGCACAGAACCAACGCATGCCGTCCTCCCTCTTGACGGGGCCGCCTTGGCACGCAAGGCGCGCGTTTGACCGCCCTCACGAGCAGTCTTGCATAAACAGTCAAAACGTCAATGGAAAACCGGGCGTTGAGGTCCCCCTAGGTCATGGGGAAGGAATCGTCTCATCCATCAAATGATGGAAGGGCGAACCCTCGTGGCGCTGCGTTGCGCCTTCTATTGCTAGCATGCTGGCGCGATTTGTAGAAGGATGCCAATGCCGCGCGCAACGACACGCTTGGATTTGGGAGAGGAAATTGATAGCCGAGCAAGGTGCACCGGCCTTAGAAGCAGCGCAGCTGTGCTGTCACACCTGCTCAAGGCGGAGACGGCCGAGCTCGGGGTGCGCGTTGCTCGCGCCAGGTGACGTTGTCGCTCATGTGGCTCTGCAAGATCAGGCAATCCAATGAATGAGAGTCTGCCGATCCGGTCCTGTTGCGTCTCAAACCGATCCTCGGGAACTCGTGAAGAATGCGTCAGGGTGGCATCCCCGCATCGCACATGTACCGCTCGATCAATGTGCTCGCTATCGCATAGACCTGCGTTCGACATTTCATCATCGAGCCAAGCCATTCAAGTGGTATTGGTCTGAGCATCGCTGCGTTCACCCCAGTGATGGTCAGGCCCAATGAGGACAACTAGGCCACCGTGAGTGTTGACGTCGCAAACGGGTGCGCGCGGACATGTTGCGTTAGATCATCGATGATCGAATCAAGCGCTGACGACAGGCGGCTCTCGTGAGCCTATGGTGTGAGCCTCATGCGAACCGGCTGATGCGGCAGGAAATCCGCTAGGTCGGCATTGCCTGCGAGCTGGCCAACGATGGGACCTTGTAGTGACCGCTCCGGGAAAGTGAATCGACTTCTGGCCGGCCACGCATCGATGGGCCATCCGCGGTCATGAAGGCGAACAGTCCACCTTGCATGCACTGATCCGGTTCTGCGTTGCCGCCGACTGGCAGGTGAGTTACGAGAATTCCGTTTCATATTCTTTGACAACAGTCTGGAGTTGTTCGTGCAAAACGTCTTTGTTCCATTGCAGCTGGCACCGACCACGCTCAGCCAGCCCATCTTGCCGAACTGGTCGTTCAATCTCCTCAACATCAATCTAGGTGCTTCGTCCAATGCGGCGGTGGAGCAGGAGGCCTTGGCGAAGGTCGGGAGCTACGGTCGCCAGATCGGTCACCTGGCCGAGGCGCTGGAGATGATCATCGGACAATTGAAGCTCCTCGAGAGCAAGGACCTGTCGCTGGAAGAGAAGGATGTGTTGCGCGTCTTTCTTGGCGACGTCTCGGCCATTCGGCAGATTAAGGCGTCGCAGGCGCCTTCGTCGTAAATGGCTTCTTCCACGACGATTGAGCTGTCGTGCGACAGCGCCTGTTTGCCAGTGAGGCCTGCTACGCCCGCATCCCATGGACTGGGGATTCAACTTTGACCCGTCGTGCTTAGCATTAAAACTGCGCCGCTCAGAAGGTCCCTTCGAATCGCTC
>Ga0307510_10005673_pt1 | contig 14880 bp, 13 predicted proteins | sample 12_EM_MG_FD_207224 | JGI IMG/M metagenome (GOLD analysis project Ga0307510, IMG submission 207224) | Populus trichocarpa ectomycorrhiza microbial communities from riparian zone in the Pacific Northwest, United States - 12_EM | ecosystem: Host-associated > Plants > Roots > Unclassified | place...
CGATGTCCCCAACCCCGAAGACAACCTCCGCCTCCCTCAACTTGCAAGCCCTCCTCGATGCTGCCTTGGCTAAGTACACAACATACACCGGACAAGATCTCCGCAACCACCCACTTGCCGCCGTGATCGACAGATGCAAGTCTCCAGAATCGATCCTTGCTGTACTCCGAGAACAAGTCCAGGCGTTCGACGGATTCAAGAATGGTGACTCCAAGCTGACCAAGTGGCTCACACCCATTGTCAATACGCTGCACGCCATCTCGACCCATCCAGTCCCCGGCGCTGTTGTTGGTCTTGTAAGCTCCACCCAGTTTCGCATGATATTCATGTTATCCACGCGCTATAACACCTACCCTTAGGTGTTTCCCCCAGCAAATGTCATTTTTTCTGGCATCGCCATCCTCCTTTCCGTGCGTCTCCCTCTCGTCCTCTCAGGCTAGTTGCTAATACTATCTGTCTGTCAGACGGCCAAGCATGTGAAGTCAAGCCACGATGGCCTTGTCAAGATCTTCAAATGGATCGCAATCTTCGCGACTCTACTCAAGATCTATACAGAGGTTCAGTCCACGCCCGCGATGATGGAAATGGTAATCAAAATTATGGTCGAATTGTTGACCGTACTTGCTCTTGCGACAAAACAGATAAATCAAGGAGGATTCAGTAAGTCTTCCTGCCCTTGCATCGTCCTTTCTAGTCCCGAACTGATGGGTTCACTTGCTGCAGAGGAATATACAAGAAAGATACTTGGGGGGAAAGATATTGGATCCATTCTTCAGTGGCTCGATCGACTCACCCTCGAGTCAAAGATGAGCGTAGTCCAGACGCTCAGTGCGGTTTATGGTCTGGTCAATAACATGCGGGTAGTAATGGAAGGTGCATATCACCCCATGTGGATATGTGAATTTTACTGAATGAAAATCTGGTAGATGGGAAGGCACCAACGGACGATATACAAAAGACTCTCGGTAGGTCTGCGTGGTGCATGCCTACGGGGATCATATTGACGTCTGCCAGTTCTTTTGCGAGCATTAGTGATGAAAGTAAACAAGATAGAACGTTCGTCCCCTTGCTCCGCCGAGATAGCTGTTTTTCTTGGTATATAACTGACGCTACGTTGGCAGGCGGCCAGTTACAAGCATACGTTCGGCGTCAGCTATCTGCTCCAGATCCATCGACAAACCACAACATCGCTCGCAAAGCGCGTCACCGAGGTGCCGCCAAGTTGTAAGATGACCTCACTCCCTTTGCTGAACGACCCAGATCCTATCCTTTTGATACATTTGCAAATTCGATTCTCAGGATACCGTCTCCCCTCCTTTTCCTTCCCCTTTCCCCTTCTCTCTTTTCAAAACCACCACCATCGCCTTCGCTAACGTCGACAACGTCGCCGTCACCGTAGCACGAAACCAGCCTCTACATTCCTTCTTTTCTCCCGGACACCATTTCATCGCCTTCCATCTATTCTCTTACTCGCCTTCCATCCATTCTCTTACTTTCCACACGCCCCCAAAATTTGCCCGCTCGCACGAAGTCGCCACGGCCTGGCACTCGTATGTCTGCCCTTAGCCCCGTCACTGGCTCTAGCCTTCCACAGCTCGCATCGTCTTATGATTATCTCCCCCCTCACATCGCCCTCATCGACATCGTTCTTATTCACTGCCGTCACTACCTCTTGCCTCCCAACGACGCCGGCGCCACTGTCTCGCTTTCCTGCCTTCGCCTTCATGCCAAATGCGCTCAGCCTCTGGCATCCGGAACGGCACACAAGGAGGACGGAAAGTGCGGACGATCTGACCAATGCCGAACCGTTGATGTCAAAGGTAAGGCTGAAAAAGGGAAAGGGGTAATGGGACCACGCGTTTAGGGTTCCTTGATGACGTGAATAGCCAGTCAAGCTCCTCGAGGTTAATAACGCAACTGCGACGGCATCCCAGCGCCGCAGAGCTCGGGGAAAGGGTGGTATTGGAGAGAGATGGGTAGTGGCCTCTATCTGAGTCGGGTGGAATTTCAGGGTCATCGCCAAATTGGTCGAGGTTGAGAGTTGAGAAGGGAAATTTGTCTTTACAAGTTGTAGGTAACCGGTTTCTCTGGGCCATTGAGGATAGGACTAGGTGCTATGTGCTTGGTCACGCTCGTCATGGAGGTGCCTGTCTTTCGATATTCCTATTCTTCTTTAAAGGGGAGGTCGCCACACCTTAGGCAGAGAACTTCGGCTGGATACGGGTCCGGATTCGCGCCGTCTGTGATTGAGAGAAGAGGAAGGGGTGCAGGAAATCAAGACAGGAATGAGAATAGACTTGGCGTGAGAATAACGACTAAGGGCGTCCAAGACCAAAGGGAAAGAATCACGTCGAGGCGGCCGTGACCGACGACCATAGAACGCACATACAAGGCGCCCAGGAAATGGACCTATATTGAAATGAACGCTAATAACCTGCCTATCTGGGTATCATTTATCCATAAACTGTCATCCGCTTACATAAGATCCCTGGATCAGTACTGGATCTGGATCAATACTGTGGTCACAATACCTTTCCAGAAATTAGGATGAACGCCCGAAGATTACTTAGAGTAGCCCAGGATAGCTCGACCACTTAAATCGGGGTGACTGGCTGCGGATTCTCCGCGTTGGTGCAAAGTTACGGCAGACGTGAATGTAGAGCAACTGTGTGTTCCCACGTTTTTTTTTGAATTCAAGTTCCGCCTCGTGGTGAAGAACCCCACGTGGGACAACGTGTTCCCACGATTACCGAGGAGGCAGTGAGTTTGTCGAAGAATGATAGAACCGTTGTCAAGCACCTTATCCTATCCTGGCTCAGGGCTCCCAGGAAGCCCAGCCGTACTCCGGCCGCACCGTGATAGAGGCCACGCATACACCCAAGTGACCCAAGTATCCGTCTCTTCCCCGAAGTTCCTCTAGCCCAACCTCTCTTCCCAAAACGATGTCCTCAACCCCTCATACACCCTCCGCCCCTCTCAACTTTCAGGCGCTCCTCGATGCTGCCTTAGTTAAGTACACTAAAAACACTGGACAAGATCTCCGCAACCACCCACTTGCCACCATGATCGACAGATGCAATTCTCCAGAATCCGTCCTTGCTGTATTCCAAGAACAAGCTCAGGCGTTTGACGAATTCAAGAATGGTGACTCCACGTTGATCAAGTGGCTCACATCCATTGTCAATACGCTGCACGCCATCTCGACTCATCCAGCCCCAAGCGCTGTTTCTAGTCTTGTAAGCTCGATCCGGTGTCGTATGATATTCAAGTCATTGACGTACTTTAACACCTGCCTCTAGGCGTTTCCCCCGGCGAATGTCATTTTTTCCGGAATCGGGGTCCTCCTTTCCGTGCGTGTCTCTCTCGTCCTTTCAGGCTAGTTGATAATGTTGTCGGTCTATCAGACGGCAAAGTACGTGAAGGGGAGCCACGATGCCCTTGTTGACGTCTTCGAATGCATCGAAACCTTCTTGAGTCGACTCGAGATATATACAAAGGTTCGGCCCACGCCTGCGATGATAGAAATTATGATCAAAATTATGGTCGAATTGTTGGCCGTGCTTGCTCTTGCGGCAAAGCAAATCAATCGGGGAAGGTTCAGTCAGTCTTCCTGCCCTTGCACCGTCCTTTGTAGTACCAACTTATGGGTTTACCCGCTGCAGAGAAATATGCAAGAAAGATACTTGGAGAGAATGATATTGAATCCATTCTTCAGCGGCTCGATCGACTCACCCTCGAGGAGTCAAGGATGACCGTAACCCAGACGCTCGGTGTGGTCCATGGTCTGGTCAACAATATGCAGGTAGTAATGGAAGGTACATATCCCCTTTTTATATGAATGTGTGTATTTTACTAAATGCAAATATGGTAGGTGGGAAGGCATCAACGGACGATATACGACAAACTCTCGGTGGGTCTGTGTAGTGTATACGAATGAGGGCCATATTGACATTGCCTGCTAGTCCTTTTGCAAGAATTAGTGATGAAAGTAAACAAGATAGAACGTTCGTCCCCCTGCTCCCCGAAATGGCTGTATTTCTTTGTATGTAAACTGACACTATGCGGCAGGCAACCAGTTACAAGCATACGTTCGGCATTGGTTATCCGCACCGGATCCATGGACCAACCACAACATCGCTCGCAACGCGCATCACCGAGGCACTGCCAAGTGGTTTACTCAAGGCGATGAGTTTAAGCAATGGAAATCGACTGGCTATCTTCTTTGGACATATGGCCTTCGTACGTCTGTCATTTGTTGGTTCATTTATTATAACTAAAACTTCCTTACGTCATAGCTGGCTCCGGAAAAACTGTTCTCTTGTATGTGCCGCAATAACTTCATCTTTCACGCGTGCTCATGTTATTTACCAGGTCTTCAATCATTGAAGAGGTCCACAACGAATGCCAAATGGGATTGGCGACGATTGTCTTTTTTTACTTCGATTTCCGGCATCGTGGCAAGCAGAAGGCCCGCCACTTGCTGTCGTCTGCTCTCGTCCAACTCTGTGACCAATCTGACAGGTTCTTTGAAATTCTGTCCACCGTCTATACGGACCATGATCAGGGCACCCGCAAACCCAGCGAGGACACGCTGATGCAATGCCTGGAGAGTATGCTCAGACTTCCGGGGCAGGGTGAACTCTATCTCATTATAGATGCCCTTGATGAATGCCCAAATTCCTCTGGGTACCCTACGCCACGAGAGCAGGTCCTGGCCGTCATACAAACGCTGATAAACTTACGCCTTCCACATGTCCATTTTTTTATCACCAGCCGGCCTGAGGTCGATATTCGAACCGTTCTCGAACCCTTGGCAATTTGCACCGTGTCACTCCACGAGCAAGTCGGACAAAATCTGGATATTGTCAACTATATCAACCACTTTGTTCACTCGGACCCAAGGGTGTGTCGGTGGCGAGAAGCAGATAAACAATTGGTCATTGATACCCTGACGAGGGATTCTGGCGGGATGTAAGCCGTCCCTTTCATGTATATTCATATTGATGACTTATACGACCCCGGAGGTTTCGATGGGTGGAATGCCAGATCGAAATTCTGCGTCGGTGTTTTCCGCCGAGTATCCGACTTATTTTACATGAATTGCCCCGGACTTTGGATGAAACATACGAACGTATCATGATGGGGATCGACAAGGAGAAACAACCCTACACCAATCGACTGTTCCAGTGCTTGGCCATGGCCATCCGACCGCTTTTCGTCGAGGAACTCGCCGGGCTTTTTGCTATTCTTCCTAACCCAGAATCGACCCCAGAATTTAATATTGATTGGCGACCGGAAGATCCTGAAGAATTCATACTTTCGGCTTGCTCGACGTTGGTCACTATTGTCAAGACGCGGCATGGAAAAGTAGTTCAATTCGCACATTTCTCTGTGAGAGAATACTTGACCTCGGACCGCATCGGGAATTCAGCATCTGCTTCCCACTTCCACATTCTCCCCAAACTGGCACATACCCTCCTCGCCCGAGCGTGCCTCAGTGTCCTCCTCCAGTTAGACCACAGCAACTACGTAGCCAGGTCCCAGGACTTCCCCCTTGCTTTGTATGCGGCGAAGCACTGGGTGAACCATGCCCGGTTTGAGAACGTATCATCTAATATCAAAGATGAGATGGACTACCTCTTCGATAGGAACAAGCCGCACTTGGACGCATGGGTCTCACTAAGCGGTATACGGTACAATCCGCTCGCGTGTCGTCACCCGCACCCACTGCAACCTGACGCTGAGACCGTATTTTACGCTGCGCTTTACGGCTTCCGTGATCTCGCAGAGCGCCTCCTAAATGCACATCCACTCGAATCCAACGCTCGGGGACTATCATACGCGATTCCTCTGCACGAGGCTTTGTTAAATGGACACCTGGATGTTGTGCTACTCTTACTAGATCGTGGCGCCGATGCAGGATATTACGATGGGTTCAGACGGAATGCGTTGTACTATGCATCGTCTCGCGGGTATGCCGACGTAGTGCCATCCCTAGTCAAGCACGGCGCAAATCTGCATGTAGCATCCGAGGAGGAGAAAAGTTTCCTGCCCGTGACTCCGCTACAGGTGGCGTCGAAAAGGGGAAGACTGAAGATGGTGAGGGTACTGTTGGAGTGCGGCGCAAACAGGAATGATGCGGTATCACTGTGCATCGCAGCACGTCACCCGTCCAATGATTTCAATCTCACCCGTTTACTACTCGCCCACGGCGCAAATCCCAACACAGTGGCTTACGGTGCGGAGGATGTCAGAACTGCATTGCAGGTTGCGTCGTCTCATGGGAGGGTCACTGTCGTCATCCTACTTCTTGAGCACGGAGCAAACGTGCATGCCCAGGACCCTTATGGATATACCCCATTGCATGAAGCGGCGAAAGAGGGACATCCGAAAGCCGTGGAGTTACTGCTTCAATCTGGTTCCGACGCGAACGTGCAGAAGAAAGACGGCTGGACCGCGTTGCACCTGGCAGCACCCCGTGGACACCTCCGGGTTGTAGAGACCTTGCTGGAGCATGGAGCAGATCCACATGCCCAGACCAATGATGGCAAGACGCCTTTCCAGTTGGCCAAGAACCCGTGCTCACGAGTGTCGGAGCACACCCAAATGGAGATCATGCAGTTGTTATCAGAGCATACTGGTGAGGGAATTGAGGACTTAGAAATCTATGACATGGATCCATATGACGAGGACCCAGGAAATGGATATAGTGACTGAATACTACCAGTACTGTTAAGTACGCGTCGCGTAGACCGTCTGTAAATTATGGGATGTGCTTTTCGTAATAATGTGTATGGCGTCGCTCTCAGGCTGCACCATATCATATATTGTGGTACTGCTCATTTTCACGTCCGAAGTATATATTAAGTGTAAACTGTTTCCGTGTGCGTAGAACTAAAGAATAGGAGCCATAAATTCGAGGGGGTGGCATGTGGGATGGTGGATAGGCCGACTCCCCAAGGTCGTTCGAGTCCGGGTAGTCTTGCCCACACTCCGCCATGCGAAACCCCTAAATCGGGCTCGCAACGAGCTGCAAACCCAACTGGCCTGACGATGCGAATCTGACTCGTCGCCATCTCCTGCATACGTACGTCAGCGCGTGCCATTCCCATCCAACCTGCGGCAGAATGTACAGTAGAAGCTTCGGAAACTAGCTGATAGAAGGAGAATATGCTGATGAAGGATAACGTAGAGAGAAACTGGCAAGTACTCTAAGTTCGGCTACTGCTGAAGTTAATCAAGCTCATTCAGCTCATTTTATATGGCTGCCGCATCCCCTCTCAAATAGGTTTGCGGAAAACGGAAGGCCACGTGTTATAGAGCAGAACACAAAGAGAACGTTGGACAATGTGGCGAGCCCCAATTCACGATTTGTTATACGACCTGGCCCTTCTCACCCTCTGAGGATTGAGAAAGTGACCCGGATTTCGATACAATCCACGGCTATTGGCCAGGTCGTCGACGAATGGCGTAAAGGTGCCTCGATATTAATGCGGGCCATGTCAGAGCCCAATTCCCTAAGGGGTTTCGAAATGCCGGTTAGTTGACTCAGGACATTATTTCAGATCGGGCGTGATGCTTGATACAACGCTTCCAGGACCCAAAAGAGTGTTCCGCCGTATGATATTGAGGTGTTGGCGATACATACTATTCGTCTTCCCGATCGTAGGGGACGCCCGGGCCAGCGAGGTATAGCGATTTAATTGGGCGTCTACAGGCCGATGAGATGAAATAACTTCCTGTTGGCGTTGGCGACGGGATTACAGGACTGAGTTCCAAAACTACTGTGTTTTTTCACTCGAAAAGGGGTGTGTCCGATTATAGTGCGAGTAAAGAATATTAACAGGGGGGAAAAAATAAGAAAAACGAATCTATCCATCATTTGTAACATCGTCTCCTACAGGTTCCTCATAATATATGGTACTGCAATGCACTGCTATGGTTCTACCTGCAAGTCGACGCTCATCAACAAATGACTCGATGCCCCGTGGTGCCTTCGTCCCAAAGCCGCAAAGCTCCAGGGTGTGCAATGCCGGAAATACCTCCTGTCCTATTTCTGTCGAGTTCTGCAGAGCGCTTGCAATCCCATCATACGATCGTTCAACTTTGTATATGTACACCTCTTGCGCGCTATTGAATGGCGAAAATAGCTTTAACCATCGCACGGTGACTGATTCGTCCTGTAGAGTTGGTGGAATAGCGTCTGCCTGTATTATTACTCGTTCCACGCTGGAAATGAGTGGAGACAGTTGTCTACTGAAGTGGACCACTCCAGACACGTCCCAGAACTCGTGATCACAGAAAACCTCGAGAGAGATGATTCCCCACGAAGGAGGTGGGGGCCCAAATTGGTGGCAGATTGTAAAGCCGCGATCACCTATTCCGATGGAGGTTTGAAGGGGCAATGATCGCAGGAGTTCTGTCCTGGAAAGGAATTGGGATAGTTGCGAGATATCCAAGGACTGGACACCTTCCTGAGAGACACGGACCCCAATGTGATGGAGAAGGGGCGCATGAATCCTAGAAACCAGGTCTTCCAGATACTCGTTAGGACCCTCGAAGTCAATGTCGACAAGAGCAGGGAGCGCAATGAGGTTGGGTCGCAAAGACCCGGTGTATGTGCTTCTCTGTTTTGGTTTGAATATATCAGAGCGGGGGTAGAAAGTGATATAAAGGAACTCGAGCCGAGTTGTTGCCGATAAGGAAGAGGCGAGGGTGTCTGATGGAATGAATCCTTCGCCGGTAAAAACGTCTGGGCCAAGAGAAAGAAACATGAGATCACGGCTCGATAAAAGGAGCTGTGGCAGCGTAGGAAGGCAGATCTTCTTCAAAGTGATGTGGCGTAACTTGTGGGAGGTTGGAGTGGAGCCGCCCAAGAATTTTTGAGGAAGGACCGTAATTTGACCGAGAGGCGATCCAATGTCAAGGCGCTCGAGTTCTGGGAACGACCACGCCAAGGTGGCTGACTTTGCTAACATAGAGTCCGAAATGGGAAGGCTGATTTCGTATATGCGATCAGAATGTTCGAGTCCGGCAAGGACATCGTCCTCGTCTTCAAGAGACAGGGGGTTGCTTGTGTCGCGCCAAATGGCAATAGGCAAGGCCGGCCAGCAATCCAACGTCGTCACGCACCGCTTCAAGCCAGTGACAAGTATCAACCCCAAGAAGCGTGGTGATGCGAGTATGAGACATCGCCATCTTCGGCACACGTGTGCAAGTCTGTGCCATCGCCATGTCACCGGTGGCATGAACTTGTTCACGTAGCCAAGAGGGTTACAGAGAGAGAATATCCGGAGAAGGACGTCATCGGAGATAACTTCGATTGTGACAGGCTCGTCAACCATCTTGAAAGTGATGACGTGAGGTGAGGAGCGATTCCTGGAAAATAGCTGATGGAAGAGAGGAAGAAGCCGGTAACTTCCGCCATCCCAATCTCTCTTTCTGTGGCTGACTGACCACCCGACTTGCAGCTTCGGGATTTGCCGAGTTTTGAAATTCAACACTCCGTTGTGTTTGATTTACTCCCGTGCCATCTTCACCGCATGCTGCCCACATATAATGCGCGGGATTTTAGTTACGCTGAGAGTAAGTAGTCATGGGCTCTGGTTTGTCGTCTCTCGCATGCAGTCTCGCAAGATGCCATATTTCAACTGCAAACTGGCCGAGAGTGGTGCATCGTTGGTTACCTAGAGGTGTGTAGCAATGTAAAATATCATGGGAGGTTTAGTTAACTTCCATCTGAAAAGTGGTTCTCAGTCCGTTCCGAGTATGGTATTTTTACATTATGTAGATATGGGACGCTACGGCGCGGTGCTTCACGAGAGACAACGAATGTAAACCGAAGGTCCGCTTGTGAAACTGCGCTATGCGTGGGTACATCGAGAGATCGGCGAATATAGCCTGATACGGTACTACAACACATCGTGCCTGAGGGAACAGAGGCTAGCAGCCACATCGGTTCCTCTGTGGGGCTCTGGGCGGCAGATGATCCCATTGGCAGCGGATACGATGCGCGGGGCCATGTTTTCCTACGTGGAATGTTGTGATCCATCCATTATGGCCTTCCCAGTCGTTCCGTGGGCGGAGGTGGGAGAAAGTCAATTCGATTGATAGCCTGAAAGTCGAGAGGAGAGGGGGTATGTGTGATGATTGAACGAAGGGGCTGGTGAATCAGCGTGAGAGTGTTTCAAAATGGGTAACTAGATAATCATGAAGTATTAACCTGTCAGGAGACGAGAGGAGAACATCACCCATGAAAAAGGCGGCCCTTGCCCAGCATTGTCCCAGGGATACGCGAAAGACGGGAGAGGTCCCATCAGATAGAAATGGAAAGCCGAAGTTTGCCGGGAGGAACAAAGTAGGCCTCATGTCAAATGCACCCAGCCCCTGGCATGATGTGGCATCCGGCCGCGGAACAGGGTATGAGGAGGAAGGAAAGCGCGGACGAGGCAACTAATGCAGAACTGTTGATGTCGAGCTCGAAGGTGGGGCTGGAAAAGCGAAAGGAGTGGAGAGACAACATGTACGGGCTTCCTTGGTGAGAACATGAATAGTCGGTCGAGCTCTTCGAGGATAACGAGACTGTGATAGCAGGGATAATGAGCCCCGATGCCACAGAGCTCGGGGAAAGAGTGTATGCGGGTGTATGCTACGCAAAAAATAGTGTAGAGGGGAAAGGGGGAGAATGAAGGCGAAACCGGTCGCGCGGCGACGATGTCGAAGGTGAGAGGAAAGCCAGCTGTAATCGGGCCGCACGGAACGCTGCGTGACGAGGACCTCACGTGGTCGAGATTGCTCAAATTCGAGGCTACAGCGCGTGCACATGTTACATGCTTTTATATGCGCAAACCCCATGGACACCTTCACACCACGGGCATCCTAAGCGTGATCCGTAAGTTTCTCGTATATCCCCAAATATCTTCATGTACAATCGTACATAGGTCGCTTGCAAGGACGTAGTCCGGACACTGCTTACCCGGGACAAAATGGTTCTGCCAGCTGCCCCGTATGTGGGTGTGCCCTTGGTAATAAAACGAAATGGTGCTTTTTTGTTTTCAAATCTAAAAACGAAGAGGTGGTTGACAATATGTCTGAGCTGAACCACACGGACTGTCCACCCTAGCGGCTTTCCTTGTATTCGCAGAGTCGCCTCGTCCCTCAAGACTCAAGTCCGGGCCCTCTTTTCTCCCAAGGTCGACTAATCGTCACACGTGGAATTGGCAACCTTCAAAGATCCTATAGATAGCATTAATAGGGGTATAGATTGAAGCACAATTATTCGCACCTGACATTTACATGACCTCGTAGTCGGCGTATGAACCACCTTCAGAACATGGTCCGCATCTATGAATCACGGTAACGGGCCGACCAGTGAGTTGACGCTCAGTGACGAACGACTCTATGAATCGTGGTACTTCCCAGCCAACGTCAAGCCGGAGGATGCGCAAAGCTGGAAACACTGCCTGCCCCATCTTTGGAGTGTTGTGGCCTTCATACACTAAATACTCGCTTCTAAATTCCACCTCTTGTGCACCACAGAAAAGACGGAATAGCTGCAGCCATCCCGTGATATCTGTTTCTTCCGGCGGATTTGGTGGCACAATGTCTACCTCGATGCTTACTCGTTCCACGTCAGGCACGAGTGGAGACAGTTGTCTGCAGATGTGGACCACTTGAGACACCTGCGCGAACCCCGGATGACATGTCAATTCAAAGGAAATATGTCCCCGGATCTCGAAGTCGTGCGAGATTTTGAAGCTACTTTTATCGAGGTAGACAGAAGTTTGAAGTGGCAACGAACTCATGTGTTCTGTCCGGGAGATAAACTGGGCTAGTTGTGGGATATCCAATGGTCGGGCCTGCTGCTGGGGCACGCCAACATAGATCCTCTCAAGAAGAGGTGCATGAATCCTGGAAACGAAGTCTTCCAGGTACTTAAGAGAACCTTCATATTTGAAATGTATCAGAGCAGGGAGGACGACGAGACTAGATGTAGGCAACCCCGAATCAGTGCGCGCCTTCCTCTTGCGCTTGTGAAATTTATTGGGGGGGTAGACGTGAAGGGACTCGAGCCGAGCTGCTGCGGAAAGCGCAGTGCTGAGGACGGCTGGTGAGAGGTATGCACCACAGGAGAGAACGTCTTTGCCAAGATGAAGATGGATGAGACCATGGCAGGACGAAAGAAGCTGTGGCAAGGTAGGAACGGAGATGCTCTCCAACACGATATGACGTAACCCGCGGGAGGCGAGAGTAGATCCTCCTAAGAATCCACTGGGAAGGACTGTATAAAGGTGACAACTTGAAGGGGATTTGAGATCGAGGCGTTCCAATACTGGGAACGACCCCATCCAGGCATTTGATTCTTCTACCAGAAATTCTGAAATGGCAAGCTTGATTGCGAATATACGATCAGGATGTTCGAGCGTAGCAACGACGCCCTGCTCATCCTCTGAGGACAGCCAAGCCAAGTCGTAACAAATAGAAATGGGCAAGGGTGGCCAGAGATCCAGGTTTGTCCCTGGTCGCTTCCAGCCTGTGATAAGACCTAATCCCAAGCGGCGTGGGGATGCAAATATGAGATATCGCCATCTTTGGCACACATGTGCAAGCCGGTGCCATTCCCATGTCAGTGAAGGTTCGTGCACATATGAGAAGTTAGGGGGGTGCCAGAGGGATCGAAGGAATGAGAAAACGGAGATAAGGACATTATCAGAGAGAACTTGGATTGTGGCATTTGCGTCAACCATCTTAGGGGGAACAGGGTAGCGATATGTGGTTGTTGCGTGTCTAGATGGTAGTAGTGGAGAGGGGTGAGAAACGCCGAGGGAGGAGGGAAGGGAAGTACAGGAACGCACAAGTACTCTGCAGTGCAGTGGGCAGCAGTGGGGGTTTTTATCTTGCCCCTGAATGAACTATTTGGGGGCTAGAGGCTACGACGGATATTATATGGCCAGAAAACGTAACATGCAAGAGCCTACGTAGTGAAGAAGAACAAGGCGGCTGGATACTGGTCGGGATTCGGAAACAGCCGAGAGTACCAGTTCAGTTGGAAATTGGGTGTGCGAAGACGCTTCAAGCGACGGAGAGGCGGAGCGAGATGGATAACCAAGGCAATTCAAAATCCTTTGGAGCGGATCAAGGAGGGGGCACACGGTTTTGTGGAGCATAAGGCGGGGATAGTTCATTCGCAATATAAGTTGACCATTTTATACATATCATCAGCAGTTTTAGGCAGGGGCAAACAAAATGAAGAGGGGATAGGGGACAAAAGGGAGGACTTTGAAGCGCGATTTGGATGGATGAGACCAGGAGATTCCGAGACAACCGGGGGTGGAGGAATGGAGACGGAAGGGCACGCGATGGAGACGACGGACGATGCAAGGAATAGATGTGCTATGTAATTTAGGAGCCCCGGAAAATTACGATAAAAATGAAAATAGAATGAATTTACTCTTCCGAACATGAAACCCTATTTCTTCGGATTTTGAGCGCGTTGAGGGGCTTGTTGTGTATATCCATTCTTCGATTGGATCGGGCCAAGCTTGCCGCAATGCGGCACCTCGAATGCCAGGGAGAAGGAGAAGCAAAAACCGCAGCAAGGGTCGGCACGGAATCGCGGTCCGCAACCTTTCGGCTCCCCATGCCCACGTGATCGGATAACACCTTTTCCCTCAGGGCCACGGCGCATCTCCGGAACCGACCCAGACTGATTCCTGATTCCAGAGATAGGAACTACATCAGCGACCGCGTCCATGCCTCTGGGTCCATCTCTAACCGTAATGTACAAGGGGCCCCCGATCTGTTATTCACAAGTACTACCCATCGCGCCCGTCCGTTGGAGACGAAAGGTGACGACGTGCCCGTGCACATCCAAAACGACAGATCCCAGCTAGTGAGTCCTTCTCCAGTCTTCACCAGTACCTGTCCTTTGAGATGAGTTCAACCTGTCCCTGTAGGATCTATATTCGAAATGTTCAACCCCCCCGCCCCCTTCCTGTCCACGTCATCCGTATCTTCATCTCTCCATGCCTAACGCCTCCCGTCTCTGTTCACCAAGCAGTACTCCTATCACCTCACAAAACCATCACTCCATCCTCTGTCGCACCGTCATCCGTGTCCCTAACGTCATGCCACATGGTCAAGATTTTCACACCATGTCACCGTCCCTCGCGTCCTCAGGGCATGCTGGAGTAGCGCAGGCCCTACAAACGCCCCCATCCCAGGTCCCAGTACCTGTACGATAGACACAAGCTCCAATGTACCCCGTCCCTCAGCCTCCTGCCCAACAACCGAACCCACCACCCAGGCGACAATCTTACGGGCTAAATCTTCTGCAGGTGCATTTGGAGGATGTACGCGATAAGATGAGTGCTGCTGAACTGGCTGCAGGGCAACGGAAATCTAGTTCTGCTGCCCGTGCATCTCCCTGACCTGTGTCCGCAGCAATGGCTCCCACCACTGTGACCGCATCGCCCACATCGACTACACCAGCTGGTCTGCCGAACGCGCAAGTGGTCTCAACTTCCACATACACGGCCCTTGCCACTGCAGAACTTGCACCAACTCGTACACCCCCACTTACAGGAGCAACCACCGCGCATACACCAACGATGTCAACCCCTAATCTTAATCATCGCGACATGAGGTAAGCTATTACCAGAAACGGTTCCCCCAGCGCGAGCCCTCGCAAGGTACGGATCGCCCATTGTACACCGGCGCATGCTCCTGGGCCAGGTCCATCCAGCGTGCCGATCGTGATCGATGAGGACGATGGTCCAATACAAAATCGGCTCGCAGACACAGACTTTTCCGACACCGCCAAAGACAGCGACGGCATTGGATCTTCAGTGCGTGCAGGAGAGTAAGGAAGACACGCGGAAT
>Ga0307510_10005674_pt1 | contig 14876 bp, 12 predicted proteins | sample 12_EM_MG_FD_207224 | JGI IMG/M metagenome (GOLD analysis project Ga0307510, IMG submission 207224) | Populus trichocarpa ectomycorrhiza microbial communities from riparian zone in the Pacific Northwest, United States - 12_EM | ecosystem: Host-associated > Plants > Roots > Unclassified | place...
CACGCGTGTTACGTCCTGCCAGTATCGGACGACGGCGGTTCGTCAAGCGAAATCATCCGCGTGCTGGGTGGCCCTTCCATAGGTAGCTACTCCTCACCTTCCGCATCCACATCATCATCACTACCTTTTCGCGCACAGGTGACATCCGCTCGCGTCTCATACGTTTGATCCCGCCGGCGCCACCTGGAACACCTTTGGATGCCGTGAGAACGTTACTGGCACATCGTCTTCCCTCCGGCGCCGATGCAGAGCAAGCTGCCCGCGAAGAGTGGCGGACCATCGTTGAAGGGCGGAGTAACTTGTGGGCTGGCATTCCCGAAGACCGAAAAGAGACCATACGAGGTACGAGAGATTACGCTGGCAGTCGTTTGTTCCCCCAATCAACTCGCGAGGCGCTTCATTGACACGTCACAGGCTTCTTGGTATATTTAGAGAGCGAGATCCTTCGGCGCGCGCACAAAAACTTCTCGTTCGTGAACGGGAGGTGAGCTTATCGTGCACTCCCGATCCAACTTATGCCCTACTCCAATTTACCTACAGTATTGGGAACTTTCTGCTAGCTGCTGCCCAGTCATTCTTTCGTTCGCTTCCCTCCGCAATCTTCCTGTTCTCTTCCATTACCAACAGTAACGTGCGTGGGCTTGTCTAATTCCCCTCACGTCCGCCTTGGTCTCAACACGGAGACAGGCGAACATCGTTCCTGTGATTGCGACAAACCATACTGTCACTATCGCAGCTGAGCTGGTAAGCATGATATCGCTTTGTATGCTTTCCGATCCCATCTTTTCTTCCCGCAGACAAATGGAACACATCTCGTTGGGCAATGTGAAATCTCCCACCCAGTTGCACGACCCCTTTCGCTGGAGGGAGAGGATGAATACATGTCGTCGCTCAGCTTTGACACTATCTCACCGACTGTGAGCACTCGAGGCCAGAACGTCTTATTTGGCGCAGATTTCAAGGATTCGTATGAAAAACTCCGCTCACCCATAAGCCGTACGACTATCCGTCACACAACGCGCCCCATCATAGACTTAATAAGTACATCTTTATTTCGCAGGACTGTACTACATGAACGCATATGGGCAGGAGATGCATCCTGTTCCCACTCCGGAATACATCTCAGGCCTCGATGCTCGTCAAGTTCTTGTGTACTCGTGTGGGTCTCTCTGGACCAGGTTCGCTTATCTCCACCTTGTCATGTCCACAGCACTCAGCTCAGGGTCATGGAATAGCATAATTCCCTGCCTTGCGCTGCGGGGAGTGGCTCCAGCCATCGCGCGTTCTCGTTCCCTGCGCGCAAAAGTCCTTTTCTGTGTGTAGTCGCCACGTATCTCGTTCAACCTTCCGACGCTCACCAGGCCAATTCCCAGTAAACTCGAAGAATGACCGCGAAACCGAGGGCTACACGGCAGTTGACTATATACAGTCAGCCTGACCCGTCGTTTCGCGTTGTCCTCCAACCGTTTACTGACGGATTCTGAACGACCAACCAGGACGATCGCCCGCACGCTGAACGCGCGCTATCAAGTAGATCCGTATGGCCTTGGGCCGGATAGCGCGGCGACGACGTACCCTGTGTCCACCTTTGTGACGCACCTCGTCCATCTGCGTGGCTGCGCTGTGCGCGTCGACGTGGCGCTCACGTCGGTACGTCTATCCCGGTTTTCCCGGTTATCCTCCTGTAGGATCGGGTTTGCTTACTCATCTCGTCCATAACCAAACTGTGATAGGAACTTGGGGTCGAATGTATCGAGGTGGAGAGTGATACAAGAGGGCCGGATGGAATTCCTCTCTACGATGCGGTGTGCGCCAAAAAGGCGTTGGATTTGGTGCTCGGGACCAAGTAATCCCTGCCACGCTTGGGCACCGCTCGAGAGGAGGCGCGCCAACGAGCGCTAGATGGCCTCATCTTAGATAAGCACAAGACGAAGGGTGTGTGACGTCATAGAACTCCTTAGGACATCGTCATTGTGGCCCATACTCCGTATAAAATAGAGTGGCTTGCATACAACTGCGTAAGAAGAGACCACGCCAACATGTTCCAACGCACCCTGTTAAGGACACCCGCACGGATTAGCGGTGTATACACTGCTCGCACTCTGGCTCCTACATTCCGATATTTACACACTTCTCCGATTGTGTCCAAAACCACCACAGAGAAGGTCGCGGAAGTCGCGGACAAGGTTCGTGCGCCCCCTCTCCTGATGTCTCTGGGAAACAAACATCTTTGCACCTTACACCCGTGGACGATAGGTCAACAAGTCTGTTGGTCAGGGACTTGCCTCTGCCATCGAGACTGGTGAACAAGTAACAGAGAGGACGAAGGAGGCACTTGGTGAACAGACGTCTACAAGTACCTTGGCTATGCTGCGTATATTGACTATCGGAAAACTCCCAGGCACAACGAAGGAAAAGGCAATGGGCGATGCCAAGTCCGCAGCGGAGAAAACCAATGAGGTCAGAGCTTTCTGACTCGTACATTCATGTCTTGTTAACACAAGTCACGGCTCACGCTTAAAGGCTGCACGTGCGACGACAGACAAGGTATCTAGTGTACCACGCATTCCGTCCTGGGCCGCGTTATAACACTGATTATGACTGTGTCGTAGGTGGCATCCGAAGGAAAGAAAGCGAGAGAGTCCATAGATGAGAAGCTCTGATCCATGCCAATAGTCATTGTATTTTTGTCCGCACTTGCGTATCGAATACTGGCGTACTTGAAGATCCTCACTGGCATACACTAGCATGGCTAAACGCTCGCGATGGGCAAGTGAGCTTGAGATACACCGATACTACCTGGCATTTTCACGATTCGGGCGTACCAGGTGCTGTGTACGCCTCCGGACGAAACACGCGGATAACTTGAAGCATAGCGGCTTTTATGTTGATGGAGTACCATGGGTTCAAGTTGACCAGATAGTCCTTGACTCCTCTGCTCTGAGGCCGATAAGTTGCATCTCAATTACCTTGGCGTAAGCACCTGCGAAGTGCCACGTATGATACCTCAAGGCCTCAACGATGACAACTTCTATGCTAGAAGTTGACCCGATCGATGCTGTGTGGGAGTATCCTTGATACACACGTGACACACTGTCAGGCGCATTCCATATCCATTTTTATTTATCTTAAAAGGATAAAGGTGATCTCGCCCCCCTCACACTGGCAGCCTATAAGTGTGACAATTGTTAGACATAGAACGATTAGAACAATATCACCCTGCCACCGCTACCTGGTATTCATGTCGTTATGGGCTGCTGGAACTCTTGCTTGTTCCCAGCTGCCGGCTGCAGTGTCACCGCTGTGCTCAACATCTGAAGGGGGTCATCTTGAACTCGCCCGGTTCCTAGTCCCCGTCCTTGGCTGCCACATCGGCGCCGTACTCTACCAGGAACTGTGCGAGCTCTACATGACCCGCTAAGGACGCTCGATGCAGCGGAGTCGGCCCTCATCCGTCCTTGGCTGCCACGTCGGCGCCGTGCTCGACCGTGAGAACATCAATCACAGGTTGCTTCTTCCTGTTTCCACCTTCGGTTCTTGGGATCTGTGTTGACGACGGACCTGATATAATTCTCGATGTCCTGGATTTTCCCGCTCTCATCGTGTATAGGGATGGAACGGAAAGTCAAGGGGCTCAAGAACAACTTTGATATCAGTCTCGGGTCGGCTAGTGACGCATATGCACGGATTACTAAGTTGTGACTCGATGAGCTGTTCAACACGCACTGGAACTTCCTCGCGGGGAGACGGCATAGTGGATGTATTTGCGCATCCATCCAAGGCATCAATAATCAGATAGATTGGAGCTTGTCCCGACAGCGCTAGTAAGACTCTGAAACACCGCAGAAGCTCATTGTCACATGGATTTTGGGCACCGTGGCGGTGTTTCGAATAGAAAGGAGAAAGAATATCACGGTAAGCATCAGACTGATCGCAAAGCTGAAATAACACGGATGAGAGCAGCCCACGGAGGTCTTTCTTTTGGTCCTCCCTGAAATCGTTGTAGTAGAACGCCAGGGATGCGAGCCCAGATTTCTACATAGCGTCGGTTTCGTCGGTTATTGTGGAACTGGTTGACATCATAAGTTCTCAAAGGTAAAGGTTGAAATGGTTAATGCACCAAAGTATATTCTTCCCCGAGCCTGCTGCAAACCGGGAAATACGATTAGCCTCTGGGAAAGAGTAAGCGCTAGAGTAACTGACGTTTCTCAAGGACCCAGAGAAGAGAACTCGGTCCAGAGGCCTTCCATTCTGAGAGCGTGTTGCCTCGGATGAACCATGCCCTGACCGACTGTGCCGCGATCTGCGGGCAAGCTTGTGGTTTTTCGATGGGTCGGGCGGAGACAGCCACGTTCGAATATCTTGTTGCATTCTGTCACCCGCCAGACAGTCCTGATGATCCCAGGCAGCGATGACAATATTAGGGAATAACTGACGTTTCAGCTTGTTCGTGTCGCTCGCAACTTGTTGTAAGGGGTTTGGCGTTCAATTACGCACGGGGGTAAGTCATCGGCGTCAACAAAGCGCACCAAGGGCTTCCCGGAAACCGTCGGTGTATGCTTTGCCATCTAGAGGTAAGAGTATTCAATAGACGGCGGCATACAGGCCGAGTGTGTTTGCTCACCGTCCATGAACTCCCCCATATTCTGGACGAGTCCCAGATGACCCCGAGGATCTGAATTGCGGTAGTCCGAACGTCGTCTTGCGTGGCGGTCAAGCCTCTGCAGGACCGCCTTGATATCCTTGTCCCCGATAAAGTTCTTTATTAAATTGGCTGCATCGCGCTGAGTAAGGTAACACGTCAGCGAAAACGGACTCACTTGGTCGACGCGCCAGAGCTTTTCGGTCACCAGACCGAGCGTAGAGATTAGCTCCACCATTATTCCATGGACTCGAGCAAGCCGGTGAGTGCGTCCCAGGTGGATGTCATGCCCTTGAGAGCCTGGCTCACTTGGATATAACAAGGATATCCACGCACACCCGGACCAGGGAATGGTACGCACATCAAGTAGTATACCGATACCAGGGCGTATCGCTTTCGCCGGTGGAAACTTCTGTGAAAAAATGTTCAGGGATGCGAGACAGACCATCAGTGTCGTCCGACGTACCAGGCCCACTGCGGTCGGGGAAGGAAAGCCACAAGAGAAAGTGGGGTTAAAATCGATACGACAGTATTTATCGAGTTCATGACCATTTCACTGTGTCTGAGTCCTGTGCTTGGCCCCGCAGAAGTTAATGATAGAGTTGACGCAGTCGCAATTCTGGAGTTCCATGGCGAGTGGATGGGCTGTTGAACCAATTTGACGCCCGTCTTCTTCTCATAAACGTCTGGGGCAGAGCCGAAAACTACTTGAATACGAGCGGACCCTGTCTGGTCAGCCATCTCGAGAATAAGGAAGAAATGAAGTCTTGAGAGGGGCGTTGGTTCGCTGTGAAGGAACGGTAGCGAGACAACAGGCGTGATGGTTAGAGGGTTGGTGCGTGGCCCAATGCACTGTCACCCTCGACGTATTATATGGTTCACATGCAGAAGCAATTCAAGCGAAATGTCTAAACTTGGGAATAGATGTGCTGGTGCGCACGTCGGAGTTGGGCACTGGTTTACTACGTTTGTTGCACGAGCAGTTAACGCGGGAACGTGGGGATGTCACTCGCTCCGAGGACACCGCAATGGATTTGAGAGGCGGTGGGAGAGACATTAAGGCAAGTTGGTACGGTCACGGTCACGGTAGCCTTACGATGCTGTTTGTATAACAACCTGAGCGTCGCAAGTCGCGACAAGTAACAAATTCGCCACGCGAAGCCATGTTTGGTGATATTTTGCTTCAGTTCAGAAGGGACCTTCCAGTGGTGACGTGCTTGAAATCGAAAGGGGATTTACTAATGAGTTTTTGCTCAGCAGATTGCGTACCCAAGGGCCCATCTTCGAAGCAGAATCGCACAATTGTGCCGCACAAGACAACCTGGTACGTAATAACGGGATGATTCTGGACCTCACCACTGTGCCAGTGGGCTGGGCCACCATACTGTAAAACCCCGCCTTGCCAGCGTATATGTGGCCCCGGCAACACCGCCCCAACATATCTCGTCCACACGACCCAATTCTGCTCACTCTCCAAAACGGGCAACTGATGCATCGATGTCCAGTCACGCACGGTAGGTTTCTGTATTGACGACAAATCCGGACAAATCAGCAAAGCGACCCAATCCATGTTTGGTGATGTTTGTTTTGCCCAGAGCCCAGAGAAACGGTTGCGATTCTTGGGCGTCTAACGGAATTCCTCCCACAATGAGCTCTCATAAGTACATAACTGACCAAGACTCCCATGGTCATACCCGGAGGCACATCCGCCGATTATTCTCATCGCTACTAAGTATCACCAGCCAATATGCTTTTCCTAGGAAACGAAACCGAGGTGGGTTCTCTGAACGATGTCCACAGACCACAACGACCGCTGATCGATTGGGTATAGGCTGGCTGACGATCGATAACCTCCCCGACGATGTCCTCTTAGAAATATTCAGTTTCTGTCTGGCTGAAGGGCGTGCTAAGACATGGCATACTCTTGTTCATATTTGCAGAAGGTGGCGAAGCATCGTTTTTGCATCACCACGTCGTCTGGAACTGCGAATTCGCTGCACAGCCGGAATACAAGCGAACTTGAAGGAGATGTTGGATATCTGGCCAATCCTACCTATAGAAATAGGGGCCAGCGGGAACGCACTGGCACAGTCGCGAGGGGAAGGTGCTGATATCATCGTTGCTGCACTCGGGCACAAGGGTCGTGTCTGTCAAATCTCATTGGCATACCTTCCGAATTCCCTATGGGATAGGATTGCGGCGGTGACGCAGGAACCATTTTCAGCCCTGACCGATCTTTCTATTCTCGTGACGGATGAGACAGCGACGGTGTTTCCCGAAGCATTTTTGGGCGGATCTGGGTCAAGTCTTAGATCATGCGTCCTTTACGGCATTGCAATTCCGAGAATATGGGGACTACTTTTATCTGCCATTCACCTCACCGAACTTCGCCTTTGGGATATTCCTCAATTGGGGTACATTTCACCTGAGGCGATGATTACTGCCCTCTCCGTCATGCACAATCTCAAACGATTTGCGCTTGGATTCCGAAACTCTCCATCTCGTCTAGACCGAGAAAGATTACGGTCACCTCCGCTCACTCGCATTGTCCTCCCCGCTCTAATCCGCTTTTCATTCCAAGGCATCAGCGAGTACGTCGAGGACCTTGTCTCCCGAATTGACGTCACCCTACTCCATGACGGCAGTATTACTCTCTATAATCAACTGATATTCGACACTCCCCTACTCCACGAATTTTTCTCTCGTACCGGATTGATCAAGGCGTACAATCGAGCAACCGTACTGTTTTATGGGAGCACCATTTATTTCAAGCTCGGATCCCAATTCTCGTTGCGAATCTTATGCACAACATTAGATTGGCAACTTTCGTCCATGGCCCAGGTCTGCACTTCATCATTGCCTCCCTTCTCCACTTTAGAACGCCTCGACATCCAAGTCCGCGAGGGTTTCTCCTCACCAAATTGGTATCAGGACTTGGAGAACGTCCAATGGCTGGAACTTTTACGACCATTTACGGCTCTGAAGGATCTGTACCTGGTTGGGAATCTTGCAACACTTGTCGCCCCCGCCTTGCAAGAGCTCGCAGGAGAAGGTGGGACAGAAGTGTTACCCGTGCTACAAAATATTTTCATAGAGGAGCTCGGATCATCGACACTGACACAAGAGGCCATTGCGCAATTCGTCACCGCGCGAGAGCTCTCCGACCACCCTATAGCCGTCCATAATTGGGATGGACTGTCGTGAATTGTGGAAGGTCAAGGATCGACAAATGCTGCTCTCAACCTCCTTTCCACTACCTCTTGGCGTTAACCGTTAATCGCATGCCCATCACCCTTTAACCCTCCTCATTTTTCGACTCTCGAGGTTCCACTGGCAGTTACAGTACTTTTCCTACCACCATTATTGTCTTCTCTCGTTGTATCCTCGATTACGAATCGCGTGTCATGCTCATCAATATCACTATAGAATATAGATTCGAGCTCTTTTGGGCTTGCTCCTAGTACAAGCCCTGGTGGAACGAGAGAGAGAAGGAATCCGTCGAAGATGCCAAGATCAACAGAGGACAATGGTACGGCCTCATCCGGTGGTGTAGGACCACTTCCGTCAATTCCGTTGATTCCATCGAGATGCGTGCTCAAACCTGTGCATCACCGGCCGCAGACTGGCAGCAGGAGTATCAGCAAGTAGCAATCCCAACACCATCGTCTCCTTTTCACTTCTTTCATTTCAAGCCTCAAACTTGCGTCTGTCACCCACGCCTGTCTAACTATCAATATTCCCCTATTCCAACGCTGTGTTCTGGGCCTTTGTTCGAGGAGCTTTGCGTCTAGCCTCGCTCACTCTCCCTCTGTTCCGCCGGGCGCGACTGCTTCCGTGCTCGTTAATGACCTGGTTTATACTTCTATTCTCTTTAGATTCCCCTGTCTTTGAGGGAATCGTGCCTTCATCCATTTTCCATCTTACCTCGCCCACAACAACACATGGAACGTGTCCGAGTCGGATGCTCTATGCCCTTTCGATGTCTTCATCGCAGTCCGCAGCCCATTCCGGCGATCCAGGGAGTTCAGCCCTCACAGCGTGCATACTTGGGCAACTTGTCACTCACGATAAAATCTAGGCAGAAGTAATGAGGGGCAATTTCTTTATCCACTCCCCTTTTTCAAGCTCCTGCACGACAAAGACCGCAAAGCCCCGCCTCGACAGCATATAAGCAGCCCCAGCGCCGCCATCCCCAATATATCCTGCCTGCGCCACCCTATTCTCATCATTGTTTAACACAGGCACACGGACGATCGTCCAACCCACGTCCTCGCACGCGCGGATGACCTCGCCAACAGCGACAATGTCCTTGTATGCCGACCGAGCGCCGAGCGCGACAGCCGCGACCATCGCAGCGTAAACGACGCTGCGCTTGTCGTTCACCTCGTCCTTGATACTTGCCGTGCCAAGCGCGATCAACCGAGTCACGCGCGCGCGCCGCATCGCTTCAAGCACCGCGGCATACCCACGCGCGATGGGGGTCCCCGAGGGGTTTCCGAATGTCGGGCCGAGCGCGCTCAACACGGCATCCACACCGCTAGCGAAAGCCGTGTCGAGCGCTTCGGGGTCTTCCAATTCGCCTTTGACGATCGTGACGTTGGGGTGTTCATGGAGGTGCGCGGGCAGCTTCTGTGGGTTGCGGGCATAGACGACGATAGTGTGCTTTGCGGCTAGGGCCTCTTCGATGAGGAGGATGCCCGAGGGGCCGGTACCGCCGAGTATGACGACGTGCATGGATTTGATCGGTTTAGGACTTGAACGATGTTACTGTAGTACGGTGTATGCAAGGGCAGGGGAGAAATTCTCCAGCGACGCTACAGTACTCGAGTCCATTTTATTCTGGGGCTCCGTGATCCCGCTACCGATCAGAGCATATACGTCTCGATATGCATGCACGCATACATACATAGCGTGCCTTCCTCCTACCGTTTCAAGGCTTATTCGACATCATCCTTGCATTATCAATATTATCCCCCGTCACGGTTGGCTTGATCAATTCCAAGTGAGCGTGTGAGTGACTTTACCCAGGCAAACTGTTCGTGTCAACTTCCCACATAACCAAGCCTCATACTGGAATATGTGCAGTGGTTCCTGGCGAAACTCTGCGACTCGGCTATTTCACTCATATGCAGGGACAAACACAATCATAAACCTATAATTTCAAATCCGAACGGCATTCTCCTTTCAATGAGCTCTTACACCCATGACACCGAGGGCGGACAGGGCCCAATTCAACTTAATATCGTAGGACAGGCAAGATGGAAGGTTCGATCCTCAGCTGAACTGCGCGCCTAGCTTTCTCGCGAAATATGATCGCTTTCGAGTAATCAGCAACTGTTGCGGTTGGTCTGCGAGAACCGTGACCGTCGCGAAGGTGTGGATGAGTTTCATTGCCACGTTTGAACGTCTGATTCAAGACAACGGCAAGCCGTCGGCCATCCAGACGCCGATCGACATCCGGTTGCAATACGAGTCGAGCATGAATTCCCGTATTGGATCATATGGCACCATCACCACGGACGCAGAACACGGGGTATCCTGCTGATGGTGGTAGAAAGGAGAACGGGCTCGTGGAGAGCGCTCTGGGGATGGGTTGTGTATAGCCAGGCGTGAATGTTGGGGAGCCCCCGTACGAATCGAGGGCTATCAATAAAGGTACTAGCAAGAGCCTACTAGCCTAGAGGACTAGGAAGGATTCATTAATCATTACTCACAAGGAGTTACCCAGTGACTCCCCCTAAGTTTGATGCGCACCCTCCGGGATATTTTTCTAAGCTGCGTCTCGACGTTACTGGATGTGGATCTCTTGGCGAGGATTAGTGGACGATCTGAGTGTTAGGTAGGTCATCTAAGTGTCCTTGAGAATGGCGCTGACGAGTTGTATTAAATCATAACAAAATCTGATAGATCAAAAGTATACAAAAAACTGGTGGCGGACTGGGACAACCGGAGTTAGAACGACTTTGTGAGTGCTCATTATGATGTGATAATGGGAAAAATGGAAGTTCACAACTTGAAGGAAAACATGTGTGTCGAAGTGTATGTACTGGAGCGAAAGCAACGCTCGAATAAAGGGGATGGGATGTATGGGACATGAGTCGAAGCCAGCCTTTGGGGCCTGTACAGTCATTGAGAGCCATTGCTTTCGGGACGCCCGTTGCAGTGGTGTTGAGAGGCAGCCCGGCAAACTCGAGACAAGTAGCCCGAGGTGCAGACAAATGCGCTCCCAGATACAGTAGCTTCCGCCTAGGTATATAAGATTGCGTACCATTCGATGTCAGGATTCCCGCTCCATCACCCTCGCGTGAACCCTCATCGATCATTCATACATGTACACTTCATTCTCATAATAAAATGTGGAGTTATCCCGAAATCGTCCTCGGCTGTTGGGTCGGCTCCATGCTCGACAAGATACTGCGCGAGCTCCATGTGACGCCTTCTGCAAGCCAAATGCAGCGGAGTCTGCCCGTCTACGTCCTTGGCTGCTGCATCAGAGCCAAGCTCCACGAGGGATCGTGCGAACTCAACACTACCTCCCTCCCACGACACTGCGTGCAGCGGAGTCCACCCAAGCTCATCCTGGGCTACCAGGGAGGCGCCGTGCTCAAGGAGGAACGGTATCATCCCCACATGACCCCCTTCGGACGCTGAATGCAGCGGAGTCCACCCGTAATTATCCTCGGCTGCCACTCCGGCACCATGCTCGACGAGAAGCCGTGCAAACTCCACATGACCCCCAAAGCACGCCCGATGCAGCGGAGCCCACCCAGTCTTGTCCTTGGCTGCCACATCGGCACCGTGCTCGACAAGGATCTGTGCGAGCTCCAATCGTCCACCAAATGACGCCCGATGAAGTGGTGTAGACCCGGTCTTTTCCTGGGCCGCTACATCGGCGCCATGCTCGACGAGGAACCGCACGAGTTCCACATGACCCATTTCGGATGCCCAATGCAGCGGGGTTAACCCATCCATTTCCTGGGCTGCTATGTCTGCACCGTGCTCTACTAGAAACTGTGAGAGCTCCACATGACCCCTTTCGGACGCCTGATGTAGCGGAGCTCGTCCACCTTCGTCCTGTGCTGAGGGGTCGGCGCCATGCTCGACGAGGATCCGCGCAAGTTCTACATTACCCCTTTCGGATGCTCGATGCAGGGGAGTCCATCCGTCCTCGTCCAAGGCCGCCACATCTGCACCATTCTCGACGAGGAACCGTGTGAGTTCCACATGACCCTCCTCGGATGCACGATGCAGCGGGGTCCACCCTTGCCCGTCTCTGGCTGCCATGTCACTGCCATGCTCGACGAGGATCCTCGCGACGGCTACATGTCCCTGTTGTGAGGCAAGATGCAAAGGCGTTGAGTCGTCAGTGAAGCCCCGAGATTGTACATCCTGTGGTCGCTCAATGGCCAAGGCCTTGACGACATCGTGTAGGCCGCAAAATGAGGCGTAATGTAAGGGCGTTCCATGGGGTGGCAACGGCCCTTCAGCTCGTTTGTCTCGCCTCCAGCAGGGCACTGTTGGGTCATGTATCCAGAGCCAAATCGCAAGATGTGGTTTCCTCCAATCAAAAAGCCGCTTCATTCCCTCCTCTGCATTTTGAGACACGCCCTCAAAACGGGCATGTTCAACCCAGTTCAAGGCAGCGTATTCACAAAGGGGAAACTTCGTCAGGCTTTCTTCCTCGACATTTTGGTCCAGGTGCAACAGAGTACCCAGACACCCTTGGGTGACGATGGTATGAGCAGTAGTCACAGAAATGTGATAACGGCGGGAAAGAATGTCATGTTTTTCGGCAAGGCGGACAGACATTAAGAACTCCTTTACAGAGTAGTGAGAGAATTGTACGACTTGAGAGTTTTCGACGTTGACGAGGGAAATCAGAGTGGAGCATGTAGATAGCACCGCTTCTACCGGATCTTCGAGGCACCAGTCTTCGCGAAATTTCGGAACGGGTCCTGCCTTGAAATCGAATGCGAGAAATTCCGCAAGTTCTCCAACACGGAGCGACCGGGAAGCAACGGCGATACATTGAAATAGTCGGTGGGCAAGTTCCCAGTCTGCCTTGTTGATCTCTTGCAAGGTACGCTCATACGTCTCGTCGAGCGTCTCTGGCAATTCGGCTAGGGCATGACGGATACGGCCAGGGTGGCAGCCACGAAGATAGACGATCTGGCAATATACCCAGCGGAACCTACATTACGGGTCTGAGCGAGAGTGGTCAACAATTCAGGTAGTTGTTGCTTACATTCCGTCAGCGCCTCTTGTGATGTGGTCAATCACCAGTTGCTTGTCCTCCTGCTTCCACCTTCGGTTCTTGGGATCTGTATCGACGACGGACTTAATATAGTACTCGATGTCTTGCATTTGTCCGCTCTCATCGTGTATAGAAATGGAGCGGAAAGTTAAGGGCTCCAGAACAGCTTTTATGTCGATCTCGGGTCGGCTGGTGACACATACACGCAGATTCGCAATTTTCGATTCGATGAGTTGTTCAATGAGCGTTAGGAGTTCCTCACGAGGGGATGGCATAGCAGAAGTCTTCGGACATTCATCCAGGGCATCTATGATCAGATAAATAGGAGCTTGTCCTGGCAGCTCCAGTAGGTCATTTAAGCACCGCAGAAGCTCATCATCGCTGGGATGTTGTATGCCGCGGCGGTGTTTCGAATAAAAATTAGAAAGGATATCATGGTAGGCATCGGACTGGTCGCAAAGCTGGACTAGCACGGATGAGAGCAGGCCACGAATATCTTTTTTTCGATCTTCCCTGAAGTCGTAGTAGTAGAACGCCAGTGATGCGAGACCACATTTCCTCAAAACGTCGATCTCTTGGACTACTGTGGAACTGGCCGATATCATCAGTTTTTTTAGAAGAAATCATCGAAATGGTTGACGCACCAGAGTACACTCTTCCCAGACCCTGCTGCAAACGGGGTAGAGCGTCAACCTCTGCGAAAGAGTAAGCGATGGGTAGTAGCTTACGTTTCCCATGGATACAGAGCAGCGAACTCGGTCCGGATGCCTTCCATTCTGAGAGCGTGTTGCTTCGGACGAGCCATGCCCCCGTCCCGCTGTGCCGCAATCCGCAGGCGATGTTTTGATTTTTCCATGGATCGGGCGGAGAGAGCCAATTTCGAATATCTTGCTGTAACCTGTCGCCTGCTCGACCGTCCTGATGATTAGAGGCCGCGATAGAAAATTAGGAAATAACTGACACTCAGAAGTGTTCATGTCTCTCGTAACTTGATGTACGAATTATAGCGCTCAGTCAGATAGAGACCCGAGCTTGTGGTCGCTAACAAAACTCACCAAGGGCTTCCCGGGTACCGTCAACGGAGGCTTTTCCCGCTAGAGGGAAGACTGTTCAACAAACCGCGATGGAAGATTACGATTACAAGACGGAATGCGTTTCCTTACCGTCCATGGTCACGCTCATATTTTGGGTGAGGCGGTAGACGACCTCGAGAGTTTGAGTTGCTGCAGTCCGAGCGTCATCGTGCGAGAGTTCGTCCAGTCTCTGTAGGACTGCCTCAGTATCCTTCTCTCCCAAAACCTTACTTACAGATTCGACTGCGTTGCGCTAAGTCAAGGTAAAAAACAATGAGCGAGAAAAGACTCACTCGATCCCTGATCGAGCTCTTTGGCTGCCAGAGCGAGCATGGAAAGTAACTCAGCCATTATCTTAACCACTATCTCACCCATTGCTGGTGTTGGAGAGATCCGTATATATATGACGAGTCGATGAAGAATGTGCTCGATCGACTCGAGCAAGTCGATGAGTGCATCTAAGTTGGATGTCACATCCTTGGTCGCCTAGATTACACGGTTATCATAGGGATACACTCACGTAAACTAGAAAACGGTACATACAGCAAGTAGGATAGCGAGGCCAGTGTATATCGCGTTCGCAGGTGACAACGTCTGTGAAAAAGTCGTCGGAGATGTGAAACACGCCATTAGCGCTTCTGACGTACGGGGCCGAAGGCGTCGCCGAGGGAAGCGGTGGCTGAAGGCGTGGTCAAAATCCATACAGTAACCTTTATTAACCCCATGAGTCTATCATTTTCTGTGGAATTACTGAAGGCCGGCGCGTTGCTCTGCAGAAATGCAGTAATAGAGCCGACAGGGTTGCAATTCTGGAGTCCCATGGAGAGTGGATGCTGGGCCAACTTGATGCCCGTGTTTTTCTCATAAGCCTCCAGGGCAGACTCGAATGGAGTTTGAAAACGAGTGG
>Ga0307510_10005675_pt1 | contig 14876 bp, 14 predicted proteins | sample 12_EM_MG_FD_207224 | JGI IMG/M metagenome (GOLD analysis project Ga0307510, IMG submission 207224) | Populus trichocarpa ectomycorrhiza microbial communities from riparian zone in the Pacific Northwest, United States - 12_EM | ecosystem: Host-associated > Plants > Roots > Unclassified | place...
ACACTCCCCGATACGGCTATCATCATCCCCATCCGATTCGTTCACTTGCCGCAACGTTAGCTTGTGTTGCTTACTCGTCATCTCCCACTGGTCACGATAAATAGATGCTGTGTACGAGTAGGTAATACCTACTAATAATGATGATAAATAATAATAATAATAATAATAATAATAATAGGGACAACTAAGTAACATATTTTATGGTGAAAATTATTTTTTCTGAAAAAATTGAAAAAAGATATAGTAATAAATAATTCAGCATCCATGTTCATGTCTGTGTGTGTGTTTTATTCTCACAGTCCGTAGAAAACTTACCCATGAATAACCGGGGGGCAACAAACCTGTTTTGGTTGGCCGGGCTGGGGCTGGGGCTGGACTGGACTGGACTGGGGCTCCTGGACTTGCGTTGGTTGGTTGTTGGCGCCGTTACGGCAAATTATTTGTTTATTTCACCAAGATGATGGGATCGAAGGGGGAGAGACAAGACAGAGACAGAGACAGAGACAGAGACAGATTGGCAGTTGGTTGGTCGAACAATCTGGCTGGCTGGTTGGCTGGTTGGGCTTGCTGGCTGGCTGGCTGTACCGTACGTACTGACTGACCTGCAGCTTACGCCCTACTCGAGTAAACACCCTCGAGAGAGAGAGAGAGAGAGAGAGAGAGAGGAACCCGAAATGATACCGGTATCATACGCCATTTAATCTATGATACCCCCCCCTCCTCCATCCCCTATTATATCATAATATCACAACCTGGACAATTTTAAAAGTCACCTGGCAGGCCTGCGGTGTAGCGTGTAAAATAGCAGCATATCGCGCCCGCTTTTCTACGTTTTCCACGATACTTCTCCGCTCTGTATCATATCGGATCGCATCGCTCCTCGCTTTTTTTTTTTGCTGTGGCTAAGTTTTGAATAGCCTCTGTGAGTCCGTGTGTTATGCGTGGGTGAGTAAGCGATTAAATAGGCGTGTGTTCGATCGTGCACTATTGCTTGTCCCATAAGTTTAAATCCTCTTCTTACCGTCCCTATGCGAACTTGCACGAGGTACGGTAGGCGGCGAAGCAGATCTGATATCCTGTGTCTTGTGGGCTCTGGCTGGCTATGGCTACCCTAATTATTTTAAAGCACCGAGCACCGATAATTGGCCCAATTTGTCCTTGGAAATGAAAAACGTACTTGTATCATACCTCGCTGCCCGCCCTGCCAGTAATAATCTGCCTGCCTGCTGCGGTAGGGTTCGCCGCGAGGCAGACCCTGTGTGTGTAGTGCACCGTATCGTACTCCAAGTGCGATCAGTTGGAATGCAACCCATTCCACCGGTGCGCCGATTAAAATCTCACTAAAGCGATTCCCCCTCCCTTCCAGCCCTATTGTATTACGCTGCTCTGGTGCTCTCTCCAGAGGAATGAAAATAATGTCATCATTACATGAAAAGAAATTAGTCGGGACGGCGGAAAGGATGCAAGGGAGAATCGCGGAATGGAAAGAACCCCGAAACGACTTTTGAAATCCAGAGCTGAAGTAGCCAAACAGGGGGGACAGTAGCTCAGACTTCTCATATCATAATATTATCATATTCATGTACCAGAAACCCCATAACACGTAACCCTCGAATCGGACATGACTCAAAACACATGCCGTATTTTCGCAGCCTTGCGCTCGCATGATTATTACACTAGGGAAAAATGAATGAACAAAATGAGGGAAAATCTGGGGGAGAAAGAGAGAAAACATGGGGGATGCTGTGGTAAAAGCAAATGATATGTGCTCTCAAAACTTCGAGGGAATAAACGTGGAACAAAAATAGAAAACCCGATCAGAAAACCAGCTCCGCCGAATGGTGACCTTCACACTCCTAGAAACAAATTACCGGTACAAAGGAAAGCTAAAACAAAAAACGGCTTTTAACTATCTGGGGCCCCCTTGATAGATCGACTCGTGAAGAAATCCACCAGGTGTTCAATGATATTATCACTGCACAAACATGAAAACTTGCCAAATCGCCCGGAAACAATCCCAAAGCTCTCATGATGATGATGTATATCCCACGTTTAGGAAGTCTGTGGGATCGATAGCAACTTCTGTCCCGGGAATTACGAGATCACTCTGCTCAAGTTGGGGATAGAAATTGTATGCAACTGTCTGCGAGTGAATCTGTCCATGGGCGCTTTGGGCCTGCCCCGACGCAAATCTATGCACAGAGTCTGGTGGAATCTGCTGTTGCCCAACTAAGTGATGTTGCATGAGAGGGCTGCGATGCTGTGGATACTGTGCACCAGGCTGAGGCGGAGGTGAAACACCAATGTATCCGCCGGGTCGAGTTGCTATTCTCTGCGGTGTTGTTACCCCTGAGCTTGTTGGGGTGTGTTGTTGCTGCTGCTGTGGGCTTAATGAATAGATATCACGGCCGGCATTGCTTGGAAAATCAAATCCACCGTTAGTCCCCATTGCTAGCTGCTGCTGCTGCATTCGCAGGTTCTGTTCTGGACCGAAGTCATGAGGACCAACAAACTGCGGAGCCCTCAATGGTGCCTGGATCCCGAATGGATCATCCACTTTTGGTGAGCTACGTGGAGGGGTATATTGCAGATGTGCAGGACTCACGCCGAAGGAAGAGGGATCTGGAGAATGGAATTGTGGTGGTGGGAGTACCTCATAGTCACCGTTTCCGGTGAGCTGTCTTTGCGTTGTGTCCGTAGGATCAATATCCATTTCCATACTCGGCTGCTGCATCGGTGGTGGCGGCGGTGGTTTGGAAGGCTCAGGTTTAGACAAAGCGCTATTTTGCTGGGCGCGTTTGCTGGCAGCTGACGGTCTAACATTTGGAGGTACCACTGCATCGTCCTTTATCAAGTCTAGTACTGGGAGCGATATTTGCTCCATATGCCTTGCCAAGTGTACTGTCAACTTCTTCCACGTCGGGCACACATTCCCGCAGAACCTACACTTTTCCTGTGTAGGGTGTTTGGCTGTAACTTGATGGCAGGAATCAACAATTTGCCAGACCTTTTCGAAGTCCTCGTGTGAGGGCGCACCCTCGCTCGCGCCGGCAACACCCTTCTTGCCTTTCCTAGCAGCCGCCTTCTGGGCTTTAACCTTGGGTTCCGCCATCTTATGCTCACGAACTAGATGTTGGACAAAATTATCCTTCCTGTAGCAAGTGTGGGCACAGTCGGGTAACGTGCAAGTCCACCACTCCAAGTGTCTATGTCTTTCATTTTCGTGTCTAACCCAATCGGCTTTCCGCTTGAAAGATTTGGGCTCCGTGCATTCCACAAACGTGCAAGTGAAGGGTTGGACGTCTTCATGGACATGTTTGGTCCAATCGGATGGCTTCTGGAACTTCTTCACCTTGAAACAAATCGGGCACTCAAATTCGGCCGGCAAGCGTAGGACAGGAGGTTGCGGAACCCCCGGCGGGAATTGTGTCGCAGTAACTTTGCCTTCGGTTGGAGAGTGCGACCCGTCACCAAGAGTTTCATCGGAAGAGTAAGCTGGAAGGTCGTGTTAGCAGAATTCATGTGAAATTCTCGTTGAACGATATGGGTAACCGAACCTTCCGCCTCTACACTTGCCCCGGTTGTGCCCCCCCTGCGCCCATCGGCGGATGGGTCGCCGCCAGGACCAATTGAACCAACAGGGCCCCTGCATTTAGCCGCGTTTCCACATCTTTTCCCGCCTCTGATCGCAGCCAAGTGTTTTTGTCTATGTTCGACGAGCTTCTTAAATCTTTTGCCCTGCTCATAGACGACTCTATCGACAAGCTTTTGATGTAATGCTGGTGTGAGACCACGGACATGTTGAGAGAAGCCCTCAGAGTTGGGGGTAATATCGAGTTTTGGCAAAGGTGGCCTGGCTCCAGGAGGGGTGGTTTGTTGGTCATTTTGCATATCATCGTCATCCACATCGTTGTCATCATCATCATCGCAACCATCGTGTCTAAGTGGGTCCGGAGGGGAAAGTAATTTTGCTGCAGCAATTCCACGTTTTCTAGATTCCTCCCCAAATGTATAGTTTCTCCTTGGAGAATCGCTCTCAGCGCTCTGCACTGGTGACCTTATAGGAAGAGCCGGTGGCCCTCCGTATTGCCCCAACATGCTGACAATGCCAAAAACTGGCTTTTCCTTCTGCAATTTCGACGATGATATGTCACTCTTGCTTCTCGCCCTCTTCACTGTTTGCGCAATGAATCCTCCACTTAATGATCGGGTTGGTGGACTGATTATACCAGCCGTACTCGCAGTGTGGGCTGTATGGGCTGAACTTTGTCCGGCGCCAGCCGCCATGCTAGCCATTTGAGCAAGTGCTCCGCCAATATTCTTTGTATCAACTTTTAATGGGCTCTTTGGGGCCGATTTTCCCCAACTACTCCCTCGTTTTATCGGGCCGAATGCGTGACTAGCCGTACTTGCGAGTGATACGGTGGAGTTACCTCTTTTCCTTCCTTCCATGCTTAAACCGGTTCCGAGTCTCTCCTTCTCCTTCTCCTTCTCCTTCTCTTTCTCCCTCTCCTTCTCCTTCTCCCGCTCTTTATCGCCCGCATTGCTAAACCCTCGCTTCAATCTCGAAGGTATTGTGCCCCACATACTAGGTCTTCGCTGATGATTCAATTGCTTCTCCTTCTCCTTCTCCTTCTCCTTTTCCTTATCTTTATCCCTTCCAAAACTCAGGCTTTTCAACAACCCATTTGCTAGAAACCTATCGGCATCGCCAGCGCTCAGGCGTCGGGATTTACTCATCTGACTACCAAATGTTGCTACCCGGGATGCTGTCTCGATGTTTTCGGCATAACGATGGAACTTGATGATCGCTGCGTTTGCGGTGTTGGGCTGGTTCCTTGACGCAATCGCTGCTCCCCTGCCAACTTGCGCGACAGTATCATTCCAAGGATGCGCTGAGTAGAACTGGTTCGGTCTTGGGTAATATCGAGGGTCGGTCTCACGGCGTTTTTGCTCCGCTTCTTCTTCTTCCACCGCCTTCTTCAACTCTAGTTCAGAAGGTGGAGTTTCGCTCGTATCCATCGAATCCTGATCCTCCAATGGGTCATCCAAACTGCCTTCAACGAATGAAGAAGCCACTGAAGAATCATCTTCGTAATCATAGGCGCCAGGTAGACCTGTGTCGTCACCTTCGTCGAATAGTACTGCTCCTGTTGTTGAGCTACTCTCGCCAGGCCTGACGGAATCGTCCTTACTTTTCGATGGCACCATTGGTTTTCTTCGGAAATCAGCAAGACTCCTCGATCGTCTCTTGTCGGCCGGCTTGACGGAAAGATTTGTATTCCTACTAAGCCAGTCCTCAATATCGGCGTTTTTCTCCTCAATTCCCCGTATTATTTCCTGCTCCTTAAGTGAGAAAGGGAGATCCCCAAGTCCTAATTCAACTTCTCGTCTTGCGGTTGGATCCAATCCGCCTTTCCAGCTCCCATCTTCTCCTCTATTTACAACCATATTGTCCCCGCTGTGAACAGCCCCGGGCCCTGAACTCGAGGGAGATCCAGTCGTGGCATTTGAAGAGGGGGTTGGATGCATCCCATTGCCCCGGTGTGTGAACTCTTCCACTTTAACTACAGGGCTTTTGCGGAAATTGCTGCTCACGCCCGTAAAGCCACCAAGATTACTAGCAGTTAGCCCTGCTGGGCTAGGGGAAACGGTTGGGCGGGGGCTCGGCGGATGGTAAATCCCTAGATTCCCATTCGCAGGAGAAGAATATGAATCAGACAATGGATCCAAAGGGTCAATTCCCTCATCATAAAGAAACGTATTGTCGTCGGCAAGTGGTGGCATTTCAACCTCATCGAAACCGGGGGTTGTATTTTCACTATAACCGGGGCCGAGATCCCCTTCCGGCGATGAGCCGGGATCAACGACAAAGCTTACAGGGGGTGATAATGATAACGAAGGATCATCAGAATAGGATTGGCCTAGGTTATGAGTGTAGTAAGAGTGTTGACTCGTTGCTGGAGAAAATCCACTGCTTCCATTGGTCAGTGAGGGCGAGTGACCTTGGTTCCTGAGAGGCTGATTGATAGCCGACAGTAACGGGGAGCTCGTGTGAGGATATGTCGATGACTGGAGAGAGGGGACCGCCGGTTGTGGGCGCTCAGAGAGATAAGTGTTGCCACTTCCTGATAAGCTGAAGAGGCTTGTATCAAACGTGCCTGGGCCATGCGCGGAGTTTGGTGTTGGGCATGCATTCTGGGAATCCGACCTATCGTTTTCGGTGATTACCGGTGGGGCCCGACTATGTTGGTGATATGATGGAGAGGCCATTATTATGTTAAATATTCGATTGCCTAAGCAGTAAATGTTTGAGCTTTCCAGAGATGAAAGGATGTACTAATAGAGAAGTAATCAAGATGCTTGGCGCAAAAACAACTGTCACTTGGTGGACAGACGTATCGGAACGCCAGGCCAGAGGACTGCGCACGGACCACGCAGGCCCGAGAGAATCAGGCAACGCTTGAGGCGCTACCGCTACTCTGTAACTTCTCAGCGAGATGAAGGAATAGAGTAGGGTGCGAACTTGAGGCCACGAAGAAGTAAATCGCGGGGTTAAATCGCGATGAGGAAGCTCTGCAGGGAGGTCGGGAAGACTTCGGAAGAAGAAAATCGCCAGAGAGATTATTGGGCGCACGGGGTAGTATATAGGGCTTCGTGTTCTCGTAAATTTCTGAATTATGGGGAAAGCCGGCGCAGTAGCGGCGATGCTTCGCGGAATGGCTGAGCTGTTTGGCTCTAGACGTGATATCGGCGCGCCAAGTATTGATGAAAATCCCAGGTTTCCTGCTGTACTCGAGTAGTGCCGAGGCAGCCTATCTGTCTTTAGAAATCTCTCTCTGTATCTAGTTGCGCCCAATGTGGTTGGTTGGAGGGGGGGTAAAGGGGAGAGGAGGGGAGAGGAGGGGCTTGGTGTGGTTGAGGATGGCGATGAGTGAAGTGGAACGATAAGTACGCTTGACTCAGGTGGATGAAGCCTGACAGCAGCCAAGAGAATGGATAAGCTCCAGCAAGGAAAAAGCAAAAAAACAAATCAAAGGGTTTTTTCTTTCCCCCCTTCCTCCCCGCCAGGCACACTCTTATTCAGAAAACGTAATAAGGAACTAGATGCAAACGTACAATGGAGTGAAAAGGGTTAACAAGAGGAGGTGACTATGATGGATCACTCGCACCTTTCGCCTCTTCTTCACTTCCTCTGCCAGTGTATGCAGAATAAAAATAAAAGGTTCGGCAAATGTAGATTATCCCCAGGGAGCCTCACTGGCCAGCTGTGTGCCCGTCAAACGAAAATAAAATAAAAGGTATGTATGATATAATTTATTAGTCGCCGAAATGAAGCATGTCAGGGCTAGGCGGATTTGCAGGAGATGGGTTCCCGCACGATTGGCCCGGTAGTTTGGGGGTGGGTGGGTGGGACTCGTGGGAGGGTGAGAATGTATAAATGAATAACGGGGGTATCAAACAGGAACAGAGAGGAGAGAGAGCTCTGCGAAGGAATAAAGGTTTTGTCAATGAGAGACCACCAGTGCAGTTGAGGTTTATGCTCGGGGTGCAGGATTGCGGCTCTCGCTTGAGAATTCCTTGCGAGAAGATTGGTGGGGCACGGTAGAGGTATGGTAGGCAGACGGGAACGTACCGGTAATCGCTTGGAGATCAGTTTGAGGAGCAAGAGAAATGGGGGGGGAGGAGCAGGAGCTTCTCTCTGAGCACCAGAAAGGTGTGCTGAAGGTGTATGCGTGCAGTCTGCCTTGTATCGAGGGAGATGCTTACTTGGGTAGTCGTCGGACGAGACTCGAGAACGGGGTGGGGGGAGTGTTGGGGTAAGCGTGGTGAGGAAGAGGAGGGTAATGCGGTCCAGGGGAAGAAGGATACGGTGGGAGGGGCTGAGGTGGTGAGTGTAGGGTAGCTGGGTCAACTGCAGTAGCGGATAGCGTAAGTCAATCCCCGCTAAGATTGAGACAGATAGGCAGGCAGCCAGGGCAGGCTGACTGCAAAACACGGTAAGATCGCGGAGTCTTGTTCCTATCGAGAAACACGGGTAACTAGATTGAACGGCCGCAGGTAGCGAGTATGATAGGAAGATTTCTCGGTGCTTGTGAATCGTAGGTTTAATCCACCCTTGCGGCGATTCTATGAAATCCCTTACCCTTGGGAGTTGTTAGTCAGATAACGATAGATTGGCCAAGAGCTCCAAAAGCTTTGGCTAGTTGGCAAATTCTGTAATTCTATGAAGGTTTCCCCTGTTGGTCCCGGGGCACGTTCAGTTGTCTCCGATAGGCCGGAGTAGATACGGTGAGCTATGACCAGATCGTCGAGGCATGAAGGGTGGGGTTCGATATTTGGTGATTGTCCGAAGGGGTCCAGTCAATCCAGCCTCATCATCTCGATCTCGCCTACTATGCCAAATTCTGCCTGTGGTACTCGAGTAGACTGCGAGGGAATTCGGCTTCGGATCGTTCGGAGTTGATCTGCGTGATCCTGAGGCTCTGCGCAAGGTTCCTGGGACATGGACCAAGGCAGTTTCGCAAAAAAGACATGCGGAACACAATTCACTAACTTCCGCCTTCCTTTTCTCCTTGCTAAAATTCCAGGATAAAGTTAATTTCCGGAACCCCAAATGCTAAAGGCTTTTTCATATTACGGCTCTTCCCGACCGAAGCAAAACCTACTGAACAGGCCGACCGTGATACCGCAGCGCCCTCCACTCGTTCCCCGCTCCACTCAATTGACCAGTTTACTGCAACCGCACGCTTAATTTTCTGGTCCTCAAACTAGCCCTTGGCGACGCCCTTACGGCGTGCTATGCGCAAGTGAGGGCGGCGCCAAAAGCCAAGCGATACAAGGGACAAGTGATTCGATTGACCTTAGTCATGCGAACCAAGCATTTTTTTACATCCCTTCCTCCCACTAAGTTTACCTCCCTCCTTTCCACAGCCCTTCGAGAGGACAATACAAGTAGCACAAGTCCGGCGTGTAACAGTGGCGCAAAAGTACAACGCTACGCAACGTTCTCCAACACAGCCCTCGGGATCCGCTGTTGAGTCTTGGTGGTAGCGGAGGTGGTCCCGCAAGTGGCTGTGCGAGAGTGTGAGGCAAGATGGCCTGTGGGCTGTGTGGGGGAGAGAGGGTAGGGCATCATACTGCACAGGCCTTGCCTTGAAAAGTAAGGCGAAGATTGTGGGGTTTTATGCTGATTAAGTGGGCTAGGCGTTGGGATTATGGTTTTTGTTCGCGAACAAGCGCGAGTCGCATTGTTTGGTGATACACCTGGTCGTTGGTCATTTGGATGGCCTCACAAGGGGGCGATGCTTAGTCTATCTCCAAGGTGGGAACTCTAAGGAAACCTACTGCACCAAATGATCCCTACCTGGTCCTGACAGATGCATGTGCTATGGTGACGCGCCCAAGCCCCCAAGAGGGTCGTTCACCAGAAACTGGCAGACGGACATATCCTGCGGACTTCAATATTGGCCACCCTATGGATCCTATCAGTGCTTCATGACAGTATATAAATCCACTGGGCCAGATCCCACCAGATGGCTGTTTTGTGGAGGCTTTTGATATTGACCCAATTCTAAGACATGGGGCAATAGGAAGGGAACTCTTCTCATGTGCACAAACCAAACCATGGGATTGACAAAAAGAAGAGAAAACTGAATACAAGTCGCTGATTTCCACGAAAGATGCCATTTTTGGTAGTTCCGCAACACGAACACGAGTTGCTTAATCAGACTCATACTTTGCTAAATGAAGAATCCAACTACTGCGATAAACTTATTGATACCCACGGGTTAGTGTGATTTCGCTATGCTGCGGCGAGTAAAACGATCGACCAACAATGGGCTATGCCCAAGGACTATGGGTGAAGCGAGAACTCCCCTACGTAGGCGGTTGGGATGGAGGTTTGCTGGTGACACGGGGGTAAGTGGGCAGATTGGTAGGGCGGGTGGGCTGACCGGAGTGGTGCTTTGAGGATGGGATTTGTGATATTACTATGCTTGGTCTGCAACCTTGAACTGAACGGGTGGGAGAGGTGGCTCAATGAGAGTTAGCGTAAGTGAAGGCTCAGGGTGAGGTTTGAGTAGGTAGGAGAGTCTGATAGTGAATAGCATAGTTTGTCCAAGATTTGTTATATGCTGCTCGACCTGGTTGGGCGTTTAAGATCCGGGTACAGTACAAGACAACAAAGACTCTGTACTAAATAGGTGGGCCGATCCAAGCGCCCCAGCTTATAGGTCCTAATATCAGTGCTTTTTTTCGTACGGTACTGGGCATCCGCCATTCTTGGAGAAGGGCGCTGGCCGAAGGGGTATAGTAGGTTTCCAGTTAACCAGAAGGGCTCCCATTTGCTGGCTACGATTTTGGAGATAAGTTAAAGTGGCAACTCTATTTCTCCCATGCTGTCTCCACGAATTCACTGAGGAGGTGTATTGGGGCCTCAATTAATCGATAAGTCATCCGACACTACTTGGATGCAGATTAGAGGCAGGGCGGGGTGGGGTGACATTGATATCTATGTTGTAACTACGGCTTTTGGCCATCAGATCTTCCTAATCTCCATTTACTGCCATGTATCCAGATTGGATGACAGGATTAGGAGGTATTCCGAGTGAGTACTTGTGACTACAGTCACACACACACTGGCCAAGTTGAGAAATGTGGCCCGGGGGTGAAAATGAAGCCCGCGGCTTTTGGCAGCTGAAGGGTTTTGTATTTATGGAATCTGTGCAACAATGCGAATGTGGTGGTCGTCAAGAGGGAGCATACCAAGGCAACTCGGTAGTTAACTGCGCAGACAATTCAATTCCCTCCAGAAAGAGTATTGCTCTCAACATCTGAAGAGTGGCTATGATTATTGACCAGCTCCGTGATCTAATGGCTATGGAACTGGTCTACTAATTTGGAACGGGGACCATCTCGAGTTCGAACCGTAGTGGGGCGGACGTAGCTGGACACTAAAAAAACGCCCGGCGAACCACCTTTGCTGGTGTAGGGGTCAGGCTAGGGTTGGTGCTCTTACGCTGGTATTTATGGTTGGGGCAGTTAGCAGTACACATAACCACACAGCGGGAGGACAGAGATTATGAGCAGGAAGGTTGGCGAAACAAGCTCAAGATGGGGGTCCAATTGTATTAATATCTTTACTCGAGTATATGTTTTCCAGAGAAGAGGGGCTGAGCAGCTCCTTCTTCCGCAGTGATTTTCGCCCACTTTCCAAAGTAAGGAATTCTAAACCATAGCACGTTGTTCGATTATTCCAGTTTCTACAGTATTCCGGGGGAGCAAGGAATAATTACACATGTGATAGGAGAGACGACTTAACAATGGATAAAAAAGTGTTCACTTTCGTCATCAGATCTCTTACAACTTGGCGGTCTGTAGACTGAAGCTCGCTGGGGGGCGGTGATTTGGGCATTAAAATGCCAGCCCTGTTTGCCAGCTTCAAGCATGGATAGAACGACGGCAACATCGTGTTGGCCATCTATCAGAAGGCGCAACTAATACACCAAAGTTGGTGCCGAACTGACGGGTTTTATGCTAATTCTATAATAATATTATATTATTGGCAACATTCCGACCGTTTCTGCGTGAGTACAGTGACGAAAACTCATTTCCGCCCATCGCTATGAGCTGTTCGGCGCTCTGAAATAATCTATTATACCGGCAGTAGGAGTACTGTAAGGGCCCATCGCCGCCCCAGCTCCCTGACTCTTTTTCGTCCCTGCCCCTGCCAGCGTGCTCCGCGCAGTAGTCGGCACAAAAAATGGCGACCACCCTTAGTATCATGGCCCATTTGTTAGCGTATATGGTAGCCCTGCTGCGCTAGTTCACAAACTTTCTTGGTTTGCTGCGCAGGGTCGCATGACCCTCTTCTCACATCGATGTTGAATTTTTTTTATATTCTCCTCTGTCTTAAAAAAAAAAAAATCCTCACACTTTGTTCTAGGCAACCTATGCCTATGTGACTTTGCTTTCTCCCTTCTTTCATTTGTAGCGCAATACGCGCGCTAGCTCAGACACAAAATCTAGCCTCAAGCCATTCCAAGCGTAGACCGTTTTCGAGTGATAATATATGAATTGCGGTCTGACAGGTGTGACATTCGAACTGCTCTCACAAGGCCCGTACAACTAACCCAGCCTAACACTATGATAACCATAAACAATCAGCCGAAAGCGGTCTGCTATCAGCAGGTAATTGCCCTCACCATAACACCACCTTCCCTTAACATTCTACTAGTCGGGGCGAAATCCCCCAAAGGAAAACTCTCTGCCAATCGCAACAATTTATGAGTGACATCCCATGAAGGCTATCATGTGTGACGTCAGCAGGCTTCCAATAGCACTACCACCACCTCAGTCAACAAACCAACACCCGCAAAGGCAACTCAAACCCAAAGTGATAAATTCTACAAACCTCATATCATATTTCCCCATCTATCTATCCGTCTCTGGTCGGGGCCCTTGTACTTGCCAAGTTCAGTACAGCGCACTTCCTCCAACCAAAAGGGTGGTAAAAAAATAAAAATAAAGTAAATAACAGGCTTAACAAAAAGCCAGCCTTGAACGGGCTCGCTTTGCCGCGTCAGCAGCCTACTCTCGTGCTCGTTCGTAGCAAGACCAACAACAAACTACCGCCCCAACTTATTTACCTACCATGAAACAACAATACCTTTCCCGGCAGCAGCAGCAACAACAATGCTCGGAAACGACCTCATAGCGTCCTATGAAGTCGACTTCAAACTGCTAAAAACCATCATCGACCGAAAGCTCGACGATGCACGGGATTTATACGGCGAGCCTAGGAAGGCCGTTTTGAGGGAGATTGAAAGGGCGATTGATGACGCCGACGAGATTGTAGGTTTATTTGTTTGTTTATTTATCTATTTATTCCTTTGTTTGTTCATTTATTATTCCTAGCCGCGACGCCTCATAAACTGACTGCCCCGTGATAATATAGCTTGCACAAATTAGCGAGGAAGGGAGGGTGCTACAAGGCGTGCAGCGTGGAAGACTTAGGATTCGGTTGAGGGGGCACGCCCGGGATATGGATGCCGCGCGGAGCGCCCTGGCGGTGGTGCGGGCTACGGCACCCGGGAGACGACGGGGGAATTTTGATCAGGAGGTTGAGGAGGACGTTACGGACGTGTGGGCACAGGAGCGGGCGAAGGATTGGAGAAGAGGCAGTGGCGTTGGTGATGGCAGTTGTGTGGACGTTGAGAGCGGGATTCTCGGTGGAGGGGTTGGAGCGGGGCATGCGGGCCAGGTTGGGAATGCTCGAAGGACTAATGAGAATGGGCACGTTGAGGGTGAATGTGCTGGCGATGACGAAGGAACGCGAGGTTTTATTAGGAGGTCCCTGATTCCCTCCCCCCACTCTTATGCTCCCGGTCCGGCCCGCCATGCTGAAACTAGCAAATATAGGCTTACTACTGGGCGAAGGATAGCAATCGTCACCGTCTCGATATTGGCACTGTTTATTCTGATAAACATTTTCCCGCAGTTTAAGGGACCGTTTACCCTCGTCACCATTGGTTAGGGATTTCCTCTAACAGTCTCGCTTCATTCATCATTGTCATATTCATAGAACCTTGGGGGACCTCTTTTCTAGATCAGATGAGTGGTAATTTGTGTAAGAATCGGATTCATGAATAGTGGAATTTTTTTGAGGGGGGAGGATACGCTGCGTTGTTTAGGGCGGGGTTAGGGCCAGAATGGGAGTGACACGTAGGCTTGTTCATAATATATCACTCGGTATCTTTCTGTCTTTTGCGACACGAGTTTCTTGTTTGTTTGAGGCTTGGCTTTTTTTTTTTCGTTTAGGATAGGCGATAAAAAACGTTTGGAGCATATATGAAGGGGATGCACCAGTAACCGAAATGTTATCCTGCGGGATATGTTTGATTACGCTCGGTCATGTAATTCTAGTTTCGTCTCTCTCTCACGCCCTATAATATCACGTGGGGTGACTATTGGCGAAGGAGCTTTTACAGGAAGATAGCAACAACAAGGGAGACTAGAGACTAGAGAGATGTCAAATTTCATGCATGCAGGAGCCCCTAGCAAACTGGCATATTGAAAAAGTGAAGTTGCTGTGGTAAGGGAACGGGAGGTCCGGCTGCAGCGGTAACGGAGCAGGCAAAGCTAGGCTCCCTCCTGCCCATGGACCAAAGAACTTCCAGACTACTACACCCCGATTCCCGGTGGGAAGGAGAGCCAACACAGACCAGACTTGCCAGAACATGTGTATCCCTCTCAAAGGGAATGGGGGTAGGGCGCAAGATTGCAGAAGTGAGTTTACTCATAAATTCCGTCAATAATTCACACAAACTGATCATTTACTCTCTAGACAACAGCCTGTGTGAGCCAAAGTTGATTTAGTTTCCGTGCAAAGGTTGCCCTACTCTCCGGGGATTTAATAATGGGTAACCTGGAGATCCTGCCAATGCCATAGATTACCTACGAGTTTCCAGCAGATTAAGACGAGTTCGATGTTTCCCCCCCTCTGGGGCACCCTGACGCTCAGAGGGGTTTCGCCGCTAGCGTGGAGAGGGCTAAGTAGAGATACCTGCTGTCGCGGAAATATGCAGCACGGTATAATTCTAACGAGATTTTTTCTACACGCCTTCTTCTTTAGCCTGATTTAGCTAATGAGGAGGAAACCCTACGGACTTCAAGGCATCTGATGATGATATAGTAATTGAAAGACGAAGGATCGGCCCTGATACGATATGTTCAAAGTTTGACCTAGACTGCTTCCAACTCCGGATAGAGCAAGAGTAGAGAGATGTACCTCCTTCAAGGCAACTTGAACTACTCCGATAGGAGGTTTAATCTCTGAATACCCTCGTGTTGGTTAAACCACCATAGATACCCCT
>Ga0307510_10005676_pt1 | contig 14872 bp, 11 predicted proteins | sample 12_EM_MG_FD_207224 | JGI IMG/M metagenome (GOLD analysis project Ga0307510, IMG submission 207224) | Populus trichocarpa ectomycorrhiza microbial communities from riparian zone in the Pacific Northwest, United States - 12_EM | ecosystem: Host-associated > Plants > Roots > Unclassified | place...
GTGTTTGGTCCCACTTACATCAGCTTGCCTCAAAGTCAGATTATGCTCGGTTTTTCTGACAAGTCAGATTAACGTGTCATTTTGTCATTTTTCCTATCAGATTTACTACTGAAAATAAAGTCACTTCTGCAGTGATTGGTGTCACCAAAGCCACGCCCACATACGGGTCTTGTTCCGGGTGGCAGTTGGTTTGCCGCCGCTGCCAGTGCACACGCTCGACTCGACACTGACGTCATCCACCACCCGGTGAGAAGCGCTTTAGCTGACCCGCGTATTATACACCATGGTATATATGTATGCTAGCAAGATGACTTGAAGCGGCAGCTCGTTCAGGTTTTCAGCCCCTGAATAGTGTGATGTGAGGGGTCCAACAAGGCATGAGTTGGAATTTGAATTTGAACAAGAATGTCCGAGTCCGGACTATGCCTCGTAAGCACTCCTTCTCTTCACATTAGTCTATGTACATGCATACATGAAGATCTTTGGGGACATACAGCAACTTACAAATCGCAGTTAGGACGCCAAGGTACTCTTGGAAGTACTAAAGTAACGTATCGCAAAGTCCCCCAACGGCTGGCGCTTGCCAGTTGAGGTTTGAACAAGACCCGGGCCGGACACCCGTGACCCTAGCACGTAACCGAATCCTCCTCAACTAATTTTCCTCCCTTTACGGAGCAATGGAACTGCAGCGAGGTAAAACCTATATCCCAGTAACAACCCTAGATCAAGGTAAATGACCCGAGAAAGAGGAGGGCACAGGGAAGGGGAGGAGGGTTGAAACGATTATCCATCCAGATCGTTCAGAGGGCTTTCTTTGCTGGCGCGAGGGACCAAATAGAAAAAAAGAAAAAAAAACACGCCCTGCCAGTGGAGAGCGGGAATTGGCAAGTAGCATCACATCGATTGGCCCTTAGTGACATGGACCGCCCCAGAAATACACACAGTCTTTTGATCATGGGGAAGCGAGAACGGAAGCGAAAGGCAACCTGTGGTTAGAGTGAGTGGTGGCACGCATATGGTGGATGTAGGGATCCATTCAACGGACCGACCCAGTGCATGCCCGCTGATTCAACGGGCGCCTACGTGTCAGCGCTTTCAGCCGTAGATCGAGTACGTCTTCCCACGGTTGATGGGCATTTTCCCGCAATCAATACAGTACATACACCTACATACAGTACTGATGGCATGTGGCTCCCACCTGCAAGACACTTTTCATCAACGATGCTATATACTCGGCTAGTCCCTCGACAGTGGCGATGATAGATTCGTTGCGGCGGGTGGAGAATCAAATCATGTGGTGTATGCGAAACCGAAATTTCGATAAGAACGAGAGTCCAGTGCGTGAGCGGGACAGGTGGGTCAATCAGAAGGAAGCCTCGGAACGAGCCCCGTCATGATACTAAAACTGGACCGCAGTGTTCGCATCACAAAGCTTGTGTAGCGATCATAAACCACGTGCGAATGATAAAACCGTGAAGCTGTGGTATCACGTGATCCGTTCCCAAGAGGGACCATGCCAGCGCCACACATTGAACACTGACAGAGAGAGAACTGATATGAAGAGATGGAGTGAGCGTCAGTCGGTATCTCTCGATAACCGAGGGCGTCAGTCAATTTTTGGTGGCGTGAGCTTTGATAACTTCAACAGGGGATGTGCGGTGGCTTTTGAAGAGCGGGGCTCCACCCTCCAGCCCCACAGGGACGGGGGAATCTCAGAATGGTTCGACTGTCGGGGCGGAGCGGGGATCAGTTGAGGTCCGAAGTGACGGCGGAACCGCCGAGGAGCTTGAACGAGAGGATTGAAGGACGCGAGTATGATACGTTGGCTGTTGTCAATCAAAGCGTGGTCAAAGACATTCTTGTAAGGACGAAAGGTGGCCCTTAGCATTAGGCCTGTGGGGACGGAAAGAGATCAAGGGAGCGTGACGCCCCAACTCGCCTTGATAAAGTATAGAAGCGTCGAGTACCCTACTTCCTCGATGAGTCCATGATACCCGTACCAAGGTTCGCCATGGACGCAAACAAGTAGCCAGTGATTGATCCACGAGGAGGGTCCGAATCCACACGTCCGAGATACGGCGACTTGGGTCTTTAAAAAGCATGCACGGCCATGAGACGGGGTCGCTCTTCGGGCGAACGGGTTTTTGTTCTGTTCGGAAACGAAACCGGGAAAGCGATGGAAGCCGGAATTTGTAACGGGCGAAAGGTGAGAACTGGTTAGAGCGACCGCCACTCGGCGATCCCTGTTCTTGTCCCTGGGAGCCTTGTGTTGCGGTTCTACAATTAAGTCCGAATTGGCACGTTTGATCCATGATCGCTATTTCAGTGGAAGTGGAAAGAACAGAAACGTGTTTGGTTACTCTATGTATAAATTATATAGTATGCCAACGATGCGAGGAATGATCCGCGGCGAGGGAGGGGAGAAAGAGGGCAACGACAAGCCAGGAACCGAAAGACGAAAAAGGAAGGTTAAGCGGAACTGAACCGAACGTGCTCAAAAAGAAAAGATGGCGTGAGCGCTTGTCACCTTTGAAATTATTTTTTATTTAAATCGTTCCACCCACCGCGTCACTTTCCCCTCTTCCCCTTGCTACCAACGCTATTGTTTCACCGATTCTCCTCCCCACTTTCACTTCGCCATGGCCCCCGTCGCTTCTTCCTTCGCCCCCATCGTTGACCCTATCCCATCAATCCCCCCAACCACCGCCGCCAAGGACAAGGTAGCTGCCCGCAAACGTTTCGAGGCAGTGTACTCCATCGTCCGCGATGACCTCCTCGCCGACTTTCGCAAACACAACATGCCCGAGGAGTCCATCGAGTATTACCGACGTGTGCGTAGCCCACGCATATATCCCTCACTCGCGCTGTCGTCCTCATTGCCAAACGCAGAGTATGGACTACAATGTCCCAGGTGGAAAACTCAACCGCGGTCTGAGCGTCGTCGACTCGGTCGCTATCCTCAAGGGCCGCGAGCTGACAGACTCGGAATACTTCAAGGCGGCCGTCCTCGGCTGGGCCGTCGAATGGGTCCGTCTCTCTTTCTCTTTCCCCCTTCCTGACCACGGCGCGTCCTGACATGTAAGCCCTTTGCGGAAAGCTCCAAGCATATTTCCTCGTGTCCGACGACATAATGGATGCGAGCATCACCCGCCGCAGCCAGCCCTGCTGGTATCGCGTAGACGGCGTCGGCATGATGGCCATCAACGATGCGCTCATTTTGGAAGGCGCGATCTTCCAAATGCTTCGCAAGCACTTCAGGAAGGAACCATTTTACGTGGACCTCATTGATCTTATGCATGAAGTACGTACAGTGACACCTCTTGAGACGAAATCCCCGTAACCCGCGCCACAGGTTTCGTATCAGACCGAAATGGGTCAACTCGTTGACCTAATCACCGCCCCAGAAGATAGGGTTGACCTGTCCAAATTCAACCTTGACAGGCACAGGACAATTGTGCTTTACAAGACCGCCATTTACTCCTTCTACCTCCCGGTCGCTCTCGCGCTCCTCCTCTGCGGCTTCCCCGTCGAGAAGAAGAGCGAGTCAGACCCGGACTACTACAAGCTCGCGTTCGACATCCTGCTTCCGCTCGGAGAGTACTTCCAGATCCAGGACGACTACCTCGACTTTTCCGCGGAGCCCGAGCTGCTCGGGAAGATCGGAACGGACATCATGGACAACAAGTGCTCGTGGTGCATCAACACGGCCCTGAAATACGCGAACCCGACGCAGCGCACGATCCTAGATGCCAACTATGGTCGCAAGGACGCCGACGCAGAGGCGCGGGTCAAGGAGGTGTTCCACCAACTCCATCTCGACAAGCATTACGAGGAGTACGAGGCGCAGGCGTACAATCGCATCAATGCGCTCATTGATAAGGTCCCCGAGGTGACGAGCCCCTCTGGTGAGGCTGTTCTCCGTCGCACGATCTTCCGGACCTTCTTGGAGAAGATTTACAAGCGCACCAAGTAAATCGATTCGTTCCCAAGTTGGACTTTTAGAAGAGGCAGGCGTCGATACCCCCCCACCCCACTCGCTCACTCCTTGCTTTCCGCTCTTTATTCCTTCGCTTTCTCCTCACCCTGGCATGTATTTTATGAAACAATAAACACTTTTTTCAATCGTCTGTTGCCGCACCATGTGACTGCTTTTAGTGGGACAGTTTCAGTTCTGTTTATTGTTTCCCCTTCCCCGTCTGGGGTGTCCTCCGCTGCGTCCCCTTGTGGCTTGTTGTCCGTCTCAACCGGTTATCGGTTTTCGTTTCAGCCCGGAGTGGTGGCGCCTGTCCGCGCCCGGGCCGGTGAGGTTCCAGGCTCGACTCGGGCTGTGCCCTGCTGCCACACCACCCAGTCAACGAGGACAATCGTTTGCTAGCGGTAAGCGGCACGAAATTGGTGCTGGACGCCTATGGGGCTATCTCATCGAACCTAGCGGGGGACCTCTTTCTGAGATCTCCCCCTTGCAAACTGTGGGGAACCAGTCAGGGCCCAGCCCGACATCTGCCCTCCTGCCGCCACCATCACGATATGAAGCTTATGAAGGACTCCGGTGGACTGCATATGATGTCCATCAGAGGTGTCCAGCCTCTTTCCCCACACTCCGTTCCCGTCGGATCACGCGACAACGAGCACTGGTTATTGCTGGAGGACACTTGCGAACCGTTTTTTTGCGTTCCTCTTTGCTTCGTTGTCGTAGCCCAGGCAAAAAAGGTATGACCCGAAGAGGGAATAGAAAAGTAAAAGGGAACCAGTTCCGCCCCTTGTTAGTAGGGATAGCGAGTAACAGCGATGCCCTCGCGATAAGGGCCTGCCATAGGCACACGACGACGACGACGACGACGACATGTACGACGTGGTACAACGCACGGCCTCACTGCTGCTCGCTCGGCGGGTCGCGTAAGCTGGTCTGCCGCTCTGCTGGCCGCCGCCGCCGCCCGTTAGTTCGCATTGGCCGTCTGGCCCGACCCGAGAATCGTTGCTGTGGGTTCGCGATTCGCAGCGAATCTCTCTCCGGTGCTCACTGGGCAGGTGCGTACATAACCCTGCGCCGACACCACGGGCGGAAGGACCCCGCAATGTAGGTACGGGAGGAGTTGGAATATCGTTCTCGAGAAACTTTTCTTTTTGCGTGCGTCGTCGCCTGTCTTCGTGGTGATGACGGGCTATGGCTACGTTAGACGAGACCTACGAACACGAGGAGATGGTCACATTGAACACGACCTCACGAACACCGTGACGCCGGATATTCGTGTCAGCTTTCGAGGTGAAGGTAAGACCTCGGACATCTCATGTTTCCGTTCAGTCTTTCTGCATCTCCTTGTATGCATCTAGTTACTACTACTGAATTGGGATAGAACACGAAACATGGGAGTTTTCTATCCGGCATTCTTCAGACCTTGCCACTCCACACATTCGGCCTCATGCAATTCCCTGGATTCTGTACTACGCCACAAAACCGCTATTCAACGTTGAACGCCCCGGGAGACTTACTCACTGCCAACCAAGCTCCTTCCGGAAGGTCAAATAATTTTTTGCAAGGAACAGTTTTACGTTGACCCTATCGACCTTATGGACGAGGTACATCAATAATCCTCTCTCTCGAAGCACACCCCCGTAACCCGCGGCCACAGGTTCTGTACCTGAGTGAAATGGGTCAACTTGTTGATTTGATCACCTCCTCAATCTTGATAGGCACAGGAAAATTGTGCTCTAGATGACCGCTATTTACCCCTTCTACCTCCCGGTCGCTCTCGTGCTGTTCCTCTGCGGCTCCCCCGTCGAGTACAAGAGCGAGTCGGATCCGGAGTACTACGAGCTCGCGTTAGACATCCTGCTTCCGCTCGGAGGGTACTTCCAGATCCGGACGACGACCTTGATTTTTCCGCGGAGCCTGAGGCCTGAGTTGCTAGGGAAGATCGGGAAGGACATCACGGACAAGCCTGAGTGCTCGTGGTGCATCAACACGGCCCCGAAATACGCAAACTTGCCACAGCGCGCGGTCCTGGATGCCAACTACGATCACAAGATGCGGAGTCAGAGGCGCAGGCTAAGGATGTTTTCCGCCAACTTTCGCCTCAACGATGTAAGGTGAGCTGAGCCGTTTCCCACAGAAAGGACCACTTCTCCCTCCTCGTCGAGGCTCTTCGCATGTCACCGCCACCTCGCATGCTCGCTTCACGGTTGGCGCAGCCTGAGTCTCACATCCGACACGACCTCGCCTCCGTTCACAGCAGTGAATTTCGTGCGGCTCCGGTATATTCGACATTCTATGGTTCCCCTTTTCTAGTAACTGTACTGTACCACTTTCAACATACGCTTCTCCTTACACTTTGGCCTCGTCCGGTTCCCTCTCATCCTTTAATTGCGTATGACGGTCCAGCATTCCCTCCTGTGCTCCCTCGTCTCCGGTTTGTTCGACTACTTACTCTTAGATTCGAAGGTCTCGGACGGTCTCTTGTAGTTCACACATGGCCTGCGTGTATATGAACAGCCTTGGATTTGTCTGGAAAACAGTGGATTCCTCTCGCATTTCTCCTCCCTTTTGCGTGCCATCGCCTAAGTTTGCGTTTTCTCTTTCTCCTTGCCAACAACCTTCGCCGCTGCGTCTGAGCCACTGAGACCAAGCAGCAATCTTGTTTGCTAGGAACTCCCTCTTGTTCCCCTTTCACCACATGTTCCTGATCTTCCTTTCCATCCTCTCTCCATCACCCCTATCATTTCCGATTCATCATCTCCCCTCAACCTATCTTCTCTCTACCTCTTCTAGATTCAGGGTTTGCCTCCACGAAACTCACACATGGGACTTTCAAGGCCTTCAATCCCACATCAATGAGCACTACAAGAAGTACGATGCAGGCATATCTGCACATCAATGCGCTCATTGATGCCAGTGCAGTCCCAGTGATGACAAGTCCATGTGGTGAAGCTGTTCTGCATTGCGTGGTTTTCTGCATCTTCTTGGAGAAGATTTACAAGGGTACGAGGTGAATTGATGTATAAACCCCGACCATTAGAAGAGGCAGGCGTCGACACTCGATACCCACCCACCACCTCACCCTTACTTTCCACTCTTTTCCTTTGCTCTCTCATCTTCTTGCAAAAGATGGCACATATTTTATGAAATATATTGCAGATGGAAAGTCCGCGCAAGAGTTCGAGAGGGAGGGAGAGGAAATAAAACCCAAGCTGCGCACCCAGAAACAAGCATGTGCCAAGAGTAGACGGGAGTGGTGTGCACGGGTTGTTATCCCCGCTGCCGCGCACGAGCATTCATCAAGGTGTAAAGAGTTTGTTGGAGGGCATCATGAAGGCAAGAGAGAAATCGGGCCACAGTTGCCCAGCACACAAATGGAAAGGAAGGGGAAAGAAAAGGGCCACAGTTGCCTGGCTTTCACCAGGGCCGGGCTTGGGTGTTTATATTTGAGTCCAGGCAGAGACAATGTATGCTACAAGAAGGAACGAATAGTTGGAAAAAGGGGAGAGGAAAGGAGTGAACGTTCTGCCGGTGACAGACTGCACGGCGTCATATGGAAGGAATTGTCCAGCAAATAAATGAGCGAGCAAGAGTAAATGGTATGTCAAGGTGCGACAGCAGTGCAGGGTTGAATAGAGCAGTTTGTCTGGTGACAGAGGTGCTAACAAAGGAGGCAACAAGTCCAAGATAAAGAAGGATAAAGAGACATACAAAACTGGGTCTAATAAGTCCAAATCCAGAGATCTATGAGTCCAGTGGCATGCGGACCTGAACAAGGGCTGAAGGCATGGAGCGTTGAGCTTGATGTGTGTGAGGTTGGTTGACATACGGTCTTGTGGCACATGCTAACAATGGCGGGCGTGGCAAGTGACACTGGCGGCGATTCCCAGTCTGGTGGCGATTCCCAGTCTGGCAGCGAGGGGACCTGCATGGTGGCAAGAGTGGAACGTCGAGCAAAGGATGAAGGAAGAGGGGGACAAGGAGGAGGATGCATGGTGTGCAAGGGCATTGCGGCAGGGCACTGATGTGTCAAGTCATTGACAGTGACGCAAGTGTCACATGGTCCAGAATGCACCAATCCGAGAGCACACACAATGCTCACCTTTGTAAGGCCTGCATGTGCGCTGGCCTTGCAACTGGCCTATTTTCCTCATTGCCAACACATCCAAAGACTCCACCCAACACCTCTGATGCCACAGGGCAGTGCACGCACGTTGCTGCCCTCTCCATTCTCACCTGTCAGCATTTTTCCTGTTATTAAGCATGCGTTGTAGCCTAGAATGTAAGTAGCTACATGAAAACTATATAGAACTGTGCACAGCACCAGAAGCCAGAGGCCAAGTGTCTCCTGGGCACCCACTTTTGCATGGTGTTTCCCCCCCCTTTTTCCCTCTCTTTCCCTCTCTCCTCTTGGGGCAAAACCTTTGAACTCAACACATAGACACCAACTCTACTCTACAACTGGAGCCCACCATGAGGGTAGGTGTCTTTTTGAAGATGCCTGCCCCAGTGAGGCCGGCATCTTCCCAGGTGCCAGTCTTGTTCCTCAACCCCAACTATCAAGATCAATATTCCTCACCCTTGGCGACTCCCTTCCCCTCCACTCAAAGCCTTCAAAGGGACTCCCCAAGGTGTTTCACCCGAAATGTCCAGTGTCTGCTGCCTGAAGATCTGTCCTTTGCATTGCCCCATCCATCCACACCAAGCGACCTTGCCGCCATGTCCCACAGCATCATACCCACTGAGCTCCAACTTGACAAGCAAGAACTTCACAACCTCATTGACAAGACATCACAATGGTGCATGGAAGGCAAAGACGACATCAAGGAATATACCACAGTTTTCTGGTACTGTTGCCAGCCCCTCATCACTTTAGGCCACATGTCCCTAGAAGAGTGCAAAGAGCTCTACTTGCAAGGCTTTCACCCCGATGTCTGTGCCAGGTTTCCCCCTGACTTCAAGCAGGAAATGTGGGACATCCTACAGAATCCACTACCACAGGTGGCCCACAGTTCTGAAATTCTGCCAGCACCTTTGTCTCCTGCCCATACTCCCCCGCCACCCACACCTGAGATGCTGACTTTGTCCACTGACTTTGTTGCTAGCACGCCAGCTCTGTCCACTGCTCCTGCACCTGTGCCATCACCAGTTTCGGATCTCATTGCCCCGCCGCCATCGCTCAGTCCACCCAAAGGTCCTTGTCATGCACTTGCCACCCCAATGCCTCCCACTTCAGCCATGCCCATGATCTGCCATTTGTTTTCAGTGTTGCCACTACCACCAGCTCACAACATCTCACTGCTGCCACCCACTCCAAAGCATCCAACCTTAGTACTGCCACCACCACTGCTGCCAGTCCGCAAAGTATTGCCCCCATCATCAGTTCTTGCAGTCCAGCCACTGTCCACTTGAAGCCAGCCAAGTCCAGTCTTGCCACCCTTGCAACCGCCTATGCCTCCTGTCAACAGTAGATGTAGTGCCTTTGTAATGTACCCCACATAATCCAGGACACTCCGTAATAATGTACCACTATGATTTCAACAAACTTGTAGGCCTGCACAGGTTATAATTCCCCCCTCTTGTTGTTGCCCCCAAGCATTATAATGTTTGTAGTTTACCATCCCACTGTGATACATCCCATTATAACTCCCCCTCTCTGTCCAAGTACGGCCATCATTGCCCCTCCCCTGGCATTATAATGTAAACCCACACACATTATAATCCTACCTGTCTTCTTGTTGCCCCCCCAGCATTATAACTTGCATGTTTCCTGTGGCAATTCCAGCCCATTTTCGTACTTCCCATTATAATGTATATACTTGCTGTGGCGTTTCCAGCCCACTCTCATGCCTCCCATTATAACATGAACATTATAATGCACCCTCTCTCTTTGTCATCTCCCCCCCAGCATTATAACGCACAGTTCCAGCAGAATCCCAACCCACTGTCATGCCTCCCATTGTAATGTGTATAATCTTTGTTTACTTATCCATTCTGTACATTATAATGCATATTTTTCGATGGGGTTCGTAATGGTATGGACAAGGTTGGGGTGAATGATGCATGGCTTGTGGAAAGCGGTGTGATGTGAAGGGAATTGGACAAGCACACAAGAGGAGACACTGGAAAACGCAGATAGCATTCCAAGCCCTTCAAGGGTGTAGCTAAATAGTCCGAGACAAAGTGAGACATCTGGGGCACTATCAAGTGACCCCATCACAAAGAATATGGATTGTAAATTGATTGTGTAGTAGCCACTGATGACAGGGATGGTCTGCATGTGGAAGATGCCAAGACGCTTCGTGAGTGCCTTGACATTGTCACTGACCGTTGAATCAGCGGTTCGCCCATGATGTTGTCCTTCATCAGCTTCTTTTGCAGGCTAAAAGTGGGGCACACCATGTACAGATTGGGGGTGGGAGTGGGAGTCAGTGGGGGTGAAAAAAACACATAAAAAAGCGCATGTGGCATTGACGTACTTGAACTCTCTGTGGTAGGTGTGCCTGCTGGCAGGGTAGATGAGAGGACCTGTGATGCACAAGATGAGGCCGATGAGAAGCTGGTCAGAGATCGCAAGCTTGATGACCGAGTCAAGCACCTCTTTCCGCAACGTGAGCATCGCGTCGAGCTTCTCCACTTGCAGGACTGTACATGGGAAACCGTCAAGCACAAAGCTGTTTTTCATGCCCCATAAAAAAACCGTCAAGACTTTATTCAAAAAGGAAAGAATCACAGCCCTTTTTTGCTTATCCGTTCTTGCAAGCTTTGTTGTTCTCGAGCTGGTCACGAATCATGCCTACCATGATGTTGTCTGAGACGAGCCCGCTGGCATTCATGATATTCTTGGCTTGAACGCCCAGCGACGTCTTCTTCGCAACTTGTTTGTGGAGCATGCCGCCTGTCATGAGGACGTCGAGGTGGCACATGCAGAACTCGTCATGTATCTGCAGCGCCTGTGTGCCCTTGCCTGCAACCATCCGGCAATGCATCAGCAGAGGCAAGGCAAATGTGTGTACGCGATGCACACACTGCAAGCATGCACCTGCGCCTGGAGGCCTGACGAGGATGGTACGGAGTTGCTAGGCTGGCGTCTTGGTTGGGACATTTGATGCCGCCTTTACCTCAAGCTCCTTAATTTTATCCGTGAGCTGGGCCACAAGGGAATTGAGGTGTGCAAACTTGTTGGAGGCAGAGGTCCTTGGTGACGTGCTTGTGGGGATGTTGATGGATGGTACATAGGTGTTGGCTTTTAACAACTCAAACGTTTGAAGCCAACAGTCAGAGCGGGCAGGGGTGTCATCAGTCCAATTCGATTCGGTACTGGGACATCATGCATCAAGCTCAAGTTTTCCATGTTGCCATTTGCAGCCGTGGCAGTGACAGTACACTGTTTAGAATCTGTCCTGTCATCATTCTTTGACAGATATGCGAGGTGTGAGTGTGAGTGCTACTGTAAGTGGCACCAGTTGTTGGGAGAAAGGCCCAAGGTTTCGGAACACGTCCGACCTGACTGCAAATGGGGACGTGGACTTGGACTTATGACAACAGTAGATGTAATGCCTTTGTAACGTACACCACAACATCACAAGGCCACATTGTAACGTGCCCCCTATGATCCCTAGGGTTGCACACATTATAATGCAGCTTCTCCCTCTCTGAGCAGTGCATTATAATGTGCTCACCGATACTTCCCCTACGTTATAACACAGCAACACCCTCTCTTGGAAACCCGGGGCAGGCCAGCAGACAGCCATCCTGCGCATGCCCCTCCCTCGGCAGCCTCTGACAATGCGAGTTTGTCACCTCGCACGTTGAGCCCGTTGTTGCTGACAACGAGCACGCTCGCCCCCGCTTTCCCCCATTTTATATACAATATGATTGTCCACATTAAGCAGTAGAATAAGCATACAATAGTGAATAAGTACAATTCTCCCCAGAATAAGCAAGCCTACTCATGCCATCGCGCGAAGTGACAACGGCGGTCATCGCCCCACCCCTTCCGTCTAGAACCGCATGGAATTTCCTGCGCCCCCGGAACCTCCGGCAGCGCAATGTCGCTGCCCTGTGGGATGTGTCCGTCGCCAAGTAGTGCCTTGGTGGTGGTGGTCACATTGGCGACGCTGCGACAGTGACAGTAACGGCGATAACGACGGCGGCTGCGAGAGCGACACGGGAGGTGGCATTTTCGATGCGATGCGATGCGACAATGGTGTGTGACGGCAACAAAGTGAGGGTGTGCGCAGCCGATCACGCTGGTGCTGGCGCAACCGCTGAACGGTTCGCTTACACTTGGGCTGCGCGCGGGGAATGGCGCAAGCCTTGAGGGGCTCATTAGAAAGCTTGGAAGGAGGAGCGAGGTCAGCAATGTCCAACGCACCTGTGTCCCTGACCCTCTCTGGCTTGCTGGCATGGTCGTGAACGTCAACACGGATGTGAGGGGAGTCAGGCGACAAGGGGGAGCACTGCCGCGAGAGGGTGAGCGTGCGCTGCGTCTGTTGCTGCGTGGTGCCTTGGTGGCAGCGGTCACAGTGGCGATGCCAATGCTGATAAATACAGCGGCGGTAACAGCGATGCGAGAGGTCGCATGGCCAGGGCGATGAGATGATGATGTGAAGCGAGGTGAGGGGATGCATGAGGGCGCATGGGATAGCGTGGTGAGGCAAGCGGGGGTATGCCAGCATGGGCCCATGCATCGGATTCATGCTCACCAACGATAGTTTGAGCCTTGCGCTCTTCATTCAGACTGTCGAAAGACGAACCTGATTATGTTGTAGAGACAGCGTGATGACAACTGCTCGGCGGCGGGGCCCTGGGCAGGCGATCAGGCCTCAGGCCTCAGGTGTGCTGGCATGCATGTGTAAGGTAAATGCCCAATGCCCAAGTGGAGTGGGGTGCGGAGTTGTCAGGAGTCTTTGAGGAGGACTGGGGCCGAGGAAGCACTGCAGTGGTCCCAGCCTATAGTGCTTTCCGCATCGCACTGCTGGGATTGACTTTGTCGGTGCTTCATATTCGTCAGGCCCGAGATTCTATAACCAGCCATGATGTTTGTGGATGGGTGCAGAAGGATATGCGGACTGTACGGAGGAGAGACCACGAAACCATTGAATCGCAAGGGCCCGGGTATTTACTAGGTATCGAACGCGCCGACAACACTAAACACTAAAGTACTAAACCCTTAAACCCCAACCTTAACCACAGCATCAGAACACAGCTCGCTTGCTCCGTCACATTCATTCCATGTCTTGCCGCTGTCTTGATACTGTCTTGACAAGGCCCTCACTCTGCGGTCTCATATCCATTCCACTCTTCCCTCCCTCCACTACCTACAATCACAATGGAAGGCCCCCTCGAGCAAGTCATTGAGCACCCCAAGAGCCCCAGCTCCATTGACGCTACAACTTCTGGTTTCACCTACGATTCCCTGGCTGACCTCGACTATCTCTGGTATCCTCACACCACGGCATTTGGCATGCCCTCCCTCCCTCTGCCGTCTCCAGGGGGTGGGTACCGGTGGGTGCCCGGCCTGGTCTCTCGACCGTTGTTTGTGGTATCTGCAGTTCCCGTATTATATTCCAACGCATGCGAATCTACGCCATTTACGCCTGTGCTGTTACGGTCCGTATCATCGTCTGCTTTCCATCCTGGTGTTCTGCTACAAGTCCCAGTTCTCGCCCTTCATGATCCTTATCATTGGGCTTCGCAACGATGGTACTACCCTGACGCTCTCCATGTAAGTCCCTCTTGCCGCTCTGAATTCTCAGTTGCGTTCTGATGGTTTGTATAGGATCGTTTTTGTTGTTGTGATCTTCGAGTCAGACTTCTTCAAGCGCAAGTTCCACGTCCATTTGAATGCCCCACCTGGCCAGATCCACACACCATCGTCTACCTCCAGCTTGCCCTTATTTCTCAGGCGCTCATATCCAGAAGATCTCGGCAGATTTGGATTGGCATTGTTTGGGTTTGGGTAAGTCTCCTATTTGATTATGCGACTTGTTCTGATGAGCCTTGGGAAGAACACCATTTGGTCCGTTTCTCTGGACTTGATCAAGTCCTCGATGAAAGCCACTGTAATCAAGTACCTCCGCGACCGTCACAATGAGGCCACGGTGGCCGGTACCCGTGCCCTGGCTGAGACAGGCATCCCGATGACGCGGACTCAATCACGCGCGGCGTCCATCCACGAATCGTTATGCTCGAACCGGATATCGTTCACCCGCCGCGCTGCATGCAAGGTTGGCGCGGTGGGTGCCGCGGTGGATGTGGTGGACGCAGTGGGCGCAGCGGACACGGTGGACATTGCAGACTTGGTGGACGCGGCGGATACGGCAGACATGGCGGACGTGTTGGACGCAGCGGAGCAGTCCGGGGGAGCCTGGGGATATGGGAAAGGACCACATGTCAATTCGTAGTCACATAGCATTGAAAAATATCAGTTTTTTCTGACACAAATAGGTGTGATATGACCATTCAGCAAAGTATCATATAATATCAGATAACAGATAATGACGATATTTGTGCAACTGGTTCGATACTGACTGACCGGGCCACATGACATCAAACTAACTCACATAGCATTGACACATTTCCTGCTGGGAGCGCTCAATGCTCAGGCCTCAGGTCTCAGGACTCGGTACTCGGCCATAGCCATGCATAGCCACTTGGCCTCCACTGTCAGCCAATCTCGACGCATCTGTTTATTTGTCAATATAGCCGCAATGTTATGATCTTGAACCCTTACCCCAATTTTCCGCCATTTATTTTGCGCTCTCGGTTACTCGTCCCTCACTCGTTCCCTCACGCGCCGCTCGGACCGTCACCAAATCACCTGACAAGTCACCTGATGGACCACATGACTAATCCGCAGTCAACTATCACATGCCATCACTCCGCAGTCCGCAG
>Ga0307510_10005677_pt1 | contig 14872 bp, 12 predicted proteins | sample 12_EM_MG_FD_207224 | JGI IMG/M metagenome (GOLD analysis project Ga0307510, IMG submission 207224) | Populus trichocarpa ectomycorrhiza microbial communities from riparian zone in the Pacific Northwest, United States - 12_EM | ecosystem: Host-associated > Plants > Roots > Unclassified | place...
CGATACCGAGATCGCCCGCCCGCCGCTGCCACCCTTCACGCGCGAAACCGCGCTCATCAAGGTGCGCGCCGCCGAGGACGCCTGGAACAGCCGCGATCCGGCGCGCGTCGCGCTCGCTTATACGGTCGACAGCGAATGGCGGAACCGCGACGTCTTTCTTACCGGGCGTGACGCGATCGTCGCCTTGCTCACCGAGAAGTGGCGCCGGGAGGAGGAGTATCGCCTCGTCAAGGATCTCTGGGCGTTTACCGACAACCGCATCGCGGTGCGCTTCCAATATGAATGCCGCACCGCCGGCCAATGGTTTCACTGCTACGGCAATGAGCAATGGGAGTTCGCCGAGAGCGGCCTGATGCGCCGGCGCGAGGCTTCGGTGAACGACGTCGCGATCCGCGAAGACCAGCGTCGCTTCCGCTGGGACGGCCCGGCACCACGACCGGCGGGACATCCCGGCCTGGAGGGTGTGAGCGGCTGAAGCCGAGTTGGGTGCGTCACGGCGAGCGCTACCGCTGACTGCCGCTCAAAGCTCGCGCGATCGGCCGGCGCGTGTATACGGTGACGCCCGCACATGCCACCGTAACTTACGCCCAGGGTTCGCCGACTAGGCTAGCTTGGTTTCTTTGCGAGATCACTTAGGCAGGCCAAGAACATCCACCTTCCACCCGTGATAGCTGTACAGGAACTCGCCGCCCTTCTCGCGATCGGTGAGCTTCACCCGCATGCGGAAGCGTGTGCCGACCGGGTGAGCGCTGGTCAGCGTCTTCGAGCACTCGATCATCAGGTCTTGGCCGAACGGCTGCCCGGGTGCCGGGCGCATGTGGACCTTGCCGTGTAGGCCTGAAGTGCGAGCCGGCTTGAAGCTCTCGGCGATTATCGTGACGTAGGGGGCGTCTTTCGCCATCAGCCGTCGACCCGCTTGAGCAGGAACGTGCCCTCGTCTTCGTCAAGCTCGATCACGCGCATCTTCAAGTTCGGCGCCGGGGAGCTACGGTCGATAGAGCGGGGCACCGCAGCCTTGTCCTTCGCGATAAGCAGGATGACGCTGACGACGCCGTCCAGTTGGTCGCGGGCGTGCATCAGGTTCTCGATCAGCTCGGTGAAGCCCGGACGCGACTTCCATGTGCCGGGCTCGTCGTCGGACCAACTGCGATAAAGACGGCCCTTGTCCTCGAACTTGTCCTGCCAGAGGCGTACCGCGACAACTTGGCCATCCGGGCTGCGACCCGACCAGCTCCACCGGATGTTCTTCGGCACGACACCAAAGTACTCGAACGCCTTACTATGGTTGCCTGCCACGGTGATCCTCCCCGGACGACAATAGCCGCAAGCGCCCGTCGAGCAACTGGTGGTCGCGTCGCACAGCTTCGTCCCGAACAGTCACAATACGCGTCTCATGAGAGACGCACGCATTTGATTGCTGGATGACCAAAGCTGGGCGCAAGGCGGGCAATAAAGCTAAACGCCGAGCAGCACCCTACCGCCCCAATGCCCCCGCAATCAGCCCCCGCGTATTCGCCACGCCATACAGCGCGATGAAGCTCCCCATGCGCGGCCCCTGGCTCGTCCCCAGCAGCGTCTCGTACAGCGCCTTGAACCAGTCGCGCAGGTTGTCGAAGCCACTCGTCTTGCCGATCTCATAGACGATGTTCTGGATCGTCTCGGCGTCCGCCTCCGCCGGCAGCGCGGCCAGTTCGGCGTCGAGCTTCTCCAGCGCCGCCACCTCCACGCCCTCGGGCGCGCGGCGCTTCAGCGTCGGGGCGACGAAGTCGCGGCCATAGGCCAGCGCGCGGTCGATCAGCCGGTCGAGTTCGGGGAAGCGCTCCGGCGTCGCATCGGCAACGTAATTGCCGAGATAGCCCCATACCTGTTCCTTGGTCGCATCGCCCATCACCCCGACCAGGTTGAGCAGCAGGCCGAACGTCACCGGCAGTTCGCCCGTCGGCAGCTTGCCGTCATGGATATGGTGCACCGGGTTGCCGAGCTTTTCCTTCAGTTCCTGCCCGGCATAATTGCCGCGAAACTGCCAGTAATCGTCCACCGCGCGCGGGATCACGCCCATGTGCAGCGACTTGGCCTTTTTCGGCTCGCGATAGATGTAGAAGGCCAGGCTCTCCTCCGGGCCATAAGTGAGCCATTGCTCGAGGCTCAGCCCATTGCCCTTCGACTTGGAGATCTTCTCGCCCTTCTCGTCGAGGAACATCTCATAGGTCAGCCCCTCGGGCGGCCGGGCGCCGAGCACGCGCGTGATCTTCGATGCCTGGGTGACACTGTCGATCAAATCCTTGCCCGACATCTCGTAATCGACGCCGAGCGCGGTCCAGCGCATCGCCCAGTCGACCTTCCATTGCAGCTTGGCCAGGCCGCCGAACACGCTCTGCTCGATCCGCTCGCCCTCGTCCTCGAACGCGATCATGCCGGTCGCGGCGTCGACCACCTCGACCGGCACCTGCAGCACCACGCCCGACTTGGGGGATACCGGCAGCACCGGCGAATAGGTCGCGGCGCGCTCGGCGCGCAGCGTCGGCAGCATCACGTCCATGATCGCGGCATAGCGTTCGAGGATCAGCTTCAGCGTCGGGTCGAACCGGCCCGAGGCATATTCGGTGGTCGAGGACAGGAACTCGTAATCGAAGCCATAGCGATCGAGGAAATCGCGCAGCATCGCATTGTTGTGCGCGGCGAAGCTTTCGAACTTGCCGAACGGGTCGGGGATGCGGCTCAGCGGCTTGCCGAGCCATTCGGTCAGCATCGCCTTGTTGGGCACATTGTCGGGCACCTTGCGCAGGCCGTCCATATCGTCGCTGAACGCCACCAGCCGGGTCGGCGTGTCGCTCAGCGCATGGAAGGCGTTGCGCACCATCGTCGTGCGCAGCACCTCGTTGAAAGTGCCGATATGCGGCAGGCCCGACGGGCCGTATCCGGTCTCGAACAACACCGGCACGCCGCCCGGCTTGCCATCCGGATAACGCTTGAGGAGCTTGCGCGCCTCCTCATAAGGCCAGGCCTTGGAGTCGAGCGCGGCGGCGCGGAGCAGAGCGGTGTCGGTCATGATGGCGCAGCGACTGCGCGAAGGCGGGCTTTTTTGCAACCTTGCGCCTTCTTCTTGCCCCTCCCTGGTTTAGGGAGGGGTAGGGGGTGGGTAGGCCTGAGGCGCGCGCAACCTTCCCTCGATAGCTACCCACCCCCGACCCCTCCCTAAACCAGGGAGGGGAGCCGGTTTCGCGATCGGCGAGGGCTCGATTCAACCCCGCCACCACATCTGCGATCATCCTCCCGACACCGGCGCATCTCCGCATCGGCGAGAAACAGCGAGCAACCATGACGAAACCAGCGAGCGAGCAGCCCCCAACCTCCGTTCGCTTCGAGCGAAGTCGAGAAGCCTATCTCCGACAATTGTTTCTCGACTTCGCTCGAAACGAACGGTGTGGGGGAGGCAGCGCGAAGCGCATGAAGAATTTGCCCGCACACGCAGCCTTAGGGCTCCGCCACACCGCCACCGCGAGCGAAATCTCCGCGCCTTCGCGCCTCCGCGTGAACCACTCTTCTTCTTCCGCTCACCCTTGCGCGCCGCTGATGGAAATTCCCTGCCACCACCCCCGAAAAAAGAAGAAAATTCCCTGCCAATTCCCTGCCAGCAGGGAATTCGCCCACACCGCCCCGCACCCCGTTCCCCTGATGTTCCGACTCCGCTAAGGTAACCCGATGCCGCCGCTCCCTTACCCCGCGCTCCACGCCAGCCATGGCGGCATCTGGATCGCGCAGCCCGATGGCACCTGCCGCACGGTCGGTCGCGGCGAGGCGATCCGCCTTGCCGCCGACACGCCGATGATCATGCTCGGCGCGCCGCTGATCGGCCAGCGGCTCGGCCATGCCGAACTGTCGGGGCTCGACCTGCTCGAGCTGTTCGCCTTCCTCTTCCCGGCGCGCTTCATGGTGCCCACGCCGCGCGGCCTCGCCCGCGCCACCGGGCTGGAGACGCCGACCCGTGACGAGGAGGTCGCCCCCTTCCTGCTCCGCGCCACCGCCGCGTTGCTCGATGTGCCCAAGGGCGACTGGCCCGAGCGCGAGGGCGCCTGGACCTCGCTGCAATCGCTGTTCCGCCTGCGCTGGCCCTGGTCGATGCCGCTGATCGACCGCATCGCCAAACCCGCCCAGGCCGAGCGCTGGCTGTTCACCAAGCTGACCGAATGGTCGGAGACCGCCCCGCGCCCGGCACCGCGCACCATCGCCATCGATCCCGTCCAGACCGCCGAGCGCCTCGCCCGCCTCGTCGGCGCCGGCGCCGAGCAACGCCCCGGCCAGCGTGCTTATGCCGAGGCGGCGATCGAGGCCTTCGCCCCGCGCATGATGCGCGACTCGCCCAATCTCGTGCTGGCGGAAGCCGGGACCGGCATCGGCAAGACCTTGGGGTATCTCGCCCCCGCCTCGCTCTGGGCCGAGCAGGCCGGCGGCGCGGTCTGGGTGTCGACCTTCACCAAGGCGCTGCAACGCCAGCTCGCCCAGGAGACGGTGCGCCTGTTCCCCGACGCCGCCGAGCGCCGCGCCAAGGTCGTCACGCGCAAGGGCCGCGAGAACTACCTCTGCCTCCTGAACCTGGAGGATGCGTTGCAGGGCGGCTTCGCCGGCCGCGCCGCGATCCTCGCCCAGCTCGTCGCGCGCTGGGCGGCGTATAGCGCCGATGGCGACATGATCGGCGGCGACCTGCCGGGCTGGCTGCCGACGCTGTTCCGCCGCAACGGCTCGACCGCGCTGACCGACCGGCGCGGCGAATGCGTCTATGCCGGCTGCCCGCATTACCGGAAATGCTTCATCGAGCATGCCGCTCGCGCCTCGGCCGAGGCGGACATCGTCATCGCCAACCATGCGCTGGTGATGGTCAACGCCGCGCGCGGCCGTGAGCTGGCGACGCGCCCGACGCGTTATGTGTTCGACGAGGGTCACCACATTTTCGACGCCGCCGACGCGATGTTCTCCACCGCGCTGACCGGCCAGGAGACGATCGAACTGCGCCGCTGGATCCTCGGCCCCGAATCCGGCGGGCGCGGGCGCCGTCGTGGCCTGGCGGCGCGACTGTCCGATGTGGCGAGCTATGACGAGGCGGGTGGCCTCGCCATCGCCGATGCGGTGACGGCCGCCCAAGCCTTGCCCGGCGACGGCTGGCTCCAGCGCGTCGGCGAAGGCCAGCCCTTCGGCCCCGTCGAGGCGCTGCTCGGCGCCGTGCGCGGGCTGGTCTATGCCCGGGCCGAGGCAGAGGGTGATGCCGGCTACGGCCTCGAAACCGAACTGGCCGAGCCCGACCCCACGCTGATCGAAGCCGCCGGCCCCGCAGCGCATGCGCTCGACGCTTTGGTCCGCCCGCTGGTCACGCTCGGCCGCCGGCTGGAGGCGGTGCTGGCCGAGGCGCCCGACTGGATGGACGGCCCGGCCCGCGCGCGGATCGAGGGCGCGATCGCCTCGGTCGGCTGGCGCGCCGAGACGGTCGCGGCGTGGCTGTCGCTGCTCGCCCGCATCGGCGGCCCGGCCACGCCCGACTTCGTCGATTGGCTCGCCGTCGACCGCGTCGAGGGCCGCGAGTACGACATCGGCCTGCACCGCCACTGGCTCGATCCCGGCAAGCCCTTCGCCGACACCGTGCTGCGTTCGGCGCACGGTGCTTTGGTCACCTCGGCCACCTTGCGCGGCGGCGAGGACTGGGCGGTCGCCGAGGCACGCACCGGCGCCCCGCACCTCGCCCGGCCGGCCTCGCGCTTCGAGGCCGCCAGCCCATTCGACTATGCGACGCAAGCCGAGGTGCTGATCGTCACCGACGTCAAGCGCGGCGACATGGCCAGCCTCGCCAATGCCTATTCGCGGCTCGCGGTCGCTTCGGGCGGGGGGATGCTCGGGCTGTTCACCGCGATCCGCCGGTTGCGCGGCGTCCATGCCCGCATCGCCGACCGGCTGGCGCGCGAAGGGCTGCCGCTGCTCGCCCAGCATGTCGACCCGATCGATACCGGCACGCTCGTCGATATCTTTCGCGATGACGCGCACGCCTCGCTGCTCGGCACCGATGCGCTCCGTGATGGCGTCGACGTGCCCGGCGGGTCGCTGCGCCTCGTCGTGCTGGAGGGCGTGCCCTGGCCCAAGCCGACCGTGCTCCACGCCGCGCGGCGCCTCGCCGGGGGCGGGCCGCGCTATGACGATCGCATCGTCCGCGCCCGCCTCGCCCAGGCATTCGGCCGGCTGATCCGCCGCGCCGACGATCGCGGCACCTTCGTGCTGCTGTCCGCCGCCATGCCCTCGCGCCTGCTCAGCGCCTTCCCGCCCGGCGTGACCATATCGCGGGTGACGCTCGATGAAGCGATTGCGCGCGTTGCGTCTCTTCCCACAACGCCAAGCCTCGGGCATGAGGCGGCCGGACGCCTGACGGAGACGCCGCCCTCATGAAGACGCTGACGCTGCTCCGCCACGCCAAGTCCGGCTGGGACGACGCGTCCTTGCGCGACTTCGACCGCGCGCTCAACGCCAAGGGCGCCGCCGCCCGTGTCGGCCGCCACTGGCGCGACGCCGGCCTCGCCTTCGACACGGTAGTCGCCTCACCCGCGGTGCGCGTCGTCGAGACGCTGGAGCATGTCGCGAGCGGTTATGGCGACGACCTCGCCCCGGCCTGGGACCGCCGCGTCTACCTCGCCTCGGCGGTGACGCTACTCGACGTCGTGCGCGAACTGCCCGACTCGGTCGAAAGCGCCCTGCTGGTCGGCCACAACCCGGGTCTGGAGGACCTCGTCCTCATGCTGGTCCCCGACAACGACCAGGCACCGTTGCGCGACGCGGTCGAGGAGAAGTTCCCCACCGCCAGCACCGCGCGGTTGACCTTCGACGTGACCCATTGGGCCGACATCGCCGCCAATGGCGCGACGCTCGACCTGTTCGTCCGCCCGCGCGACCTCGACCCTGCGCTCGGTCCGGAGAAGGACTAACGTCCCTCCATCTGCGCCTTGAGACCCGCCAACGCGCCGAGCGGTTTCGCCTCGTCCTCGCTGATCACGCCGGCCGCACGCAGCGCCGCGGCGGCATTGGGGCCGCGCGGATAGGGGTCGAGCGCCAGCGCCATGGTCTCGGCCGCCGCCTCGCCCAGGTCGAGCGCGGCGCCGTCATAGAGCATGGTGTCGAGCGCATCCTCGTCCAGCTCGATCTCGCCGTCGCCGGCCACGTCGTCGACGACGAAGCGCAGCGCGACCGGCTCGTCGATCGCCACCGGGATCGGGTCGTCGGTCACCACGCAGGCCTGCACCACCGCACCACGGACATGGCCATGCGCGATGATCCCGGCGGTGTCGCGACGCAGGCGGAACTCGGCTTCGAGCGCGTCGACGCTCTTGAGCTCGAAGCGCTTGGCCAGCGCGGCGCGCTCGCCCGCATCGGCGATGATGCGCACGGTGCGCTCGCCCTCGCCGATCGTATCGGCGCGTTCGATGCGCGAGAACTCGGGCGTGCTCACGGCAACACGCCTTCGAGCAGCAGCTCGGTCGTCCGCGCTGCGAGTCCGTCGCGGAAGGCGAGCAGCGCGGTCTCGACATGCGCCAGTGCCGCCGGCTCGGGCGTCTCGCCGCGCCACAGGTTGCGGACCAGCGCTGCGCCCAGATCGCCCTCGGCCAGCGCGGCGCGATATGCGCCGAGCCTCCCGCCGAGCATGCCCATCATCTTGCCGATATGCTTGCCGACGATGATGTCGCCGATGCCGATCTCGCGCAGCTGGCCGTCCATATCGTCGACGAAGCGTTCGGTCAGGCGCGCGCTGGCCTCGGCCGCTGCGGGATCGTCCTCCAGCCGCAGCAGGACGAAGGCGAGGGTCGTTGCGATCATGTCGAAACGGCCGTCGACCGTGTCGGGCACGCCCGCTTCATACCAGTGCGGTTCGCGCGCCTTGGCGACGATCGCGGTGTACAAAGGCAGCGCGGTCTCGTCGCGCTTGCCCATCAATCTGGCGATGAAGCCCATGCTAATCCGTCTCTGTTCGGGCGGCGCCCTTGTTTGGCCGCGTTCATCCGCATATTGAGCGGACACGCTTATGATGCAATGTGCCTTGAACGACGATCGCGTGCGCGGTGGAGAAGAGTAGAATGCGTATCAAATCCGCCCGGTTGGCCGCCCCCGCCCTGATCGCGCTGGTCGCGCTCGGTGCCTGCACGCCGCTCAGGACCCATACCGGTTATGTCGTCGATGCCGATCTGGTCAATTCGGTCCAGCCCGGAGTCGACAACCGCCAGTCGGTGCTGGCCGTGCTCGGCAAGCCGAGCTTCACCAGCCAGTTCAACCAGGGCGACTGGTATTATGTCTCGCGCGATTCGCGCAATTTCGCCTTCAACACGCCCAAGGCGAAAGAGCAGATCACGCTGCGCATCACCTTCGACCCCGCCGGCAATGTGACGGCGGTGTACAAGGGCGGCGTCGAGCAGGTCGCGTCGATCAACCCCTATGGCAAGAAGACCCCGACGCTCGGCAAGGAGCGCAACTTCTTCGACGAGCTGTTCGGCAATATCGGTACGGTCGGCGCGGCCGGTGCCGGCGGCCAGGGCAGCGACGGCGGCGGTCGCGACACGCCGTAACCGGCGGGCGGTTCGCCGCATCCACCTTTCCCTAACCTGACGATCCGGTTCGCCGCGCGTTCAGCGCGCGTGCCCTATTGCCGTCGTCACGGTCATGGCGCGCAGGCGCTGCATGGGCCGGGAGTGGAGAAATACAGCATGCGTAAATCGATCATCATGGCACTCATGGCCGCCGCCGTTCTGCCGGTCGCGGCGCAGGCGCAGTCCAATGCCGAGCTGCGGCACGACCGCCGCGACGTCCGCCAGGAGCAGCGCGAGCTGCAGGATGCGCGCCGTCACGGCAGCGCGCAGGATGTCCGCGAGCAGCGCCGCGACGTCCGCGACGCACGGCAGGAATATCGCGAGGACGCGCGTGACCGCGATCGTCGCTGGGGCCGCGACGACTGGCGTGGCGGGCGCGACCGCAACCCGAACTTCTATGCCCGCGGCAACTGGAACGCACCGTTCCGCTACACCGCGTTCCGCGCCGGGCTTCGTATCGCGCCGACCTATTACGGCACGCGTTATGTGATCGCCGATCCGTGGCGTTATCGGCTCCCGGCCGCCGGCTGGGGCCGGACCTGGGTGCGGCATTATAACGACGTGGTGCTGGTCGATACGCGGCGCGGTATCGTCATCGACGTGATCCGCGGCTTCTACCGCTAAACGATCGTCACGCGAGAGGCCCGGGTGGAAGGAAACTTCCGCCCGGGCTTTTTGCTGCCCGTCAACGATGAGAAAGAGCGCCTCCTTGCTACCCGCAATCGGACGCGCGTTGAATCACGGCCTCTCTACCGCACCGTGAACAGCACCTGGTCGACGACATGCCCGCCCACGTCGAGCAGGCGCAGCCGATGCTGGCCCGGGCCCGCGAGTATCTGCGGCACCGTGTCGGCGGCGCCGATGTCGCGCTTGTCGAGCATCAGGCGGTGGGCGATCGCGGCGCCGGTGACGGTCACGGCGAGGCGCTGGCGGTCGGGCGGAATGTCGGGGTCGATGGCATAGACGCTGCCCGATACCGGGTTGGTGATGTGCGGGCGGCGCGATTCGGCCGGCGCGAACGCGATGCGGCTCATCGCGGTGCCGGTGAGGAAATATTCACGGCGCGGCTGCTCGATATTGTTGGCGAACGTCACGGCGCGCTCCTCGATACCGGGCGGACGCGCGGGCGGCCGGGGGCGGCGGTCGGCGCCGAGCGCGAGCATCAGGTCGCGCCACACCGGCGCCGCGCCGCTGGTGCCCGAGACGGCGCGCATCGGGTCGCCCTCGAGATTGCCGACCCACACCGCGACGGTGAAGCGGTCGTTGAAGCCGATGCACCAATTGTCGCGCATCGCCTTGGACGTGCCGGTCTTGACCGCCGCCCAGAAGGGCAGGCGCAACGCGGAATCGAGCCCGAAGGTCACGGCGCGGGCATTGGCATCGGCGAGCATGTCGTCGACCAGCCATGCGGCCTGCGGCGTGGTGATCGCGCGCGACGTTTCGCGCGGATCCTTCGCCGTAAGCCGCAACGGCGCCCAGCGGCCGGCATTGGCGAGGCTGCGATAGGCATTGGCCTGTTCGAGCAAGGTCACCTCGGCCGAGCCCAGCGCGAGTGAAAAGCCGTAATAATCGCCATCCTCGACCAGCCCGCGATAGCCGGTATCCCATAACCGGTCGCGGAACGGATCGACCCCGACCAGCAACAGCGTGCGCACGGCGGGGACGTTCAGCGACCCGGCAAGCGCGGAGCGCGCCGAAACCGGACCCTTGAAACCGCGATCGTAATTCTGCGGGACGTAGAGGCCCGAGGCGGTGTCGAGTTGGACCGGCGAATCGTCGAGGATCGAGGCGGGGGTGAGATAGCCCTTCTCCATCGCCTGGGCGTAGAGAAAGGGCTTCAGCGTCGAGCCGGCCTGGCGATAGGCGTTGGCGCCATCGACGGAAGCGGCGGTCGAGTTGCCGCCAATGCCGCCGACATAGGCCAGCACATCGCCGGTGGCGTTGTCGATCACCACCACCGCGCCGTCGCGCGCCCGCGTGCCGCCAAGACCCTGCAACTGACGCCGCAGCGCCGCGATGGCATATTTCTGGATGTCGTAATCGAGCGTGGTGGTGACGCGCAGGCCGGGCTTTGTCAGCAGCCGGTCGGAGAGATGTGGCGCGAGACCGGGGTCGAGCTGGAGGCTGCGCGCAGGGCCGAGCATCGAGGCGGCCTCGCCGGTGAGGCGCGCGCAGTCGCTTGCCGGCGCGCGGGCGCAGGCGCGCCGGGCGACGATAGCGGCGTTGGCCTGCGGCTCGGGCAACAGCGCGGCGAGCAATATGGCGTCGTCATGGGCAAGCGCGTCGGGCGTCTTGCCGAACAGGCCGAGCGCCGCGGCGCCGATGCCCTGGGCCTCGCCGCGGAAACCGGCGAGGTTGAGATAGGCCTCGAGGATCTCGTCCTTGTCCCAGCCGCGTTCGAGCGCCCAGGCGGCGCGCATCTGCCTGAGCTTGTCGAGCCAGCTACGCGCGCCCGGCGTGGCGAGATCGGGGATGAGGAAGCCGGCGACCTGCATGCTGAGCGTGCTGGCGCCACGCGAGCGCTGCCCCTCGACCCGGTCGCGCGTCGCGCTGGCCAGCGCCAGCCAGTCGACCCCATTATGGCTGTAGAAACGGCGATCCTCGGCAGCGACGAGTGTGTCGCGGGTGACCTGCGACACCTTGTCGAGCGGCGTCCAGCCGAGCCGGCGTGCGGCGAAGTTCACCCGGGCGGAATCGAGCAGCCGGCCATGCCGGTCGTAGAGCCACGCCTCGGACGGATGCCAGTCGGCGACGACCTGGCGGTAGGAGGGCAAGGGCGGCGGCATGGTGATGTAGTCTGCGATGCCGAACAGCAGGGCGGCGAGGCCGATACTGGCAAAGGCCTGACCCTCGCGCGTCCTCAGCGCGGCCCACCAGCGGCCGGGGTCGATCGCGGCGAGTTTCCAGAAGGCGATGGTGAGCCAGGCGCGACTCGTTCCGACGGTCCCTGCCAAAGTCGAAAGCGATCTGCGCCACATATCTTCAGGCTACCATGGCGAGGCCGGAAAGGAAGCGTTCGTGATGCTCAGCAGACGAAATCCGCGACGGTGCGAACGGTGCTCGCTCGCATCCGCGGTGGCCCTTTCAATCTAATCGAGAAATCGAACTACTGACCTTGGTATCGGTAACGCTTCTTCAGAAAATCCTCGTCGATGAAAAGACCATTGTCGTTTCGGTCGCATCCACCCAGTGCGTCGACCCAGGCGCCTTTGCGAAACGCCCCTTTCAGCACGACATGCCGCCCATTCATCGCCGAACGATGGGCGGCCAGCCAATCGATGTTTTCTAGATTGAGGCAGAAATTGCCGGCAAATTGTTTGCCGTTCTCATAGAAATTGAATTGCCACCAATGGCCACGCGTCTCCAGATACCCTTGGACGTAGACTTGTTGTCGATCGTAGCGATCCGGTTCGGCATTGAATTTTGACGGTGGCCCGATCGGTAGAGCGGGATCAAGCGCAGGGCCGGTCACACAGCCTGTCAGACCCAGGCAAAATGCCAATATCGCGAATCTCATCGCCACCTCGCCAGCTACCGATTCTCGCACAGCATAACCGAATCGCAACAAGAACAAAGAGAGAAAATCGGGTGCGAAATAAATCGCCGCACCCGCCTTTCTCAGCGCATGCCGGCGCCGTTCAATGCCCGGGGGCCGGCGTTGATGCGGGCGCTGGAACCGGTGCAGACAGGGGTTTGAAAAACTGCGGCTGCTCCTTCGTCAAACGGGTCTCGAGGTCGCTCAACTGCCGCGGCGTTTGCGCATTCAGCGGCACGCTGAACGTAAGCTGCCCATTATGTAGTTCCCGCCAGCCGATCTTGTTGCCGTACACGGTCGCGACGGGCACGTGATATTTGAACAAGCCATCGGCATCGCCACGGCCTTCGCTTTTCGGATCATCGGGCGCATCGACCATGCCGTCATCTGCCGGATTCCCGCTGAAATCGCTTTCGATATGGCCGTGGATGATGAACAATAATTTCCCCGGTCCGGTCGGTGAACCATGGGCGTTGTCCGAATTCCTCCCCGATCCGGCAGTGCCACCCGGCCTGACGTCGATGGTACCGTCTGGCATCAGATAGGCGAAGGCGAGAATTTCCTTGTCACCGCTCGCCACGCGCACCTTGTTGATCTGCGCCTGTGCGGCCGCGCGCATTTCCGGTGTGGCAATGATATTTTCGCGCGACAGTCGCGCCACATCGGCGGGCGCGATACTCGCCGCCAGAATCCGTTCGCGCCCGACGGTCGCCGTGCGGAGCGGGGCGGGGGGTGCGGCGGTTGTCGGCGTCGGCGGCTTGGCCGGGTCGGTCGCCGTGCCGGCACCGGGCGTTGTCGCAGGGCTTGCGGCCTGGCCGGCGGCTCCGTCCGTGACAGGTGTTGCCGGGCTTGCGACCTGGTCCGGGAACAAGCTGCCATTTTCCGCAGCGCCGCCCGCAAGGAACGCGGCGGGATGCATCTCAAAAGCCGACGCCGGCCGATCGCCATTGGCGAGCGACGTGGCCGCGCTGCCGAACAATGCCGGCGTGACGGTGGCGGAGTTTTGAGACGCGTTTTCGACGGCTGACGGCGGGTTGATATTGCTGCGCGCCCTGGACATCAGCACATCCATGTCGGCGCTTCGCAGGTCGCGGCGGAGCGCGGGTGGAATCTGCGCGATGGAGGTGAAAGCCGGGCCGTGCTGATCGGCCAGGGTGAAGGCGTGGCTGGCCGCATTGTCCTGCATCTCTCGCCGTGAGCGCTCGTCTTGCACGAGCCGCCAGTTAAGTTCGTCGAGCGCATGCTGCCGGCGTTCGTCGTCGATGCCCGGCTGGTCGACGATTCGTGTTGCAACCGCTGTCGGATCCGAAGGCAGCGCTCGCGCGGAAGAGCGCGCCCCGAGCAGCGCCATATGCTGTGCCACGTCGAGCAGTACGGGCTGGGGCAATGCCTGATACCAGCCGTCGCCGCGCTGGGCGATCAGCGCGTCGAGCTTGTCCGGCCCCATCGCCGCGGCCGCCCAGCTGCGCGCCGCGTCACCCTGGTAACGCTGCAGGAGCGAAGGGAGGCTGCCCTGCTGCGCGTCCGGGCTGATCACCAGCATACGGTCGCGCAGATCGTCTGCCGACATCTTTGGCGCCTGCGGTGCAAAGGGCGCCGCAGCGAGGTCGGCGGCGTCGATATCGGCGATTGCGCGCTCGTAGCTGAAACGCGGTGCGATACCGGTCAGCGCCTTGCGCATATCGTCGGGCCGCATGTCGCTGCCATGGCGCCTTACCGCGACAAGCGCGCCAACCGCGTCGTCGGCCGCGCGGGTATCGATATGGGTGAGGTGAATGCCGGATTGATAGCCGTGCGCGGCGGCATCGCCCTGCGCCGGCGGCTGGCCGGCGAGGCGGGCCTGCTGGCGCGCCGCATTCTTGCCGGTTTCGATATGGTGTTCATAGAGTTCGGGCCGGTCGATATTGTTGAGCGCATCCTTCACGCTACGATCCTGCAGCGACTGGCTCTGCTGCGCCTGGTCCGCGATATCCTGCAACCCGGCATGGCTCCGTGCCGCGGCCACGCTTTGGGCGACGCGCTGCGTAATCTGCTGGGCGATCATCGCACGGCGACGATCATTGCCGACGCCGTCGATCTGCGCCTGACCTGCCGCCTGCAGATCGGCCTCGACCTGCGGCAGGGCGGCGCGGGCGGCGCTGCCGTTCAGGCTGAAATAGCCGTGGAGCAGCGGATCGGCCTGGTTGCCGAAACCGACATACGCCTGCTTGATCGCGGCATCGTCGCGATGCGTCCGTTGCTCGTCGAGCGCCTCGGCGAGTTGCGCGCCGCCCTTGCCGACATCTGTCAGGCCGCTGCCAAGCGCCTGCAGGCCGGTGCCGGAATAATCCGCGGCGCGGAACCTGGCATCGGTGGCTGATGCCAGGCCGACATTATTTTCTTCGATCGGAACGATGATGGGCATGAGCCACTCCTGCTGACGGTCGCGCGGAAGACGCGGGCAGCAGGGGGATTAAACGCTGGTGCGAAGTGTTGAATCAGGATGGCGCCCTCGCCTCGCCTGGCGTGAACGCAAGGTTGATGCACACGAACATGCGCAGTGCGATGCTCCTCCGGCACCAGGCAGACTCGCAGGCGGCGCGCCTTAAACCCTGGGCTCCTGCTTGCGTGTTGTGTTTCGGGAGGATGGCAGGACAGCATTGGTGTAGAGCGAGGCATTGCGTGGCTGAGGAGTCGCGAAGGATGCTGATCACACTGCACGGGAACGCGACCACGACGCCGCGCCAGC
>Ga0307510_10005678_pt1 | contig 14871 bp, 20 predicted proteins | sample 12_EM_MG_FD_207224 | JGI IMG/M metagenome (GOLD analysis project Ga0307510, IMG submission 207224) | Populus trichocarpa ectomycorrhiza microbial communities from riparian zone in the Pacific Northwest, United States - 12_EM | ecosystem: Host-associated > Plants > Roots > Unclassified | place...
GGCTCCGGAAAGCTAAACGAAGCAAGCCTCCACATCGAATCATCACGAATGATGGGATCGGGCGTCCGTGTCCCTCTGAAGTTCACACCAAACTTCAAAGTACGGGGAGGCCCCAAAGGGCAAGCCAACATTAGCTTGTTCCCTGGAGCAATAGTCGCTCTTAAAGGGAGCAATAGGGGCGGGGGCTGGTTTTCGGTCTCCGAAGTCATGACGGTCAGGCTCACTCGTCAGTTTACTTTCCGTGCCTATGCCTCATACACCTCTAGTTACCTCCCCTTCTTCCTTCTGCTTCATCCACCTTGCAGGGCGGTGTGAAAAAGGAGCGTCGAGAAACGTCGTTTTCCATGACAGTGGCTTGTGGTCCCTTCACACCTGATTCTGATCTTCAGTTTAAGCCATGGTCCGCACTATTGAAGAGTTTAATGACGCTAAAACCAGACGCAGTCCTCCTAGTTGGTCCATGTTGTCATGTCCAAGCGCGTTTTACTAACATCCTCCCCAGATGGGACCGTTCTTAGACTCGAGTAATGAGAAGGTTAAGACTGGTGATGTCGACCAAACCCCCGAGGAGCTTTTCTACTCGCAGTTTATAGAGAACATACATGACTTCCTGGAGGCATCCCCCAATAGTTTGGTTTTGGTCGTCCCAAGTGTAAGGGACATAATCAGTGATCGTTTCGTCTACCCACAGTCTCCGCTCGATACTTCTGGGCTCTCCGGTCACCCGGTACGTCAAAGTTGAAAGCATCAACCTTTTTGCTTCTATTTCTTTACTGAAACATCTTAGCGGATAAAACTTTTGTCGAATCCATGTCGATTCTCCCTCAACGACGTCGCATTTGCCGCTACTAGTATGGATGTGTTGTTCCATCTGCGGAAGGAGCAGCTCGTGATGCGTGCAGAGGAGGTTGAGTCACTGGAAGTGAACGGGCAGCTACCAGCCACGGACACGATGGCAAGCCTAGCTCGACTCATTTTGCAGCAGAGAAGGTTTGTGTTTGCACCATTCTATCTGGGTCATATTCATTACCGCCCTGTTAGCTTCTATCCGCTTTTCCCAACACCTCTTGATCTCTCACACGAAGTGAATCTCGATGTATCTCATCTTGAACATCTTGCTTTGTGTCACGAAGAAGGCACATCCGCTCCAGACGTACTGATCACTCCAAGCCGGCTGAAACACTTTTCAAAGGCACGTCATATATAAATTCATTGAGATCATTACAGTCATGTTGCTCTTCAAAGGTTGTGGATCATACTATTGCCATAAATCCGTCGTTCGTCTCTAAAAACGTCTCGGCAAATCTGGTATTCGGTGGGGACGGAGAGGGATCAGTTTCGTCTCGCATCAAAGTCGACGTGGGGAGGATCTCAGAATGAGATGCCTCGTTTGTCTCTTAGGGCTTGAGGGCGTGGGGTCGGATGGAGAAGAGATTGTTTGTCTTGTTAGGAACGGTTTAGGCGTATTGCCGGAGTGTACTGTACTTTTACGGATGTATCCGGTCCGCGCATAAACATTCGCCATTCCACTGCGGTTTATACCGTTCACTGCGTCTTCGCTTCCCCTCTCCTTCACCATCATACAAAAGGCCTGAAAATGGGTGCTGGTCAGTCTACAGGCTCACATCCGCAGCCTCCAGCGCGTGCGCTGCATGTACTGCGCGTGACACCGTCCTCACCCGCCTCGCAGACGAATATTGAAGCCTTCTTCGATTTTGTGGTCGGCCTCGAAGGAGAGACACATTCATCACGAAAAACGCTGGATGCCGCTGAACTCGAGGCGATCGTGGAGAAGAATGAGGGCAAAAACTTGAACCTGCTCGTCTGGAACAGCAAATCCCAAACAACGCGAGGTCGGTGGCGCGCCTCATCCTCCCGCCGCCTATCTCTAACCTCCCCCGCCAGTTGTTAAGATTACTCCGTCGAGAACGTGGTCTCAGCAAAGCCTCCCAGCAATTCCCATTAGTGATGCGGGACCTGGAACGCAGCCCTCACTGCTCGGTCTCAGTATGCGCATATGTGAACCCGAGTTCGCGCTCGAAAACGTCTGGCATGTCCTGGATGTATTGGAAGGTAGCCCAGCAGAAAGTGCCGGGCTTGTTCCCTATGGCGATTGGATAATTGGGTGGTCGGGAGGCGTCCTGGGTGCCGAGGGTGACTTTTATGATGTCGTGGAAGCCGTGAGTTCCCCATTTACTACGACCAAAGATCCTTCGTTCACCCTCAGCAGCATATCGACAAGCCTCTCCGTGTCTACGTTTATTCATACGACTTTGAGTACGTCTTATGGCCCATTTCCTACGTTTCGTCCTCTAATCGTATCAGCACGATCCGGGAAGTAGTCCTGGTTCCAAATCGGCAGTGGGGCGGCGAGGGATTGCTTGGTTGCGTCTTTGGGTAAGCACCATACCTTGTAGGCTCCCCCCAGAGTTTCACGTGCCATGCAGCTTTGGGCTTTTGCACCGGATCCCCCCATTTCCTGCCGACCGCCAACCTGGTGCTCTCCCTCCAGAGTTGCGTGACTCCGCCGAATTCGAAGAACAGACGTTATATGTCCCAGCGGATGTCGCGTCGGACTCGATTGACGTGGACTTCTCTTCAGATACCCATGACCAACCGCAGCACTTCTTCTCCCCACCACTTTCTCACGATTACAGCTACACTTATTCCAACCGTGGTGTCGCCCTGACTCGTCAACCACCGTCGTCGACAATTCCGGAGGAGTATGAGGGGACGGACAGTCATCCCCACTCTTCCCGCTCCTCCCAGGACCTCCAACATATCAACGACAGTAATCACTATCACCGTCGTCGCAGTCAAGACCATGATAGTGACCACGGCCATTATAACCACCGTATCAGAACGGTACCCACCACCCATCGGAGTTCAACGCCCAGTTCGTCCTTGCCCCCGGATGTACACACCAATGGTGATTCGAGATCGTGACCTATTTCATGGATCTCACCCAAGTGCTTAATCGGTTAAAGGTCACACGTATGGCAGCGTTCGTTTCCCATATGGTGCAACAATTCCCGGAGGAGGCCAGGCACTTCCCCAACCCCATATCAATGGCGCTCATGTATATGAAGATGTCGACGGGCAAGCTAGTGTAGCAGAGACTGAGAGTGCTGAGGAAATATCAGAACAGGACAGCCTGACTAGCGTAGAGTAGTTTCTAGTAACCCATGTTACCCATAACCGTAGCCAGTAGCCAGTAGCAGCACCGTTTGGTCGGTAACCCTAATTTGATGATGACCAGACCAGAACACGCAGTTGGCTCGCTGCTGCACTGCCACTCAGTGTCAGCGCGGGCGCCATATTCTGCTACTCTACCAATTGCGCTTTTGTCCGGTCTTGCCATATATTGAATGGACGAGTTGGACACCCATCTCCTTCATCCCCAGACTCCTCGTCGGAGACCTCGGATTCGTGCCACATCTGTCGCCTCACAACCTACCTTCCGTTCGGATGGTACCTTGAAAGCTGCCCAGCGGCCTCTCTCACCCATCGCGCGGCCCATGTCTTCCATCCCAATGTATGACGAACGATACCCATCCGCAACCGAAAATAGCTGACCGTTCTGCCCTCTGCTAAGGGACTCCTATCCGGAGATCGTGGCCCCTGTGCCACTGCGGCACCAAGCACTACAGCCGAGCCCAGACGCCTGGATACGCACGCCCTCTCCACTATCCTCGTCGCGAACGATCTCTCCGACGACGCCCATCCGCGGCGGGTTTTTGCGCGCACCGGGGCACTACAGCGGCTACGCGAGCTTCAGCGCTGTCATGGAAGCTGGGAAGGAGCCTCCACCGTCGCTGGAGGAGCAAGGGTTCGGGCGTAGGTGGCTACGCTGGATGCACAGGAACGGAGTCAAGCATTGGGTTGTGCCGTGCACGCTGCTGGCGTCGGTCTTGGTGCGCTGGTGCATCGGGCTAGGTTCCTATTCAGGTACGTCTCCAGACTATACATACTTCTCCATGATGACATTGTCGCCTCACTGTACCCAGGGCAGGGGGCTCCTCCCATGTTTGGAGACTACGAGGCTCAAAGGCATTGGATGGAACTCACGAACCACTTGCCGACGCGACAGTGGTACACGTACGATCTGCAATATTGGGGTTTGGACTACCCTCCGCTGACCGCGTACCATTCATGGCTCTGCGGCAAAATGTGCGTTGTGTTTTTATTTCCTTTTTCCCTTGGGTTTGGTATCTTTCGCGCTGCCTCTCTGACTCACCGTGCGACTTAGTGGGTCATTCATCGATTCGACCTGGTTTTCCCTGGACGCTTCGCGAGGCATCGAGACCCCAAGCAGCAAGCTTTTCATGCGCAGCACGGTCATCCTATCAGACTGTGCGATCTACGTTCCAGCCGCGTGGCTTTTCACGCGCGTCTGGCATTCTGACCGCTCGCGGCGGACACAGGTACCGCACCATTCACCATTCGTCTCTTGCGAGAGGGCGTGTTTTGGCTGATGATATTTGGGACATAGAATGCGGCGCTCCTTACGCTCCTTTTTCAGCCCGCGCTTCTCTTGATCGATTTTGGGCATTTCCAGTATAATTCTGTCATGTTGGGTACGTTTTCGTAGCATAAGCTCGAATTGGGAGCCGTCCTGACGATCGTCATAAGGCCTCACACTTCTCGCCGCCACGTGTTTCATTTCAGGATGGGACCTTCTGGGAGCCTTCCTCTTTACCCTCAGCCTGGGATTTAAACAGATGGCCTTGTATTACGCGCCAGCCGTTGGCTCGTATCTTATCGGCAAGTGCCTTTATCTGGGCCCAAGAGACGGGTACGCATGTTCCCCTACCAACTTTCTCCCAACTCTACTTACCAGCGACAGCACACAGCTGTTCGTCCGTCTCGCTGTAGTCACGGCGGGCACCTTCACACTGCTCTTCCTTCCTTTCCTACCTCCGCTGGCTCCGATCTCCGCAATCCTCGGTCCCATCACGCGCATCTTCCCGTTCAACAGGGGCATATTCGAGGACAAAGTGGCCAACTTCTGGTGTGCGAGCAACGTAGTCGTGAAATGGAGGCTCTGGGTTTCGCAGAGCGCGCTCATGCGGCTGTCTACTCTTCTCACCCTCGTCGGGTTTCTAGGCTCAGCCATTGCTCCAATACGTGCGTGGCTGAGGCTTAGAAATGAGAAGAAGTCGACGGAGCTGCCACCGGTGATGCAAACGGTCGTGCTGCTTGCGTTGCTCAACAGCTCAATGTCCTTCTTCCTGTTCTCCTTCCAAGTCCACGAGAAGACGATCCTGCTCCCCCTACTTCCTTTGACGCTGTTACTTTCCACTGCTCCCCATGATTCGTCAACGTTCAAGTTAGGAGTGCTGGCGAATAACGTTGGTGTCTTCAGGTGGGTGTCTATTTTCGACGCCGCGCGGTGATTACAACGATTTTGTAGCATGTGGCCCCTCCTGCGAAAGGACGGATTGGCTACTCAATATGTTGCCCTGACTTTATTATGGAACCAATTGATTGGGCATGGGCCATGTATTGTCCTCTCAAAAGCGACATTTTTGGACATGCTTACATGGGTGCGGCCATCTTACATTTCATTAATGCATCGAATTTCTCAAATCTATGCCCGGTCAGGTGGTTTACCTGGGTTGCGCTCTGCTTCACCTACTAGAGTTTGCGTATCGTCCACCGGCACGATATCCTGACTTATTCCCTGTCCTCAACGTACTCCTCAGCACGCCAGTCTTCGTCTTCACCTGGTTGTGGAGCATCAAATCCATCATTGAGGCGCGATGGACCGCCGGCGGCCTCAGCGTCGGCGGAGAGTCGAAGGAGAAAGAGAAGAAAGGCGGCCTGAGCATGCGGTTTCCGAGCGAGGGCCTGGGTTCAGGCGGGGTCAGTTCGGCAGTTGCGCCGCTTGAAGGGATCCGGAATAGGCGGGAAGGTGGATTGAGAGCACAGAGTCTTGGATATGGATATGCAAGGGGACGAGGGCGGGTGGACTAAAAGGGCGAAAGGTCATCTCACTATCTCTGTATCTAGACTACCTTTCACTGTGCTGCTCATTGTGTCCCACAGTCCAGCGTTTAACCCCAACTTCGCCTACAGTATCTGTTTCAGGCAATGACTGTGCATCTGTCTACAAATACAGTACACAAGAGACGAGTGAGGCAGAGGTGTGGCGGCGTGCTGCCCTCCGTTTAAACCCTCTACTGCGGCTTGATTCGGATGTTCAGATGCCTAAAATCCCTCCGGAAAATGAAGGTCACCCACCTTGCCGATGGCCAGTGCTAATCTATTCTCGATCTCTTTGCAGAACGTCTCCCCATTCATAGCGTGTGCTTTGAGACAGGTAATACATCCGTTTGATGTGATATGAGCCTGTAGAGCGGAAAGGTACTCCCCACGGATATCGGAAGTGTTCGGGAGGGGGTTTGTGAACGCCTGGTCCAATTCAGCGAGACGCTCCCGAAAAAGGCTGGTCAACCAAGAGGGCGAGTATCCAGTGCGAGTGTGGGACCTCAAAGATGAACCCGATTGTGTACAAGACATCCAAATATTGAATGGGGGTTTGCCGAGATCGAGAAACGACTTGAAGCACAAGATGAGATTGTCTCGGCAGCGCCTGCGAAAACTAAGAAGATCACGTAAAACCCAACCTTCAAAGAACGGTAGCTCATCACAGAGAAATTCAAGTGTCATCGGGAAATCCAACGTAAGACGGGCCAACGTTTCCTTTTCAGATGACAATCCTTTAATGCTTGCCATAGCGTATGCACGAAATGTCGCCGCCCCAATTGGCATAGGCAAGTTTTTATGTCGGATCTCAGCGCGGATGCGGGACTGGGCGCCGTCCATCTCGTATTTCTGTGAGGCGGCAAGCACCATCAAAGTTTTGTCGTAGGAGTTAGGGATCATGGAAGGAATAGGGTACAACATTGTGAGGAGACATTTCAGCACATCCGCGTCCTCAGATAAGCGCACAACCTGAAGGCCACCGACAACTTCTTGATCGGAGGGTTGGGGAAGGGAAAACATGTCATCGAAGAAGGGAGACGACAGGGATAGCACCAATTTGTGGACACGGAAGTTGACGGAGTCGCAAGATTGAATTATTGTATCGGCATTAGCCATATCCAAGCCATCAGGCAGGGGTGAGGCATTCTGCGAGGAAGTCCTCCCAGAATCACGATGTCTGATTCAGCCTATGGAAGTTTTCTAATTAATACCGATGTCATATATGTCGTAAACAACGATACTCACCCTTGTCGTACAATCGTCAACAACTTCTTTTAGCGCCTTCCAAAAGACGTTTATTGCACTGCTAGGTATATTTGCGCATTCACATCCATAATGTAAGGCACTTGTATGGCGTAACAAGAACCTGTAGAACTGAGTTGTATCGAAGAGATCTGGAGATTTCGCTATGGATTCGATGTATTCACCCAACCAAGTTAGTGTACCATATTCGCAGGGTTGACCAGTCATTTCGCTGGGAACACCAGTTGTCTTGAAAGTCGTAAGATCATCCGCAAGGTAATTCCGAACTCTGTGGTGGTACTTCCAGAGCCCGTGAAGATCAACCAATGGTGTGGCACCAAGCTTGTCTTCTAGATCCTCTAGTGTGAATGAGAAAGTCAACGTGGTGCGCGCTGCATGACGTGCTTCCTGACGAAGTCCATGCGTCTGTGCAAGAGAGTAAACTTGCACAGCGGTCTCTTCACGAATGAACGGTGGATCCTGCGACGCAATGACGGCTCGGATGGTGCTCATAATAAACACCATCTGGTACTTTTGAGCTGCCGACAGAAGAAGCATGGTTTGTTCGATAGTCGAAGGAAGGACGGAGGGCGTGGGGAGAATGAAAGAGAGGAGACTGGAGAGGGTGGCACCGCTATCGGATAGCTGGACAGATGGAAGTGATGGAGTACTAATGCTTGTAGTATGTGAACTCAGAGCGAATTGGATGGCCTCTCGGAGCACGGGGGAGGCCCTGGTGGCATCGGATTTCAGTACTCGAAACTCGCGGTGGTCGCGCGAACGAAGGATAATATCGGCATCGGGGTCATCAAAAAGTGAATTCTCTGAGATTTCACCCGAGTTGGAAGGGTGTGAGAATACCCCGCTGGCCGTTTGAGTCGACATTGTAAGGCGACGAAAAGAAAGACAGTGAGGGTCGGTGGGACTGACACAGTTCAGCGCTATCCATGATGACTGCGGCGCGATGAACCCTCGGGCCTAGCGGGCGTCTGTTTTTGACCGACTATACCTTCATCAATATGTTGGCCACTTGCAGGCCTCTTTGTTTATCTACCGCCGCATTTCTGCTGTCTGTTGGAATAGGGATAGTCCGCTCAAGGTATGCTCCCTTTATGTTATTAGCATCCGGCCCTTATGAGTGACATACGCTCTCTGGCGACACTAACAAACGACGCACACTCATCCACTCGGACATCCTCAATGATGATTCCCTTCTCAACATTATCTGCCACTGTATACCAGTTATTTTTGGGGAAGATGGCAACGATATTGGGGATATCGACAACAAATTCTTAGAGGGTGGGAGATGGGAGCGCGAACGCTGGTGGTACAAGCTTGCTCAGGTCTGTCGGAGATGGCGACACCTCATACTGAGGATTACTGACATCACCACCCCTGACACCTATGTCTTTCCTCGTTCGTATGTCTGGGACCCCGGTAGCAGATATACTTGCACATTCGCCTCCCATTCCGCTAATTATCGATCATATTCACACATTCGAAACCATCACTGTGGAGGACCAAAAGGGTATTCTCCTCGCACTCACGCACCGCGATTGCGTGCGCCTCATACGCCTTCGGATGCATGTTTCGTCATTGACGAGGCTCATCGCAGCGATAGACGGGGCTTTCCCGCTGCTGGAATACTTGTATATCCAGCATCTGACGTGTCGGGTACCAACTGCTCACTTCCCTCAGCATTTTGGGCACCACTTCTCCACCATCTCGTACTACTTAGCTTTGCCTTTCCGATTAGCTCGCCATTGCCTTCCGGGCTTGTCACGCTCTCTCTTGAATGTATTCACCCATCCACGAACTTCGGCCCAAGGGAACCACTACAACAGCTTTCACTCATACCTCGGCTGTGCCACTGTCCTAAAATACCTTGTCTTACAGACATTGCCACCTGTACAACTAGTCTTTGCTTTTTGTGAATCAATATATTTGTGCGATGCGTATCGTTGCCACCACCTTTGAGGACTGTCGTTTGGGGCGGAATACTTGCGACGCGCCGAAGTGGCTATTTCCTAATACTTTGTCAGTCGACCCCAGCACTCTTCAGACGGCCTCTCCTCCCTCTACATCCGCATAAGATGAGCACGCACGTCATCCTCCGCCATTTCCCCCTCCTCCCGAGCGATATCCACCAACGCAGCCCTCACATCAGCAGGCATCTTATTTGACGATCTATCATCCAGCCGTCAACAACATTAATCTCACTGTATCTGTATTTAGACTACATTTTACTGCAGTGAGTGCAGCACTCTGCCCGATGATGAGATCTCGGCCGCATCAATTTGTCCATCCAACGTCAATGCTGCTTCGTGTCACGCAGTCCAGCGCTTAACCGACTTGCGCCTACAGTATCTATTTCAATCAGGCAATGACCGTGCATCTGTCTAATCTACGAATACAATACACAAGAGACGAGTAAGGCAGAGGTGTGGCGGCGTGCTGCCCTTTGCTTAAACCCTCTACTGTAGCTTGATTCGAATGTTCAGATGCCCAAAATTCCTCCGGAAAATGAAAGTCACCCACCTTGCTGATGGCCAGTGCTAAGCTATTCTCAATCTCTTTGCAAAACATTTCCCCATTCACAGCGTATCCTTTCGGACAGGCAGCGCAATTGTTTGATGCCATATGATCCTGTAAAGCGGAGAGGTACTCCTCGCGGATATTGGAGATGTTCGGGAAAGGTTTTGTGAACGCCTGACCCAATTCGGTGAGACGCTCCTGAAAAAGGTCGGTCAACCAAGAGGGTGAGGATCCAGTACGGGAACTTGAAATTCCATATGAATCTGTGCAAGGCGTCCAAATGTCGAATGGGAGAATGTCGAGATCGAGAAACGACCTGAAGCATGAGATGAGATTGCCTCGGCAGCGCCTACGAAAACTGATAAGATCACGTAATACCCAACCTTCAAAGAACGGTAGCACATCGGTCAGATATTCGAATGTCATCGGGATAATCCAACGTAAGACGGGCCAAGGTTTCCCTTTCAGACGACAATCCTCCAATGCTTGCGATAGCGTACGCATGAAAGGTCGCTGGCCCAGTTGGCAGAGACAATTTCTTACATTGAATCTCAGCGCGGATGCGGGACTGGACGCCGTCCATGTCGTATTTCTGTGAGGCGGCAAGCAACATCAAAGTTTTGTCGTAGGAGTCAGGGATCATGGAAGGAATAGGGTACAGCATTGTGAGAAGACAATTCAGCACTTCCGCGTCCTCAGATAAGCGCACTACTGGAAGCCCATCGACAACTTCCTGATCTGAGGGTTGGGGAAGGGAAAACATGTCATTGAAGAAGGGAGACGACAGGGATAGCACCAATTTGTGGACACGAAATTTGATGAAGTCGCAAGATTGAATTATTACATCGCCATTAGCCATATCCAAGCGATCAGGTAGGGGTGAAGGATTCTGGGGGAAAGCAGGACTCGGGCCATATTCAGTTTGAAGTCCTCCCAGAATCACGATGTCCGATTCAGCCAACGGAAGTCCTCTACCTGTTATCGATATATACCTCATAAACATTAATACTCACCCTTGTCATACAATCGTGAACAACATTTGTTAGCGCCATCCAAAAGGCGCGTATTGCTCTGCTAGGTATATATGCGCATTCACATTCATCACATTCACGACGTGAGGCAGTTGCATGGCGTGACAAGAACATGTGGAATTCAGTGATATCGAAGAGAGCTGGAGATTCCGTTATGCATTCGATGTATTCTTCCGATCAGTCATTTCACTGGGAATACCAGTCGTCTTGAATGCCGTAAGATTATCCGCAAGGTAAGTCCGAACTCTGTGATGGTACTTCCAGAGTCCGTGAAGATAAACCAATGGTGTAGCACCAAGCTCGTCTTCCAGATCCTCAATTGTGAATGAGAAAGTCAACGTGGTGCGCGCCGCATGAAGTGCTTCCTGACGAAGTCCATGCGTCTGCGCAAGAGAGTAAACTTGCAAAGCGGTCTCTTCACGAATGAACGGTGGATCCTGCGACGCAATGACGGCTCGGATGGTACTCATTATAAACTCCATCTGGTACTTTTGAGCTGCGGACAGAAGGAGTATGGTTTGTTCGATAGTCGAAGGAAGGAAGGAGGGCATGGGGAGAATGAAAGAGAGGAGACTGGAGAGGGTGGCACTGCTATCAGATAGCTGGACAGATGGAAGTGATGGAGTAGTGCTCACAGTAGGTGAACTCGGGGCGGATTGGATGGCCTCTCGGAGCACGGGGGAGGCCTTGATGAAATAGAGTTTCAGGACTCGGAATTGGCGGTGGTCGCATGAACGAAGGATGATATCTGCGTCGGGGTCATCAAACAGTGAATTCTCTGGGATTTCGTCGAAGTTGCACGGGGGTGGGGGTACCTCGCTGACCGAGTGAGCCGACATTGCAAGACGACCAGAAGTAATAAGGACAGCGCCAATCAATGGGGCGTTGTTCAACGGCTTACGTCATTTCGATTGTGGGCGCTGGGCGTCTGTCTTTCTCCATACCCTCATCCAATACTATGTTGGCCACTCGCATGTCTCTTTGTTTACCTACCGCCGCGCTTCTTCTATATGTTGGAATAGGAACAGTCTGCTAGAGGTATGCTCCCTTTATGTTCGGCGATTAGACTGCACCCCTTGGCAAACGAACCGCGAAGAGGGCTGCGGCCCCCCAGAAGGCGTTCATTAGCGTTAGCCATCCGGCGCTTATGAGTACATACTGACTACGGCCCTCGCGACACCAACAGATGCCGCACACTCATCGACATTTTCTACCTCTGCAAACCTGTTCTTTTGAAGGGAGATGGCAGCGATATTGAGGAGATCGACGACAAACTCTTAGAGGGTGGAAGATGGGAGCGCGAACGCTGGTGGTGCAAGCTTGCTCAGGTCTGCCGGAGATGGCGACCGACACGTCATACTGGCATCGCCATCCCATCTACGTCTTTCCCTCGTTTGTAGGTCCAGGATCCCAGTAGCAGATATGCTTGTGCATACGCCTCCCATTCGGCTAATTATCGATCAAGTTCACACGTTCGAAACCATCACTGGAAGACTAAGAAGGGATTCTTCTCGCACTTGAGCACCGTGATTGCGTGCGCCGCATATGCATATGCCTTCGGATGCATGTTTCACCATTGATGAGGCTCATCGTAGCTATAGCCTAGGCAGGGCATTTCTGCTGCTGGAATACCTGTATATCCAGCCTCTGACCATGCCGGATACCAACTGGTCACTGCCCTCAACATTTCGAGTACCACTTCTCCGCCATCTTGTGCTACTTAGCTTTTCCTTTCCAATTACCTTGCCATTGCCAGTCTACCGGGGCTCGTCACGCTCTCTCTTGAATATATTCAATCATCCACGAACTCCGGCCCAAGAGAACTACTACATCAGCTTTCACTCATGCTTCGACTTGAGACTTTCAGTATCTGAGGATCAGCTTTGATGCACGTTTTTCCACTCAAGACTTTGAAGGACAATTGCTACACAGGCCATTTTCAACGCATGTCACACTCCCTGATCTTCGCTGGCTTGGGTTCGAAGGCCCTAACGCTGCCATGGAGGCTGTCCCTCCTCTAATCACCATGCCTCTCCTCAAGGTCACTGACATCATGATCCAGAGGACCTTTCCATCTGTATAGCAGACGTAGAGTCTGCGCGCAAGTTCAAATAAGGATGAAGGAAGGAAAATATGAAATAAAATCAGAGCTACATTCCTGAAGGCTCGAGAACGTGACGTGGAATAAGTCAGGGGGCAGACGGCGAGCCTGTGATCGCACGTCCGCTGGCAGGTGTGTTTATATGCGAGATGGATTCCACGAAGGTGAGATGGCAGCGAAGGCGAATAAAAACGCACGGATCGTGGTCGAGAGTCGGAAAGCACACAAGCGGAGAGTGGAAGAGAGGAAATGTGCTACAGTTGCCCTCAGAAGCATGCAAACGAGAAGGATGGGGAAAGTGGGCCGCAGTTGCATAGCCTCTAAATGAAGCCAGACACGGGATTTTTATAGGCAGAGCAGAGACGATGCAGGACAAGTATTCTACATGTGGAAGTGAGTAAGAAAATAAAAATAAAAGACAAACGTCGGTCGGTACTACGCTGGCCGTACCAGATGGCACGCAGGACGACCAGTAAAAACAGAAGACGACGCCTTAAGGGTAAATCGAAGGCAATGAGATGAGTATAGCGGCTTATAGACGACACACCAAAGAAAGCGTCGGGCAATACAGGAATGAAAAAGTGTATGGTTTCGCCTCCAATAACAGGACTGTGTAGGCATCTAACCGACAGTTTCATGTTGATCCTGACGACTCTAAGTCCGTACCGAAGCAAGGGTAGCAAAATCACGATCTAACAAGGTCTCAAGGGCCTGCGAATGACCTGGGTGCGAGGAAAACGGGTCAGGAATGAAATAGAGAGCGAAAAAGAAAAAGAAAAAACTCGACAGGTCGAGCTACTCTCACCGGTATCTCATGCTGCACGCAGCAAGTCACTCCGCTCCGACGGCCCTTGCCAGACTAACCATCTCCATCAGTCGTCGAGCCGAGTCGTCCACCTCCCCATTCGTGTCCAAAGAACCAACGATCAGGTTCGTCAATCCGCCACTCAACTCTCCCGGCTCAAGCAGGCGGTGCGCGTTCACCAGCCCCTCGAGGATGGCCGGGTCCGTCAGCTTCGTCTTGCTCGACTGGATACGCTCGTCGCTCCGAGCACGTTCCACCAGACGCTCCCGGTCACAAGACGCGCTGACCCAGTATAGAGGCACGTCAGTCCCGCGCACCAGGGCGAGATGCTCGCGGAAGAAGGCGGCGTCCCTGTGGTTTTCTGTGGCCAGGCACGCCGTCATGGGGACGACGTGGCCCTCCTGCGCGAACTTGCTGATGCACGGGAAGACTGCGTCTCGGATCCTACGACGGAGGGCGTGGTCGTCGTCGCTTCGGTCGGGGAACAGAGCCTGCACGGGGTCGATCAGGAGGTGGTTGTCCACCAGTCCACCAGGCGGGAGGATTTGTCGGCGGGCAGGAGCTCTTGGAGTCGTTTAAGGATGGTGTGTTTTCCCGTGCCGGGGAAGCCGTTGAGAACAACGATCATGCCGCCGGGGGCTCGTTGGATCGGCTTGTTTCTGCGGATGGGCTGCAATAGGTAGAGAAGCCGGAGCTACTATATCATCGCGAAGGACAGGTCTTTCTTGGACGCGTTACGCGACGGGGTAGACGAGAGTCGACCCTTGGATTGTGCATGGAGGAGGAGGAGAGGGGGAATCATAAGGAGGAGCTCGGGCTCAAATATCTTGGTCAAGGCTCTTCGTGACTCAGGAAACGCGTCAAACCCTTAAGTTACCTAAACCTGGCCGATAACGCATCTCGAAAAGAGTTTCAGTGCTAACTAACCCTTTTTTAACAACAAAACAAGTTTTTATACCGTGCTGTAGGCGTGGGCATGGTCAAGTATATTTTATACAAAATTCTCCATTCATCATATACAAGTGTTTAAACTGCGCCTACAGCACGGGCGTAGCAGAGGGGCTTTGCACTATAGGGGTTTGGCTATCTACATCTATATTCTATCATTACATATATACTACTTGAGCAACACTTCATCATATACAATATTCTTAGTGTTTGCCTCTTCT
>Ga0307510_10005680_pt1 | contig 14869 bp, 10 predicted proteins | sample 12_EM_MG_FD_207224 | JGI IMG/M metagenome (GOLD analysis project Ga0307510, IMG submission 207224) | Populus trichocarpa ectomycorrhiza microbial communities from riparian zone in the Pacific Northwest, United States - 12_EM | ecosystem: Host-associated > Plants > Roots > Unclassified | place...
TTTTCAATCCGTCGGTGATTTACTCTCTGGAAAATACCGACGGAATTTTCCGTCGGTGATTCCCTTTGTAATTAACATGATGAACAGTGTTCACAATTTACCAACAAATTTACCGACGGAATCACCGACGGAATTTGTTCCGTCGGTAATTCCGTCGGTAAAAATGACACGTCATTATTTTTTTTTTGCTTTGATTTAATTTTTTTTCCCACGGTAATTCTCTCGGTATATATCGAGGGAATATTTCCGTCGGTAAAATCCCTCGGAAATTTACCGACGGAAATATTCCCTCGGTATTTCCGTTTGTATTTATCAATTTTCTGGTAGTGACTACAAACATATAATTTTTTTTGTATTTGTTCATCTATACTTATACTTGATTAACCAGACAACTTAGTTTTATTAACTAGTCGAGTAGAATTAAAGTAGCCATTAATTTTTTCTATGAAGTGAACCAAAAGTTTCAAGCATATGATCAAATAGTAACCTCACATCACTTCCACCCCAATTTACATCATCTCTCAAATTATAATCAAATTTAAATAAAATTAATTAACGGTAACCTCACATCACTTCCACCCCAATTGACATCATCTCTCAAATTATAATCAAATTAATTTAAATAAAATTAATTAATGGTAACCTCACATCCCTCCACCCAAATTTACATCATCTCTCTAATTATTATCACATTTATAAACAAAACCAAGTAAGATTAAAAAAAAAAAAAAATCAAACACGTGATTAAAAACCCATTAGCCTTGAAGCACCAAACTCAAGCATTCATTGATACATTCTTGTCTTTATACAATTAAAATTAAAATTAGATCTAAAAAATCACAACAGTGCAAATATTTATGATGTGGGGCTGTGATTTATCCACGTGGGTCCTGCTCTCTATCATCACAGCTGCAAGAAGTCATTGTTTCGGACCGCACGTTTCGGGGTTCGCACCGTCACGGCATGACGTGGCACCGTTTGGATGGCTGAACTTAGCAGCAACCAATAGGGATGCGACTTCTGTAATACTCGTTGGGACCCACTTGTGATTTCTTTTGCTGTTTTAGCGTGTTCAGCATGGATTTAATGTACTCATATAAAAAATTAAAAAAATATATTTTAATATATTTTTAAATTAAAAATAATTTTTCTACTTAAATGGGAGGTTTCCACATTGGAAGTTTCTACTGGATTTTGTCTCTTGGGAGTTTTTATAGGACAAATTCGCCCTTCATTATGAGCAAGCCATTGATTAAGGTTAAAAAGGGTCTGGTTAGATTTATTACATGACAATGTGTTCTAATGCCAGTAATTGGATGGAGATTTGAAGTCTTTAATTTCTCGAAACAAGAATTAATCCTCCTCTTCAAACCATAAGGTTTTCAAGCATTTAGTTACTATTTTAAAATAATATAAATTTATTTTATATTTTAATTTGTTTCTTTAATAAAATATATTCTAATTTTTTCTATATTTATCTTTTTAATTTTAAGACATTAACCAAGTACAATCTACCATAATATTTTTTTTCTTAGATTTCTTAAGGTATTTTTGATGAATATATGAAATTGAATTAAATAGATTTTTGTTCCAATACTTTATTACTTGGGGTCATCAACTTTTTTCTTTTATTAATATATTTTCAATCTATAAAGAAGTTAGTAGACTAGTTTTACATAAGTTAGTAGAGGTAATTAATTATTAGATTACCTTTAGGCATAAATTAGACATTTTCAGTATGTGTATTCTCTCTTCATCTTGTTTCAACTCTATATGAGGGCAGCTTTGGAATCAAAAGTTGAAAAAATATCTAGGAGTATAATGTACGTATACCTGCCAGAAGTACGATATACTCAAAGCATAGGGTATGAATACACGGGGTAGGCCATATGTGAAAGAGAAATTCTACATAATCATGTACTGTATAGAAATCGAAAGAAGGACAGTTCACCAGCTTTTTATACAGAAGAAAATAAAAATATAGTAATTAAAACAAGAAAGTGGGTTTTGTTTATTACACCAAACCTCAAAAAGGGTTAAACCTCTTCAAAGCTAGCTAGAAAGGGGCGCCAGTCGGTATAAAATCTAGTGAACATTCGTATTTGTCTGAAGTCTATATGTGCAATGATAATTATGAATTATTTAATTATAAATTTGATCATGGTCCCAATTGTAAGTAGCTGGGACCAATATTTTAGGATGCATACTTTTTATCAGATATTTCTTTCATGCGAAGATATTTTCTGGGACCAATTTGATCTTAATATATATGATCCACTAACAATAATTCTTTTAAATATATTCTCAAAAGAAAAAAAAAGGGGGGGGGGTATTTATTTCTTGAAAGGTGACTGCTAGTTTTGCGTCATTGGAGCGAAGGTTCAAGTAAATTATAAAAAATAGTGTCAAATCATCAAATGATGAGTAAATATTTCTATAGAATATAAAATTTTGATTAAATGATGAATGTAATAGCTATGACAGTAACTTGACAAATTACATTATTTGTAATGTAGTGTTGACATGGTTCTCCAGCTCTCTTGCTTTCAACCTTTTTTCTGTAATTTGGCCTTCTAATTTTCTTAATAAATTTGCTCGTTCTAAAAACAAATTGCACATATGGGCGCAGCTTAAGATATGAATCTACACTCTCTAACTATTTAAAAAATATTTTTAACTTCAAAAAAATATTTTTTAATGTTTTTTTATATAATTTTAATATATTAACATAAAAAATAAATCTAAAAAATATATATTTTAAAAAATACATTCATCACAATCTCCAACACACCATCGACACCCTTTATCACCAAGGTATGTTCTTGGCCTGCCATCACATGCATGCATTATAAGCAGCGTTATAGTGGTATACCCTAGTCTACATGACAATGGACCTTCGCCTATAGTTAGCAGGTTATGGTGATGATTGATTCGAGCTCCAACTTGGATGCCAAGTTGTGAAGTGCGCCGAGATTTTGAGTATATTCATGGAAAAATGTTGAGAACTATCATATTTTTATTGGATTGCAGTTCAAAATAACATAATTAAAAATTATTTTTTATTACACTGTTAGTTGTAAAAAACTCCATTTACCTCTCAAAGACGATAGAGCAACCAATAAAAGTGTATTAGATTCAAGTTTTTCTTAACTATATTAGTTTCTAAAATATTTTTACTGACTGTGATATTTAAAAAAACTCCATTAATTACCTCTCAAAGATAGAGCCACACCTTGATTTAACTAGTCAGATTAATCGTTTAATTTTGCTTTTCATTAATTCATCTAAGAAAAAAAACGGCTTAATTTTTTATTTAATATAAAATAAAAAGAGCTTATGATATATATATATATATATATATATATATATATATATATATATATATATATATATAGTGACTTTATGATTGCATTATGGTTTATAAGTCACCGTCAAAATAATAATCTGTAATTATAACTTATAAATATAATTATATAATACGAAATGGGAACAAATAAAAGGTTAAAAGAGTGGAAGTTGACATGATTAAGATCATAATTACAGCTTATCTAGAGAATTACTGTCTGAAATGTATAGTGTGTCGCAATGATATACAGCTAATTGTAGCTAGTTGGTTATCGTGCAGGATACTAATTATTTTGAGCTAGTTACTTGTTAAATGATGAACTTGAAAAACTGGTGATAATATTTAGTAATTGGAAGCAAAACGTCATGCTCACTCGATAAATAATGATATATTGTTTATGAAAAAGAATAACACAATTATCAATTGATTTATTTAGCTCGATAATCACCCCAAGATCGATTTACATGGAAAATGATATATGGCAATGTTGTTACATTTGTATAAAATGGTATAATAAAGCAAGAAACAAACTTAAATTAAATCATATCAAAGCAAAAATTAATTACTTTTTAATATTGATATAATCTGGATTTTTTTATATCAAAGTCATTAACCCGACTCTATATGAATTTTAGTTATAGATTAAGTGAGTTAACTCAAGTTATTAACCTAAATAAATATAAAACGATATTGTTTCAAGATTTTTTCTAAAAACATTAAAATTATATCATCTTGAAAAAAATTAAATAAAATTTTATTTAATTAACTAAGATACATATTATTTTTATCAAGTTAATCAAATCAAATATCAACTTATATTTAGTTTAATTTAAAATTTAATCTTGTTGGAAGCCGAATTGATGAGTCACCAAATCGACTTGTGTGATTAACAATGCTTTTAATTATTATTAATATTAATTTTTGGAACTGGACTACTTGATCAACATTTCTCACGGGATGGAATGACAGCTCCTGTAGATTACAAAATTTCTACATACCTAAACACCAAGATAAAATTGCCATAGTTTCTATAATAACATATCAGTTAATTAATGTAAATAAATAAATAAAACCCTAAAATAAATATATGTAATTAAATATTTTTAAAAATCTAATCTGTTACCTTGAGCCAGTTCTGTTCCCCCTTCCCTCTCTTTTCCAATTTGTCTAATTATTACCTCAAGATGGGCTTGTGGATATATTTAGTGGGGTGGATCACTGTCAAAGTCAAAGGCCCTAGAATTGAGATGGGCTTATTAAACCCTGTTAGAATTAATGTCAGTTCAGGCCATTGAATCTAACTTATTGTCCAAATTAGGCCCATGTTCCCATGCCCACACTCCTAAAACACCTCAACCATTACAGAGATCCAATGGAGCATGGATTAATTACCGATTAATTAGATAGTCCGCACACACACACACACCAGCCCTGTTTGCATAATATAATCTTTCCATTTGAATTTATATAAGGCTGGGTTTGGATTTCTCATGATGGGTTATTTATACAAGTTTGGATAACAATATTTATTGAAATTAAGGATAGATTGAAAAATGATCTAAAATATAAGCATAAATTAGTAATAACTAGAGTGCTATAAGATATAAGAATAAATTCAACTAGTTTCTTGAAACTACTGAGAAATTATTTGTGAAAAATTAACAAATATATATGTATTACTTCCGAAAAGAAAGAAAAAACTTCATGTAAAGTAAAAGGAAGAGAAACCAAAGTTAATACTAAAAAAAACAAAATAAGGATTAAATCCCATGCTATTTTTTTCTTTTGATTAATGTGGATGTCCGGGTCAGTTTGCGCGCACTTCGACTAATCCTACGGGCCCTGAAGTTAACAACCATATAGGTCTCCAGTGACTATCATATTAACAACCACATGACTCGAATTTAAGACCACATAAAAAGAAAACTTTTTGGTTCAAAATTCTTACTATTAGACCACCTACTATTCTTTTTTTTTTTTTTTTAGTTTAACGTGGGTGTCCGGGCCAGCTTGCGCGCACCTCGACTAATCCCACGGGCCCTGAAGTTAACGACCATGTAAGCCTCCAGTGGCCATCATATGAGCAACCACAGGGCTCGAACCTAAGACCACAGAGGGAGCAAACCTCTTGGTCCCAAGCTCTTACCACTAGGCCACCACCTAGATGGTTGACCACCTACTATTCTTGATCCATAGCATGTTAGTCTATTCATGAAACGACTATATATAAGTGTTAATTAATTAAGAAATCAGTTGTTATTTCTCTTGTGCTATATATTCAACCTTGATTAGCCTTGATTGCTTACTTTGTTGTAGATGTCTGTTCCTTGTGATTTACAACCCTTACGATCTCTTGTCTGCCTTTTATAGGCTTATTCTGCTTTTCAAAAAAATAATAATTAAGAAATCAGTTTTTTGCTATTTCTTTAAGAGCCCGTTATTAACTCTATTGAATGGAAATTGTAATTTATTATATGCATTTCTGGTATTACTATATTTTTCTTTATTAAAATTGACAACTTTCTTCGTTATTTTATTTTAAATAAAAAGCTATATATACAAAGTATGCTTGTATTTTTCATAATTTTATTTCCACATTGGTTTTATTGAAATGACATGTCTATATATATTATTACCCTATTCAATATATTTTTTTAACTTAGTAATAACTTTCATAAAAAATATGTTAACATGCTCTGTAAATTTAAGAATATATTTCATAGATTATTTAATATAAATGAAATGTATTTGTTCAAATATTTTAAATATAATCCTTAATTGTCATTAATTTTATATCTTAAAAACAAAGAAATAGAATTTAATCAAATACTATTTAATTGCTTTAAACATTTATTAGTACAACACTGGTTACTAAGTACTGCTTTAATTTTATCCCACAAAACATCTCAGCCACAACATAACACAAGAATTCGAAACATGTTTTAAATTAAAACATCCTAGCTAGCCTTGAATTATAAATCGAGTGTTTTTCTTTAAGGTAGTTTTTTCAAACAAGCTTGAAGAACCATTTAAGAAAGTGCTCTTTTATTTTCCTTTTATTTTAAGGAGCTTGAACAAGAAAATGAACTTAAACAGCATTCAACTTCGAGTACTAACAAATCAATTGCTTATATTTAACTCTGTGTTTAAAAGGCCAAAAGGAATGTAAGAACAGCACCAACCTACAGTATATATATGGGATCCCGGGACAATTGATTTTTAACTCAACAAATCCATGCTCATTTATGTTCATCTAACAATCAAGTTTTCACAGCTCAATGGGGGTAAAAATGCCTCAAAAACTCCATACTACATGGAGCTACATGCATTTAGTTTTGCTAGAAAATTAGGAGAAGAACCCAACAAGGTTTGAATTAATTCACTCTTATGAATGTGGCTGCCCTCCTGGATGCCAATGCAACCAACCACAACACTTATTGAAAATGAAAGAACATGCTTTGAAACAATATTAGTGCAGGGAACTGTCAGTAGTATCAAAGTCCGGCAGCAAATTGCACACCAGTAGCTGGCAACCATGAACGGCCACCTATGAAGTTTGCGACTGTGAATTCTGATGCTTCTTCTGCACTAGTTATAACCTTGTAACCAGGCCACTTAACTCTTCCACTAGTCGAAGCTCCAGGTCCGGTGTTCTTGTACTCTCCATAATACAAAGTGTTTAGGGCAAAACTACCATTCCACTCTAGCCATCCTGCCGGATCCACCAAAGAATCAAGATAAGTTGAGAGAAAAACTGTACGCGAGTATTTCCTCCATGGCCTTCCTAAGTATGTTTTTGATGAGCCAAGGTCTTCTGCAGCAAATACTTGTGAATTATGGATTACAATCCCTGTGTTAGTATAAGGGCAAGACCTGCCTTGGGCTGTTATAACGTTGTTTTGGCTACCAATTGGCCTTCTTACATATATCATGCAATTTTGTAAGACAACAGCTGCGTCTCCAAAAATGAAGTCTATTGTACCATAGATAGAGCATTCCCTATAGAACTGTCTTTTACTGTGGACATATAAGGTGTCTTGATACCCTTCAAAACCACAACGGTAGAAGACAGAGTAATCGGAACTTGATCGAAGGGCTACAGCTTGATGGTTTTGTGGACCAGCTGTGTTTTGGAATGTGATGTCCCGAGCAATGAATCCGTGACCATCGACCCCTGAGGATTCATCAAATTTTTAACATTGGTCTTGATTTTCACACATAATAGATAAGAAAAAGGCTATTTACACTTAAATTAAGACAAAGAGAGAGTTAAAAGATTTACCAACAGTTGCAGTGTGAAATGTGTCAACACCTCCACCGCTTCTCTTGTTCCCAGTGATAATGGTTTTTGTCATTCCATCACCAACAAGCATAATATTCTCTAGTTTCTTACCAATTTCAAGATACTCTTTATACACCCCACTCTTAATATATATAACAAACCTCCCATTCCCACTACTCTTTTCTGCGGCTTCAAGTGCCGCCTTTATGTTACTGTAATCACCTGATCCATCTTGAGCCACCACAAGATCTGGAGATGGTGAAGGTTCCTGCAAGAGCTTTCTATCAGATGCTTTAACCCAGGTAGGCAAATCATCTTGATAGGTTTGAGGGAAAACTGATGAGGCTTTGTTATGTAGAGCCAAAGAGTTGGTTATTAGCTTCGAAACATTGTTAGACATCATGAGAGGTAACATAGAGTCTGAAACCCCTAGATCATTGATTGTGTCTTTACAACTTTCAAGATAGGTTGACGCAGCGCTAAGCCAAGTTTGAGTGTCAAAATTGGTGGATTTTATGTTAGAGTCAAGGGCGAGGATGAGTTCATCAATGGTCTTGTTGTAGAAGTTTAAGCAATGTTTCCATGCATTCTTTTCTTTCTCATTGCGTAATGTTGGCCATAGCCGCTGGTGGTGATTTTGAGCAGTGAGAGCACTTTTCAAGGCTAATTCGATTGCCACTTTACGAGACTCAAATTCTTGGTTAGGTATAAAGGGGTTTGGGTTTTGCTTCATGGAGTATTTGCATGGTTCAGGGTGTGGGGTTTTGTTGCACCATGAATCTATCTCATTAGAGGTGATAGATGACAATGTTGGTGAAAACAATGAGCAAAAGCTTATGAACAAAACAGATAAACCAAACTTTGTAGCCATTTTAGTAGGCCTAAAAACTCTTGAAAACGTGAATGTAATCTTTTTTGAAAATGGTGAGTACTCTGCTTGCAGCTTTTGGCTAGTTTGTAGGAAAGGACACTAACCGAAAGCTATCCACAAGCTAAGATATAAGAACAAAGATCTTAGTACTTTGTCTATAAAGTATATGTTGTTCCCTTCAAGAGAAGCGACTATATATGTTGGAAACAAAAACAAATTTCAACCAAGAACTCAGTTTTTTTATCAAATTAATAAGTGCTGTTATAAATCTTTTATTGTAACTTATCTTTTGCTATAACCTCCACGCTTAATTTGACATCATACTTCTGCAGTTACTCCTCTTGTACATGTTTAAGAAGAAACAAAACTGTTTTGTTTGATATAATGGATAACAATAATTACAAGTTTTGACCTAGGGTTTTATTAATTTCACATAGCCTCTATACGTCGTCTTCATGTGCTCATATGTTGGGATATGTAGTATTCTTTAAGTTATCTTGAGACTACGTACTTGTCAATAAGGTTCATGGGTATACATTTTACTTGCTACACTATAATCTCAGTTAATGATGCACTAGTTTAGAGAGTTTCTTGCTTTATAAGTAGTGTAGGGTTGTGAATCTAACGACAAATCAGGTGGTTGAGCTCCACAGCGGAGCCACCTTTCGAGCTACAAGGTCAAGCGAACCTATATATTAGGAAAAACCATTACATATTGCTTAGATAAATATAAAATTCAAAGTCGTTTGTGCATTAATGTTTTTAGACTTCGTTGATCCCACTCATGAATAAGTCCATGAAGCACATTCGACTAAAAAAAGTGCATTATTATATTTAAGAAGAAATAAATTTTATCTTGTTTAAGGACCATTGATCTTCAACTTAAAAGGTCCATGCAAGCCCTATGTTCCTTATATATTTCATGCTAAAAAAAAAACTAGCAGCAAAAAGAAAATTTGCATACTTAAATTATTTAGTACAAGATCTGAAAATGGGATATTTCTGATCTTATGGCATGGATATATAGAGCTTTCAAATTATTTTACACAAAGCATATACCATTTATAATAAATAATAAATTTAATATCCAAAGGGGTGAAGGCCCCTACTGGCCCTAAGGTAGCTCTGCCATTGATTCTATCAATGGCATTACAGTGACAACATGTTTGTTTTTACAGCCAACTCTCAAGGCTTCTCTTTCTCAAACTACTCTCTTCATTCTCCCAACCTTGATCACGCTAGGAAGATCAAATATGAAGATCCTCCTTCACCTAGAACCATGCATATATATTTTTTTAATATGTATGAAAATGTAACAATTGACAGAAGAGAGAAACATTAGAACAAATGGAACTATTCTTATAGCAGATGTAGTCATTTTTGCAACTGCTAAATAAGAAACAAAAACTTGGGTTAGGAAAATGGAGGCATTTTAAGGACATCAAAGTAGAAAAATAAAGAAATGTATCACATACCTGGTAAGCTGGTTCGATATCTTTCATCCCTGCTACCTTTAAAAATTAATGGTAGATGGACATACCTGCCTAAGAAATGATTCAATTATGAGGCTAATATGTACAGCTTTAAAGCTGGGAGGCATTTGGAATTCAGAGTTAAAAAATGAACCAAGAACGCCACCAAGAGCTGGCTGCAGGAAAATATCAGCACATAATTAGTTAAACATTAGATACAAGTCTTCCAAATTAATTTTGTGTAATTTCTAAAAGCTATTAGAGGGAAGAAATTGATCAATTTGAATTTTCTTTCTGAATTTCCTTTTCTTTTTGGAAATTATATGCGTGAAAATATACATCAACATAACTAACACATCAATATAAGAGAATATTTTGTGTTTGGTCAGTGTTCCAAAACACAAAAAAATATATATATAGAAAAGAAAAAAATATATTTGGATAAAGAGATAAAAATAAATATATAAAATAAATATATCTTCCAGATGCTTGAGCTTAATTTTCTATTAATTCCACCATCAAGATCCCAAGTTAAAAGAGATAAAGAGCCTGAAATATTACATGTAGCCTTTCGAAACCAGAAATAAGGAAAACGAAGAGAAGAAGGAAGTAGCATAAGGAAATTCCAAACTCACCTCCACGCGAAGTAGCAAGTCTACTGTCTAAGAAATCAAGGTATCGCTGTGTCCAATCCGAAAATGCACGAATCGGCTGTAAAGAATGGAGCTGATTCCTCAGCCAATTTATGCTGTTTGTCAGCTCTTCAAAGACAAAAAACTCAGCATTTTCACCTGGAAGATCTTTGTCAGATTCGTCACATAGCTCATACCGGCAAACTGGGCAAGTATTATGCAAGTTCAGCCAACGAACAATGCAATCAGAATGGTACAAATGCTTGCACGGTAGCTCCATCACGTCACCACCAACCTCAAATATCTCCTTACATACAGGACAATGCATGTCGTTCATCAAATGTTGTTCAGTGATTTTCACCACCGGCACCGCTTCAATTGCCGAAACTGGTGCAGGAGGTGGCCCTAGCAGTTCAGTATGTGTCGTATCTTGAAGGAGCAGATCATCTTCATCGTTACCAAAATTGTCAATATGGCTTCTGTTATCACTACTATTACTTGGAGGAACAACAGGCCGTGGTGCCGCGATAGCAGGTCTTTGCAGGCTTGGAGGATCCACAAACTGGAGGGTAATCCAAGGTCCATTGGCACTTCCAGGTACCCATCTGATTCTTCTACCAAAATCAGCATCCTGCCGCCTTGTAGGACGATCGAGCATTTGCGCCAAAGAGTCCAACAACCGTGCACCTGGAGACGGCTCTAAGCCAGATAGATCAGCAATAAGCCTGGGCCTTGATACATCTAGCTCATGATTTATTTCCCTAAAGCAATGCGGACAAAAGATTTCAAGTCGGTTTAAGGAGGTTAACCTTAACGTACGCTGGCAATTTTGACACCAGAAGTAATGAAAAGTTCTCATTCTTCTGATTCCGTTGACTGTAACACGAGGGCGATTGATCAATGACATGTGTTTCAGGGGGGCGCCTGAGCAAGTATCTGCCTTTGTTAGGTCTAATTTGTCGAGGAAGAATGTTTCACAATCTTTTATATGTGAAAATGTCACAGAGAATGGCTTTTGGAGGCACAGGAAGATATTCTTTTTCTCTGCTTGGAGGAGTTACTTAGGCCTAATTGTCACTTTCTTCCATGAACAGTTTCTTCTCACTTCTTGACAAAGCAATGGATGATTGAGAAACGGTGCAAAGCTAATACATAACTTTCGGTTAAACAATGAGCTAACTAGACAGACGACTTATCCATAAAGTTATGTATCTAATTCCCTGAGAGTGAATGAAAAGCTAAAGAAAACACATGTGCACTAGTTTCATATCTTCTGGTTTGCATAGAACCCGGCCATACAAAGATTCCATGGCAATAAAGAAGCCAACCAGATTCCATGGAATCAAAGTTTAAAAAAGAAAAAAAAATCAAGATTATTGATCAGCACAGTATAATGGGAAAAAAATAAAATTAAAAAAAATATTGACAAAAATAGGTGTAAAAATGGGGAAAATCAAATTAAAAAACAGGTGCTATAAGTTAAAGACTTATTTTCTTTTAATTTTTTTTCTCAATAAATACGAGTGAGATGTACTTTTTTCCATGTGTTAATTTAATTAAAGACTACAACAAGTCAATTTATCCCGACCACGTCATTATGCAACTACTGTATAATCCGAGTCCAGACATTGTATTTTACAGTACTGCTTTCATGGAAAATATGTGGTTCATGAGAAGTTACAAGCAATGGAATGAAAAGAATAATTTCTTTATTATTTGATTAATGTCTTCAAGACAAGTTGTGAGCCTTTACAAGGGAATCCACAAATTAATTAAGAAAATGTTGAAACAATGAAAGAACAAACAGAATGAAATAATCAATGGTACCGAAGGGGTCTGTTAATATCATCAAAGTCCAGGGTAAAATGGGACACCAGTAGCCGGCAACCATGACCTTCCGGCTATGAAGTTTGCGACTGTGAATCTTGATGCTTCGGTTGAGCTTGTTATAACCCGGTAACCACGCCACTTAACTCTTCCTCTAGTGGAGGCTCCAGGACCAGAATTTCTGTACTCTCCATAATACAAAGTGTTTAGAGCGAAGTTACCATCCCACTCCAACCAACCTGCTGGATCCACCAAAGAATCAAGATAAGTTTGAAGAAAAACTGTACGAGAGTACTCCTTCCAGGGGCGTCCTAAGTAAGTCTTGAATGAGCTTAGCACTGGTCTAAGGTCTGATGAAGCCATGACTCGCGAGTTATGGATTGAAATCCCAGTATTTTGATTAGGGTCAGTCCTGCCTTGAGCTGTTACGACGTTCTTTTGCTTATCCATAGGCCTTCTTGCATATATCATACAATTTTGTAAGACCACAGCTGCATTCCCAAAAATGAAATCGACTGTGCCATAGATGTAGCATTCCTTGTAGAATTGCCTTTGGGAGTGGACGTACAAGGTGTCTTGGTAACCTTCGAAGCCACAACGGTAGAAGACTGAGAGGTCGGAGCCTGATCGGAGGGCCACAGCTTGGTGGTTTTGTGGACCAGCTGTGTTGCGGAAAGTGATGCCTCGAGCAATGAATCCTTCCCCAGTCACGGCTGAAAATTCATGAAAATCAATGGTACGTAGACTAAGATTGATGTTGCCAGGAAAAATAAAATTAATGGCTCTAATTTTAAAAGTCATGAAAATTAATGGTACGTAGACTAAGATTGATTCATGAAAATTAACTAGTTTGATGATGTATATTTGTACGTAGACTAAGTCTGATTTTCTTTAATTAATTAATGTTTATCCAAAAGTCTTTGGCTTGAAAATTGAAACTTCCTCTTAGTGTCTCTTTCGCTTGAAAATTGAAACTTCCTCTTAGTGTCTCTAATTAATCAAAGAGTGTAGGAAGTGAACAAGTCTATATGTGGACATTTTCTTCTCACAAAGTGTTTAGTTTTTCACAATAAAAGATACAAATACAAAAAAGATGCATGTTTAGTTAAAGAATTGATGATGAAAATATAAAATAAATCAATAAATTTTATATTTTTAAAATAAAAAATAAAGATAATTTTTTGTATACTATCTTTATTTTCCATACCTTGTTTTATTAGAAAAGTAGATGAAGAGAAATTAAGGGAGAGGATGTATGTATAAAACTTACCAACAGTTGCAGAGTTGAAAGTAGTAAAACCTCCACCAACACTTCGGCTCCCGGTGATGATGGTATTTCTCAAGCCATCACCAACAAGCATAATGTTCTTTAACTTCTTTCCAATATCAAGATTTTCTCTATAAACCCCACTCTTAATACGAATAACAAACCTCCTACTACCACTCCTCTTTGCGGCTGCGTCAAGGGCTGCCTTTATGGTACGGTGGTTCCCTGAACCATCTTGAGCCACCACAAGATTTGGAGATGGTGAAGATGTTTGCAAGAGCTTTCTATCACCTGCTTTAACCCAACTAGGGAAACCATCTTTATAAGTTTGGGGTAAAGTTGATGAGGCATTGTCCTTCAAAGCCAAGGTGTTGCGAATTAGCTTTGAAACATTGTTAGACATGAGAGGTAACACGAAATCTGAAACCCCAAGATCCTTGAACCCGGCTTTGCAGGTTTCAAGGTTTGTTAAAGCAGTGCTAAGCCAAGTTTGAGCATCAAACTGGGTGCATTTTGTGTTGGAGTCAATGGTGTGGTTGAGTTCTGCAATAGTGTCCTCATAGAGCTTTAAGCAGTCAGCCCACGCAGCCTTTTCTTTCTCATTGCGGCATTTTGGTCCTAGCCATTTGTTGTGATTTTGAGCATTGAGAGCCCGTTGCACGGCTAATTCGATTGCCATTTTGCGGAAGTCAGACTTTTGTTTCGGCACAAAGTGTTTTGGGTTTTGCTTCATAAAGTATTTGCATGGTTCAGGGTTTGGGGTTTTGCTGCACCAGTAATCTATCTGGTCATTAGAGGCAATAGATGATGAAAGCAATGAGCATAAGCACATGAACAAAAGAGATAAACAAAGCTTTGTGGCCATTTTTGGGAGGCCTAGCTAGCTAATAATTGTTGGAAATATTTGAAGATGTATCAATGTCGTAGTGATCAAGGCTATGGATCGATGTGGCTCTTAATATAGGGGAATAAGGAAGGTGGACCTTTTTTTTTGTTCCTTGTTATGGTGTGCCTGGTGACAGCTAGGTGTTGGCCAGCTCTGTACACATATAGTTGAAAACGACTAATTATTAATCATCTGCTTAATACTCAGATTAACAACTCTTTTACTAGTACTCTTGTCTTGTTATATATATATATATAAAGAATGCTATCCTTTTTCATAGATTAAT
>Ga0307510_10005681_pt1 | contig 14866 bp, 17 predicted proteins | sample 12_EM_MG_FD_207224 | JGI IMG/M metagenome (GOLD analysis project Ga0307510, IMG submission 207224) | Populus trichocarpa ectomycorrhiza microbial communities from riparian zone in the Pacific Northwest, United States - 12_EM | ecosystem: Host-associated > Plants > Roots > Unclassified | place...
GTCTCGCGGTATCATAACTTGCAGAGAAGGTTGCGTAACTTCAAGGAAGGAATTCAATTCAACAAGAATGACCAGGCATATGCTAGTTCGTTTAGTTGGTCCGTAAGGACGCAGAACGGACAATGATGCTCAGACTTTTCCTCTATCATCATACAACTACAATTGCTAGTCTTTCTACTGTTGCCTTTGGCACTTATAACCGGTTGTCATTGAGCACTTACAATCCAGATTCCATTACATTTGCCGTCCATTCGATGAGAGATTAGATCTGTTACTGAGTTGAGATACTCTCTTCGTCGCATCGGACTTTCAGATGCGCCCAAATAATAAATTCCCTCAAAACAACGCGACAGACACTCGACAGACACAGTATATCTCTCCAAAGGCCATGTTGAGCGTCTATTGACCCATATCGGAATGCCCACAGACCCACCAGCAACGTGGTTCCGTATCAGTCCCATCAGTACAGCTATCCTAGTCTCCATCCGCCTTCCCCAAGACGCTTCCTATCAATCCCAAGCAACATGTCCCAGACCCCCACTGCAACCACCTCATCCTCGAACTATCAATCCATCTTCGACAGTGCTATCGAAGCTTACAAGAAGAAGACAAAGAAAGATCTCCGTTCCCATCCGCTCCTCGACAAACTCCAGAACTGTGATTCTCCAGATGCTGTCCTCAATGTACTTTATGAACAAATTCCCGGGTTCGACCAATCTCATGGTGCCGATGACAAGTTGACCAAGTGGCTGAATCCCACCGTCAATGTCCTCTGTATGTTTTCTGGAGTCGTTGGAGGCGGTATCGGCCTGGCAAGTTCCCAAGGAGCTCAGGGTTAAAGTTGTTCCGGATCTGATATTTGATTGGCGTGCAGGTATCCCAACCAGCTGCAGTGATCTTCACAGGAATCGGTGTCCTTCTCTCAGTCAGTTTTTGCTTCTTTTTCTCATCGATGACGAGATCCTTGACGAGATCTATCTTGTCGTCGACCTCATGGGTGGCCTTTAAGCCCTGTGCAGCCGCCATCCCAACTTCATCTCGCGTAAGTTGATCCAATCGATTCAACGCGTCTTCGATGTCCGTCCTCCCAACGAGCTTCTTCACATACTTCCCTAAGCAACCGTAAGTCAACATGGTCAATTCATAACGCCAGTCATCAACTCACTTGCTCTGCTCTGTTTAATTTCCTTTGTCGTGATCGAAAGAATGGAAAGCACTTCGACCATGATTTTGACTATTATGACTCAATCGTTCTCACAGGGAACCAGATTCGACAAGACCTTCGAATTTGGCTCTCTCCCCCAGATCCATCAATAAATTTCAACACTGCCAGCGATGCTCACCACGAAGGTACTGCCCTGTGGTTCATTCAAGGCAGTACCTTCGCAGATTGGAGAGCGTCTGGATCATTGTTGTGGCTCTACGGAAAACGTACGTCTCTCTACTTCACCGGCTTCGCTTTTGCTAACAGACTTCCACCTCCATAGCCGGTTCCGGCAAGAGTGTTCTCAGGTTCGTGTCTTCCGTCCCAGACTCATCATGACCTTCATTATTGACGATCCAACAGCTCTTCGATTATCCAGGATATCAAGTCCGTCTGCGACGCTGGAGCCGCTCATATCGCCTTCTTTTTCTTCGATTTCAAGGACAAAGGAAAGCAAGATACCCGTGGCCTACTTTCCTCTTTCCTCGTTCAACTCAGTCATCAATCCACATCCTTTTGCGACATTCTCTTTGGTTACCATTCATCCCACCAATCTGGTTCGCAACAGCCCAGTGACCGCACACTCATACAATGCTTGAAAAAAATGCTCAAAGCATCAGGTCACGTCCCAACCTATCTCATCATTGATGCTCTGGACGAATGTCCCAACACAACCAAGCTTCCACCACCACGCGAAAAAATGCTAGAGCTGATCGAAAAGCTCGTCAAGTTGAACCTTCCGAATTTGCGTCTATGTGTAACCAGTCGTCCTGAGGTTGATATTCGGGTGTCCTTGGAACTTTTGACAACTATGTGTATATCTCTTCACGAGCAAAGAGGGCAAAAGCAAGATATCGAAGACTACGTGAGATCGGTTGTCTACTCAGACAGGAACATGAGGAGATGGCGAGACGAGGACAAAACGTTGGTGGTCCAGACACTTACAGAGAAGGCTGACGGCATGTAAGGACATAATTTCGTGGTCAGGAATACTTTCTTACTTTCTCACTCAGGTTTCGTTGGGTCTTTTGCCAACTGGAAACATTACGACCCTGTCTTCCACCGAGTGTGCGACCCATTCTCAACGAATTGCCCCAAACATTGGACGAGACATACGAGCGGATACTGCAGGAGATTCCAAAATCGAACCGGGCGCATACTCATCGGCTCCTCCAGTGCCTCACCGTTGCCTTCCGCCCTCTTCGGGTGGAGGAGCTTGCAGAAGTCCTCGCAGTTGAATTTGGCGCCACGGGAGGGATTCCGAAACTGAATGAAGATTTACGGTGGGGAGACCAAGAGCAAGCTGTGCTGTCTGCATGTTCCAGTTTGATCGCTGTTGTCTGGGGCGATGATTCCCGAGTGGTTCAATTCTCACATTTTTCGGTCAAAGAATTCTTGACTTCGGATCGGCTTGCCACTTCGACAATTGATGCCTCCAATTATCACCACATCCTTCTCGAGCCATCGCATATGATCATGGCGCAAGCTTGTCTCAGTGTCCTACTTCGTTTGGACTCCCACATCAGCGAATACAGCCTGAAGAACTTTCCTCTAGCTCGGTATGCGTCTGAACACTTTGGGGACCATGCCGAGGTTGGGAACGTTTTTGCACACCTACGGGACGGGATCGGTGACCTCCTTGACGCAGACAAGCCCCATTTTGCCGCATGGTTGTGGGTGCGCGGACGCAGTTCTGGGAACCCGGAACGACCAGAAGCATCTCCGCTGTACCACGTTGCGGGATTTGGATTCCGTGCCATGGTGGATCACCTTATTTCAAAGCGACCAGAAGATCTCAACGTCAGGGGCCACTACGGCATTCCATTACACGCATCGTTGCATAATGGCCATGTCGATGTCGCACTGCTGCTACTCGGGCACTGCGTAGACATGGATGTTCGGGGCATTGATGACCGGACTCCACTGCACATGGCAGCGGACCGTGGACTACTCGAGGTTACCCGCATACTCATTGAGCGGGACGCGAGCATCAATGCGCGAGATTCGAGCGGCCAAACTGCACTACACCTAACACGTTCTGCAGAACTCGACGCCCCATTCGATGATATATATTTCGATGTTGCGCGGTATTTACTGGAGCATGGTATTGACGTAGACGCCCAGGCTAACACCGAGCGTTCGACCCCGCTACATTTGGCATCGTACTGGGGAGGCTTCAAGGTCGCACAGCTGCTGCTCGACCATGGTGCAGATATCAACGTGCGGGATAAGGATGGTCGAACACCATTACATGTGTCAGTAGAGGATCTGGACGACGTCCCAGATGATTGGTACTTCAAGGCCATAGAGTTCTTACTAGAGCATGGCGCGGACGTTGTCGCACAAGACCACGATAACTTGACTCCGCTCCATGTGGCATCGGCGTCGCAGTGTGACGGCATCAAAGTTGTAAGGCTACTACTCGAGCATGGTGCAAATGCTGACGCGCTGGATAACGAATACGCGACCCCGCTGCATATTGCATTACGACGCGGAAACGTCAAGGTTCCACGCCTACTACTCGAGCATGGTGCAGACGTTCACGCACTAGACGACAACCACCCGACCGCGCTGCATTTTGCGTCAGAAGGTGGCAACGCCGAGGCTGCACTTCTACTGCTCGAGCATGGTGCGGACGTTCACGCACTCGATAACAACCATTCGACCCCGCTGCATTTTATATCACAATTTGGCGGCGCTGGGGCCGCACGCGTGCTGCTCGAGCATGGTGCCGTCGTTGACGCACGGGATAACAAAGACTCAACCCCGCTGCATGTTGCATCACGATGTGGCAACGCCAAAATTGCACGCCTACTCCTCGAACGAGGCGCGGATATCCATTTGCGGAACAAGCAGGATCAGACACCGCAAGTCCTACTCGTGGCCATGTGGAGCAACATATCGCCGGGTCATGATGTCGATACCATACGGTTCTTCCTAGACCGCGGTGCAGATGTCGACGCAGTTGATGACAACCACTCGACTCTGTTACATAGGGCATCATACGACGAATACGTCGAGGTTGCACAGCTGCTGCTTGAACGTGGTGCAAATATCAATGCGCGGAACGAAGATGGACATACACCACTGCACCGAGTATTGGACATCGAGTATGACCCTGGGACTCAACTTTTTGATACGATACAGCTCTTACTTGAGCATGGAGCGGACGTTGACGCATTGGATAATGACCACTCGACTCCGCTACATGTGGCATCACAATACGGCATCGTCAGAGCCACAAGTCTACTACTCGAGCATGGCGCAAATGTCGGTCTCCAGAACAACGACGGTCATACCCCATACCAAGTTGCATCGGCGAAGGGTCACGAGGAGATCGCACACTTGTTGTCGGAGCATTCGCAGAGTCAGTAAAACATGTGACATTCACCACTACAATTCGTCCGTAAAGTAGCTAAACAAACCTATCCCATTTTGTCGTATTTCATAGTCCTATACAGTAACTCCTTGTCTATCATTCCACTCCCCAAAAAAACTATCCGCAAAGATCTGAGCCTTGACCCCATTAGGAGAACTGTCGGCGTGCCACAGCAGCAGCGATGCATGCCTAGCGCCGGACAGAACCGCCATTCAAGTGGCAATTTTGAAGGGGAAGCCAAGGATAGAATGACAGGGACAAACAATAAACCGCCCAAGACGGACGGGCATGGGTGACATCCCTATCCCAAATTTATCAGCGTCATCCTCGCCTGGAGGATGGGGTAATTTCAATCGCACTTGCCTCACGAATCCGTAAGCGGCGACGATCCTCCTCTGTTTCCGCCTCTGCCCCCTTCCTCTGCCTCGTCTTCCATGTCCGCGAGTTGAGGAAAGGGACGGCTTAGCGTCGGCAGACACCAGAGCGCCCGACATAGCGTCTGTTGGCGGAACTTGCTGCAACTCGCGTGGTGCGGCCCACTTGGCCTCGCGGTGGGGGGTTGTAGGAGCAGATAAGATGCCAGGCTGCGGAGCTGCAGCAGGCCCGCCCCGCTCCTGGCGTCATCGTCCTTCCTCCTACTCCCGCCCTCCCTCTTTGAGCTAGGGGGGCCACCCTTCGCGGGCTCCCCTTTGTTCTCTTGTCATTCTGTTTCTCCTTTTCGGGTGCGCGCTCTCGCCTATTGGTGCCTTTCGTGACGCCAACACTCAGGGCTGCCTCAAACTGCCTCGATGGGAGTCCAAGCATGGGCCGCGGCCGTCTTCCAGAACTGTCAGAGCTCGCAGACGCAAGGGAAGGTGCGGGTGCGGGTGTCATGGAGGTGCCGGAGCCTGTGGGGGGACTCGGAGATGAAGGGGCCGTCGATGTGGCTCGACCTGGTGGCGCGGACGGTGGTTCGGGCTGATGCTTGCTGCCTCGCCCGGAGACGGCTTGGCCATAGGTGGAGCAGCGGATGTGTTTCCGGTCTTCAGCTGCGTCGTGGAGCCAGCCTGAGCGAACACCTTCTGGGTGGCTGCAGTGCTCTTTGCGGCTCGTTTTCCAAGCGGTGCGGTCTAATCACCGATTTGTTTCGCCTCGGAAGCAGCACCGGAGGGGGCGGCGGCCTTCTTTTTGAGATCGTCCTTCTTGAATGCTTGAGCGACGCACTTGTAGTGAGGAAGGTTCCCTCTTTGTCCCATTGGGTAAATTTCTCTTGGTAGGTTCCGCAGTTGCAAAGTCGGTTACGCAGTAAGCAGCTGGGTGAGCGTCGCTCAGCATGTAATGTGCCGTCAATCACAGGGAACTGTGACCAAGTGGGCTAGACCAGATACCACGAAACATGTTACCTTCAAATTAAAATTACGAATCCTCTACAAGCCTGGGCGACCTTGGTCCACGTGAGCCGTGAGAAGGAATGGAAGGAAATGGAAATTGAGCACTGTGCGTTCTCACGGGCACTGGAAAGTGGCCCCGGCCAGTCTGAGCGAATTGAATCCGATCGTCGCACCGTCCTCACCTACTGAGAAGCCCTCACAAACGCGAGTCGTCAATATGCAGATTGCGCTTCACGTGTCGTGCGGGCAGTGAAATAAGGTCGATGTCATGTTTATCCTTGATACGTCACTTGACCAGAAGAAGCTTTCAAGACAGCAGCGGGAGAGTGTCTTTGGTCATGAAGGCATCACCTGAACCCTGATCAGCTTTTCGGCATGCATCACATCCTTAGGCGCGGTCGTATGCAGTACACCGACTGAAACTATTAGTCTTCTCCACCAAGCCGATTCATCTCCGCTCCCAGCACTCAACGTACTAACCACAACGACCCAACACCCTGCAACGTGCTAGGGTTTCATGTTATTATGGATACAGTATGTAATTTGTAAACAAACGGGACAATAGGTGATTGAATATAGCGTGAATAAGGGTGATTCGTCTCGCGACCAAAAGTTCAAAAAGACGCCATCAGAGGAACAAAGCCCGTCCCTTTCGATTTAACAAGGTAGGGTCGTGCCGAACGGGCGATGTCATTGTGCGTCCCGTCCTGAAGGAGGGTCGCACTCATCGCTCTGCACTCAGTTCTCATCACTGGCGTTTTTGATCGTGGAAGAATCAATGGAATCGGACCACTCAACCACGCCCTTTAAATACGTCTGGCTTATGTCATCCCTCAATAAGTGGCGTGCCCACAGAGTGCCCACAGGTATCAGAAGAGAGAGAGAGCGTGAGTTCCCCTCTTCCCTACGCGGGCGCTCTCACCAATAGCCCGGCAAGAACCAAAATCATCACCAAAGACCACCATGACGGCACAGGAGAGCTTGATAAGCGTGCTCGATGCCTGCGACAACTTTCGTCCCCACCTCTCCTAAGAACCCCTCGTACCCTTCCTTCTCGCGCCTGACACCCGCCCTGCCATAGGTCTCCTCCGTCCACCCGTCGTTGCCGCACTCCGCGCAGACAACGCTTGGCGCAGCGCCAATGGCCACCCACTGGCATGGGACATCCCCACCTCGGCCTCTAGCAGCAGCACCGCCGCCGTACATCGCATTCGCACCGACACCCGCACAAGGATCACCCGCTGCACGCACAACCGCTCTCGCTGAGACCCTCGATCGCTGGCGCGCAGATGCCAACGCCGGAGAGGGCGTCGGCTGCGCATTCGCAGGCGTGATAGGCGGAAAGCAATGGCGCGCAGAATGGTACGACGTGTACGTTGCGCCGAACGGTGCGCTGCGCACGGACGGCCGCGACCCGCTCACCTTGCTCGAGGTCTCCCTTGCGACTGCGACTATGCCCGAGTCGGGGTCGTCGTCGGGGAGGGGTGGGTATGCGTTTTCGATGGAGCGCGCGGCGTGCAAGTTGTTCTGTGTTGTCACGTATGGTGTGCACATGACCGTGTATGAGCAGCAGAAAGGAGATACCGGTTTGGATGGCAATGAGGTGCGGGTGTGGGTTCCGCGGCGCGCCGCGACAAAGCCGACGTGCGTTCACCATGTCTATATCTCTATCTTCCGCCACTCCTCCTTCAAGCTGCCATTTCTTTTTTTCTCATATTTATGCTCTCTCGCGTCGCTCTCATTCCTTCTTTATAATCATTATTTTCTTTGGGTGTCCCGCGTGCCCGTGTAAAGCTACCCAGGCATGCTCGACAACTCGGTCGCAGGCGGTATCGCCGGTGGGACGTCCGCGTTCAACACGCTCGTCAAGGAAGCCGCAGAAGAGGCGAGCCTAGATCCCGAATTGGTGCGGAAGCGAGCACACGCGGTTGGTGCTGTAAGTTACTACTACCGAACCAAGGCCAGATGGTTGCAGCCCGAGGTCCAGTTCGTGTATGATATGCGCGTCGAGCCCGGAGAGGTGAAGCTTGCGCGGGCTCGGTACGTCGTGTTTCTCTCCCCAAGCCGTCTGGCCACTGATCTACATGCTCACAAGTTCTCCTCATTTTTTGGTGCGCCGTGGTTACTTGACTTCGGAGTATGAACCTCGGTACCTCGAGATCAACCAGCGCCTACATGGGGGCTTTGATATAGAGAGGTGGTGATTTAGATGGCTGCTTTTTCGTAGAGCTAGATACTTTGTCGCGTTTTGAGAAGGACCTACATCCTATCGGGGTGTTGTCTGGCCATATAAGATTAACAGACGCCCTGGTGTGATATGTCACTTTCACTGCAGGCGCCATCGCAGGTGTCTTAGAGATTCTCATATTCTATCCTCTGGACCGCCAGCACCCTCGTAACTCCCAGCCACTTACCCATCTCTAAACGCGCTATTATACGCCATGCCCCCGTGTATCTGTGTTCGCGTGTGTTATGGATGTGATTAGTACTTTTCTTTCTTGGGCTGCGTGCCCGTCTTGTTCGGTTGCAGACGAGATGACGAACGTGCTCTCATATTTTTTTAGTCAAGGCCCGCATGCAATTGGAACGCGGCAAGACGCCGACCAGCCGTCTTGTCCGCCCATTCCGGTCGAAGAAGGGTGCGCACAAGATCGTCGTCCATCATCTCCCTAACAGGAAACTGACATTGTCCGCTCTTCCAGCGTCGGACGGCCCCACCTCGGTGGGCGAAGATCTTCTTTATATGATTCGACTCAATCCTGTGTCAAAAAGGTCTCGTTCCTCCACTGCTTCTCGAAGCACCGAAACGTGCCACCAAATTGTGCGTCATCTCCGTCTGTCTCTGCGCCCCCCGTTCTCTCACGGTAATGTCTTTTACCAACTCAGCGCGGCAAATGATTTCTGCGGGAAGACCTTCAAGACTCTGTCCTGCGAAACGAAATGACGAGGCAGCTTTCTCTCATCACCCGTTGCAGCGCCGGCGCTACCGAATGTTTTGTTGTCGTACCTTTCGAGCTCGTCAAGATCAAGTATGTCTATTCGTTCCTTTTCTCCGCAATTTCAGATCCGGTGACGACCAAACTGTTTGTAGGTTGCAAGCCAAGGCCCTAGCCCTCTCGACATCGTACGGCAGATCGTCCGCAGGGGCGGCATCATCGGATTGTATGTTGTATGGAGGCAACATTTTGGCAGTGCATGGACCTGGTGGGGCGCCAGTGGGTGAGGCTCTGTCGACACCGCGCGGTGCTGTCAAAGGCATTTATGGTGGAAGGGCGACTACTTCGGAACCATCTTCCAAGCCAAGGCGATGCCTCCGAAAGCGGAGGTTTGCTGCTTCCTTTCCTTGCCATTAAACAGACAACTGAACGATCTACAGACACCGCAGGGATAACTATTGAATAATTTCACCATAGGACCTCCCTTCGCAGGTTCACAGGGTTCATAGATTCACCGACCAGCGATGGCAGAGCTGGCTGAGCAATCCCTACAATGTTTCCTTATGTCGTCTCTCCTCATTCTTCCCTCTTTCCCTCATATCTCGTAAACCATACCTACCTCACAATATTTCCCACATGTCTACCTCTCTTTTCCCCTTCTCAAGTCGCCACTTTTGCCGCCGGCTGCTTTTGGGGCGTCGAGCACATCCTCCTAAAGCACTGGCCCATCAACGAGAATAAAGCCATCCTCGTTGGATACACTGGTGGCGATCCCCATGTCGCAAACCCGACCTATCATCAGGTCTGCTCCGGAAACACCAATCATACCGAGGGACACCGCATCGAGTTTGATCCAACCAAGGTCGCACATCATGAACTCGTCGGTTCGTTGGCCAATCTTTGTTCATTTGAATCGTCACTGATTCTCTGACTTTGTATCATTCACAGAGTATTTCTATCGCACACATGACCCCACAACCCTCAACTCCCAAGGCGTGGATCGCGGCATCCGTGCGTTTCACAACTGCTTCCTGCCCCCATTGCTAATGTATGCTTCGTGTATGTAGAATACTGCTTCGCCATTTTCTTCCATACACCAGAACAAGAGACGATCGCTCGTCGTGTGACACAGGAGGTGCGGGAGAAGCATTTCACTCCCAAGGACCAGAAGATCCACAACAATAGAGGCAGCGGGGCCCTGGTACGATGCCGATGACTATCATCAGGAATACCTGTTCAACAACCCAGGTAGGTACCACTGCCCTACACACAGACTTCACTGGTAGCTACTGATGCTTTTGGAGCTGTTGATTATACGGTCGTTTAACCACCGCGACTGTAAGACATACAACAGGTCTCGCAGTATCGTGACTTGCACAGAAGGTTGGGACTTGCGTAACTTGACTTTATCAAAAGAAAGAATTCAATTCAACAAGAATGACCGGGAATATGCTAGTTTCGTTTAGTTGGTCCGAAAGGACGCAGAACGGACAATAACAACCTCAGAGTGTTCCTCTCATCATACAACTACAACTGCCAGTCTTCCTACTGTCGCCTCCGGCACTTGTTTATGGTTGTCAGTGAGAAGCGCGAGAAGCACTTACAGTCCAGATTCCATTATATTTGCTGTCCATCCGATGAGAGATTATATCTATTATTGAGTTGAGATACTCTCTTCGTCGCATCGGACTTTCAGATGCGCCCAAATAATAAATTCCCTCAAAACAACGCGACAGACACTCGACAGACACAGTATATCTCTCCGAAGGCTGTGTTGAGCGTCTATTGACCCATATCGGAATGCCCACAGACCCACGAGCAACGTGGTTCCGTATCAGTCTCATCAGTACAGCCATTCTCGTCTCCATCCGCCTTCCCCAAGACGCTTCCTATCAATCCCAAGCAACATGTCCCAGACCCCCACTGCAACCACCTCATCCTCGAACTATCAATCCATCTTCGACAATGCAATCGAAGCTTATAAGAAGAAGACAAAGAAAGATCTCCGCTCCCATCCGCTCCTCGACAAACTCCAGAACTGTGATTCTCCAGATGCCGTCCTCAAAGCACTTTATGAACAAATTCCCGGGTTCGACCAATCTTGTGGTACCGATGACAAGCTGACCAAGTGGCTGAATCCCACCGTCAATGTCCTCTGCACGTTTTCTGGAGTCATTGGAGGCGGTATTGGCCTGGCAAGTTCCCAAGGAGCTCAGGGTTAAAGTTGTTCCGAATCTGATATTTGATTGGCGTACAGGTATCCCAACCAGCTGCGGCGATCTTCACAGGAATCGGCGTCCTTCTCTCAGTCAGTTTTTCATTTTTCTCATCCAATCTATTCCGGGGCTTATCGTGACGCCAAACTCTCCCAGGCGGCTAAGGCAGTTTCCGATAGTCAGGACGTGCTCGCAACGGTCTTTGAGCGTATAGAAAACTTCTTCAAACGATTGGAGACATATGTCCAAGTGCCACCGAGTGCGGGGATGACAGACATAATAGTCAAAATCATGGTCGAAGTGCTTTCCATTCTTTCGATCGCGACAAAGGAAATTAAGCAGAGCAGAGCAAGTGAGTTGATAACTGGCGGCATGAATTGATCATGTTGACTTACGGTTGCTTAGGAAAGTACGTGAAGAAGCTCGTTGGGAGGACGGACATCGAGGACGCGTTGAATCGATTGGATCAACTTACGCGAGATGAAGTTGGGATGGCGGCTGCACAGGGTCTAAAGGCCACTCATGAGGTCGACGATAGAGTGAGGGACGTGGACGACAAGATAGATCTCGTCATCGACGGTGTGCAACTTACTCTCAACTAGCCCCCGCATGTCACTCAATTCTAACCGACCAGGCGGTGAGAAAATAAGAGAAGAAATGAAACGAGTTGCAGACGACCAAAAGCAAGTTGCAGACGATCAAAAGCGTGGGTGATTGCTTGCCATGACTTTGTTGACTGAAATGACCCAATCGTTCTCACAGGGAACCAGATTCGACAAGACCTTCGAAATTGGCTCTCTCCCCCAGATCCATCAATAAATTTCAACACTGCGAGCGATGCTCACCACAAAGGGACTGCCCTGTGGTTCATTCAAGGCACTACCTTCGCAGATTGGAAAGCCTCTGGATCGTTGTTGTGGCTCTACGGAAAACGTACGTCTCTCTACTTCACCAGCTTCGCTTTTACTTACAGACTTCCACCTCCACAGCCGGTTCCGGCAAGAGTGTTCTCAGGTTTGTGTCTTCCGTCCCAGACTCATCATGGCCTTTATGTTGACAATCCAACAGCTCTTCGGTTATCCAGGATATCAAGTCCGTCTGCGACGCAGGAACCGCTCACATAGCCTTCTTTTTCTTCGATTTCAAAGACAAAGGAAAGCAAGATGCCCACGCCCTACTTTCCTCTTTCCTCGTTCAACTTAGCCATCAATCCACATCTTTTTGCGACATTCTCTTTGGCTACCATTCATCCCACCAATCTGGCTCGCAACAACCCAGTGACCGCACGCTCATACAATGCCTCGAAAACATGCTCAGAGCATCAGGTCACGTCCCAATCTATCTCATCATTGATGCTCTGGACGAATGTCCCAACACGACCAAACTTCCGCCGCCCCGCGAAAAGGTCCTGGAGCTGATCGAGAAGCTCGTCAGGTTGAACCTTCCGAATTTGCATCTATGCATAACTAGTCGTCCTGAGGTTGATATTCGGGCGTCCCTCGAAGCTTTAACAACTAAGTGTATACCTGTTCATGAGCAAATCGGGCAAAAGAAGGATATCGAGGACTACGTGAGGTCTGTGGTTTACTCAGATAGAAGCATGAAGAGATGGCGAGACGAGGACAAAAAGTTGGTCGTTGAGACGCTCACAGAGAAAGCAGATGGCATGTAAGGACATAATTTTGTGGTTAGGAATACTTTCTCACGTTCTCTGTCAGGTTTCGTTGGGTCTATTGCCAACTGGAAACTTTACGACCTTGTCTTCCACCGGGTGTGCGACTCATTCTCAACAAATTACCCGAAACATTAGACGAGACATACGAGCGGATACTGCAGGAGATTCCAAAATCGAACCGGGTGCATACTCATCGGCTCCTGCAGTGCCTCACCGTTGCTGTCCGCCCTCTTCGTGTGGAGGAGCTTGCGGAAGTTCTCGCAGTTGACTTTGGTGCCACGGGGGAGATTCCGACGCTAAATGAAGATTTGCGGTGGGAAGATCAAGAGCAAGCTGTGCTGTCGGCATGTTCCAGTTTGATCGCTGTTGTATGGGACCATGGTTCCCGAGTGGTTCAATTCTCCCATTTCTCGGTCAAAGAATTCTTGACTTCGGATCGTCTTGCCATTTCAACAATTGATGCCTCCCATTATCACCACATCCTTCTTGAGCCATCGCATACGATCATGGCGCAAGCTTGTCTCAGTGTCCTACTTCGTTTGGACTCCCACATCAGCGAATACAGCCTGAAGAACTTTCCTCTAGCTCGGTATGCGTCTGAACACTTTGGGGACCATGCCGAGGTTGGGAACGTTTTTGTACACATACGGGACGGGATCGACGACCTCCTTGATGCACACAAGCCCCATTTTGGCGCATGGTTGTGGGTGCGCAAAGCTCATTTCAACGCGCCTCTGAAACGACCAGAAGCATCTCCGCTGTACCACGTTGCGGGATTTGGATTCCGTGCCATGGTGGATCACCTTATTTCAAAGCGGCCAGAGGATCTCAACGTCAGGGGCCGCTACGGCATTCCATTGCACGCATCGTTGCATAATGGTCATTCCGATGTCGCACTGCTGCTACTCGGGCACTGCATAGACGTGGATGTTCGGGGCATTGATGACCGGACTCCACTGCACATGGCAGCGGACCGTGGACTACTCGAGGTTACACGCATACTCATTGAGCGGGACGCGAGCATCAGTGCGCGAGATTCGAGCGGCCAAACTGCACTACACCTAACACGTTCTGCAGAACTCGGCGCCCCATTCGATGATATATATTTCGATATGGCGCGGTATTTACTGGAGCATGGTATTGGCGTAGACGCCCAGGCTAACACCGAGCATTCGACCCCGCTACATTTGGCATCGTACTGGGGAGGCTTCAAGGTCGCACAGCTGCTGCTCGACCATGGTGCAGATATCAACGTGCGGGACAAGAATGGTCGAACGCCACTACATGGGGCAGTAAAGGATCTGGTCGACGCCGAGGGTGATTGGATCTTTACTGCCATAGGGTTCCTACTAGAGCATGGCGCGGACGTTGTCGCACAGGACCACGATAACTTGACTCCGCTCCATGTGGCATCGGCATCGCAGTATGGCGGCGTCAAAGTCGTACTGTTACTACTCAAGCATGGTGCGAATGCTGACGCACTGGATAACGAATACGCAACTCCGCTGCATCTTGCATCACGATGCGGAAACGCCAAGGTTGCACGCCTACTACTCGAGCATGCTGCGGGCGTTCACGCACTGGATGGCAACCACTCGACCCCGCTGCATTTTGCGTCAGAAAGTGGCGACGCCGAGGCTGCACGTCTACTGCTCGAGCATGGTGCCGACGTTCACGCACTCGATAACAACCATTCGACCCCACTGCATTTTATATCACAACATGGCGACGCTGGGGCCGCACGCGTGCTGCTCGAGCATGGTGCCGTCGTTGAGGCGCGGGATGACAAAGACTCAACCCCGCTGCATGTTGCATCACAATGTGGCAACGCCAAAGTTGCACGCCTACTCCTCGAACGAGGCGCGGATATCTATTTGCGGAACAAGGAGGATCAGACACCGCAAGACCTACTCGTGGTCGTGTTGAGCAACATATCGCCGGGTCATGATGTCGATACCATACGGTTCTTCCTAGACCGCGGTGCAGATGTCGACGCAGTTGATGACAACCACTCGACTCTGCTACATAGGGCATTATACCACGAAAACGTCGAGGTTGCAAAGCTGCTACTTGAACGTGGTGCAAA
>Ga0307510_10005682_pt1 | contig 14865 bp, 16 predicted proteins | sample 12_EM_MG_FD_207224 | JGI IMG/M metagenome (GOLD analysis project Ga0307510, IMG submission 207224) | Populus trichocarpa ectomycorrhiza microbial communities from riparian zone in the Pacific Northwest, United States - 12_EM | ecosystem: Host-associated > Plants > Roots > Unclassified | place...
GCTAAATGCATGCTTTTGAAGAATGTGGATGACGTTTCGACAAGCCTCTCTAACCTTGACATCGCCATCGCGAACGAAAATAGCCTGATCGGCGATGCACACCCTCCCAACTCACCCGAACAAAGGCCACACGCACCTACCACTACCTTCCTCTCCCTGCCTTGGTTGGTCACATGCCACGTCTACACGTACCTCCCCTCGAGAGACTGCCTCGCACTCTCTTGTACCTGCCGTCAGATGTGCAGCTTCAACACGCTTGCTTACACGCACCTGCAGTTCCTGCCTCCGAACAGCCTCTTCTCCCTCGCGCGCTCCATCTACATGCTCTCCGAGGTGTTGGCGTGTACACCGCCCTACGCAGAGGCTGTGCGCACCGTCCGTATCGTCGGTTGGAACGCCGTAGACATCCCCGAGGGCTGTGTCCACGAAGAGGTGTACAGGGCTCTGGACGATGGCATCGCAACGTTGCTCGAGAAATCGCCACATGTTTACTCGTTCGCACTGGATCTTAGCCAGACCAAGGCGATCAACTACTTCCCCAAGACCTTCACGACGCTCATACCGGTGCGCACCATCCGCGATTTACGGCTCGCAACATTTCTGGTCCCGTCGTACACAGCGGAGGACAGCCCTCTGCTTGCGCCAGTCCCCAACGAGGCACCGCCGGCATATCAGCGGGTGTGCTTGAACGTGTGCAGTGGTGAATGGCTGCCAATCCTGATGCACGACCCACGGAACTTGCGCTGGTTCGCGTTCAGTGTATTGGACACTGACGGAGCACCAGAGCCCCGGGATACAAATTGGGCCATGACTCTGCGCCGCGTTGCAGAGGCAGCGACCGAGCTCGAGACGCTTGTCCTGAATGGTGGGGGACACTTCGACGCCGAGGCACTTGGACAAATGCTTCAGTTCGGTTTCGTACGTGCAATCTGTTGTCGCGGTCGCTTTCGTTCCGTCGGCTGATCACGCCCACGTACGACTGACCACCGAATAGGATCGCGAGGTCCTCGGAAAGCTGCGATCGCTTTCGGTTAACACGACCACCCTCAGCCTGTCAAGCCTGACGCAGCTTTTCCGTGGCTTCTCTCGTTCTTCGGTCACGCACCTGAAAATCGTCGTTAATCACCACGGTAGATGGCTTCCCGAGTTTGGTCCTCGGTATATTTTTGAGCTCGCCAAGCTCGTGCCCAATCTCGAGGAGATCACACTCGATCAGTTGGCCATGCCCAATGTGGCGTCCTTGCCGGGACAGATGGTCAGTTCTGTAATGCATGACGGATTTACCGGCTTTGAAAACTCAACTTCATCACCGTTCAGGACGCCTGGGGCGAAGCTTTCCGAATGTTCGAGAAACTGCGTCGCATCACATTTGCGAGCATGTTTGTTCTTGACCTATGCCGTCCTAGACCCGTCGAAGACGACGAGGGGGATTACGAAGAGGATGAAGGGGAGACGGGAGGAGATGAAGACGCCGGCATGGACGTGGACGACAGCGAGGCCGATGAATGGGACGAAGGATACGAAACCGATGATGGGAAAAATGATGGCGCACCGCGTGACGCGTTGGGACTCAATCTCGTCCATCTCGCCGCGTGGGCGGACAAGTTCCTTGATGATCATCTAAGGATGCGGGCACCCTTCTCAGAGATCTGGTTCCTTGATCCTCGTTTTCCGGGTCAGACTGCTGCTGGATTCAATCAACGAGTGGTGGAGGGAGATGGCGAAGGTGCAAGGGCAGAACACATGATCTTCTACCCGATACTAAAGCGAGATGGGTGGTGGTGGGACGAGTATGAACCGATACCGCTAGACACCTTCTAGTTCTAGTCACTTAGTCAATGATTTAGTCAATGTGCGGGGCGCTGACTTACAATAACCTGACTAACACTGTCACGTGAATGCATGCAATACCCGATTCGGAAATTCTAGGCTTCTAGCACGTTCTCGTCTCTGCGACCTGTTTCGTTCGCTTTCGACCAATTTCTCGCTGTGGGGTATAAAACGAAATGTCTTTCCAAGCCACATCTCCAACTTAACTCTCAACTCGACGTCATCATGCTCAGCTTCTATCACTTCCAACCCTTTTACACGGTCTACCCTGGTGGCTATAGCCCCAGGCGTTCTTCATATTCGTCCTATCCCTCCTCTACGCTGGCCGATCCCGGGATGCGCTATCGTCGTGCTCTCGCAGAATATCTTGCCGTGGAAGAAGAATGCAGAGCGTTTCTCCGCGCCCGCGAGGAAGCTAGGTTGGGAGCCCGCGTTGAAGAAGCCCTTCGTCGCCAGAAATGGGCGCGGTTACTTCAAGCCGAGATTGTCCGCGAACGCAGAGAACTGCAGGAGCGGGAACTTGAACTAGCACTGGCCAAGACTTTATTCCCGGCGGCACCTTCGAACGATCACTCATTCCGAGGCATAGTCCCGGTTGTTCGCCAGACATCTGAGCAACCCTTTATCGATCCGCTCGTCACCCCTTTCCTACATGTCAACGCACCACGAGCAGACGAGGCTGGTGTAGATAAGGAATCGCCACAGTCGTTACGCGATTCCTCCGCGGTACAGGCTTCCATTGGCGACAAGGTACGTGCTATGTCCAATTCGTTCGTTCACGGCCCTGACACGTATGATCAGGCCCAACCTCAGAACGATGCAAAGGAAAACACGAGTGACAACCAACCACCACGTTTTACGTCTGAGAGGGTTGAAGACTCCGTTCCTAATTTGGAGTCCCTTCTCCGAGAGCGGTTGCAAAAGATAGTTGGAGACGGTGACGAAGAAGTGCAGGATGTGGCACGTGTTATTCTACGCCACCTCGCCCCTGTGACTGGCATCAGTCCCCTGCCCGAATCCGCACCATTGACAAAGGTATGCGATCATTCCGTACCTTCATTGAGTGCCTTGTCCCTGAACACGTACTCACAGGAAAATACCTACTCGATGCAGCCCACCGATGGCGCCGACCTCTATCGCTCCGATGCTCTCCAAGGTTCTGCAGCTGAAGCTGCGAAGGAATCGTTCAAAGCCCACCGCGCTGAGGTAGCTGAAAGAGACCAATGCCCCCCATCATCCCCCTCTTTCAAGTCGGCCCTGTCTCCACTCAAAGTCATCCAGGACATCCGCTCCGCTCTCACCAAACTCTCCTCCGGATTCACATTCCCACCCTCGCTCGAATTCTCCGACAATGAGCCAGATGGTCTCGCATACACACCCACCAACGCACCTCTTAGAGTGTATAAGCACGCGCTCGACAATTTGCTAGCACAACTTGATGCTGTTGAGACCGATGGTGATGAAGAAGTACGGGTGGTGCGGAGAGCAGCTGTAAAGGAGGTGGAGAGGGCTATTGAAGATGTCGAGAGGAGGATCTCAGAGGCGAGAGAAGGTGCGAAACCAGGCAACGACGTCGGTGCAGCTACTCCCGCCGAGGGCGACCTTGCCGCAGACAAGGACGAATCAGTCATACACGCGGACGCCTCGGTGAACAACGATAACAGGCCTGAGGCCAACGGACACTCCCCGTCGATCTCCTCCAAGGACAGCTTGGACCTCGTCCCTTCAAGTCCCGACGTGTCGTCGCTACCAAACTCCGAAGTTGTATCACCCCACGACGCTACCCTTACCAGCTCGGAGCCCAAACCAAATGAAGGCGTTTTCGGGGATCAATCTTCCTCCCCAGTTTTGGAGTCCATTCCCCAGACAGCCACCGTGGCCACTCCCACAGTGACACCCTCAGGTCAAGGTGTAGCCTCCCCCGTTCCGACAAGCGATCCTCAAGAGTCGGAATGTGAAGCGTCTACTGATCAGACCACATCTGCGTCTTTGCAACCGTCATTGTCTGCCACGCCTCTGGAGTCTCCTATGACTGTTATACTCGGGGCTATTGCGCCTTCATCCACCCCGGTCTCTCACATACTCCCCTCTCCCGTTAAACCCGAAGACATGTTGGCTGCTTTCAACCACGACCTGCTTTCTCTTTCGCAGGGGCCCGAGAGTGAGGATGATTCAATTTCGGTAGACGCTGACGATGAACGAGTGGATTGACGTTGAGCCATGAAAGTATTTCAAGATCTGGAAAACTTTAGGATCTGTTATTTACACTATTTACACGACTCATTTTTAATGGACAATTGTATCATTACGCATATGTTTCTCTCTGCTTGCATGAGACCTGTGCTTTTCACAGGGACAAATTCCTATCCTACTAGTCAGCATGTTTATACCAGTTATAAATCAAACTTTAGGATGATAAGGAACATTGGTGATTTCGGAGATAGATCATAGATGAACTGAATGATTGACATTTGCAGTGCCGTTCTTTTTGCGTATTCTCTCTTCCACTTTAAACCCAAGGAAAATATCAGGGGAGCTAGATCTTGGGAGGGAGCTTCTGTGATGTCAGGGAGGTCTTCAATAGAACACGAACACGTATAATAAGATATATTAGCGATGTACTAGCGCCGTCCTGATATTCCCTCTGTTCGTAGGAACATATCATATCTCAACTACGAACATCGAACTGACTTCTTTACGAAATAACCATGCTCAGGCTCGACATCCTTCTATACGATGGATCCAGTAACATGATTTGAAAGTGTACTCGTCACGCTATAAAATCAATAAGCGGACTAGGCTTATCATCGAAGTGCGACAATATTTATACAATTTCTCGATTTGATACCGAAGCAGAAGGGGTCCTACCAAACAGGGTCCGCGCAGTGCTCCATTAGGAATCGCGTAATCCCGAGACGTCCATTACACGCAGCCGCCATGTGCAGAGGCGTCCAGCTTTCCCACGTCCTTGACATTCATACCTGCCCGTGAATGAGCAGATGCAGATGCTGCCCAATTTCTACGTGTTCAAACATTGCCGCTCACCGCAGTGGAGTCTGGACCATGCCCGATGACTTGATGTCAACTGGGAGATGTCCTAGTAGCAACAATACAAGCTCGAGGTGGCCTTTTACCACTCCTGCAAGGAGTGATGTCCTATTCCAACCTCCAACGGCGTGCAGTGGACGGCCTCTGGATGCTGGATGGGGGGGTATTCTGTCAAGTCGCGAAATCCGAGAAACGCGGCATAATATAGGGGGACCACTTCAGGCTTTTCGGGGCACATGGAGGACGAGGGTTGGGCCCATTCCAAGTTGTATTTCCAGAACCAAGTGGAAAAGTGTGCCAGTGCCTTGCTCACATCAAAACAGACATTTCATCCCATCCTCGATTCGTGACGACAACAGGGCCAAGTGTTCAGCAGCATGGCTGGCTGGTGGGAACACTGGGAAGTTTGTTCATACTGTTGAGGTCAACACGTTCGTCCAATCGGAGGAGAACGCCAAGGCACGCTTGCGCAAGCTCGAATAGTAGACAATATCGCGATACTTCTTTCCTCGACTCCGTGAGACGGTCCGACGTCAAGAAATGAGATCTTTGATAGAGGAGTACGAGAATTGGTCTACCCGTGAATCCCCGTCCTTGACAATGTCGACCAAACTGGAGCATACAGACAACACCGCTTCTTCTTGATTCTCTACCGCCAACCTTGACTTAGCCTTCGTGGTCCCTTCTGTGTTGAAGGGAAAATGACAAATGCGAGAACTTCCGCAAGCTCCTCAACTCGAAGGCTCGAAGCGGGCGAACAGCAGCCACGAGACATTGAATGAAGCAGTCGATGAGCGTGTACTTGATTCGGCCTTCTGATCTCCCTCAGTATACGCTCTTCTATCTCGTCCAGGCTGTCGGGCAACTCCTTGAGGAAATGTCGGACACTTGGTTGGAACTGAAACATGCCGTGGGACCTCCCTTCGGCAAGACACCCAGCGAAACCTGTGTCATATGATGAGGGTCACTTATAAGAATGCGACGACACACCAACATTCCATCAGCGCGCGCTGACATTCCACTTCGATGGATGAGGTCGCGTGCGTGCATGGTGTCAAATCTTATTTGACGAGAAAAATACAGTAGAACGATGTCTAGTAATGACTAAGGCGACAGTCCTTGAACCGTGACTTCGCCTGGGTAGACTGACCTCAAAATGCACTTGAGCGTATGGATTGTCGAAATTTGCACCTTGCACCGCACCATAGCGAACATGTACAATCATCTTGGAGGTACTCTGATAAGCATTTGCATGTCCGACAAGCTCCGTTGGCGTGCGTGGACCTGCGGTCCGGCTATAGCGTGACTACGTCCTCCTCAAGACTCCCACCACTTAGCATTTATTATAGAAGATGCCTAGCTACATAGTAAAATCCTTCATAATAAAACACTTTCAAAAAAAAAACGAGATACTGTAACCCATCGATGGGTAACCGTTTTGTTTCCTGAGGAAGTTAAAGGGAAAGGATCCGACCTTGTAAACTCCTTGTAACCACTTTCAGTTTGATACGTACCTGACAGACCATCTTTACAGCCATCCTCGTTACCAACTCATCTGTATCACGGATATCCCTTGACTCTAAACCCATGTCATTGCATTGCGGAACAAACAAGAGCAGGCAAAGAGAAGTGGTTACAGGTATGTTGATAAGCTTCTCAAGTTGCGGTGGTTCAGAACGTGGACAAATAAGGGATGGGATTGGGAGGACCCCAGGGCCTAGACTACGTGGGAAGGAGTTGTTGCGAGGCGGCGTGAAAAGTTACGATGCCAACTAGGATTTGGGCGTCTACTGTTCAGGTCACCGCCCATTGATCACTATCCACGCCTGACACGAGCCATACTAGTAATGCATAATGTCTAATCTCCCTTCCCCGTTCACCTCACGCTCAAATCTCAATTCCATTTTCAACGTTGCTCTCAAAACCTACAAGAAGACGACAGGGAGAGACATCACCTCACATCCTCTAGCTACCGAGCTTCAATCCTGCGATTCTCCTGATGCGATACTCGCCGTTCTTCGAAGACAAATACCCACGCCAGATCAATCTCAGAATGGTGACGGAACATTCGTAAAATGCCTTATTCCAACTGTCAACGTCCTCTACACCCTTTCCGATACGCTTGGCGAAGGCGTTGGTCCGGTGATTAGCACAATGTCGCCCCCTGTTGAGAATCCGTGCTCTAACGTCTTTCTCCCAGGTGTTCGCACCAGCAAAAGTCATTTTTGCTGGTATCGGTGTCCTCCTTTTGGTCAGCTATCCTTATTTTATTTTTTCGTTGTGCAGCCCATTTTGACGTGTGGAGCTTTTAGGCGGTCAAAGACATCAACGCGAGCCAAGGTACTCTCGTCGATCTATTCAGACGGATCGAATACTTCTTCCGTCGGCTCGAGATTTACATCGGGGTGCCACCTACTACTGCTATGACGGACATAACTGTAGAAATCGTGGCGGAGGTGCTGAACATCATCGGGATGGCGACCAAGGAGGTGAAGCGAGGTCGAATGAGTGAGTTCACCTTTGCGCTGTTTTATGTTTGTTGACATGTATTCGGTTTAGAAAAGTACCTGAAGAAGTTGATCGGAAACACAGACATCGAGGACAGTCTACATCAGCTGGACAGGTTGACACAAGAAGAGGCTCGGATGGCATCTGCGGAACAGCTGAGGATTGCGCACAGCGTTGAGGGGAAAGTGATGGGTGTTGATGAGAGGGTACAAGGCGTTGATCGCAGATTGAATGATACCAGCCGTTTGTCATCTCTTTGTCTTCATGGCTTTTCATTCCAAAAACTTGTTCCCAGGAAACCTCCTCCGTGATGATCTCCTACGATGGCTTTCGCCTCCAGATCCATCCAGAAATCACAATATCGCATCCAAAGCTCATCACAATGGCACAGCTCAATGGTTTTTTCAAGGCCATATATTCAACGATTGGAAGTCTGTTGGTTCCTTCTTGTGGGTACATGGAAAACGTGTGTTCCTTTTGTTCCTCAGTCTGAGACATCGGTCCTAATCATCTTGATTACTTCTTGATTCCGTAGCGGGATCAGGAAAGAGTGTATTCTGGTTCGTCCGTCCACAACTCATCCTATCTTATCCCCCTCACCGTGGACTCAGTTCCTCGATTATCCAACATATCATGACCTTGCGTGACACTGGAAAGGCCTCGGTGGCCTTTTTTTATTTCGATTTCAAGGACATCGGCAAGCAAAAGATCTGCGACCTACTTCCTTCCCTTCTCATCCAACTTTCAGCGCGGTCTGATCCCTGTTGTGACATCCTCTCCCGGCTCTATTCTACTCACGATCGTGGAGTTCGACAACCCGATGATCATGCCATGATATCGTGTCTCAAAGAAATGCTCACCCTCGATGTGGAGCGCCCTACCTACATCATCATGGACGCAATCGATGAGTGTCCGCTCTCGTCAAGTGTTCCATCTCCACGAGAGGAGGTGCTTGAGCTCGTCAATGAACTTGTTAACCTTTGCCTCCCAAACCTCCACATCTGTGTCACCAGTCGCCCTGAGCTCGATATTCAGTCCATCCTCGAATCTTTGGCCCCACACCCCGTATCCCTCCACGATCAGAGTGGACAAAAGCAGGATATCGCGGACTATGTGAGCTCTTTTGTTCATGGAGACCGAAGGATGCGAAGGTGGCGTGATGAGGACAAGGATTTGGTGATCAAGACATTACCAGAAAAGGCGGATGGGATGTAAGTTATTATCACCTGCTTATGAAGCGTTCTTATCGGAAGGCACAGGTTTCGCTGGGTATTTTGCCAATTGGAGGTCTTACGGCACTGTTTCCCACCGAGTGTTCGTCGCATCCTCGAAGAGTTGCCCCAAAGCCTGGACGAAACCTACGAGCGGATATTGAAGGAGATCAGAAAGTCGAATCAAGCACATGCTCGTCGAATGTTGCAGTGTCTTGTGGCGGCTGTTCGTCCCCTCCGGGTCGAGGAACTGGCGGAAGTCCTTGCATTTGATTTCAGTGCGGAAGGGGTCCCAAAGTTGGATCCAGCCTGGCGGTGGGAAGATCAAGAAGAGGCCGTCATGTCCGCATGCTCGAGTTTAGTCGTCATAATCGAGGATGGAGATTCACGAATTGTTCAATTTTCGCATTTCTCTGTCAAAGAATTTTTGACGTCGGATCGGCTTGCGGAGTCCAGTGGAGACGTCTCATGCTATCACATCCTACTTGAACTTGCGCACATGATTCTTGCGCAAGCATGCCTCGGGGTTCTCCTCCAATTGGATGATCGCGTGGACCGTGACAAGATCAAGGACTTCCCCCTCGCTATATACGCTGCGGAACACTGGGTTAAGCACGCTAGAGTCGAAAATGTGTCGTCGCATATCAAAGACGAGATGGAATGTCTTTTCGATGCGAATAAGCCACACCTTACGGCTTGGCTCTGGATTTATAACGAAGACGACGATGGTTCTTCCATGACCACGATGTTCCCGGAGAAACCGGCAGCAGGACCCCTGTATTACGCCGCACTATTCGGATTTCGTAACTTGACGGCACACCTCCTCACAGAGCATCCGGAGGATGTACGCGCCAAGGGTGGTAGCGAAGTGACTCCGTTGCACGCATCTGCATTTCATGGACATGTCGACGTTTCTTTATTACTGATTGATCATTTCCCGAATCTGGATATCCCGGGCGATTGGGATCAGACCCCGCTGCATCGATCATCGTGGGGGGGATATCTAGAGATCGCGCAACGGCTACTTGATCGCGGTGCAAATGTCAATGCCGGCGACGATACCAACTGGACTCCTCTGTTCACAGCCGCGATACATGGACGATTTGAGTTTGTTCGAATGCTGCTTGACCACGGCGCGGCAATTAATTCTCCAGGTGGTGATGGCCGGACTCCACTCCATGTGGCGTCAGAATATGGATATGTCGAAGTTGTGCGGCTATTACTGGAACACGGCGCGGATCCCAACGCACGCGACGTCAAACATAGAACACCCTCCGTCATTGCATCAAGTAATGGGCACCGAGGTGTTGTACAACTACTGTCTGAGTATGGCAATATCACGAAGTGTATAGAGGAGTAGTGCCATTTAGTTGGGTTTCTGTTACGGTTATACTTTTGCTACTTAGTGATATTTTATTCGTTGTTAGCAAATATTGAGCAGAATGTTTGGTCAAGAAATTTGATTACATGTTCGTGCCGTGGTATATGAAACGTCGTTGCAGCCAGAAGGACTGAAATTTAGATGACCTTGGTTCACTAACACTTGTGCAGAGTTCCACCACCTGACCACTTCATCCCACTCGGATCGAGCTCCCTTATATTTTGTTCGACACGAAGGAGGGATGGCCTAAACCTTCGAACTGTGTTATCTTCTTCTGCATTTTATATCGTCAATGCTGAGCCATATTTGTATTGCCTTTCTCGACCATCTCCAGTGGTGTCTGCGCCTCACAAGTCCAGGCTATCATGGTGGGCTCATGATGCATCGCACAAGATGGCCATCTATCCTGGAGGCATGAAAATATCCCGCTGTGAGTTCGAGATAAGAGGAGAGGGAGTGAGAGGATGAACATGAGCAAGCCACCGCGGGTCTTCATGGTGACATGGACAGGCAGTGGGTTTGGAGACGATGTCAAAGGGGCTTCATATTCGGGAGGCGATTCGGCCTCTGAGCCACAGGAAGTACGCATCTTCCTCCGTGCTACGGCAGCCGTCCCCGAGCGAGTCACTCGTCCATGTCGTCCTTATCACATAGGTGCCTAGGTGGTAATGGACGATATCAGGGAAGCACTGAAGCGAGGGAGAAGGGGGCCTCAGGAGTTTTTGCTAGGAGTATGTGACTGTTTGTCAGATAATCGGCTGGCATGGAACGAGAAAGGCCGCCATAAGAAACAAATGAAGAACGTGAGGTATAATTGGTCACATATGTCAACATGGTCACGGTGCTCGTGTTGAAGTGGTCCGGGCTCCTTGAAGGATCATATAGCCTGGAAATTGGCGTGTAACGGTGTAGGACCTCGTCGCTGACTGCGGTAGCACCTTTATCGTAACAGAGATGCCAGTGTGTCGCGTAAGATCGCAATATGCAAGCCGTTCGCGCAAAGACATACCGGCAGTTCAGTGGCGTGACACCGGATCCCGCCGTTCCGGGCCCGGGGACTGTCAGTCAGTTGAACCCAGTTCCACTGCTGGGTGCTTACCATGCTACGACCCGCCCTCTCTTCTCCTTACCAACTGGCAAGCGCGTCCGAATCTCTACCCAACTTCGAAGTATAGGTCATCGAGAAGGTTCCTCCAACCGCCGCCCAGATATGAAACGATGTTAAACTACCTTCTGTACGTTTGTCGAAGATCCGCACCACCTTGCCAGTTGGATATCCTCTCACCCTTGGACCCCGTCTTTAAAGGATAGATCGTACTCCCCGGAGGGTTTGGTACGTGTCGTCGAAACAGTTTTCACGCATTCAATTGACCGATTTTTGTGGACTGGACCAGTGTTCGAGCTTCTGCCGGAGGTACTGAAGGCGTCAAAGACATGTTGGAGTATCTGAGGAAGAAAAGAAACGGAGAAGTTACGGAAGAGGGGAAATATTAGCCCAAGGGTGGTTTCCATGACGTTCCTGCGCAATAATGGACGTGCTCTCCCCGATATACGTGGTGGGGGTGGAGAGCTTCGGTCGCTCATGTCACTCGCCTCCAGGCGCACACACATTCTATCATGCCAACAGGCATCGTTGTTGTCCTCTGGAATACCCTACTGTGAAGTGTGCTGTGTTTTGATCGCCCCAGGAATACAAAGATCACAATCGCTGCCTACACAAAGCACGCACCCCAGAGTCCAGCCAGTGCGGCATGCCTCTGTATCGGAACTCTCTGCGTGTCTACACTACCGGGCATGGCAAATGTCATCCTTGGAAGCCTGAAGGCTTTCGAGAATTGGTTACCGTGGTTCCATCGTTTGCCATGAGGATATAAGACTTTCTTTGTTTGCTTAAGCAGCTTTCATGTGATGTCCAATATTTTTTCTGACTGATGATGGGGCAGGCGTGCTGGTCAAGCCTGAGCCTGTGATCGATAAGCAATACCTATGACATGTGGAACGAACAAGGAGGAGAGGAATTTGAAAAATATTGATGAGCCATAAGATTCTCGAGTCATGGTGGTTCATAAGTTTGAGAAATGAGATGAATGGGGTTGGAATAATCTCAAGGCGAGGACCACGCAGCGCAGCTACACAATTAATCGTGATTGTTTGTTTGGTCATAGACTATGTCACGTGACTAAAACAGCCGAATGCAGTGCAACGCGAAGCGCGAGCATCTTCGCCTTCGCCCAACGCCACGACAGGTCGTCTACAGGTCGTCTACTTATCGATTGGCACGGTTCACCGCCTATCAGTCACTACCACGAACCATAATGTCTAATGTACCCTCTTCGTCCACCTCGCGCTCAAATCTCGATGCCATCTTCAATGCTGCTCTCAAAACCTATAAGAAGAAGACAGGGAAAGACATCACCTCACATCCCCTGGCTACCGAGCTTCAATCCTGCGATTCTCCTGATGCGATACTCGCCGTTCTTCGAAGACAAATACCCACGCCAGATCAATCCCAGAATGGCGACGAGACATTTGCAAAATACCTTATTCCAACTGTCAACGTCCTCTACACCCTTTCCGGTACACTTGGCGAAGGTATCAGTCTGGTGATTATCACGATGTCATCCCTGATTAGGATCTGTGCTCTAACACCTCTCTCAGGTTTTCCCACCATCAAAAGTAATATTTACTGGAATCGGTGTTCTCCTCTTGGTCGGCTATCTTTCATTCGTTGTGCGACCCATTTTGACGTATGGAGGTTTTAGGCGGTTAAAGACGTCAGCGCGAGCCAAGGCGTTCTCATCGACCTGTTCAGCCGGATCGAATACTTCTTCCGTCGGCTCGAGATTTACATCGGGGTGCCACCTACCACCGCCATGACAGAGATGGCGGCGGAAATCATGGCGGAGGTACTGATCATCATTGGGATGGCGACAAAAGAAGTGAAGCGGGGTCGAATGAGTGAGTCGATCTTCACGCTGGTCTACCATTCTTGACAAGTATTCGGCTCAGAAAAGTACCTGAAGAAGTTGATCGGAAACACAGACATCGAGGACGGCCTACAAAAGTTGGACAAGTTGACACAAGAAGAGGCGAGGATGGCATCTGCTGAGCAGCTAAGGATCGCTCACAGAATCGAGGGGAAAGTGATGGGCGTTGACGATAGGGTGCAAGACGTCGGGGATGACGTGCGGGATGTGGCCAAGAAGGTTGAAGATGTCAATGATAAGGTTGAAGGGATTGACGACAGGGTGAAAGATGTCGGGGACAATGTCCAAGCTGTCCATCGCAAATTGGACGATACCAACCGTCCGTCATCTCCCATTACTCGTGCTCCCATTCCGAATTCCGAATGCTCAGGCCTATTCACAGGGAACCTACTCCGCGACGATCTTCTACGATGGCTGTCGCCTTCAGATCCATCCATAAATCATAACATTGCATCCAAAGCTCATCACGACGGTACATCTCAGTGGTTCTTTCAAGGCCATATTTTCAAAGAATGGAAGTCCACGGCTTCGTTTTTGTGGGTACATGGAAAACGTGTGTTTCTCTTAATTTCTACTCTGCGACATCAATCCTAATTGTCTCGATCCTGTAGCGGGATCAGGGAAGAGTATTCTCTGGTTCGTTCTTCCTCTACTCCTTCAATCTTATCAGACTCACACGGTGAACTCAGCTCCTCGATCATACAAGACATTATAACCCTGAAAGACTCCGTGAGGGCCTCGATCGCATATTTTTATTTCGACTTCAGGGATATCGACAAGCAAAAACTCCAGAACCTCCTTCCTTCCCTCCTCATACAGCTCTCTGCTCGGTCCGATTTCTGTTGCGACACACTGTCCCGTCTCTATTCTTCACACGATCGTGGAGTTCGGAAACCTAATGATCGTGCTATGATAGGGTGTCTTCAAAATATGCTCAACCTCGATGGGCAATACCCTACCTATATCATCCTGGACGCGATCGATGAGTGTCCGCTCAGGTCAAATGTTGGATCTCCGCGAGAAGAGGTGCTCGATTTCATCAACGAACTTGTTGGTCTCCACCTTGCAAATCTCCACATCTGTGTGACCAGTCGCCCTGAGGTTGATATTCAGGCCATCCTCGGACCTTTGACCTCACACCCCGTATCCCTACATAATCAAAGTGGGCAAAAACAGGATATCGCGGATTATGTGAAATGTTTTGTCGAAACAGACCGAAGGATGAGAAGATGGCGAGATGAGGACAAGGACTTGGTGATCAAGACATTGCCAAAAAAGGCGGATGGAATGTACGTATATCTTCATATGACTATAATTCATTCTTATAAGATAACCCAGGTTTCGGTGGGTGTCCTGCCAATTGGAAGTTCTACGGGACTGTTTCCCATCGAGTGTGCGGCGTACCATAGAGGAGTTGCCCGACAGCTTGGACGAGACTTACGAGCGAATGCTTCGGGAGATCAGAAAGCCAAACCAAGATCATGCTCGTCGAATGTTGCAATGTCTCGTGGCAGCCATTCGCCCCCTTCGAGTTGCGGAACTAGCCGAAATCCTCGCGGTTGACTTCAGTGGGGAAGGGATCCCGATACTGAATCCAGGCTGGCGGTGGGAGGACCACGAAGAGGCAGTGATGTCGACATGTTCGAGTTTGGTCATCATCGTCGACGACAAGGATGAGGGTGCGGGCGAAGATGAGACCGAGGATGGCAACAAAGACAAAAACGAGGATTCACGAATTGTTCAATTTTCCCATTTTTCTGTCAAAGAATTTTTGACATCAGGTCGGCTTGCGGAGTCGAGCAGAGAAGTCACGGTCTCGCAATATCACATTGAACTCGAGCCTGCGCACGTCATTCTTGCACAAGCATGCCTTGGAGTTCTTCTCCGATTGGACGATCGC
>Ga0307510_10005683_pt1 | contig 14864 bp, 18 predicted proteins | sample 12_EM_MG_FD_207224 | JGI IMG/M metagenome (GOLD analysis project Ga0307510, IMG submission 207224) | Populus trichocarpa ectomycorrhiza microbial communities from riparian zone in the Pacific Northwest, United States - 12_EM | ecosystem: Host-associated > Plants > Roots > Unclassified | place...
TTGCTGGAGATGATAGAATTTTTTGTTGCTTTGATCCTTAATACCGACGAGGCAGCAGACCTTTGATGTCTCCACCCGTTCAGCGGAATCTATATCTGTTCAGTCAGGCGTCGTCCCTCACGATGAAGCTCCAACCTGAGAAGTGAGAAGAATGTGGGGAGGTTGAGGTCGAATTTCCACCCAGCCCCCCACCGACGAGTTGAAGAATCGCGCTTGGGATCGGCACTCGCATGGAACGCTTCCAAATCCCCGGAGGTTTCTGGTATAGTAGTGGCACTGCTGCTACAAAGATATGCATAACACCATCCAGTATAAACGAGGTCCTCGTTGAGCCAACCGATCCGCTGTTCACTCGAAACACTTGCTTGCCTAGGGACTGAGAGGCTAGGAGGAGGCGCCGTCGGGAGAGCGGGAGCTCTATCCATGGTTTCGGGTTTTGCAACGCCACAAGCCGCTAACCCACCACCTCGGTACCCGCAACAAATTCCACCCCCGGCTTCTCGTCTCAGTCTGTCTGATGTGGGAGATGTGGGAATGGGGAAATTGGATAGCAAACTAGCAAGGCTTACAGCGCAGTGTTGGACCGGCACTGTTACAGCGAGTGTGTGGTGGGAGCAGAGAAACGCGTGATTAGAAACCGATCGCTGTCTTTACTCGTTGGATGTTCGGTGCAGCTTCGGCCCGGCTCTGTGAGGGCTCGCCCCGCAAATTCTCACGATTGATCGACATCGCCGCATCCACACCAGCCAACAGTTCGGCGGCAGCCGCAAATGCGGCCACCTCGTTGGAAGTCTTTCATGGAAGCAGGGATCCCAATTGCTGAGGTAAAAATCCATGTATCGCACACTGCCCGTCTTCAGGAAAGAAAGTGGTAGCTTCTAAGTGATCGGCATGGACCGACACCATGTCGGAGTTCAAACTCAACCAAAGTTATCGGATTCTTACCCTTTCTCTTTCGCTATATTATTCCACATTCAGGTTCACCGATATCTCGAACATTAGTCTCGGAACGTCTCTTCTGTCCTCCGTGTACATTTTATATATTATTTTGCCTCATCTCACGTTGTATCCAGCTCACAACTCTCTCATCGCTACATGCTTGATCCGTGCCCGCAGCCTGTAACTGCACGTGCTATTGGTTTTCGCCGCCGGTGACCGTTTCACCTCAGCCGTCTGTTGAAGACATTACCAATATATATTTTCCCTATACATAAGCCACGCCCTGGTGATATCTAAGGAAACCCAACAAAATCAATGGAAGCATGCAATGTAGCAGGAGCATCCCGAAACACGCACACTCGCAAGCTTGGGGCTGGGCGACCGCCGGGCACGCACAATGCAGTCACGCGACACCCGTGTACGGTAGGCGGCCCGTGACTCGCCCGTGACGATACATATTACATAATGGTCAATGCTCCGCGCTACATTGATCGGAGAAGCAAGGACGCACCGTTCTCGTCACCCAGTATTTCAACGTGGTTTTGACGCGCGTGGTCACGTGACTATTTGGATGGACAATCATTAACTTCGACGATATCATGGTCGTTGTGGACAAAATCGACGCTGGGGATTGGATGGGTCTTAGTACTATGGTGGTTAGGGAAGGACTCTCCTCGTCAGTGGGCCATGCTCGTGATGGTGGAGATCATTGATCATGGCTCACCCTGAGTTCCGGGGATCCTCGAGTTAGCGAGAGGGGATGGGAAACGATATTGAACGGTAGCTCACTGAGGCCTCCCCCGTAGGTGAGTGGATGATTGCATTATATGGGGCTCTGCCCCGCTGAGGACAACGTGGAGAACGTGTGAGTTGTGACGAGGCCCAAATTTTGCACGTAGTGTAGAAGAGGATAGAGAAAGGGAGAGTTGAGGAAAATGGGGTATGCCAATGAGCGATAATGACAATTTTGAAACCAGGAAACCCGAGGGACGTCGAAATACCAAACAGTGAAATAAATAACTAGAGCGAGTGGGATCACAGACTATGCTCAGCAAGATAGAAACCACGGGCACCGAGTCCTGCCTGAAAAGAGCGCGAAACTGCGCGCTCACGGCGAGTAGGTCAGTGGTGCGTGGGTTTTCAGCCAGCGAGTGTTTTTATGGGTGTCGACCGCTCAGGGCGGGTGACCAACGTTCGTCCACTGCGCAGCAAGGGTTATGGATCAGGAGGGTCATTACGGGCGTTGCGCGTGCCGGGGGCCACCGTAGGCCTCGGGCACAATGCCACTGAGCAACATTCGGCAAGCTCAGACCGTGGCGAGCATTTTCTGGAGAGCTGGGGTCAAGCGTTGCCCGACAAGCTCGCAGGTGGTCGGCGTGTCCGGGGCGGCAGGTCGCGGGCACAATGCCAGTGAGCAATGCCCCAATCATAGCGAGCGTTGCCCGGAAAGCTCGGATTAGGATTTAGGGTGAAATCCAGAGTTGCCCAGCAAGTTCGCGAGTGGTCAGGACGTCGCCGGGCGAGCTCTGCTCGCCCAGGTGGGCCCGTACTAATTTATCAAACAGACGGCTTGCCAACAGCCTGGAACGGTTTTTCAAGATTGAATCGAAAAAAAGACCGAAATGAAAGGTGAGTGCACACCATCACGAGAAGAGAAGAAGGCCCGAACGATTTCCAAAACCAGTTCGGCGTGTGAGGAGGGACCGACAACCTCCGAAGCCATCGGCATAACTGCCTTTTGACATCACCCGGCCTCCCATCTAATCCTATATCCCCTGATTGTTGTTCCGTAAGCGTTAAGGTTGACGGTGTCTTTGTACGTTTATCGCTTATAAGAGATCTAGCCGTGTTTGGTCTCTTCAAACGTATGTCACCGATGTACCTCCCTTCATTTCAAATCCCCCCCCCGAAGCCAATGAGCTCGATTTGTAGTGTTGTGTGACATTGTGAGCGTGACGGGGGGCTTCTGCATTTGTCGATTGCTTGACATCAATTCCTCTCTTTTTACAGCTGCTTGCATTTCGATAGACCGTTTCCTATAGGATATTTTGGTCCAAATATTACCGTGAGAGATCCACGCGGCATCTTTGAATCTCGATTTGTGGTGTTGTGTGACATTTTGGGCGTGACTCAGCTTCATACGTGATGGGGGCTTCTGCATTGGCTAATTGCTTTTTGAAATTGACGGATTGGACCAATTCACGATTCAATCGTTCATTACAGCTGTAGCCGGCGCCGACGGACCTGGAGGTTGAGTGGAGGAGAGGATGGGAGGACAAGGAACGTATGTTTCGAGAAGAGAAGGGCAGAAGATGGCCCGAGAACAGTTGAGAAGCCGGTGGGAGGAGTGGTGGATGTCGATGAAACACGGAGCCTCGCCGGTTCATTTGCCCACCGCGCGCCTGAGCCCAACAATCTACAGCTTTGCCGTCACACACATAAAAGACTCGAGGCTCCGGCTGAATGTGTCCCCAGATTCCCCATCCCCTCCGAGATAATCCTCCCGCTCCTCCTACTTCGTCATCCCTTCCCCCCCTCCCCATCTATGGCCGACATCAAAAACTCTCTCCACGTACTCTCCCAGGATGACAAGAGTTACCCCCACTGCCATTCTGTTATCACCGGTGGTGGGAGCCGGAAAACCATAAAAGGTAAAACAGAGGCCGTTTGGCCTCCATGTCTCGAGGTCGCTCTCTTCGAAGGTCCGTCAATTTCCCTCGTTCTTACATAACCATCACTCTCCTAACACACGGCCATACTCATCCTCAGATTCATCCGCCCTTGCTGATGAGGGTGATACCAGTTTCAACAATCGCCTCCCTCGGGATACTGCTCAGACCTGTATCGACAGGATACAAGAGGTACACCTCCACGTTCCTTCACTTCCAAACCGCAGCCTGATTTTCCCCCGCTTTCATCTCCCGCCGATCAGACTCTGGATTTCCCCGGGCTCTCACCATGGCTCCGGAGGAAGTGTTTAAACGCCTTGTGTCAGATATGTGGTCGCTGTGCTTTGCTTCCGAGATCTCTCCAAATCCCACTCTGCTACAACCGGTTGGAAGTCCCACAGCGCAGAGGTGGATACGCAGATGTGTGGATGGGTGATTATCGAGGTCGTCGAGTCGCAGCCAAGGCTCTGAGGGTATACTTGACGAATGATTTTGACAAAATTAGGAGGGTAAGCTGTCTATATATCATCTTGAACACGTGCATGCTGACTGTGACCTATGTAGAGGTTCTGCAAGGAAGTGATAAGGTGGAAAGCCCTCAACCATCCGAACGTGTTACCGCTGCTGGGAGCGACGATGGACAAGAACCACTTTGTGATGGTGTCGGAGTGGATGGTAAACGGGAACATCAACGAGTTTATCGAGTCCTGCAAGGACGTTAATCGGTTTGAACTCGTAGGGTTCTACTCCTACCATCGGCCACACCCATCACTGACAACCCCTCTAACAGCTCAAAGATGTCGCTAGGGGGTTGATATACATGCACGATCAGTCAATGATACATGGGGATTTGAAGGGGGTATGGCTTTGAACACCGCCCGCTACCTTTCCTCCTAACCCGATTTTTATCAAGGCCAATATCCTGATCGGCGAGAACGGCCACGCGTGCCTCGCAGATTTCGGGTTTCTTGCCATCGTCTCGGATCCTGCGAACGCGACTGCCTCAAGTTCATACACGATAGGTGGCACGACACAATGGATGAGTCCAGAGCTCCTCGCTCTGATTCTGGACAAGTCTGGTCCCAAAAACAGTCGACCGACGAAGCAGTCTGATTGCTACGCGTTAGGGATGGTTATCTACGAAGTGCTCAGCGGGCGGGCTCCCTTCTCCCATCTCAACCCCTACATCGTCGTACCGAAGGTCATGGATGGTGAACGACCGGAGAGGCCGGAAGGGGTGGAGGGGGTATGGTTCACGGACGATTTATGGCGGATGCTCAACCAGTGCTGGGCAACTCAACCGGACAGCCGGCCCAGTGTTGCGGCCGTGCTAGAGTGTTTGGAGCAGGTTTCGAGGGATCCTGGGCCACCATCTCTGCAGGTGGATGAGGATTTAGGGATGGGTGCGGACGAACCTGATCCCGCGGGCGATTCCTCCGGGGAGCTTTCTTTGTTCGATCCTCGTTGCTTCACCGCACTACTGTATAGGATCCTGTGCTAGGATCGTGTCTTCGGGCCCATCAGGAAAATCCTCCTGACCAAGTGTGGCCGTGCGTACCGGCACGAGTGGCCGCATTCCCTTGAGGTTATTGGTTCCTGGGGTTCTCATATTTATCTCATTCCAGTATAAAAATCTACCTACAGACTTTGGATACTCGTTCATACCCTCCGTACAATCCCCCTAGTTTTTGTGTGCGTACGTCTGTAGTTTCGTAAACATCCATGTTGTCAAACCAAGCGATCCTAGCAGTTGTCTGTTGCGGTGCGCAGTCCCGCATGAGTCAGGTCGAACCCATTTGGACGACGAAAAGCTCTTGCGTTTGCATTCCCAGGAGGAACGCCATACGCAGTGGTTGGTGGTGAGTTATGATAAAAGATGCTGGGCGCTCGATATCTCGATGATCAACCTGCCACCCTTGCTTTGCCTTGCTACGGCACACGTGCGCTATATCTGGCAATCCGGCGTAGTCCCAACGCCTGCCTCACTGGCTTGCTGTCGGATTTTCCCCGAATTGACACGTTACACAACAGCGGATTCCCCGTGATGCTCTCTAGAACCCGACAGCCATCCTGGTGAACTCCTTTGACCCTAGCTCTCTATTCATTCTCTCCTCAAAGTACTTGTCCCCGTTCAGACGCTTACAACAGCTTCACCGTTTCGAGGTGTCTTGCCCAAAATTTCCGCCCGGTTCACGGGTGTCCTCTGTGGGACGGGATACAAGGTCCGGGTTCAGGCCCCTCGAGAGAGGGATTGGTCGTGACTCCTTAGTATACTTGATTCCACCGGCCTCACGTTCCGAACTTGCCTTCGGAAACTCAGAAGGATATGCAACATGTACCATACACTGCCGTCGTCGTACACGGCTCCAGACTTGCTTTGGGACGTTGTGCATCAATATTCGATCCCGAGCCAATTGGTCTAGCTAGCCAGGACCCTCGTCAGAATTCGTCGCGCACTGAGACTTGAAGACCGTATCCGAAGAAATGAACGTGTGGACTCAGCCAAACTCTCACTGTGTCGACTCTAACGAGGGGTGCCAGAACCGTACCCTGCATTGTGCTCTCAACCCACGTCATCGTCGGTTCACAGTGGTCAAGGTTTCCGGGCTACCGTTAACCCCCAGCCCCTCGGGAGGCCGTGAATTGTAATCACGGATTTGGTACAAACCCAGTTGTCCTTCGTTGTGCACACACGTGGCTGCCGAACTTCCTATCCACAAGACCATCCCCACGGGTCGTCGGCAATAATATCTGAGGCGACAGAATCGTGCACTCCGACCCCGGTAGCAATGACCGCCATCCCCCAAGCAAACCTCGGTTTGTATGGGCCTCTGCGGGCTTGAACTGATTAGTCGGGACATTCAAGATTGTCCCAGATACGTGTGGAAGATGGTGGTCGTCGTATTGGAAGAGGTGAGTAACTGGCAATAGCTTGATTAGATAGAGAGGAATGGACCGTGGTTGCTGGTATCGAGTCAATGTAAGAATCGGATGATCGTTACGTCTTGATCTGGTCACGAGTTCGACCACTTGGGAATGGATTCCTGCCACGTCGAGGAGGGGACGGCGTGTCTGGGTGTCGCACACGCCTTCCACGACAGCCCGCAAGCTACCTCGCCTCTTCTCAGACTCTCGTTCCCTCCCATCTGCTTGACCCGCTTCATCCTCCTTAGCAGCCGACTACGCCAGAGCACATTCAAAGAATCATGGAGGGCGCTGGGAAGAGCGGCGAGGCGTCCCCACCTCTGCAAATCGATCCCAAGTGGTACGTCGTTCGACGTGCTACGTCGCTTGAGTCGCTGACCGCTGACCGGGTCCAGCCTCCAAGATGCTCTCAGATCTTTCTTCCAACCAATCAAGACCGGTGATCCTCGCCTCGACTTCTACACGATGTACAAGAGGGAGGCAACCGAGTACGATACCGACTACGTCAAGGAGTACGACGAGGACCTCAACACCACCTTGATATTCGTCCGTCGCTCATCATTTGCTCTTGTCAAGTATCTCACTTGTTCTCATAGGCCGGTCTGTTCTCTGCCATCAGCTCAGCTTTTGTCATCGACGTCCATTCCAACCTCCAACCCAATCCAAACGACCAATCTGCAGCCCTCCTCCGCGCCATCCTCCTCACCCTCAATCAGTCCGCCATCCCCGGTGAGACCCCCACCGTTCCACCTGTCCAGGAAGACCCGGCGAGCGAGACCGTGATTGTCACTAGTCTCATGTACGCGAGTCTTATTATCTCCATGCTTGCCGCGCTCGTCGCGATGCTGGGGAAGCAGTGGCTGAACCGGTACTTGCGGAATTCAGGCGGGTCGATGATCGAGCGTTGCGGAGACCGTCAACGCAAATGCGATGGGCTCGAGAAATGGCCGTTGCATTCCTTCGTCGAGAGTCTTCCGTTGATGCTCCAGGTCTCCCTCCTCCTTCTCGCCAGCGGACTCTGCCGACACATGTGGACGATCAACACGCCCGTTGCGTGCACCCTCATCAGCCTCACCGGCCTCGGAGTCGTCTTCTACATCGGAATCGTGATCGCTGGGATGTCTTCGTATGCGTGTCCGTTCCAAACGCCGGCATCGATTGCTCTTCGGGGACTATGGAAGAAGACCCGACCCTGGATCCTCCCCTGTATTGTTCACTTCAAGCGGGTGCTCTCATGGACCCATCGGACGTGGAAGCAGAAAGTCCAGCCCGAGCTTGACCCCCTAATTGTTAACTCAAAACGGGTGCTCTCACGGATTCGCCGGAAGTGGAAGCGGAGAGTCCGGCCACTCCTTCGTCATCCACCACTACCGACAACGGTCCCGCTCGGGAACGCATCGGTCCAGCAACTTGAACAATGGCTAAAGCCACAAGATCTTGCAACCATTCGTAGAACGAACACCGATGACATAATATGCGTGTCGTGGATCCTCAGGTACATTACCGACCAAGAGGCGCTCGACGCTGCCCTCCCACTCGCCGGAGAGATTCGATGGTTTGATGACGGAGTCAACGTCAGCCCCCCTTACAGTATGATTGTCTCCACCTTCGAGGCGTGTTTCGATTCCACTCGGAGGTTGTATCCCGAGTCAAGGGACAGGGCATACTACTCTGGACGGGCAATTTTGTGGATCCATACTCTTGCAATGTGTAAATCCGACGAATTTTCACGGACATTCCCTCTACCAGATGTAGAATACACGACCCCAGTTCCTGACCCTGACCTTGAACATCTCTTGCGGGCCAACCATGCGCGTTGGCATCCCCCCAATCGCATTGGATCCCTTCTTTCGACCAAGCGAGGTCAGACACCCCCACACTCACAATGGATTTCAAATCTACTCTTGCATTGTTCCTGCGCCAACCTGACCGAACCGCACCCCGAGACTATCCTGAGATGGGTCACCTATGGATACGATACCAAGACCACCACCATCTCTCTGAACACGGCACTCAACCGCATCCTAGTGTGGTGCACCTTACTTGGATCGCCTGTTGAAGAGGAGGCACTGATGGTCCAAGACAAATCGTACGGCATCTCCTATTTCCTCCCCTCAAGTCGCTCACTACCCCCCACCAGCGATCGTACAGAACCCATCCTAGATCGTTTATCCAAAGTGGTCGTTCCGACAACCGGCAGCACCTCGACCGAACACAAACTCATCTGGATAATACTGTACGACTTGGTCAGGTTGGAAACCACTCCAGAGCGCTTGACGAAGATCACATATGAATGGTGCTCTGTGATGTACGAGAACCGCGAAGGTATTCCGAGTTGGGAGAATTTTATCCTTCTCTGTTTGGAGACTGGCTTCCGTCGCCTTGATTTTCGGCGCCAATCCATAAATTCCACGATCACTCACACCGAACACCACCGAGGGTTGGTTGATGTAGTTTTCAGGAGCGAGGAAAACGAGGTGGTTGCAGATCTTCTCCAAGCTTGGACCTCACATCCACCGGCAGTGGAATTACTCGGTCTCTGTGCGAGGCACCTCGTCGGTCTTCAAAACCAGGTACCGTCATCCCCAAGGTTGCGTCGGCTCGTCATACGCTCCGTCGAGCTCACCAAATACGCGGTACCCGAGGAGATAGGAGTGGACAGGTTCATTGAATTCCTGAATCATCTTCACGTCACAGCCGAGGATATCGACGATGAGTCTCGTTGGATGGGACTTCTCTTGGGGACCATCCAATCCTCCGAGGCACCCCAGCACCTATCCCATTCGTACTGGGAGTTACTGGTGGAGCTTACAGTTTCGTCACAATGGCTGATAGTTAATTTCACGAACGGTCTGCAAATCACAGCATTCCTCATCGAAGCGAAGGAATGGAATAAGTTGGAGTGTTGGATGGGAATTTTCTGGATGTTGTTGCCAAAGGATGCGGATCCAACAGAAGGGGACTTAGGCCATTCAATGACACTCCTATTCCGCCAACGACCCGGGGCTATGCAGAAGCTCGAGCAATGGGTGAAACGGTGGGGCCGAAAAAACCACAATCCTGCACCCAAGTCGTTTCAACAGCTCTGCAAACAAGCACACGAAGCAACCAAACAGCACGCATCGTAAGTTTCCCTTCACGCTCATCGGGTGTGTCCCGCCGAGTCTCATGGGTTTTCGCTCGTTTTAGATCAACCTCACCATAAAGTAACTGAAGGATCCGCCTATACACCACCGCTCGTTCCTTTCCAACCGTCTGGGGGAAACGAGTTCTGGGAATCACTACCCTTCTAACAGTTAATCAGTATGATCGTTTACATCCATCCATTTCACTTTTGATCCCACTACTCTAAAAGCTCCTGGCACATTAAGACCATTCTCCGCGTGGGTGGCTATTTTTGGTTGTAGATCCGATGCGACCGTGATGTATTCTTTCCAACCTGTAGTCGTCGCTGATTCTATATTTCTCTTTTTCTCTCTTCCAATACGACGAGTATCACTTCCCACATGCGTCCAGGCCCTGCTGCATCCCAACACACCACGCCAATCCTGCAGGCCGAGGTCCCGGTGTTAACCGACCAGAACCCCCTGAAGCGACCATCGGGAAGGATCAGGTCCCCCACCGTGCAACAAATCCTGAGTCCGAACTCGGGCCAGGGCCTCTACAACGGGAAACAGCGCTCGTGGTGGCTGTGAGCGGTTAGTTGGTCGAGTGCCGCGAGCTCGGATTTCGAGCAGCAGGCGAGACGAGCATCTGTGGGTTGTGGTCGCTTCCGAACCATGAGAGAGCAGTACTGTTGGTGATGTCTACCGGCCCACGCTCGGACTTCTTGATAGTGTACGGTGTACATGGATGAACTTGGTTTTGATATACGGGCGCTGTTCATATCTAAACCTTGTCAAGCGCACGAGACGGGTTTCCAACTTGATCGGGTCGCCTAGCATATGCGGGATGAATCTACGTTGACTCACGTTGAGAGCTGGCGCTGGCCGCCAATGCCGGTGTTTGGAATGAGCACTCCTGTGACGACGAGCGATCAAATTTGCAATGTAAAATACAACTCTGAGGCTAGCGAGAGTGATAAGGATGCACGTAACGGAGACATCTATGAATTACATGTGTAGGCAGAACCTTCGGGCGAGACGGAGGAGGGCAACCCGATGTATCACCGGAAGGCTCTTGACGAAGAGCGTAATGGCCATTTCTCAGGCTCATCGCATTTGCGTTGACGGTCTCTGGAGTGCTCGTCACTGGCCCGCCAGAATTCCACAATACCGATTCAACCATTAGTTCTTGAGCATGGCAACGAATGAACCAAGCAGGAAAATCAGAAGACTTGCGTACATAAGCCCGGTGGCGATGACGATCCTGCTCGGTGAACCCCCCTGAGTAATAACGAGGGCCTGGCCCGGGGTAGTGGACTGATTGAGAGTGAAGATTGCGCGGAGGGCCACAGATTTCTCGTACGGGTCGGGTTGGAGGATTGAATGAACGTTGGTGATGGAATTCGGATTAACGGCAGAGAAAATACCTTCCTACGAACACGAGTTGTTTGTGGGCGATCCCGAACCTGCGATTCTATATGTTAGTCGTAGGCCTCAGGCCATTTCACGGGGAGTTTTTGTGGGGGTGGGCCTTGGTCTCCCCCCGCGTTCACCATTGTTCTCAGTCACTGCTTCTGTTTGAGAGTCGTGATCTTGGAGTCGGAGCGTTAGCCAGCTGACATCGCTGGCCCAGGAGCGATCGTGATTCAACCGTTGATAATCGATGCCTACCCTGTTCACAGTTCGGGCTCGTGGTACTTGACGAAATGAGGGTTCATGGCCACCGTGAGCCCTGGTGGCGGCTATTGGAAGGACCAGCCCCGAGCTCAAGTTCGTGGACTCTCCGATGAGCACGCTGCCTTGACGAGCGGATCATCCGTTCCTTGTACCAAAGCCCTGGTCTTCATCCAGTGCGGGCTTGACATGGTTGGTCGGGACGTTCGGAATGCGCGGAAGATGGCGGTCATCGCATTGGAAGTGATGAAGGGAGGTGAGGAGGACCACGGAACCGGCAACCGCCGGACTGGATAGGCCGGGGTTTGTATCTGGCAGTCGATCGTCTACTATGTGAGATCAAAAAATTAGAATGATGATGACGATGGCCTTGTGCGACCTGGCCACGAGCTCGAATACCTGAAAATGAATCTCTGCAACGCTGTGGTAGTTTATCTGGGTATCGCACACATCTTGAGAGGACGTGAACCTACGACAGCCTGCAAGCTGCCTCGCCTCTTTTCAGACTTTGTTCCCTCCCATAGTATATGTGACCCACTCCATCCTCCCTGCGAGCCAACTACATCAGAGCACGCACAAATAATCATGGAGGGCGCTGAAAAGAGCGACAAGGCGTCCCTACCTCTACAAATCGATCCGAAGTGGTACGTTCGACACGCTACGGTTGCTTGGGTCGCCGACAGTTTACCGAGTGCAGCCTCCAAGAGGCTTTCGGAACTTTCTTCCAACCCATGGCAAGACTGATGACCCTTGCCTCGACTCCTACACGATGTACAAGAGGGAGGTGACCGAGTACGATGCCGACTACGTCAAGAAGTACGACGAGGACCTCGACTGCACCTTGATATTCGTCCGTCCCTTATAATCTCCTCTCGTTAAGTATCTCGCCCGTTCTTTTAGGCGAGACTTTTCTCTGCCGTCAGCTCAGCTTTCGTCATCGACGTGAACTCAAACCTCCAACCCGATCCAAACGACCAATCTGTGGCTCTCCTCCGCCCGATCCTCCCCACTCTCAATCAGTCTGCCATCCCCGGTGAGACCCCCGTTGTTCCACCTGTTCGGGATGGCCCATGGTGAGGGGGACAAAGGGGATGGTAGAATCGAGGATTGATGACTCTTGCACGAACAAACATCGCGAACCGTTCTACGTCATTTATGCCGCTCGTCTTTTTCCCGACACGCGGATGTCTTGCCACAGCAAAACGAGAGGGAAAAACAAGATTACGAGGAGTAGGTATTCTTCCAGGGTATGGATACGAGAGGTGGAAAAAATCCTGGCCCAGAATCTGTTGGATCGCCGGCACGTGCACGGTGGTCCGATGGCACAATCGCTCAATCACTGTAAGTACTGCAGGAGGGAGAACGAAGACACGATTACCAGCCGAATGCGACTTTCTTGTGACTGATACACTGACAGTAGTATCTTTATTCCCATCACTGTAGATCTGCAGCAGTAAATACAAGGCGATGGGGCCGACGAACAGCAGAACCCTGGGTGCGAATGTCCGACGCGGCCATACGTATAATTGCCTTGATACTGAGAGCATTCCGGGCGGTGGGGTCGATGGTTACTTTGTGACACGCCAACTGACGCTTGTCCAAAGATTGTGGATTACAACCACCGAATACAACACGGCACTGCAGTCTTGGCAAGCACGGTCTCCGCCAGCCAAGCCCTTTGGCACAAAAATGGCAGTGCCAGAATGGACCAGCATCGGCAGTTCCCGGTGCATCAGCTTGGCTCACCCGGCCAAGACATCCGACATCCATTCGTCGTTTATACTAGTCCCTACCACATATTTAAGAGAGGTAGCTGCGTGAGTGCTGAGCGCTGAGCTCTCGTCCGAGCTCATCTCCTCTCCCTGACCCGATGATCCCCATGTCCGACAGAACACAGGTCTCACAGAGTGAGCCATAATTTCCACCGTCGCAGCCATGACCCACTGAGGAGGAGAGTCCTTTGCCAGACTACCCTCATACTGTTGCCAAAGACCTTGCAGTGCTTGGCGTTGATTTTATCGACCTCGACAATCCACACATCTATTCCAATATATCACGTGATCATGCGCGCCAAAACCGTGTTGCCATTGGAATACTGGGCGACGAGAGCGGTAATACATCCTTGCTTCTCATCTATGTAGCGTGGAACGCTGACCATTACCCTTCACCACCACCCTCCCGCGCGACCGTATTCATCCTCAGATTCATCCATCCCTGTCGACGAAGGTGACACCAGGTTGGCCAATTGCCTCCCTGAGGATGCCGCTCAGACCTTCATCGATAAGATACAAGAGGTACACCTCTATATTACTTCACTCCCAAACCGCAGTCTGATTTTCCCCCGCTTTCACCTCCCACCGATCAGACTCTGGATCTCCCCGGACTCCCACAATGGCTCCGGAGGAGGTGTTTAAATGCTTTGTGTCGGATATGTGGTCACTGGGCCTTGCTTCCAAAATCTCTCCGAATCCCACTCTGCTACAACCGATTAGAAGTCCCACAGCGCAGAGGTGGGTACGCGGACGTGTGGATGGGCGATTATCGAGGTCGTCGAGTCGCAGCCAAGGCTCTGAGGGTATACTTGACGAATGATTTTGACAAAATCAGGAGGGTAAGCTGTTTATATATCATCTTGAACACGTGCATGCTGACTATGACCTACGTAGAGGTTCTGCAAGGAAGTGATAAGGTGGAAAACCCTTGACCATCCGAATGTGTTACCGCTGCTGGGAGCGACGATGGACGAGAACCACTTTGTAATGGTGTCGGAGTGGATGATAAACGGGAATATCAACGAGTTTATCAGGTCCTGCAAGGACGTTAATCGGTTCGAACTTGTAAGGTTCTATTTCTACCGCCGACCACACCCATCGCTGACAACCCCTCTAACAGCTCAAGGATGTCGCTAGGGGGTTGATATACATGCACGATCAGTCAATGATACATGGGGATTTGAAGGGGGTATGACTTTGAACACCGCCCGCTACCTTGCCTCTAACCCGATTTCTATCAAGGCCAATATCCTGATCGACGAGAACGGCCACGCGTGCCTCGCAGATTTTGGGTTTCTCGCCATCGTCTCGGATCCCGCGAACGCGACCGCCTCGAGTTCATACACGATAGGTGGGACGACGCAATGGATGAGTCCAGAGCTCCTCGCTCTGATTCTGGACAAGTCTGGTCCCAAGAACAGTCGACCGACGAAGCAGTCTGATTGCTACGCGTTAGGGATGGTTATCTATGAAGTGCTCAGCGGGCGGGCTCCCTTCTCCCATCTCAACCCCTACATCATTGTACCGAAGATCATGGATGGTGAACGACCAGAGAGGCTGGAAGGGGTGGAGGGAGCATGGTTCACGGATGATTTATGGCGGGTGCTCAACCGGTGCTGGGCAACTCAACCGGAGAGCCGGCCCAGTGTTTCGACCGTGCTAGAGTGTTTGGAGCAGGTTTCGAGGGATCCTGGGCCACCATCTCTGCAGGTGGATGAGGATTTAGGGATGGGTGCGGACGAACCTGATCCCGCGGGCGATTCCTCCGGGGAGCTTTCTTT